>Ga0209836_100021_pt1 | contig 38271 bp, 29 predicted proteins | sample ElbSprsedimmetaG_FD_184147 | JGI IMG/M metagenome (GOLD analysis project Ga0209836, IMG submission 184147) | Hot spring sediment bacterial and archeal communities from California, USA to study Microbial Dark Matter (Phase II) - Elbow Spring... ... | reverse complement strand
GTACCAATCGAACCATTGTGGGATTGAAATCTTCGATTTTTTTCAATGTATTTTTAAAAACATAGTGTGCTGGGTTTCCCCGCGCACGCGGGGATGGACCTATTCGTTATTCCGGATCGAGGATCCTCGACTCCTCCCCCGAGCGGAGGGATTCGATGTTCGATGCGCACTTGCACTTTGAGGCGGTCGTCTCCCGAGAGGACGGTACGATCGATTGGGAACGGGCAAAACGGTTTGTCGAGCGCTGGCGTGCGGGTGGCGTGCGGGGGGTATTGGCGGTCTCGGTGGATCTGCCGTCGTCCGAAAGGACGCTTGAACTCAAGGAACGGTTTCCCGACTTTGTTTTTGCCGCTTTGGGCGAACACCCGGAGCGACCGCCCTCTTCGGAACGAGAATTTTGGGCGTTGGAGAAACTCATTCGTACAGAACGGAAACGAATTTCGGCGATTGGGGAGATTGGACTTCCTTACTACGTTGGGATCGAACGGAAGTCGGCGGTTTGGGAGCGTCTTCGCATTTTTGCTGCTTTGGGGCGGGAGCTTGACCTCCCTCTCGTTTTGCATGCCGTCTATGACGGGGCGGCGGAAGCGCTTTCTACCCTGCGGGAAGCTGCGATAGAAAAGGCACACTTTCACTGGCTCAAGGCATCGGATGCCGTCGTAGAGCGGATTCTGGATTACGGATACCATGTGTCGGTTACGCCGGAAATCTGTTACCGGGAGCGCGCTCGGGCGTTGGCGCGAAAGGTTCGAGGGCGTGGGGAGCCTATCCTATTTGAGACGGACGGACCGTGGACGTACGAAGGCTCTTTTGGTGGACGGCCAGCAGATCCACTATGGCTTTGGGATGTGCTTCGGTGCACTGCGGAGGCGGTCGGAGAGGAAGAAGAGGTCCTTTCGGCGTTCGCGGATGCCGCATTTCTTTCGCTGTTCGGAAGTTCGTAAGTAACCCGTTACCTTGAAACGAACGAAGAGAAACTTTCCACGACGGAGGCCGCTTACTTGTCAGGGTTACCATGTGTACGCGCGTTGTGACGCCCCCTCTTGACTTTGGGAAGCAGACAGTGTATGATGAGCTTTGCATCTCGGAGGTATACTCGAGGCGAGTGAAAAGAAGGCACGAAGAGACGTGGCCCCATCGTCTAGCGGTCTAGGATACCGCCCTCTCACGGCGGAGACACGGGTTCGAGTCCCGTTGGGGTCACCATTTTTATTGGGTATTTAAGACAGAAAATTAAATCTATTATGGATAATTGGCTTATCCCCTTTCTTCGACCCGCACCTTTCTTCTCTCGCTAGAGGAAAAAGGCGGGATGACCGCTCCTTCTGCGCTTTGTAAGCTTTCGCCGTTTGTGTATTCTTTTGGGTACACCCGCTTGCTGAGAAAAGGGTAACTCGGAAGGGGGTTGTCGTCGTGTTCGACGAACGGGTGATCACGCGGGCGATCGTGGAGACGTACCTCGACGAATTTCGGACGATCGTCGATCTCGACGTAGCCGTGGTCGGCTCGGGTCCGTCGGGGCTCGTTGCCGCGCGGGAACTCGCGAAGCGCGGCTACCAGGTGGCGGTCTTCGAAAAGCGGCTCTCCGTAGGCGGTGGGCTTTGGGGCGGCGGGATGCTCATGAATCGGATCGTGGTTCAAGAAGCGGCGCGGCCCATCCTCGAGGAGTTCGGAGTCCGCATTCGCGAGTATGCCCCGGGCGTATACGTGGCCCACTCGGTCGAAACGGTGGCGGCCCTCGTCTACGGCGCGCTTCAGGCCGGAGCGTACGTTTTCAACGGCGTCGCCATGGAGGACGTCGTCGTACGCGACGGACGCGTCGCGGGTCTCGTATTGAACTGGGGGGCGGTGCACGCCACCGGACTTCACGTCGACCCGTTGGCGATCCACGCCCGTGCGGTCCTCGACGCCACGGGGCACGAAGCGGAGGTCGTCCGCAAACTTGCCGCCAAAAACGAGGTATCCCTCACCGTCTCGGGTGAGCGTTCCATGTGGGCGGAGCGCGGCGAGGAGGAGACCGTAGCCCTAACGGGCGAGGTTTACCCTGGGCTGTTTGCGAGCGGCATGGCGGCCACCAACGCGCACGGCGGCCACCGCATGGGGCCGATCTTTGGCGGAATGCTTCTTTCGGGCGTGCGGGCCGCCGAACTCATTGCCAAAGCGCTCAGTTCCTGAGTTTCGAGGTTTTTGCGATCGGACCGGTAAGGCCGAAAGAGCGCACCCGAGCGCTCGGAGAGTCGGCGCGAGACCTTGGGGCTTTTGTGGCCGTCAAAACCCTTGGAATCGCAAACGGCTCCCGCGTCCCCCGGCTTCCGGGGGATCGACGAGGATCCTTCGGGAGATCCGTTCGCGCACTTCCGGGACGTGGCTGATCACGCCGACGAGCATCTCGTGTGTTTCTAGGCGTTCCAAAGCCGTAAGTGCCGTGTTCAGCGCTTCGGGGTCGAGCCCGCCGAACCCTTCGTCAAGGAAGAAGAAGCGCAGAGGGTGTCGGCCGCGGAGTTGGACCGTCCGCGAAAGAGCGAGGGCCAGGGAGAGCGAGGCGAGGAAGCGCTCGCCGCCAGAAAGGGTGCTCGCCGGCCGTTCGAGGCCGCCGTGGGTGTAGTCTTGGACGAGGAAGGTGCCGCTCTCGTCCACTGCGAGGTCGTAGCGCCCGCGCGAGAGAAAGCGGAGGTGGGCGCCGGCGTCTACGACGAGGTGTTCGAGGTGTTCGCGGCCGAGGAACTCCACGAGCGCCCGCCCTTGCACGAGGTGTTCCAGCGTTTTGAGGAGCTCCCGCGTGCGGGAGCGCTTTTTTTGTTCTTCTAAGAGTTCCGCGGCGCGCCTTCGGTTCTTTTCCAGTTCGTCGAGGCGGTTTTGCAAGCTTCCAAGCCGAAGCTGTAACCCTTCTTTCTCGCGCTCGCGTTCTGCGCGTTCGCGCTCCCGCGCCGCCAGGTGTTCCTTGAGAGTTCGAAGGAAGCGCTTGGCCCCGGTCACGTCGGGCAGTTCAACCTCAAAGTCCAGGGCGAGGTGGGCGAGCTCCTCGGACTCCGGAAAGTGGGGAGCTTCTCGAAGTCGTTCTCGGAGGAGGCGGGCCGCGGTGCGGAAACGGATGCGCGCCTCGTTCCGCAGGCGTTCGAACTCTTCCAGCGCCTCGCGCTCGGCGCGGATGCGATCAGGGGCGAGGTGGCCGGAACGGTAGGCGGCGAGGAGGTCCTGCGGAGAGGGTGGGGTAAACCCTTCCGCTGCGCATTTCTCCAAGGTGCTTCGCCATTTTTCTTCTGCCTCGGCCTTTGCCGCTTCCGCCGCCTGGAGTGAGGCCAAAGTCCGTTCGTACCGAACCACCGCTTCGCGGTGGGCTTCTTCGGCCTTTCGGAGGGCGTACTCGAGCGCTTTCCCGCGCTTCTCGAGATCCTCGGCGAGGTGCGCGGCCTCGCCTTCGAGTCTTTGCAATACCTCCGGTGGAGGGGATGACAAACGCCTGCGACCTTCCGCTTCGGAAGGGGGTGCCGCCTGTGCGGGGAGTGGCCTTGCTCCCGTAGGGAGGAGAGCGGTTTCGAAAGACGCTTCGAGGTAGGCGCGGAGAGGGGGAAAGGAAAAGAGCTCGCCGGCGAGTTTTGCCCACTCTTCGTCGATCCTCTTCGCGTCGCGTGCGTACTCCTCGCGCATGTTTTCGAGCTCTTGTTCGAGGCGGGCGCTTTCGGTCTTGAGAGACGCCCACTCTTCCTGAAGGTGTTTCTCCTCGCCTTCGAGGGCGCGCCTTTTCTCGGCGGCGGCCTTACGCCGCGTTTCTGCGGCGTCGGCAGCCTTGCGGTTCGCTTCGAGTTCGCGGAGGAGACGGTCTACCTCGGAGTAGGGGATGTTTCGGTGGCGTTCGCTCCACGTGCTCCGCGTCGATCGGAATTCTTTGGCCGCAGTGGCAAGGTGTTCGGCGCGTCTTTCCCACTCTTCCTTCGTCTCCCGCAGGCGTTCGCGCAAGGATCGGGCGCTCTGGACGAGCGAAGCGAGGTCTTTTTCAAGGTCGAGACGGCGCCCGAGGGCGTCGCGCCACTCGTCTTCCAGCGCGCTCACTTCCCGGGCGAGTGCGTCGAGTACGCCTTCGTTGTGCGTCGAACGGTCAGCGTCGAGGGGAGCGCCGTCGGAAACGAGATTGCCCCGGGTCGTGGCACTGGGCAGGTTTAAGTCCACGTCCGCGAAAGTGCGGGAGAGGGCCACGCCTCCTTCGGCATCGTCCGTTTCGTCTGCTGAGGAGGGGCGGAGCGGGGAAAGGAGGTCGCGGGCTTCCGCGAGGATCTCGGATACCGCTTCGGATCGGGCGTGAAGGTGCTCGAGGTTTTCGGAGAATTCGAGGCGGCGCAGGCGCTGCTCGAGTTCTCTGGCGGCGAAGAGGAGTTCGCGGATGCGCCTTTCGTCCTCGAGGACGGCGTCTTCAGGCGGGTGTTTCTCCGGGTCCGCACGGCCGTGGCCGACCGCTGCGGCTTCCCAAAGGGCAAGGCCCGCGGGCAACCTAGCGGGAGAAGGGTGGTGCGTGGAGCCGCAAACGGGGCAAGGGGCTCCTGGGACGAGCTTTTGGGCGAGGTGTGCGGTCCAGAGTCGCTCCCGCTCGGCTTCGATTTCGCGTTCGCGGCGTTCGAGCCTTTGCCGAAGGAAGAAGACGGCTTCCGCAAGGCGGTCGCGCCGTTCGGCGAGGCGGCGTTCGTCGACGCGCGCTTTGTGGTACGCGCTTTCCCACCGGCTCAGGCGTGCCCGGAGATTCGGAAGTCCGTCCGGCGTTCGGAAAGCGAGCGTTTGGATACGGGCGCCGAGGTTTCGGAGGTCTTGCGCCCGCTCGCGCAGTCGTTTCCGCATCTCGTCGATCTTCCATCGTTCCTTCTCTGCGGCTCGGAGTTCCCCTTCGCGGGCGAGAAAGGGTTCGAGGCGGACCTTTTCCGCTTCCGCCTGCTTTTCCGCCTGTGCGCTTCGCTCCCGTTCTTCCTCGAGCTTTTGCCGCCTTTCATCGATGTGGCGAAGCTGGTTCTTGGTGCGTTCGAGGCTTTCTCGGGCACCTTTTCCGCGCGCAACGATTTCCTCGAGGAGCTCCCGCGCTTCGCGAAGCTGCCGGAGGCGAAGGGCGAGTTCGACGAGGCGGCGGCGGTCGCGTTCCCCGTCCGCGCGGTGCGCGTCTACGGCGCGTAAGAGTTCTTCCTTCTGTGTGGAAGCGTTTTCTGCTTCGGCCTGCGCGCGCTCAAGCGCCTGCCCGAGTTCGGCGAGGGCGTTTTTCCGTTCCGCGAGGCGTTCCGCGTGGGGAACGAGGGTGAGGAGGAATTCCTCCTGCCGCAAGAGGCGTTCGCGTTCGCGGGCGGCGGGGACTTCTTCTTCGCGGCGGAGGAGTTCTTCGGCGTGGGCGGCCCAGCTTTCCAAGGCTTCCCGTACGCGTCCGAGGAGGAGGAGTTCGCCGTCCAGCGCGGTGAGCTTCCCCCGCACCTGGGTGAGCTCGTCTTCTGCGGCGCGAATTTCCCTCCGGAGGGCCGAGAGCGCCTCCTTGGAGGTGTCTCCAAGGCTCCGGAGCTCTGCCTCGAGCACTTTGAGCTCGCCTTCGACAGTTTCCAAACGCCGCTTCACCTTTTCGTACAAGACCTTTCCGTACCTTTCGAGTGCGAATAGGCGTTCAAGCATCCCTTTGCGCTCCGCCGGGGCGAGCGTGAGGAATTCGGCAAACCGGCCCTGGGGGAGGATCACGGAGCGGAGGAAGTCGTCTTCGTGGAGGCCGAGGAGCTCGCGGACTGCAGCGTCTACTTCACGCACGCGGTCGGCCAGGGGGACCCAACGGGGATCTCCCGGAGCGCGGCGGAGGAGGCGCGCCGCCCGCGTCGCTACCGAGAAGGGGTCACCGCCGGAACTTCGGCGAAACTCCCGTTCGACGTGGTAGAGGACCTCGTTCCCGCCCTCTTCAAGGGAGAAGGTGAAGGCTACAAACGCTTTGTCCCGCGCGACGTGAATCACGCCGCGGGAGCGCGAGGAGCGGTCCACGCTTCCGTACAGGGCGAGGGTGATCGCGTCGAGGAGCGTCGACTTCCCGCTTCCCGTAGGACCGAAGATGCCGAAGACGCCGCTTTTCAGACGAGAAAAGTCGACCTCCGCAGGGTCGGCGTAGCTGTGGATTCCCTCGAGGCGGAGGCGGTGGGGACGCACGGGTTTCTTTCCCCCCTCGGTGGCGAAGTGCGCGTTTTTTCAGAGACTAAAGGTTCGCCGCGGGAAGGCCCTCGTCGCCTTCGCCCTCGGCGAGGAGCTCGAGGAAGAGGCGGACGAGGTCTTCCTCGGGATCTTTGCCCCCAGTGCGTTCGCGGTAAAACCGGCGGAAGAGTTCTTCCGGCGGCCGGTCGGCGGTGACGGAGATGCTCTCGCGCGCGGTTTCCGGCAGGACTGGGCGGATGATGAGGATTCCCGGGTGGCGGCGGCGGACTTCGCGGACGACTTCCGGATCTAAGGGTACGGGAGTGTGGACGACGACTTCCACCCACGCCTCACGGTCCGCGTCGGAGCGGGCGTAGCGAAGGAGCTCTTCGGCGCCGCCCAGAAACGTGTGGCGGACGAGCGGTTTCCCTCGCCTCAGGGGAAGCCACGTGAGGCGCGCTCGGGGGGGACTTCCCTCCCAGGTGACGAGGACGACGCGCTTGCTCTGCCCCGCCTCGGAAAAAGAGAGGGCGAGCGGGGAACCGCTGTACGCTCCCGTGGCGGGTGCGGGCAGCCTCTGAGGTCGATGGAGGTGGCCGAGGGCGACGTAGGCGACGGGCGGGAAGTCTTCCGGTGCGAGGGCGTAGGCGCCCCCGACCTCGATGGGGCGTTCGGAGTCGCTCGTACTCCCTCCCAATACGAAGAGGTGTGCCGCGAGCACCGCAGGTACTTCGGCGGGCACGGAGGTGAGGAGGCGACCGAAGATCTGGCGCATCTTGGCAGCGTAGGCGGATTGGTCGTTTGGGCCGCTTCCTTCTTCGACCGCGTAGATGACCTCCCGGAGTCGGGCCTCGGAGACGTACGGTACGGGGAGCACCGCGACGCGCTCGGGTGTTCCGCGTACGGGTCGATGCGCCTCGAAGAGGAGGGGCTTTTCGGGCACGTGGCCGACGAGGTGGATTCCCCGTTCGTAAGCGAGCGGCTGAGCGGCCGCAATGCGTTCGGGGCTGTCGTGGTTGCCGGCGAGGACGACGACCCGGCGACCGCCTTCGGCGAAGCGGGCGAGCGTCTCGTACAGGAGGGATTCGGCCCACGCCGGGGGGGTGTACCTGTCGTAGACGTCGCCGGCGACGAGGACGAGGTCCACGTCTTCTTCGCGGGCGATCTCTACGATTTCTTCGAGCACCGCCGCCTGCTCTTCTTCGCGGTCTCGGCCTTCGAGCGTGCTGCCGAGGTGCCAGTCGGCCGTGTGCAAGATGCGCATCACGTCTCCTCCCGATCAGAAGATCCGTACGGCGCGGTCAACGCCTCCATCCTCCGTGGGGCTTACGAATCGGCCCTTGCCGGCGAGTTCTTCTCCGAAGGCGTACAGCCACCCTTCGCGCGGAAGTTCGCCGAGGAGGTCGCGCACCGCGCAGGCGTACACGTAGAGCTGGGCCTTGTAGATCCGCGGGTTGAGGATTCGGTCCGTCTTGTAGTCGAGGAGGACGTACCCTCCGTCTTCCCGGAAGAGGACGTCGAAGATCCCTTGCACGACCACCGCGTCGAGACCCGCCGTCCGGCCGCCGTCGTCGGGGGGTTGGGATTTCCCGCGGACGGCGTCCACCCACGCGCAAAACGCCTGGGGGTCCTGGGCTGGAAAGGGCGGCTGTTCTCCGCTGCTCTCCGCGTTCGCCGCCAAAGAGGGCGTACCGGAGGGGGCGAGGATCGGCGCTTTCGAGGGCAAACCTACCTCGAGGAGCGCGGCGGCGACTTCGGCCGGGAGGCTCCAGAGGAACGGCCGTTCGCGGTGGACGCTCTCTGCCTTGCGCAGGCGCCGTCCGAGGGGGTGGAGGAAGAACTCCCGAATCCGCTTGAGGGGGATGAGGGGTCGGTCTTCGAGGGTGAGGCGCCCTTCCTCCACGAGCCGGTCGAGCTCCCGAGCGAGCGCCTCTTCGTCCGCCGCGCGGGTTACGTCCACGAAGCGGAGGAAGGTGTGGACCGCCGTACCGCGCCGGAGGCCTTCTTCTGCGGTTTCGGCGTTCGCCCGCCAGATTTCGCCTGTTGACGCGTCTTTGGCTGAGGGGGAAGGGGCCTTCTGCCCGCTTCCGGCGTCGCCCGTTTCCGCCCTGTTTTGGGCCTCGAACGCCGCCCCCGCCCACAACGCGTCGGTGGGGGCGACGTCTTCGGTGAGGGCGAAGGCTTCCAGGCGTTCGCGGATTTCCGTCACGGTGAGCTTGGCGGGAAGTTTTGTGTGAGAAGCCCAAGGGTACGCATCGAGGGCGCTCGCCTCCAAGGGAAGGACGCGCGCGAGGAGCGCGTGGGCCGCGGCTTCGTTCGCACCGTCGGGGACGCCAGGTGCGGCCACTGGGGCGGAATCTCGTTTTTCCTTACGTGGCGGTGCCACCACGCGCAGGAGGAAGGGAGGCACGAGGAGCTCGCGGGTTGGGCCTTCGCCTGAGAGAAGGCGTTCGAACTCATCGGCGAGGCCGCGGGTGCGCGCCTCGAGGTAGAGGACGGGGAAGAGGAGGTCAGAAAAAGAGCGGGCATCGAGCTCTTGCGTCACGGGGAGGACGACGCGTTCTTCGGCCGCATCTGTTTCGGCGTCTGCCGCGTCTCGAACGAAGTTCCGACCGCTTGAGGAGGGAAGAAAGCTCTTGCGCACGCGGTCGAGCCTCTTGCTGAGGTCGTTTTCCACGAAGGGGAGGACGACCTTTTCCCGCGCGCGCGTGAGCGCGACGTAGAGGAGGCGGAGCTCTTCGGCAAGGCGGTCGCGCTTTTGCCGCGCGTTTGCGAAGAGCCACGGAAGCGTCGGGTAGCTCATGTGCCGTTCCGCGTCGATTTCGCGTAAGGCGACGCCGATGTCCTTGTGGAGGATGACGTCCTCTACGGCGTCCCTCACGTAAAACGGCTGCGCGAGCCCTGCGAGGACGACTACGGGAAACTCGAGCCCCTTGCTCTGGTGGATCGTGAGGATGCGGACGCCTTGTCCTTCGTCCTCGGCCGCCGCTTCCCCGTCTTCGAAGAGGTCCCGTTCCGCGAGCGTGTCGAGCTCTTGGAGGAGTTCGCCAAGGGGGCGCTTTCCCCGCCGTTCGCTCCGGCGAAACCAATCGACGAGGCGGCGAAGGCGCGCTTCCAAGGTACGCCCCGTGGGGAGGACAGCCCCCCAGAGGTCAAACCCGAGCTCGCGGAAGAAGCGTTCGGCGAGCTCTGCCGTGGAGAGGTCGCGGGCGAGGTCGCGCCAGTGCGCGAGGGCGCGAGCGAAGTCCCGCAGACGAGGGCGCGCCTGGGCGAGGACTTCGTGCACCTCTGGATGGTCTTTTGCGGCACCCAGTTCCCCTTCGGCGGTGCGGAAGACGGCCTCCCAGTAGGGAATCTCGGGGTGGGCGATGCGCACCGCGGCCAGCTCCTCGGCCGTAAGGCCCACGACCGGAGAGGAGAGTACGCCCACGAGCGGGACGCTCCGCGCGGGGTTGTCCACGACGCGTAGGACATTGAGAAAGGTCTGGACGTCCGGATCGTCGAAAAGGCTCCCGCGCGTCACCGCGCGCACGGGAACACCCAGACGTTCCAGCTCGCGCACGTAGACGGGAAGCCACGTGCGGCTTCGGAGGAGGATCGCCGTGTCTTCCGGTGCGAGGCCGTCTTCGGCGAGGGCGTGGGCGATTACCCGGGCTTCACCTTCGGCCCGAAGGAACTTTACGAAGGCGGCGGCCCCGGCGTCGTTCGCCGCATCGACTGCTTCGGGGGCATCTCCTTCGTCTTCGTCGGGCGCGGCGTATTCGGAAGCGTCTGCGCCTCCTGCGCCTTTACTCCCGAGGGAGTGGGCATCCAAGGGACGTTTTCCGCGCCCTTCGAGTAGGGCGTAAAACTCGCGGAGCACGGGGTCGCGGGCAGGAGCCCCCCTCTCTTCGGCGGGGGCGTCCGCCGCCAAGTCCCGCAGGTCGGCGAAATACACGGCGATTGCAGGTCGGTTGTGGGGTGTGGCGTGGGGTGCGGGCAATAGGCGGTGCCCTTCGTGGTAGTCGATGCCTCCGATTTCCCGTTCCATGAGGGCGCTCATGAGGCGGTTTACGCCGTCCAAAAGTTCGGGGATGCTCCGGAAGTTGTGCGGGAGATCGACGCGGAATCCCTCGGGTGGGGTTTTCGATCCCGCAGAAGTCCTCTCCCCTTTTACGACTGCCCTTCCATCGGGACCTTGGAGGTGGTGCGGGAAGAGAGGTTTTTCTTTCGGCGGCCTCAAGGGGGTATAGCGCTCGTAGAGTTCGAGAAAGAGGCGCGGTTCGGCGAGGCGGAAGCCGTAGATGCTCTGCTTTACGTCGCCAACGAAAAAGAGCTTTTCCGGTGAGGCGATCTCCCGGAGCAGGGCCATCTGCACAGGGTTTAGGTCTTGTGCCTCGTCTACGAGCACTCCTTCAAAGGTAGCCCGAAGTTCTTTCGCCAAAAGGCCGTCGTCTTGCCTGAGGAGCTTCAAGGACAGCTGCTCCAAGTCTTCGAAGTCCAGAACGCCAAGCGCGCGCTTGCGCCTTTCGTACGCCTCGAGGAAGCCCCGGGACCAGTCCACGAAGCGCTCGACGTCCGGGGCGATGCGGGCTACGGCTTCGCGCACTTCCTCGAACGGTCGGGCGAAGTAGCTCTTTTGGAGATCCTTGACGGTCTTTTTGACTTTATCCCTGCGGCTTTGCACGGCCTCTTTGAGGCCCGGGTCGACTTCGTCGCCTTTCCCCCTGCGAATCGGCGGCAGGCGTTCAAAGGAGAGATCCTTGAGCTCCTGGGCAAAGGGGTCCCATTGGGTTTTTTCGGCGAGGGTGGCGAGGGCGGCCTTCTCTTCCAAGAGCCTTTCGAGGTAAACTTTCGGGCCGCCCGGTTCTCGGGCCAAGGCGACGGCTTCCTCGAGGAGGCGCACCGCGTTGGCGATCTTTGCCCGCGTTTCGTGGAGGGCCCCCTCTTGCCAGCGCCTGAGCGCCTCTTCGGCTTCTCGGGAGAGAGCTTGGGGCGAACGGGCGGCGCGGTAGGGGAGGAGGACCTCTTCAAACCACCCCTGCGGGTCGGGGGTTACGCGGGCGAAGCGCACGAGACTCAAAACGACTTCTTCGAGTTTGCCGAGTTGGTGCACGGGATGTCCATAGCGCGCGAGGAATGCCCGTGCGGCATCGGCATCCTCGCGGAGGAAGCGGTCTACGGCATCGCGCAAGTAGGTGCGGAAGACCTCCTCTTGGAGAAGCTGCGCCTCGGCGTCGTCGAGCAGGGTGAAGCGGGGGCTCAGGCCGATCTTTTGCCCGTGGCGCCGGAGGAGGTCGGCGAGGTAGGCGTGGAGCGTTTGGATGGGTGCCCGCCCGAGGAGGAAGATCTGCCGGCGCAGGCGCTGCGCCTCGCGGGTATTTGTGCCCGCGCGTTCCCGCAGGCGTTCTTGGAGGACGCGGCGGATCCTCGTCTTCATCTCTTCGGCCGCCGCGCGCGTGAAGGTGACGACGAGGAGGCGGTCGATGTCGATCCGCTCTTCGAGGACGAGGCGCATGACGCGGGCCACGAGCACCGCCGTCTTGCCGCTTCCCGCCGAAGCCGACACGAGAAGAGGGCCGCCGCGAAGAGAGATGGCGAGGAGTTGTTCCGGCGTCCAGTTCACGCTGTCTCCCCCTTCCCCGAGGCTTCGGAAAAGGCCGCAAAGATCGCCTTTCTGCCTACGTTGGGCACGTTGCGAAGGCGTGTCCCGTGGCGGTACGGGCAGATCGTTCGAAAGGGGCAGGTTTCGCAGGCGTCTTTCCCCCCGATACGGATGGGGTGGGGGGAGATATCGCCGGCGAGGGAGCGCCGCGCGGCGTCGACGAGGAGGAGCTTTGCGAGCTCTACGAGCATGTCGAATTCCTCTGCGGTAAACGCAGGGGAGCGCGCGGAGACTTCTCCGGATCGGTTGATCTCGGCGGAAAAGAAGGGCGATCGGCGCCTCCCCGCGGAACCGTCTGCGAGACCTCGGTCCATGGCCTTGAGGACGTCTGGATCGCGGAGCACCCGGCCCTCCCAGCGGAAGTTCTTGAGCAATTCTCCCCGGAAGAGGTCGTCTGCTTCGGCGTCATCTCGGAAGGGTTCCGGAGGGAGCTCCGTTCTCGAAGGCGGGCGGTGGATTGGGACGTAAAACATTCCGGCGGGCCTGCGGTTTCGGAAAGGCGGACTGCTCGGGTTGTCGTCGTGGGGGAGGTGCAGGGCAGCGAGGAGGTATACGGGCAACTGGATGTCGGTTCCGTACGCAAAGGCGGAGAGGTCGAAGGTGCGCTTCGTCGTCTTGTAGTCGACCACGCGCACGAACTCTGTGCGAGAGCCTTCGGTCTCCGGCCGCCAGACGTCGAGGCGGTCGATCTGCCCTACGAGCACGAGGTGAACGGAAACGTCTTCGAGGAAGCCGAGCTCGTGGGAAATTGGAAGTTCGGTGTACACGGTGGCGAAGTCGCTGCGTCGCCTTTCTTCCCGCGCGATTTCGGCGATGCGCCGTAGGGTGGGAACGATGAGAGCCCTTCCGATTTCGCTTCGGAGAAGCGGGCGCAAACGCGCGTAGCGCCCCGGTGAGTCGTCGACGAGCTCCAAGAGAAGCTGTTCGTACTCGGCCTCGGCCGTAAGGAGTTTGTACTCAACTCCATCCGCGTGCGGGAGCTCTGCGTTTGCCGACGCCAGATTTCCTTCTGACGCTTCTCGGGAGAGGTCACGGAGGAGGCGGCGCAAGAAGTCGTGGAGGAGTGTTCCTAAATCCGCAGCATCGAGAGGACCGGGGTTTTCTTCCAGACGCAGCCCGTACGCGAGGAAGTGTCGATAGGGGCAAGCGTAAAAGGCTTCCACCCGCGACGCGCTCAGGGAACTGCGCAAGCCGCCCCCCTTTTCCTGCTCGAGGTAGAGGCGAGAGGCCAGGCTGGGAGAAAGCCGCGGCGGAGTAAGGGTGTGCCTGCGGAGGAGGATTTCGTGGCGGGGAGAAAGTGCTTCGGTCGGCCCCATCCCCTCCGGGAGCGGGTAAGATGCTCTCCCGACTTCCCAGGTGTTCGTCGCGGCGGATGGTTCAGGCGCGCCGGCAGTTTCTCCGAGGACGTAGAGGAAGGGAGAAGGGTTGTGTGCCTCAAGCCCGTCGGTGAGCGAATAAGAGAGGTAGAGGCGTTCGCGGGCGCGGCTGAGGGTCCGGTAAGCGATCCACACCTCCCGTCGCTCCTCTTCCTCGTCGTCGGCGAGTTCGACGTTCCAGGCGCGCAGCGCCTCGCGCTCCCGCGCGTCGAACAGGGAACCCGAAGCCCGCGATCGGGGGAAGGACCCGTCCGCCATTCCGAGGACGAAGGCGACGCGCACGTCTGCAAACTCGCCGCGGTCCGCGAGCACGAGGTGCACCTGGTCGAGCGTCGGTGGGACGAGCCCCACGGTGAGGCCTTCGAAACCGGCGAGGAAGACGTGGAAGAACTCGTCCGCCGTGAGTTCCGCGTTTCCGAGGAGAAGGGTGAGTTCGTCGGCGTAGGAGCGCCAGAGGCGCCAAATTTGGCGGTGGACTTGCGCCCGCTCGAACTCGCCGCGTTCCCGCGCCTCTTCTTCCCAGTCTCGAAACCGTTCGGGAAACCGGTGTTCTTCGCCGAAGGCGTCGAGGAGGCGGATCCCCTCGGCTACCCTCAGGCGCTCGTGGAATGCGCGGCGCAGGCGCAGGATTGGAAGGAGGCTTTCTCGCACGACGCGGTTTACGTCCTCAGTCACCCGTTCCTCGCGGGCGAGGACTTGCTTGAGGCGGCGGGAGAGCTCGCCCCCCGCGCCGAGGATGCGGATTTCGTACGCGCGCGCGAGGAGTTCCAGACGGTCGACAGCTTCGCGGAAGCGCGCGACTTCCATCCCCTGCGGGAGGAGGAGTTCCGTCCGCAGGCAGGCGAGGACCGTCTCTCGGTCCGCACGGCGGCGGGAGAGCCTCGCGAGGCGTCCGAGGAAGAAGAAAAAGGGGTGGGCGGCGACGCCCGCGCGCGTGACCTGGAAAAAGGGGATGCGGTGGCGGGCGAAGGTCGCTTCTAAGAGCGGTCCGTACGCTTCGTCGCGAAAGTACACGGCGATGTCGCGGAAGCGGTACGCGCCCGTGCCCACGAGGCGGAGGATTTCCTGTGCCGCGGCTTCCACCTCTTCGCTCGGCCGCGCGTACGCCGAGATATGCATTCCTGGCGCGGCGACCGCTGCGCCGGGATGCGCTTCGCGCCTAAGGCAGGTTTCTCCGTCCCCGTATCCGTCGGCGTGTTTTGTACCGCCGAAAAAGCCCTCCACGCATTCGACTGCCCTGCGGAGGTCGGGATGGAGGTAGCGCGGGCGCCCGCGAAATTCTTTGACCTTTACCTCGATGCCCCGGGCTTCGGCGCCTTTTCGCAGGCGTTCGTAAAGGGCGGCGGCGTCCGCCCAGAGAGGCCTAAGATCTCCGGGGGCGTCGGACCTTTCGCCGGCGTTCCCAAACGTCGGTGGATTGGAACGCAAAGACGACGCTTCGGGGTCGAGCGTCAGGGCGACGTACGCCTCCCTGCTCATGCCTATGAGGAGGAGGAGCACTTCCAGTTCGAGCGGAGAAAGCCGTTCAAAGTCGTCTACGTACACCACGCTCTCGTTCAGGAGTTCGCGGGAATTTCGGAGGCGATTCGCTAGGCGCGCGAGGCGGCCCGGATAGTCGACGAACCTCTCCCCCAATACGCGGTCGCGCTTTTGCCAGAGGCGGAGGAGGGCTCCGAGTTTTTCGCGCAGGCGGAGGAGTTCCGCAGGGCTCGCCTCTCCTCGGGCCGGCAGTTCCGTGTTTTCCCTCTCCTGCGTCGGTCTTTCCCCTCGACCCAAGCGTTCGTAGAGGTCTTCGAGGTCTCTAGCCGTGAGTTGGCTGTGGCGGAACTCGTCGATCGCCTCGCGCAGGATGCGTGGGGCGTCGGGACCGAGGCCGGCGAAGACCCCTTCGTCTGATCGGGAGCCGCCACGGGCGACGAAGTAGGCGAGGAGCGCCTGCACCGCCGCTGGGCTTACGGGGCGTAAGGGCTCGTCTTTCCCCTCGCCTTCTAACCACCAAAAGAGGCGGCTGAGGCTGAGTACCTGCGTGCGGATCGCGCCGGACAGACCGGAGGCGAGAAGCACCCGTTCGGCGTCGTGCGTCATGTGGTCGGGGACGATGTACAAGACGGGGTGTCCGAGCGGATCCTCCCGTTCGCGCTGCCGGATCTCTTGGAGGATCCACTCCGTCTTACCGCTTCCAGCCGGTCCCACGAGAAACGTAAGTCCCATCCGCCGACTCTCCTTCGGGAAACACGAAAACATGCGTTCGGTACTTCTTAGCTTCAACGCTAGCAGGTCTTCCCGCGCCTGACAAGGGGTGGGACGCGCGAGCCTCCGTTCCTCTCCGCCTCCCGTTTTGAATCTTCGCTTTCCCGCGCCTTGTTCCTGCGGTACCCTGGAAAAGGGGGGGTGTGCGATGTACCGCCTCTACATCGTCGAAGACGACGAATCCCTTCGGACGCTCTTAGCGAAAAACCTGGTGCGATACGGGTACACGGTAGAAGCGTCGCGCGAGGAGGACTTTCCCGTCTTGGACCGGGTCGTAAGGGAGTTCGAACCCCACCTCATCCTCCTCGACATCAACCTCCCGTATTACGACGGGTTTTTCTGGGCGCGGCGCTTTCGCCTGTTCACCCGCGCTCCCATTCTCTTTCTCTCCGTTCGCGGCGAGCCGATGGACATGGTTCGCGCCTTGGAGAACGGGGGCGACGACTACATCGTAAAGCCCTTCCACCTCGACGTGCTCATCGCCAAGGTGGAAGCCCTCCTCAGGCGGGCGTACGGCGAATTTGCGGATACCCGGCGTTCCATGCCTTCGTACGGAGGGCTTACCGTTCGGGTCGAACGTCAGGAGGCCGTCTACGGCGACCGACGGGTGTTTCTCACCCCCACGGAAACTCGGCTGCTCGTCGCCCTCCTCACGGCTCAAGGGGCGCCGGTGAGTCGGGACGACCTCATGCTCGCCGCCTGGGACAGCGCGGAGTTCCTCGAGGACAACACGCTCACGGTCAGCGTCGCCCGCCTTCGTCAGAAACTCGCGGATCTCGGGCTTTCGGGGGTGGTCCGCACCGTGCGCGGGTTCGGCTACCGGATCGCCCTTCCCGGCGAGGAAGAAGGGGACATCGCCCGCAAACACCGAGGCGGAGCGGGCACCGAGGAGAGGGGGCAGGCAGATGCAGGGGATTAGCGATTTCGTCCGCGGCCTCGGGACTACGTTTATCCGCCACGCCCCGCTGTACGGGCTGAGCCTTTTGGGTCTCGGGTTGGCGCTTATGTCGTTCGTCCTCTACGATCTCGTGTCCGGGAACCCCTTTCCCATCCGGGAGGTCGTGTACGTCCTTCTCCTCGCCTTTTTGGCTTGGGCGGTTGGGGCGGTGTGGGACGCGTACCCCAGCGCGCGCGACCGCGAAGAACTTTCCCGCTACCTCGCCGCAATCAAGTCGGGGTCCGTTCGGGAATACGCCCCCCCAGAACCCTCGTTCGCCCGCTCGGCGTTCGGGGAGGAGATGTTTGCGACGTTGGCCGCCTGCGACGCGGCGTGGCGACGGGAGGCTGCACAGACGCGCGAACGTTTCCTCTTTTTCCTCGCCTTTTCCACGCGCTTTGCCCACGAGATGAAGACGCCGCTCTTTTCACTCCGCCTGCTCGTCGAGGAAGCGGAACGGATGATCCGCGAGCAGTCAGTGGAGGACCTCGCGCGCTGGCGGGAACTCCGCCGATTCATGGGCTCGGAAATTCGCCGGGTGGAAGACCTCGTCGACCTCCTCCTCGGTTCGGTTCGCCTCGAAGATCCGGCGCAGGACTACGCTCCCGAGGCCGTCCCCCTGATGGATTTTGTCCGCGAGCTCATCGACGCGCGGCGGGAAGAGTGGATTCTCCGGCGGATCTATCCCCGCATCGAAGGAGAAGATTCGGCCAAAGATCTTGTGGTCTATGCCGACCGGAAGTGGCTCCGCCTTCTCCTCGAGCAGATCCTACGCAATGCCCTCCGCTACGGGAAAAAGGACGGCGCAGCCGCCGCCACCTTTGTCGTACGTGTCGCAAGGGGTGGGGGAAAGATCCGCCTCACCTTTGCGGACGAAGGTCCGGGAATTCCGCCGGAGGACGTGCCTCGGGTGTTCGAACCCTTCTTCACAGGTACCCACGGGCGGAAAAATCCCCAGGCTACGGGTATCGGGCTCTACCTCGCGCGGGAGGCGGCTCTCCGCATGGGTGCACACCTCGAGGTCCATTCCACGTGGGGGGAAGGGACGACGTTGGTGTTTGAACTCCCAGAGGCGACATACTTCGGACCCAAGCGTCTCGAGTCCGACGCGGAACGCCGTGGGTGACAGGTTTGTAAGCTTTGCACCCTGGGTTGTCATCCAGAATCGAGGTAAAACCCCGGCAGAATCGGGTACGGTGAACTTGCAGGCCGGGGAGTGGCCGTCCGAACGGACGGCCTTTTCTCTCCCCATACTTTTCCTCGGTTCGGCCGTCAAACGATTGTTTGCCGCTTTTGTGCAAACGAGCGCCAAACCGGGAGGAGTGTGCGATGCGTAACGAACCGCTTCTTCGCGTCGAGAGGCTAGAAAAGGTGTACATGTCGCGGGGAGGAATCCCCCATCGGGCGTTGGCGGGGCTTACGTGGAAGCCGGAGACTTCACCGCAGTGATGGGCCCCTCAGGGAGCGGAAAGACCACGCTCCTCAACCTCATCGCCGGCCTCGATCGCCCTACGTCGGGAGAAATTGTCGTGCGGGGGCGTCACATCGAAGGCCTCGGCGAAGGCGAGCTTTCCCGCTACCGCCGGGAGATGCTCGGCTTCGTCTTTCAGGACTTTAACCTCCTTTCCAAGCTCACCGTTTTAGAAAACGTCCTCCTTCCCCTCTCCTTGCGCGGTAGGGTCGGCCCCGAAGAAAGGCGGCAAGCCCTGGACGTCCTTCGGCGTGTAGGCCTCAAGGGCAAGGAAGACCGTTTCCCCTATCAGCTCTCCGGCGGTGAGCAGCAACGCGTATCCATCGCCCGAGCCCTCGTCCATCGCCCGGCCCTCGTCCTCGCCGACGAGCCGACGGGGAACCTCGACACGGGGACAGGACGAGCCATCCTCGAACTCTTCGCCGAACTCAACCGAGAGCTGGGGGCTACCATTCTCCTCGTGACGCACGACCCCTTTGCGGCGAGCTACGGGAGCCGCGTCCTCTTCCTCCGGGACGGCCGTCTCTATGCGGAGCTCCGCCGCGGAGAGGACCGGGGCGTGTACACCCAGCGCATCCTCGACACGCTCTCCGCCATGGAAGGTGCCACGGTTGTTGAGCTCAAAAGCGAGTAGGCGGAAGTTCCGCACGACCGAGAAATTGGGGACCTCGCACTCCAAACGTGTTCCCTTGGGGGGATTTCGCGTGAGCTGGCAGAGTCTTTGGTTGCGGATGATGGGACGTGATCTCCGGCGCACGGCCGCCTATGTCGTCCCTACCGCCTTGGCCGTGATGCTCTTCCTCCTCTTTCGCTCGCTCTTGGATTCCCTGGGAAAGTCGATAGGGATTGAGGCCTCTCCGTTTCGCCCTGAGAGTCTTCTCGACGCCGCCTTTTCTCTCGTTTCTTACTTGGTTGCCTTCTTTTCCGGGTTTTTCGCCGTCTACTTTCACCGGCTGTACGTACAGGGAGAGTCGCAGGCTTTGGGCCTTCTTGCGATGTTCGGTCTCTCTCCGCGGGATCGGCGCAACCTCATCCGTCTCGAAAGCGCCGCGCTGGGGGCAGCGTCTTTCGCTCTGGGCGTCGTCGCGGCCTACCTTTTGGGCCCCTTGTTCGCGCGCTTTACCGCGGTTTTCTTCGACTTAGGTACGGATCTCGCGTTTCGGGTGACCGCGAGGGCTCTCGGGGAAACGGGTGCGTTTTTCGGCGCGGTGTTTCTCACCGAAGCCCTCTATACCTCCTTCTGGGCGGTCCGCCGCTGGCCAAAGGAGCTTTTTTCTGCCGCCCTGCAGGCGGAAGACGTTCCCAAACCTTCCTGGAAGTCTGGGATTTTGGGATTTACCTTGCTTTTTGGCGGATACGGTCTTGCCGCCTACGTCCACCCGTGGGTGGTGGCATCCGCCATGTACGCCTCGGACTCGGCAGAGTCGACAATGAAATGGTCTCTCATCTGGTTGCTCCTCGCGTTGGCCGTCGTCGTCCTCGTCCTCGGAGGTTCCTACCTCGTCCTCCGCGATACTTTGCGCCTGTGGGTGGAGTGGCGTCGCAGGCGTGTGGCGGAAGGAAAGCAGGGGACTACACCGGTCGCACTTTTCCTCTTGGCCCGTCTGGGGGCCGACCTACGCCGGTTTTCCGGAGCGATCACGGTGTTCGCCAGCGTCTTCGCCGCTTTTTTCACAATAGTGGCGGCCATGTCGTTTATGACCGAATTCGGCCGTCTGAAAGCGATAGAGCTGAATCCCGTGCCCTTGCAGGCGAACTTCATATCGGATCAGGAACTCTCTCGTGCGTGGGGGCGGTCGGCACCCCCATTGCCCGCGGACGTGGAGGCTTCCCCCGGGGTGGAGCCCCCTTCCCCCAGATCCGAGGACCGTCCCGATCTTTCGAAAGCAAAGGAAATTTTTGCAGAAAAGGTCACTCGCGCCCTTTCTCGCCTAGCCGAGGAAGGAATAGTCGTCGACCAAAGGGTTCCCTATCAGGTGGCGCGTCTTTGGGTAATCTCGGGGGCTACGGACTTCACGCCGTCGGAAGGAGTTTCGCAGGATAAAAGAGAAGCCGTCCTTCGTACCCTCCGAGACCACTTCCGTGCGGTGGAGGTTCTCCCCCAGAGCGCGTATGAAGCACTCCGCGCTGCCCGAATTGCCCACACCTCCCCTGCAGGCCCAGAGGTAGAGTTGCCCCCGCAGCTTCCGCCCCTTACGGGGGGGCAGGCGTTTTTCCTCGCACACGGGATGGACGCGGCCACGTTTTCGCGCTTTCTGCAGGCTTCGGGAGGTACGGGTTTTCCATTTGCGCCGGGAACATATGAATTGTCCCCGGGTTGGGAAGATCGTTCCACGCTACCGGATCCGGAATTGGACGCCGAACGCGGCCGAGCAAATCGAGAGACGCGCGAAGACGCCGTGTCCTTCGAACTTGTCGGGGCGACGGGAATGCGCGGCCAGATTCTCGACCCGACCTTTGATATATCACGCCCTGACGCCACACTCGTGGTCGCGGATGAACTCTGGGAACGCCTTCCCCTCGACGCTCTTTTTGTCCGCGGGGAACTCACCTTCGGGGAGGCGATGTGGGTTCAGAAATCCTCCCTTCCTCGGCTGCACCGCCTCGCAGCAGAAGGGAAGCTTTCGGAATTCGGAGGATCTCGCGGTTTCGCTTCCCACGGGGGCGCTGCAGCGGAATCCTCCATCCGCAACGTGTGGTTTTTTGTTCAGTCAAACGCCGTGGAAGACGCGTTTCTTCAACGCCGCGCCTTCCTGTACACGCTCACGTTTCTCGGCTTCCTCCTCTTTACCTTCGGCGCTCTGGCGTTGTACCTGCGCCTGCGGGAGGGAGAGGCGAGGGATCTCGCGGAGGTTCGCACCCTTCGCTCCCTCGGCTTCCGTGCCGAGGAAGTTCGACAGATTTGGCGCAGAGAAGCTCTGGCGTTGTACCTCCTGCCGCTCGCTCTCGCCTTTCTCCACCTTGCGTTTGCCGTCGTCGATGCCGGAGGGGTTTTGCCTCGGGCGAGTAAGTTGTTCAATTTTGCCCTCGTCGTCCTCGAAGGCGCGCGCCCTCCCTCCCTTGCGGAAAGCTTGCGCCTCATCCCCCCGAGTGTCGTGCATGACCTCTTGCGGTTGATCGTGGGGAATCTGTTCCTCTTCGTCGTCTACGCGTTCTTCACGGGAAGCGCGTATGGAGAGGAGCTCTGGCGCCGCGCCGCACACGGCAGGCGGTAACATGGCGCCTCGGAGAACGCCACTTCCTCGGTTACGGCCTACGACGAAAAGAACACCTCGGCGCCCTCGATGCCGTAGAGGGGAACGGGAGGCGCCGCCGCGCTGCGGACAAAAGACGCCCCGCAGCTGAGTACAAAAGACGCCTCGCCTGCACTCGTTTGTGCGGGCGGGGCGTCGCGAGGTTTTTGGACCTTTTGCGAACCTACAATCCCAAGCTGTCTTGGGTTTCGCCAAGGTCGCTTTCCAGTTGCGCCACCCGGTTTCGAATCCACTGCGCGGCCCGACGGAGGCGTTCGATCGTCGCCTCCTTACCGAGGAGTTCCATCACGTCGAAAAGTCCCGGGCCTACCGTGCGGCCGGTGAGGGCAAGGCGCGTGGGGTGGATGAGTTCGCCGCTTTTGATCCCCAACTGCTCGATGAGCGCGCGGTACACGGGTTCGAGGTAGGGAGCCGACCAAATTTCCACCGGCTCGAGGGCTTCCGCCGCCCGCTCGAGTCGCGCGGCAATTTTGCGGGGTTTGTCCAGGTTTTCTCCTGTTTTCCCTGCGTCCATCGGCAGGGCGAAGTGTTTGGCGACTCCCTTCGGTTCGTACGTTTCCACCGGACGGTAGAAGTAGCTCAACCAGTCGACGACTTCCGCGAGGGTGCTCACGCGCGAGCGGACGGCGTCGAGGCGGCGCTTGGCGAGTTCTACCTCTTCTGGAGTGGGGTGTTCCGAGAGATAGCCGGCACTCCGGAGAAACGGCAGGGCGTGGTCATAGGCGGCGTCGAGGGGGAGGTTTCGGAGGTAATGTGCGTTCACCCAACGGAGCTTTTCCATGTCGAAGACGGCCGGCGCCTTGTTGATGCGTTCCAGGGAGAATTCGGGAGCGATCTCGGCGGGGGTAAAGATCTCCAGCCCTTCTCCTGGGTAGTACCCGAGGAGGAGGCTGTAGTTCACGAGGGCTTGGGGGAGGAACCCAAGTGTCCGGAAGTCGTCGATGCTCGTGGCGCCGTGGCGCTTGGAGAGCTTGGTGCGGTCCGGAGCGAGGATCATGGGCACGTGGGCGAACTTGGGCAGGGGGGCACCCAGGGCCTGGAAGAGGACGACGTGCCGCGGGGTGTTCGAGAGGTGCTCTTCGCCGCGGATGATGTGGGTGATCCCCATGGCGATGTCGTCGACCACGCTAGCAAAGTGGTACGTGGGCATGCCGTCGCGCTTCACGAGGATGAAGTCGTCGATTTGGTCCGGGTCGAAGGTCACGTTTCCTCGAATGAGGTCGGGGACGACTACGGGTCCGTCTACGTCCACCTTGAGCCGCCAGGCGGGCTTGCGCCCTTCCCGCTCGTACGCTTCCCTCTGTTCGGGGGTGAGGTGGCGGCACCGGCCCGAGTAGCGCGGGGCCTTCCCTTGCGCGATCTGTTCTCGGCGCTCCGCTTCGAGTTCTTCGTCCGTGCAGTAGCACGGGTAGGCCAAGCCTTTCTCTACGAGGATTTCGAGGGCTTTTCGGTAGTGGGCTGAGCGCTCCGATTGGCGGTAGGGCGCGTGGGGGCCGCCGACGTGGGGACCTTCGTCGAAGTCGACGCCCAACCACCGGAAGGAAGCGAGGATGTCTTCCAGGTACTCCTCGCGGGAGCGGTCGCGGTCCGTGTCGTCGAGGCGGAGGATCACCTTCCCGCCGTGCCGGCGGGCGAAGAGCCAGTTAAAGAGCGCGGTCCGCACGCCGCCGATGTGCAGAGGACCGGTCGGTGAGGGCGCAAAGCGTACGCGAACTTCGGACTCTGCGGCGTGCTCGGATGGGGCGGACATGCGCAAAGCCTCCTTGCTCGTGGGGTTGGCGGCAAAAGCGCGCGGAAGCGGCCCGTCGGAGCGCGCCGCCGCGGCGAAGATAAATTCGCAGAAACAACCGGCGGGCGGCTAGAATTGGCGTATCCGGTCGGAAATTCGACTTTCAAGCCAGGGGAGAGTGACCACGACCTCCTCGCCGGTCCTGAGGTCGCGGGCGGGAGCGCCGTGTTCGCCGAGGTCAGAAAGGACGAGCCACGCTTCCGAAAAGTCCTCGCCTTGGGTGTACGTGCTCGGCGTGACGAGCGTGGAAATCCCTGCCCCGACCGCGGCGAGAAGTCCGTTGCGGGAGTCTTCGACGGCAAGCGCGTCTTCCGGAGCTACCGCGAGAGCATCGAGGACGTAACGGTAGACGGCCGGGTCGGGTTTTTTGACGGGCGCTTCCTGTGCCGTGGCGAGGAGCTCGAACATTTCCGCAAGCCCGTAATGGGCAAGGAGGGCTTCTACGTTTTCCCGGCTCGTTGTCGTGGCGACGGCGAGGCGGATTCCCGCCGCGCGCGCCTCTTCGATCAACCGACGGACTCCGGGACGTAGGGGAAGCTCGCTCCTCCTTACGATCTCCGCGTAGATTTCGTTTTTGCGGCGGTGGAGGGCGACGATCCTCTCAGGATCTGCGAGGAGTTCGGCCGCGACGCGGTCGCCAGGTCGGTAGACTTCGAGAAAGTGGCGGATGCGTTCGCGTCCTCCGGTCACCCGTAGGAGTTTTCCGTACAGCGTCTCGTCCCATTCGTAGGGAAGTCCCGCCTCGCGAAAGGCAAGGGTAAAGGCCACGCGGTGGCCCAATCTCTCGGTTTCGGCGAGCGTTCCGTCTACGTCGAAGATGATGAGTTTCGGCCACACGAGCCTTCCCTCCCACGTACGCCCTCTATTGTAGCGGATTCCCGAAACGAAGGGGAACCGCCGAGGCGTACGGGAGACGGCGGAATCTTGGCGGCCTCGTCGCTTTGGACGCCGCGCAGGTCGAGAAACGAAGGAGTGACTCTTTCGTCATTATTTCGGGCGCCTCCGTTGGAGGGCGACGATCTGTCAAATTGGCCTTCCGCAGGAGTTGTGGTAGAATCGCCGTCGGATCGTCGAATCCGAAGCGCGGGGATTTTGGGTTTTCGGTTGCTTTTGCGCGTATTGGGCCTAAGAGCCGGCTACAGCAGTAGGAGGGGATGAGGTTGGAGCTCTGGCAGGTGATCCTCTTCGCCGTCCTTCAGGGAATTACGGAGTTCCTTCCTGTATCGAGCGAAGCACACACGGTCCTCTTGCCCGCAATCCTGTATTGGAACATCACGGAGGAGGGGCTCCTTCCCTTCACGGTCATGCTCCACCTCGGCACGGCCTTCGCCATCTTTTTCTTCTTTTGGCCGGAGTGGCGCGACCTCATCCTCACCTTGGTTTCCCCCGGTCGTTGGCAGACGCCCGAAGGAAAGCGCATGTTCCGCCTTCTCTTGCGGCTCGTCGTGGCCACCGTCCCTGCGGCGGCGATCGGGTTTCTCTTCGAAAAGGCGCTCTCTCTCCACTTTTTTTCGGGTACGAGTGCGGCGTTCTTTCTCATGGTGAACGGGCTCGTGCTCATTCTCTCGGACCGCCGGCGAGCGCTCGCCGTAAAAAATACCCGAGGGATTTCCGGGCGCGAGCTGCTCGACGAGGAAATCGTCCGCCTTTCCTATGGAAAGAGCATCCTCATTGGCTTCGCCCAAAGCCTCGCGCTCATCCCGGGGTTATCCCGTTCGGGGATGACGATGGTGGCCGGGGTCTTCGCCGGACTCAGCTACGAAGCGGCGGCTCGCTTTTCCTTCCTCCTCGCCACGCCGATCATCCTCGGTGCCGGGATCCTCGAATTCCCCAAGCTCCTCCACGCGGACTTGAGCCACCTTCTCGTACCGTCAATCCTCGGCGGGGTATCCGCGGCGATCGCGGCTGCGGTGAGCGTATGGCTCCTTTTGCGTTACTTCCACACGCACGAGGTCAAGGCTTTCCGACCTTTCGGGATCTACTGCATTCTCGCCGGTCTCTTTGCCTTGGTCTACCTTTTCTTCGGAGCGTAGTGTCCCCACTCGGATGGTTGTGGGCGAGGATCGTCTACCTTTCCTTCGGAGGTTGAGTTCGGAGGCTGAGGGGCGCTTCCGCCGCCGTTCGCTTCGCGAGACGAGCCGGGGCGTGCCACAGGTGTTTACGGCGTATACCACCCCGCCTCGCGTCGGAGGATGGCGAGGTAGCGCATCTCTATTGCCCGCTTCGTCCAAAAGGCCAAGCGACCGTAGATCCGGTAGCGCCCGTACAGGCAACCTACGGCATCCTGAGGCCCAAGCGTCGCCACCGCTCCGCGGTTTTTCGCGCGAAGCGGCCGTACGCTCCCACCGGTGAGGAGAGCGGCGGCGTTCTCCGCGGCTTGTGGCCCCATCTGAATCGCCGTCTGCGCCGTGGGGGGCGGGGGACCAAGATCCTCGTCGATGAAGAAGGCGACGTCCCCCACGGCGAACACGTCTTCGAACCCGGGAACTCTGAGGTCCTTGCCGACGGGAATGCGGCCGTTTTGTATGGGAAATCCCGCACGGCGGAGGACTTCCGGAGCGCGCACGCCCCCACACCAGGCGACCGTCCTTGCGGGGAGGAAGGCTCCGTCACCCAAGAGCACCCCCTCCTCGCGAACTTCGCGGAACGGGCTGCCGAAGAGGAAGCGTACGCCGCTTTCCGCCAAACGGCGGGCAGCGTAGTGGCCGAGCTCTTCGGGAAAGGGCGGGAGTGCCCGATCCGTCGCCTCGGCGACGAAGATCCGAAGCCCGCCTTCCGCATGGGGAAGGTCGAAGGCCTCGCGGAGGTCGGGGGCGCGGGACGCCAGTTCGCCCGCGAGCTCCATTCCCGTAAGCCCCGCCCCTCCAATGACGACCGTGCGGAAGGCGTCGTCCCGCGTATACGCGTAGCGCGCGAGGTTGTGCTCCAAGCGGTAGCGGAAAAGCCTTGCCGGAGCGAGGGCAGTGGCCGAAAGGGCATGTTCCGCTACCCCGTGGATCCCGTATGTTTCTGCCTCTCCCCCTAAGGCGACGAGGAGGATCTTGTAGTGCAGGGCTTCCGCCGAAGTGTCCACGCGACGTTCCCGGAGGTCGAGTGCGCGGACTTCTGCTTGGACGAAGGAAACGGGCTTGTCCTTAAGGATTTTGGTGAAGGGGATCCGTACGGCGGTCGGCGAAGCGGTGCCCGCCGCCACCCGGTGGAGTTCGGTCACCAGCGTGTGGTACGGGTTGCGGTCCACAAGGCCAACGCGAAAGGGCTTCCCCGCAAGGCGCTTTCCCAAGCGCAGGGCAGCGAGGAGCCCTGCGTATCCTCCGCCGAGGATGAGGACGTCGAATTCTTGCACCACGGCTCATTCCCTCCTGCTTCGACTTGCTCGGGTTCTAGGCTTTCGGCGAAAGTTTCCTTTGCGAGCTCGTTCGCCGCACACGCCGCAACGCCGTCCCCTCTTTGCTCGACTCCTCGGTTTGACGTTAGGTCATTTCCGGTGTGCCGCGGTTTCCGGCACTTCCGCACGTAAGCTGCGGCCTTCCAAGTAAGTTATTGTGATAACATTTACATATCTGAACCCTATTGTAGCCGTTCGTCCGGCGTAAAGAAAGGGGGATCCCTTTCCGCGCTCGCTCCGGGTTGCCGGTCCGAAACCTTCGGTCTCCCCCCGCATAGCTCTAGAGCGACTTTACTGCGGCAACGCCGCGGTAAAGGAGATAGGGGGGATCGTCGTGCCGCAGGAGTGGGTGTGGTGGGGGGTTCCCGCGGTTCCGCTCATCCTCGGCCTCGTGGAGCTCGCGAAGCGTCTCGGCTTTCCTTCACGCTGGGCGGGAGTTCTCGCCGTGGCGTTGGGCGTTGTGGGGAGCCTGCTTTGGATGTATACACAGTCCTCGCCCCTCGCACAGGCCGTTGCCCAAGGGCTCGTCGTAGGACTTGCGGCCTCCGGACTTTGGAGCACGGAAAAGAGCGTTTGCCGGGCGCTCAACGGCAGCACCGGGGCGGAAGAGGCGGGACCTCCACCAGCGGACGCGAGCGTTCGCAGTAACGGGTAGTACGGGTTCACAACGCAAAGGCCACCGGCTTTTTGAGCCGGTGGCCTTTTTTCGGATTTTGCGCTTTCGGTCTCCGTCTGCGACGGTCTTTGCAGCCCCTGCACGAGCCGTTTCCCACTACCTAGTTAGTCGAGCTAGTTAGTCGAGTTGTTTAGTACCGCGCCGCCGCGCGTTCGAAGGCTGCGAGGTGGTTCGTCGAGGCGCTCTTGAGCTTGAGGAATGCGTCCCGCACGTCGGCGGGAAGGGTCGGGTCGCTCAAGAAGCGGTCGTACATAGCGATGTTGTCGATCTCGGCTTGCACGCCGGTGAGGGCCGCATCCCGGAGGGACGAGGGCACGGACACGTAGGCAGAGATGCTCGCTTGATCCGGCACCGGGACGCCGTACTTTTCGAGGAGAGGCGTGAGGAGCGCGATGTGCTGTGCCTCGGCTTCGCGGATGTTGGCAAAGGGGTTCACGGTGCCGTACGTCTCGAGGATCTTGGTGTACTCGGCATGGGCGATGTACTCGTCCTGGATCGCGTAGGTGAGCATCTTGGCGAGGTTGAGGTCTGGATCGTTTAGGGCACCGATGTGGGCGACCATGGCGACGTCTCCTTCTTGGGAGGTCGCGGGGGCGTTGTCAACAGGCGCGGCGGGTGCTTCCGCCCCTTGCCCTGCGCCAGTCGTCGGTTGCCGACTCGGGTCCGTCGCGCGGGTTTGCGCGCGGTACTGGTGGGCGTTCGGGGAAGTCGCGGCACCTTGCGCCGCGTTTTCGACGGCGTAGGACGTTCCTTTGGGTTCGGCCTTGCCCGACTGCCCGCAGAGGGCGTAGGCCGTTCCGCCGAGGGCGCCGATTCCCAGGACGAAGAGACCAGCAACGATCGCCTTTTTTGCCTTGAACATGGGTGTACCTCCTCGGGTAGTTTTCAAAGTTGGGGGAGGGGGGTTTCCCCCCGTCCGCCTTCATCGTACCCGAGGAAGCTTAGAGTTCCCTTAGAAAACACGGTAAACACGGAAGGAAAGGTTTTTTCCCAGCCATTCCTCCTTTGCTCTCTGGGAGGGGTGCGTTCCTACTGAACTTGGGCTCACAGAAAGCCCAGCTCTTCCGCCTTCATGCGGACGGAGCGGGCAGCGCGGGCGTCCCACGTGGCGCACGGCGTGCCGCGCCGCCCGGCGCCAGACGCCTTCGTCGGTGAGGTCGAGGCCTAAATGCTTTTGGGCGATCGTCTCTACGGGCAGCCGTCCACTGTCCCGAAGGAGGTCGCGGTAGCGGTCGGCAAAGGACGCGGACGCTTCCAGGTAGGTGAGGTGGAGGAGGTGGGCAAAGAGGTAGCCGAACGTGTAGGGAAAGTTGTAGAAGGGGACGTCCGTGAGATAGAAGTGCAGCTTGGAAAACCAAAAGAGAGGGTGGTAGGAGGACAAGGTTTCGCGGTAGGCCCGCCGCTGGGCCGTCTCCATCAGGCGGTCGAGTTCTTCGCGGGGAACGAAGCCTGCGCGCCGGCGCGCGTAAAATTCCACCTCGAACAGAAAACGTGCGTGGAGGTTCATGAAGTAGGCGACGGCCCGGCGGAGGACGTCGTCGAGGAGGGAGAGGCGTTCTTCCACCTCAGCCTCCTCTAGGAGGCGGTCCTGGACGACGATCTCGGCAAACGTCGAGGCCGTCTCCGCCAAGCTCATGGGGTACCCTTGTGCGAGGACGGGTAGGTGGCGTACGACCCATTGGTGGTAGGCGTGGCCGAGTTCGTGGGCGAGAGTGGCGAAACTTCCCTTCGTTCCCCCGTAGGTGAGGAAGATGCGCGAGACGCCGGTGATCGGAAAGCTCGTGCAGAACCCTCCCGCCCGCTTTCCCGGACGGTCTTCCGCCTCGATCCACCCTTCGCGGAAGGCGCGGAGGGCGAGCGCTCCCCACTCCGGATTGACGGCAGAGAAGTTTCGGACGATCGTCCCCCGCGCTTCCTCGTAGGGGACCTTTTGCTCTGCGGACGACGGCCGACGCACGATGGAGGCGTCCACGTCGTACCAGGCGAGCGCTTCGAGGCCGAGGAGATCCGCCTTCGCTTTGAGGTAGCGGACAAGGGTCGAATTCTCCGCTTCCACGGCCGCCCACATCGCCTCGAGGGTCGGGCGCGTGAGGCGGTTCATCTCCAAGGGTTCGCGGAGGAAATCCTCCCATCCGCGCAGGCGGTAGAGGGTGAGGCGGAAGCCGGCCAGATGGTTGAGGATCTGCGCGCCGACATGGGCGAGCGCATCCCATGCCTCCTCGTAGGCAGCGAAGACCCGCTCCCGCATCGTGCGGTCCGGGTCCTCCAGGCGGTTTTGCGCCTGGGCGACGGAGAGGGTTTCCCGACGCCCGTCGTGTTCGACTTCGATCTGGATCCGTCCGGCGAGTTCTGCGTAAGCGGCCTGCCAGCCGTGGTAGCCGTCGGCGCCTCGCGCAGGCGGGCAGCGAGGTCCTCCCAGCTTTCCACGAGCTCGGCGAGGAAAGGCTCATCGTGGGACAGGCGCTCCGCAAAGGTGCGCTCGTCCCGCTCGAGGTCGCGGAGGAAGTCCCGGTAGACTTCCGATCGGCTTCCTCCCGGGAAGATGGCGTCGAGATCCCAACGCATGGGCGATTCGTCGGGTTTGGGGTTGAGGATGTCGGGCATCGGCGTTCCCTCCAGGGCACAAATCCTTCGGTTTTCGAAATACCCGTACCTAGTTTCTCCCTGCCGGCGGCGAATTCCTGCCGTGGGCGAGGAACGAATTCCGGCCTAGGGCGGCGAATTCTTGTCGTGTGAGAGGTTGTCCTCGTCCCGCGTTTGCGTTCACCGTCCTCAGGAGGGCCAAGCCTTCTCCAAACGGTCATATCCCCCTCGCGCTCGGATTCCCCCATAGGGTTCGGTGTTGCGGAGGGACTTTTCGTTTTTCGCACGAAAAGAAACGGACGAATATGGTACAATGTTCTCGTACGCCAAGAGGTTCAGAACTTTGGCCGCGCGGAGGAGTCCGGACATTTCCGCCGCTTTTTGCGCTCAGGTCGGAGATCGGGCGGTGGCTCTTTGGCTATCGGCAGGAGATTTGGCGGGCAATAGGCGCGTCGGAAGTTCTCTCGGGGGAGGGAAGTCGCGTGGCGACGCGGGTCATGGTACTCGTGGAAAACACCGCGGGCGCGATGTTTCGCGTGCGCGCCGAACACGGACTTGCGTTTTTCGTGGAGCACGACGGGCACGCCTTTCTCTTCGATACCGGGCAACGGGGGACTGTGGTCGAAAATGCGCGTGTGCTGGGAGTGGATCTCGGACGCATTGAGGCGATCCTCTTAAGCCACGGCCACTACGACCACACGGGTGGGCTTCGGGCTGTCCTCGAAGAGCTCGGACGCGGAATTTCCGTGTATGGGCATCCGGACGTCTTTTCTTCCCACTACGTGCGCGATTCTCGCCGAGAACCGCTGTTACGCTACATCGGGATCCCCTTTCGCAAGGAAGAGCTCGCCTCCTTGGGGGCGGAATTCCGCCTCGGCCGTGAGGCCGTGGAGGTCTTTCCCGGCGTGTGGTGGAGCGGGGAAGTGCCGCGGCGTACGGAGTTCGAAGAGGGGGATCCGCGTATGGTCGTCCTCGAGGAGGGCGGAGAGCGGGAGGATCCCATCCTCGACGACGCGAGCGTCTACCTCGTCACGCCGGAAGGGCTTGTCATCCTCCTCGGTTGCGCCCACGCCGGCGTGATCAACATCGTCGAACACGCGCGAAGCGTCACGGGCGTATCCCGCGTTCGAGCGATCCTCGGAGGTACGCACCTCGGCTCGGTCCCCGAGAGCCAAGTGCGTGCGACGCTGGAGGCGTTAGAAGGCCTCGACTTCGATTTGCTCGCGGCCAACCACTGCACCGGGCTCGAGATCGAGGCAGAGCTCCGCCACCGTTTCGGCTCGCGCTTCGCCTTTGCGCCGGCGGGCGCCGTCTTTACCTTCTGATGGGCGGAGACGACTTCGTCTGCACTTCAAAAGACTGGCGCCTACGGTCTTGCGATCTTCGCGGATGGGGCCGATCTGCTTGCGTTCTCGAGTTCTCGCGGAAGGGTGCTTACGCTCTTTCGCACGTTGCGGGCAGGACCGGTCCGAGCGGACCGCACGAGGTACACTTCGGCGAGAGGGGGATCCGACGTGTCGAAACGCGTTCTCCTCATGACGGGAGACGGCGGCGAAGCGCTCGAGGTGTTCTACCCGTACTACCGCGTTCAGGAGGCCGGCCACACCGTCGTCCTCGCCGCCCCCCGCAAGAAAACCGTTCACACGGTCATCCACGACCGCGAGCCCGACTGGGACATCTCTACGGAGAAACCGGGGTACCGGATCGAGGCGGACGCCGCCTACGCGGACGTTCGCCCCGAAGAGTTCGACGCGCTCATTCTCTCCGGTGGGCGCGCGCCGGAGTACGCGCGCTTGGATGAGTACGCGCCGCGCATCGTACGCGCCTTTTGGGATTCCGGTAAGCCCATCGGGGCGATCTGCCACGGGGGCCTCTTTTTCGTCGCCGCGGGAATCGACCTCACGGGCCGCACCCTTACGGCGACGCGGGGCATTCGGCCAGAGTTGGAGCGTCTCGGTGCGAAGTACCTCACGGATCGCGTCGTAGTCGACCGCAACCTCGTCACCGCCCAGTCGTGGCGCGACCTTCCCGGGTTTATGCGTGAGTTCATGCGCATCCTCTGAACATCCCTCCGACAAGTGCGCGTAGGGGATTAGAGATCGAGAGCGGGTTGTGGTAGACTAGATGTTGTGGTAGACTAGATGTGGAACAAAGTTTTTGCACCCGTTCCGGCGCTCCGTGCAGGCGGGAAGAGTTTCTCCAAAGGGAGGGGATGGACATGACGGAACGTGATCTCGGGGCGGAGATGGACGAGCTCCGCGGCCAGCTGGAGCTCCTTCGGCAGGACGTCCAGGAGCTCACCGGTGCGGTCAAGGGTCTGGGCCAGGCGCAGACGGAGCGCGCGGAACGCGCGGAAGAAGAAATCCGCAGCTTTTTGCGCTCCTTGGGAGAGCGGCTCGGCGAGGAGTTTCGCCGTCGGCGCGAAAGTCTCGCCTCGTGGTGGCAGGAACGGGAGAAGACCTTGACGGGCGAAGGTGGCGAAGGCGAAGGACGGCCGGCTCGTACGTACCTGTATGCCTTGGGAGGATTTCTCGCCATCTTCCTTCTCGGGTGCATCTTTGGAAAGATGTGGGAGCGCGGGAACTAGACGGCAGAGAGACGAGGGAAAGGCATGAATATCCTTCGGGCGCTCTTTACGCTCTTTCTCAAGTCCGCGTCGGACGTCGGACGGCGGGAGCTCGTCCGCCTCGCGGAGTCCATCGTCTATTTCGGGCTCTCCCTCCTTACAGGGCTTGTTGGGTTGGTGTTTCTCGTTTTGGCGGCCTACCTGCTCTTGGAGACGTACCTACCGGCCTACTTCGCCGCTTTTCTTGCCGCGTTGGTCGCCGGAAACCTCGCCTTGCTCTTCTTTGTGCTCGCGAGGCGGAAGTGAGATCTTCAGGGGTCGTACGCGTGGGAGTTTTCGTTGTAGTGCGGCACGGTCGGTTCGGCCGACGGAAAGAGGCGGTTGCGTGTCCTACGCAACCGCCTCTTTTCAGGACCTCGTCGCGCAAATCGTCGGAGCGTTCCTCCTCCTCATGGGCCTCGTCGTCATGGGGGTTGTCCACATCGAGTTTCTCGAGCATACACCTCCCTCATTGCGCGAATTGGCGGTGCCCTCCTCGTCCTCACGGGGCTCCTCCTCACGATCGGCCAGTTTGCCCGCCTCGCGCTTTGCTTTGGATGAGGAGGATACGCATGCAGCTTGTTGCCCGTTTGTCGCGTGCCGGATGGGCTTTGCTTTCTAGTTATGCTTCTTAAGACCGAGGCGGACAGCCACATCCGCATAGGAGGGGTCTTCCGCATAGAGCTTTTCCAGTTCTTTGCGAGACCGCCGGGGGTTCCCCAGATCTTCGTAGAGAAGGGCTCTTTCATATCGAAGAGCTTTCATGAGTTCAGAAGGCCGATCTTTTTTCCGTCGGAGGGCTTTGGTCAGGGTTTCCCTTGCCGCTTCTAAAAGCCCCAGACCTTTGAGAGCCCGTGCCCGGTAGAGGAGAAGAAGGGTGTGGGCTGGCGTCTCATTCGGGAGGGAAGCTGTGAGTTGGAGCACCCTGTGGTACGTCTCCTCTCCGGGCGTTCCGTGCATAAGCGTATGAACGAGAAACAGCCGTATCTGTTCATCCTGAGGGTGTTCGTCGGTAAGGCGTTCGAGGAGAGTCAAGGCTTCGGTGACCTTGCCCAGATCTACGTAGGCCTGCGCCAAAGCCAAAAGAAGTCCCTTTTGGTCGACAGAGGCGGTAAGGGCGATGCCGTGGGGGAAGGGCAAAGAGAAGGTCAGGGAGATCCCGTACTTCGCAAAGGTTTTGCCGATGTCTTCTTGCTGGTGAACGGCTCTCGTCAGGTAGGGAAGAGCTTCCTTTGCCCCCTTTAGGCGCAGGGCTATAAGGCCTGCCATGAGGGTTCCATCGGGGAGGGAAAGGGCCCCTTGTTGCAACTTGGCCAACGCCTCTTCTTCGTGGCCGAGGATCAGCTCACGCATGCCCTCCACAAAGGCGACTTCTTGGGGCGGGGTGAAGAGGCGCTGAAAAAAGCCGAGAGTTAGGGCAGAAGCCGCAGATGAAGGGGAAGTTTTGGCGGTGAGGTTCTTTTTTTCTTCGGAGGCTCTACCTTTGGGGTAGACGGTGGTGTGGTAGAGGCCTGTGCCAGGAATGCCAACGGTGACGCGGGTACCTCGGGGACCAAAGGTGACCTTGCTGCCTCGTGGTCCAAGAGAAAGAGATGCTCCGGATTTGCTAAAGTTAACGTAAACCCCAGGGGCCAACTTAACCCGACGAAAGAAGCGAAAGCCCACGACACATCCCCCTTTTTTCCTGCCTTTAGGACACGACACCGGGGAGAGTAGGACTAGGTCAAAGCGGAAGCGGGCCCAGCGCAGGGGATTATTCGACTCGGTTTCTCCATCCGGTTTCTCCATCCAAAGTTTAGCCCTTGTAGTTCAAGGCGTCCAGGATCTTTTTCGCAGACCTTTTTCAGAAGCCCCGTGTATGACGCCAGGGTCTGGACAATTCCCTTTAATCCCTTGTGAAGGGGGAGGCAACCCCCCGGAGGCTTCGGCCATCGCTCTCATTCCGGGTTCGTGTAGGAGAAGGATTCACCTCCCGGGAATGGTATACATGTTTGAATGTCGAGAGTGTGTTTACGCTGCAGAAGGTTGGTACGATCTATTTCGCTCGGTACCCGGCTCTATGTCAAGAAGTGTGGAGAGGAGATCAGCCAAGCCAAGGGGAGAAAAGCTAAGAGCATCTTTCGCACATAGACTCCGCGGTTCCGAAAACCGTAACTTATCCGCTTAAGGAGCTTGATCCCGGCAGGAGGCACGATAGACGTCGCGTAGTTGCTCCTTGGCCCAATGAAAATGGGCAACGTTCTTGTACCACTTGCGTGACCGGTCGTAAACCCGCCGGGTAAGAGTCTGGCAGAAGGGACAGCTGGCCTCTTTCCTCGGTCGCCCGGCATACACGTCAATCCTGTCTGACTCGATCTTTAGCTGGTAGATAATCCATCCTTGCAATCCCAGAAGCTGTGCAATACACTGTTTCATAGACAGTTGAGAGCCTACTTTAGGATTGTGGGATGTTAAACTATCCCTTGGCTCTTCGGCCGCTTCCTCCTTCTTACTCTACACTTTTTAGTTTAGAGCCCGGTGGTAGTATGCGGTCGGAGTTGTTACTTTTCTGCTGATCTTACTAGTAGTGGGGGGTTGTTTTGGGATAGCGATGGCTTACCTCTGGGAAGGTTGCCAGCCCTAGCGATGCTACAGTTATTGCCTAAGGAAGGTATTTTTCTGGTGGTTCCGGGTAAAGATACTTTTCATATTGAATTACGCCTTTAGGTCAGATTCCCGATGTGATCGGTGGACGCTGGCTCCCGGACAGTAAGCTGGTACTTTTAAGCGCCGGTGGCGAGGTCGAGGGCTCATGGGCAGATAAAGTCTTCAGGGTGCCCAAACTGAAAGCAGCCTATTTTGTCGATCCGCTTACCGACAAGGTGATCCGCGAGCTCCCCTTTTCCGAGGCGCTCTACGCCGATACCCCCTGGAGATATTCACCTCCGAGGATATAGGCTTTAACCGGGCTACCAACGCCATTGTACTCAATGTTTTCAACAGCGAGGACGTCCCGGGGATAGTGGTGCTGGATTCCAGCGGTAAGGTGAAGGAACTCTTGCGTGGCGAAAAGTCTACCCAGCGCGGCGCCTGAGGCGTGGGGCTGGTAACCAGCCTGGAGGACACCTCATGGGTCATTATGTAGGCGCTGGGTAGTTTGGTTTTGCTGTGCCTCTTGATCTGCCTGGTTGGTGCTCCCCGGGTCAAAGCCGGGGGAGACGAACTCTTTGCAGCTTTAAAAGGGGGGAAGAAGCTTTGATTCTCATCAATTTTTCTCACCCGTTTGCTTCAGAGCAGTTGAAGCAGATAAGGGAGCTTACTGGCAGGGAAGTAGAACGGGTTATCGAGGTCGACGCTCAGATCGATCCTCAGGAGCCCATCGTTCCTCAAATAGCGGCTATGATCGATCGGGTGGGGCTGGCGTCCCAGGAGTGGCAGTCTCTTCCCATCCTTGTTAATCCTCCATCTCTTAACTTCAGCGCGGTGGTGCTGATGGCCGAGCTCCACGGGCGATGCGGTTATTTCCCAGCGGCGGTGCGCCTGCGCCCCGTTCCCGGCTCCGTGCCACCGAGATTCGAAGTAGCCGAGATTGTGAATCTTCAGGAAGTGCGTGAACAGGCGCGGAAGCGACGGTAGCCGGACTAAGTTTGCAAAGGGGGGTGTCAAACATTTATGAAAGGTTTTTGAGATTCTGCGTGACGCTCTTCTTTATCTTGGAGTGGGGGCCAATACCTCCAGCGGATATGGTCGGTTGCAACTGGACTTGGGTTCGTAAGACTGACACTTTTGAAAGATCCTATAAGCTCTACAGTAGTGGCAGGAGATATCAGCGCCTTTTGCGATCTACGGTACCAGCTGCAAGCAGGTCCTCATGGTAAAAGAGGCCGGGCGGGAAAAGCAGTTACAGAGCCAGGGTTGGTATCAGAAGTTTTAAAGATTTTTCGGGGTAAAAGGTGTAGAGCTCCGATTTTTACGGGGGGATATTGATGGACAATGACTTCCGAGTGGCCCTTAGCAGTATCGGAAAAAGTAATTATGGAGAAGTGGAGTATTTTGATCAAGAGATCGGGAACCACCGCACGCGATTCTTTCCTGTGGCAGTGGCTCACTTGTTTAAACCGAAAAAGCTCTTCCTTGCGGTTACATCTGAAGTCATAGAGAGCAGTAATTTCAGTCAAATACTAGAAGAAATGAAAAATAAAGGTCTATACGATATTCTTGAGACCATAGAGATACCTTCGGGTAAAAATAAAGAGGAGCTCTGGGAAATCTTTAATATTGTGTCCGAAAGGATACCTGAAAAATCCAGTGTTATTTTCGATATCACCCACGCCTTCCGTTCACTCCCGTTCGTATTCTTGGGGGTAGTAAATTACCTAAGACTGACAAAAGAAGTTCGTCTGGAGCGTATTATTTACGGTGCGTTTGAGGCGAAAGAAGAAAGGCAGGGTGGTATACCTCGTGTCCCTATATTTGATTTAACCATGCTCGTGGAACTGCAAGACTGGCAGCAAGCGGTAAGTGCTTTTATGCTACGAGGTGAAGGGCAACAGCTGGCCGAGCTAATAAAAAAAGCCCATGATCGGCCGTGGCGCTCTGGAGTACGGGATGATTTGCCGCTTAACCTTCAAAATGTGGCAGATGGCATTAAGGAATTTTCTGACTCAGTTCGTCTGCTCCGTCCTCGAAATGCTTTGAGCGCTGCAAAGAAGGTGCGAGAGTTGTTGCAGAACGTAAAAGATGAGGCGAGTCGCTGGGCCAAACCTTTTTCGGAGATCCTTTCTAAGATCGATGAAGAGCTCTCTCCCCTAGCAGTAGAGCAACCAAATACGCTTACCCGAGAGAATCTCGAACGGCAACTGGCGCTCATCGATTACTATCTCCGGAAGGACCTGGTGGTTCAGGCCGTCCTTTTGGCGCGGGAGTGGATGGTCAACTGGTTGGCCTGGCGGGTGGAGGAGCCCGACTGGCTTAGGCAGAAAGTGCGCACGGAGGTGCTGGAGGCAGCTTTGAACGAGATCGCGTTTAATCGGGCGATGATAGGGGAGAGAGAGAAAGAATTGGAAGAACTCCCGAATAAAGAAGAAATATTGCGTCAATTTAACTCCTTACCTAAGGCAAAGGATGAGGTAGCTAAATTGTGGGATCGGCTGAGAAATTTGCGTAATGATGTGGCTCACTGTACATTTAGGGACAACGCAGCTCCGCCAGAAAGGATAAGGAGAAACGCTGAGGAGGTGAAGCAAGGATTGGAAAATCTGCTTGAGCAAGAAGGTGTCTGAGCGATGCCTGGTAAGCACGGTATCCCTGCCGTCACCTATCTGTCAAAAGAGCTGGAGGACGAAATTGGATCAGCTGGTGCAGAGGTTTAGCGGATGTCACGCTGGGGAAAATTAACTTTGATTCTAGGGGACCTGGTCTGCCTTCACCTCGGCTACCTAGTAGCCTTCCTTCTCCGCTTCCGGGGGAGTCTTCCATCGGAGAACAGGAGTGCTTGTTTAAAACTGGTTCCCTGGTTTACCCCAGCTGCTCTGCTACTCCTTTACGTGTATGGCCTGACTTTGCGCCGGCGCAGGCGCTGGGCGGAGATCTTCTCCTTTCTGGTCTACGTGGTGGCCCTTCTCTTCCTTTCGGGCTTGAGCCTTTCCTACATCATGCAAACCTACGCCTTTCCTCGATCCATCTTCTTCCTGGCCGCTGTCTTACAACTTATCCTTTTGACCTCTTGGCAGCGGGCGCTGTGGATGTGGATTCTATGCATGCCGCCACGGGCTTTTGACTTTGCTGTATGCAGTTTCTACCTCCACTCGCGTGACCGGTCGTGAACCCGCATTTCATAAACGAGCGAAAGCCTCCTTTGGGATTGTGGGATGTTAAACTATCCCTTGGCTCTTCGGTCGCCTTTTTTCTTTCTTACTCCACACTTCTTGACCTTGGCGACGTGCGGCAAGCCCTCGAAGCCCTCGGGGTTTCTTACTCCACACTTCTTGACCTAGAGCCTCGGTGCCCTTGACAACCCTCTCGTCGAGGTGGTATGGTATGTGTTGCGCGTGGCGCGCAGGGCAAAAGACGTGGGGGCGTAGCTCAGAGGGAGAGCGCTAGAATCGCACTCTAGAGGTCGTGGGTTCGAATCCCATCGCCTCCACCAAGACCGAAGGAAATCCCGGGCGGATGCCCGGGTTTTTTCGTT
>Ga0209836_100020_pt1 | contig 39012 bp, 45 predicted proteins | sample ElbSprsedimmetaG_FD_184147 | JGI IMG/M metagenome (GOLD analysis project Ga0209836, IMG submission 184147) | Hot spring sediment bacterial and archeal communities from California, USA to study Microbial Dark Matter (Phase II) - Elbow Spring... ... | reverse complement strand
GCGTATATTGGGCCGGCGGAAGCGGATGTAATCCCTGTCCCTGGTGGCCAGGTAGTGGTTCCAGAGCCCATCCAGAATGTTTCCAGAATTATCTAGCTGCAGTTGATCTTGAGCTGCGTTGCCGAAGCGGATGGGTTTTTCTCCTCTGGGACCAGCCAGGTCGTCCACTATACGTTCTATGGCCCCCACTCTTTCCACCGGGTATAAGGGCCTTTCCCAGCCCCCGCCGGGTTCCTGGAGAGAAAGGGCGAATTCATAGAAATCCCTGGCTTCCCGGTGATAACCCGCTCCGTCCAGGGCCAAGGCGGTCAGATACCCATCCCTTAACCAGGTATAGCGATAATCCCAGTTTTCGTTTCCTCCCGGAACTGCGGGAAAGGAGGTGGTGGGGGCGGCCACGATGGCTCCCGTGGGTCGTATATCAACAATTTCAAAACCATCAGGCTGGTGTAGTATGCCTCCAGCATCTCCTTATCCTTAAGGTAGGGGGAGCGGGCCCGGACGAACCAGCGCCTCCACCAGGTCACGGCCTTTTCGCAGGGTATTATCCCAGCCGGCAAACCAGCGGTGGCGGGCTTGGCTTATGTTGGTCCCATAGGAGAGGAGCAGGCGGCAGTTGTAACGCTCCCCAGGTCCCAGCACCAGGGGAAAGTCGGTGGAAGGCCAGTTTAACCCTCCTATGCAGAGGGTGCCGTCAGGGCTGCTGATGAATTTAAGGGGGCCCATGTACTGTACGGAAAAACTCCGGGCGCTGGTCTTTATAGGCTGGGCTTCCCAGGACAGCTTCAGGGACAATCTCAAAGCGGAACGGTTTTCTAAGGTTACATAGCGTATAAGGCAGGGCTGTCTCCAGGGCATGAAATCCAGCACCTTTAAGCTGAATCCCGGACCTAAGGCTATGGTCTCCAGAACGTTGCTGTAAGGGAGGTATCTTTGCTTGAAAGGCTGGGGGGGCGGATCCACTATCAATCTCAGGCTACCACCCTTTTCCGGCGATAGGGCTGCGGCGAAGAAGGGGAAACTGTCGAAACGGGGCACACACAGCCATTCTATGGCCGTATCGGGGCTGATGAGGGCAGCCGTTTCTCCGTTGCCGATGAACCCATAGTAAGGACGCCTGGGCAAGAGGAAAACCTCCTGATTATGTATTCTCCTTAAATTTTATGGTCTCTCCTGGGAATATGCAATCGAGGTATAAGAAAAGGGCTGAAGGGAAAATACTAGAAGCAGCGTGTATACAAAACTGTCCAGGAGGGAAAATATGGATAAATCTTCTCCTCCCCGAAAGCCCTTAAGTCTGGCTGAGCAGGTTCAGCAACAAAAGAAATATTACGACCAGCTGGCCTATAACCGCATGGTGGAGGAGATCAAAGCCAAGCCCAAAATCTGGGCCAATGCCTTTCACGCTTTCTGGATAGGAGGGAGTATTTGCGCTCTGGGGCAGCTTTTTATCCTCCTCTTTTCTGCCTGGGGGCTTCCCTGGCGGGAAGCCAGCACTGCAGCCAGCCTGGTGATGATATTCCTGGGCGCTTTCCTTACGGGATTGGGTCTTTATGACGAGGTGGGCAGGTTGGCGGGAGCAGGCACCATCATACCCATAACCGGTTTTGCCAACTCCATCGTGGCCCCTGCCCTGGAATTTAAAAGGGAGGGTTTTGTATTCGGCATAGCTGCCCGCATGTTCCAGATAGCTGGACCTGTCCTGGTATATGGCTTTTTAATATCGGTGTTCATAGGTTTGGTGGCTTACGTGCTGCCATAAGGAGGTGAAAGCCTTGCCAGCTCCTAAGAAGTTGGGTCAGCAGACGGTGGCCTATGCCAATCCCCCGGTAATCGTAGCCACCGCTTCGGTGGTGGGGCCTAAAGAGGGAGAGGGGCCCCTGGGCCATACCTTCGATCTGGTCATCGAAGATAGCTACTTTGGGGAGGAGAGCTGGGAAAAGGCGGAAAGGAAGATGCTGGAGCAGGCGGTAAATCTGGTCCTGTCCAAAGCCCAGCTTAAACCTCAGGATGTGGATTATTTTTGGGCGGGGGATCTCCTGAACCAGATAATTTCCGCCAATTATGTGGCCCGTACCCTGGCCATACCCTTTTTCGGCCTTTACGGTGCCCGTTCCACCATTTACGAGGGGCTGGCCCTGGGGGGGTATGCTCATAGACGGGGGGTTTGCCCACCATGTGGTGGTGGCCAGCAGCAGCCATTACAGCGCAGCGGAAAGGCAGTACCGGTTTCCCACAGAGCAAGGGGTCCAGCGCCCCCCACTTCCCAATGGACCGTCACCGGAGCTGCGGCGGTCCTTCTGGCTCCAGCAGGCAACGGGCCCCGCATCACCCACGCCACCGTAGGCAAGGTGGTGGACATGGGACTCAAAGATCCCAACGATATGGGATCAGCCATGGCTCCGGCGGCGGCGGACAGCATAGCCCGGCATTTTCAGGATACAGGCAGGGGTCCTCAGGACTACGATCTCATCCTTACAGGAGATCTGGGCCGTTACGGCAGCGAAGCAGCCATCCGGCTTCTGGAGGGTCAGAACTACATGGTCAGGCCCAAATTCTCTGACTGCGGTGTCCTGATATATGACCATGAAAGGCAGGACACGCTGGCAGGGGGTAGCGGATGTGCCTGCCCAGCAGTGGTGCTGACAAGCTATCTCATGGGCAAGTTAAACGAGGGCACTTATCGGCGGGTTTTGGCCTTGGGTACGGGGGCCCTCTTGAGCCCCACGGCTTTACAGCAGGGGGAATCCATCCCAGCCATAGGCCACGGGGTGGTTATAGAGAAGTTATAGGGGGTGAAGGGATTTGAGCCTTATATCCGCTTTCCTGCTGGGAGGGCTTATCTGCCTGATAGGGCAGCTCATAATCGATCTTACCCCTTACAAGGTGACTTCTGCCCATATCCTGGTCACCTTCGTCACCGGGGGGCTATTTTGAGCGCCCTGGGCCTGTATGAGCCCCTGGTCAAGTGGGGCGGAGCCGGAGCCACCATACCCATAAGCGGATTTGGCCATGTATTGGCCCAGCGCACCCTGGAAGCTGTGAGGAGCAAAGGCCTCTTAGGGGCCTTCAGCGGCGGGGTGGCAGCAGGGGCAGCGGGGGTGGCCGCTTCCGTGGTATTCGGGTTCTGTATGGCGGTGCTCTTCAAGCCTAAAGGGTAGGAGGTCTCCCATGGCGGTTTTAGGAGAACAGGTGAGGGTAGATAGGAAGCTGAACGTCAATGTCAACTGGATAATGGAAGAGATGGGGGTGGGACAGAGCTTTGACGTCATCCGCAGGGATTTGGAAATAGCCGGGCGGAAAGCCACCATGTTCTACGTCAACGGCCTGGTGAAGGACGATGTGATGACCTTCATCCTCACTTCTCTGGCCCATCTAAAACCCCGGGATCTGACCCTTGGCTTTTTCAAGGAGCTCTACAACAAACACATTAGCTATATACAGGTGGAGGAGGAGGACGATCTCCACCAGACGGTGGACAAAATAGTCTGCGGCCAGATAGCCCTTTTGATAGACGGCTTTGATCGGGCCATCACCATCGACGTAAGGAAGTATCCCGGGAGGCTTCCGGAAGAGTCGGACCTGGAAAGGGTAGTGAGGGGATCCCGGGATAATTTTGTGGAGACCGTCCTTATAAACGCCAATTTGCTGCGCCGCCGGATTAAAGATCCCAAACTATGTCTGGAACTGCTCCAGGTGGGCAGCCGCTCTAAGACCGACGTGGTGGTGGCCTACCTTAAAGACGTGGCCAATCCTGCCCTGGTGGACAGGGTCAAGGAAAAGATCAAAGCCATAAAAATGGACGGTCTGCCCATGGCGGAAAAGTCGCTGGAGGAGTTTATCGGTACATCCAGTTTTTGGAATCCATTTCCGGTGGTCCGTTATACTGAAAGGCCTGACGTGGCTGCCACCCATCTTTTGGAAGGACACGTGATAGTGATGGTGGATATCTCTCCCAGCGTCATGATACTCCCCGCCACCTTGTTCCATCATCTGCAGCACGCGGAGGAATTTCGACAACTGCCCCTGGTAGGGACTTTTTTGAGACTGGTACGCCTCATAGGGGTGTTCCTTTCGGTATTCTTGGCACCCGTCTGGCTCCTTTTGGTCCTGGATCCCCGCCTTTTACCCCCTTCTTTATCCTGGTCAGGGCCCAAAAAGATGGGGGCTATCCCCCTTATGTGGCAGTTCATCTTTGCCGAATTGGGCATAGACCTGATGCGCATGGCTGCCATCCACACCCCTACTGCCCTGGCCACCGCCCTGAGGCTCATAGCCGCGGTCCTGATCGGCGAAATAGCGGTGGCGGTGGGATTCTTCAACCCCGAAGTCATTTTGTATATGGCCATATCCGCCGTGGGGATCTTCGCCACCCCCAGCTATGAATTGGGTTTGGCCAACACCCTGGTGAGGATAGCCCTGCTCTTGGGGGTGGGATGGGGGCGTCTGCCGGGTTTTTTAATGGTCATGGCAATGGTGCTAATGCTCCTCCTGGGCACCAAATCTTTCGGCTTGCCCTATCTCTGGCCCCTTATACCCTTTGACGCCAGCGCCCTTAAGGATCTCTTCCTCCGACCCCCGGTGCCGCTACAAAAGCTTCGCCCCCGGGTCCTTCACCCCAGGATCTGGATCGCCAGCCTTATCCCCAGCCGGCCCGGAAACCTCTAAAAAAACCAGGGGGAGAGTGATCCCATGGGCTGCACCACCATAGGCATCCCCCGGGGGCTGTTCTATTATTACCTTTATTACCTTGGTAAGGAATGGGAAGCCTTCTTTAAATATCTAGACCTAGAGGTACTGGTGTCTCCCCCCACCTCCAGAGAGATACTGGATATGGGGGTCAGCCTGGCTCCAGCAGAGGCCTGCCTCCCGGTAAAGGTCTATTACGGCCACGCTGCCTGGCTGGCTCCCAGGGTGGACACCCTCTTCGTACCCCGGGCTCGTGAGCCTGGAAGAAAAAACTTTCGTATGTCCTAAGATGATGGGCCTTCCCGATATGATCCGGCCTGTTTTGCCTTCCTCTACCCTTCTCTCACCTGTGATCAATTGCAGAGAGAAGGGAAGGGAAAGGGAGTCCTTGAAAGAGGTGGCTCGTTTTTTGGGCAAAAAGGAGAGGGAAGTGAGGGAAGCCTCCCTTAAAGCCCAGGAATGCCGCCGGCAATGGGAAGCCTCCTGGAGGTGGGGGGACCACAAAAAGAAGGGGCTTAAGGTGGGAGTCCTGGGCCATGCTTACATTCTCCAGGACCCCTATGGAGGTAGGGGAATGGTGCAAAAGATAGTGAAGCAGGGAGGCAGGCCCATTATGCCGGAAAACCTCAGCGATAGGGAAATAGATATTGCCTGCCGGGAATTGTCCAAGAGGCCCTATTGGATTTTAGCCAAGAGGATCATGGGGTGTGCCTTGAGCTTGCTTCATAGTGGGGAGGTGGCAGGATTTGTATATATCACCTCCTTTGGCTGCGGGCCCGATGCCCTGGTGGCGGACATAATATCCCGCTACTCCGCCAGAAAGGGCAAACCCTTCTTGCTTCTCACTCTGGACGAACATACGGGGGAAGCGGGCCTGGTTACCCGGGTGGAGGCCTTCATGGATATGCTCTGGCGTCGGGAGGGAAAAACCTATGAAGATCACCTTTCCCCACATGGGGTATTTGTGGGTGGTGTTGGAAACCCTGTTTTCCCAGTTGGGCCTTCAGGTGGTGGTACCGCCCCCATAACTAAACGGACTCTACAACTGGGCTCCAGGTATGCCCCTGAAGGCGCTTGTTTGCCTTTAAAGATAAATTTGGGAAACTTTATAGAAGCCCAGGAACTGGGCGCAGATACGGTGGTCATGGCGGGGGGAGTGGGCCCTTGCCGTATTGGCTATTACAGCCAGGTACAGAGGGAAATTTTACAGGACCTGGGCTATAACCTGGAGATGTTGGTGTTTGAGCCTCCGGACGTCCATTGGAGGGAAGTTTGGGAAAAGGTAAAGAAGATAAATCCCAAACCCCTGTTGCCCACCTTGAGGGCCATATGGCTGGCCTGGAAAAAGGCTTGCGCCCTGGACGCTCTGGAGGAGAAGCTGCACTGGTTGAGGCCCCGGGAGCTGAATAGGGGAGAGGGGGACGCCCTTTTTTCTCGATTTCTAAAGGAGATAGAGGAAGCGGAGGAGGTCAGGGAAGTCAAAGGGATAACAGAAAGATATTTAAAACAATATGGATCAGATCCCCCGGAGGGATGGAAGAGAGCCTCCTCTAAAGGTGGCCATAGTGGGGGAGATATATACCGTCCTGGAGCCCGCGGCCAATATGAATCTGGAAAAGCTACTGGTCTCCCTGGGGGTGGAAGTGGTTAGGGGTTTATTTCTAAGCCGCTGGATAAACGACAACCTTTTTAAAGGATTTTTCCCCCTGCCCCGACACGATCCCCGGAAAACCGCTCCCCCCTTTCTCAATCATTTTGTGGGAGGGCACGGCTGGGAATCGGTGGGGGATACCGTGCTTTTTGCCCGGAGGGGATGTCATGGGGTAATCCACCTGGCCCCCCTTACCTGCATGCCTGAGATTGTGGCCCAATCGGTTATGAATCAAGTGAGGCAAGCCCTGGGGATACCCGTAATGACCATCTACCTGGACGAACATACGGGTCGAGGAGGGTTTGAAACTAGGATAGAGGCTTTTGTGGATATGCTGTCCTGGAAGAAGAATAGGTTATACAAGAAAGCCTATCGGGAGGGATGAAAGGGTTGCCAGAAGTTTATCTGGGCATAGATGCCGGGTCTGTGAGCACCAACCTGGTGGCCTTGGATAAGGGAGGAGGGGTTTTGGCTTCCGTCTACCTCCGCAATCACGGCCGCCCTATATATTCCATCCAGGAAGGACTGCGGCGCATCTACAGGTCCTTGGGGGGAGGCTTTACAGTGGCCGGGGTGGGTACCACGGGCAGCGGCCGCCATCTGGCTGCCCTGCTGGTGGGAGCGGACGTGAGCAAAAATGAAATCACCGTCCATGGGGTGGCGGCCAGTTTCTCAGTACCCGGGGTCCAAACCGTGATCGAGATAGGGGGGCAGGACTCCAAGATGATAATCTTGCGGGAAGGGGTAGTGGTGGATTTTGCCATGAATACGGTCTGCGCCGCTGGAACCGGCTCTTTCCTGGATCAACAGACTGCCAGGTTGGGGATTCCCATAGAAGAATTTGGAGACCTGGCTTTAAAGGCCCGCAATCCGGTCCGCATTGCTGGGCGCTGCGCTGTCTTTGCCGAATCGGATATGATCCACAAGCAGCAACAGGGGCACTCTTTGGAAGATATAATCGCCGGGCTGTGCGAAGCCCTGGTCCGCAACTACTTGAACAATGTGGGAAAGGGCAAGGAAATTTTGCCTCCCGTGGTATTTCAAGGCGGGGTGGCGGCCAACAGGGGTATGAGGGAGGCTTTTCGCCGGGCTTTTGGGGTGGCCATCGTGGTGCCCGAACATTACGCGGTGATGGGGGCCATAGGGGCTGCTCTGCTGGCCCGGGAAAAAGGGGTGCTCCGGAGCTCCTTCCGGGGACTCGATCTCCTGGAGAAGGATTACAGGACTTGCGGGTTTGAATGTGAGGGGTGCGCCAACCGCTGCGAAATAGTGGAATTAAAAGGAAGGGGAGAAGGTTTTGGCCAGGTGGGGAGATCGCTGCGGCAGGTGGAGCCAGGGGATTTGGGCTCATCAAGCAGGAATTTGAGCGAAAAAGTCGAATTAAAACCCATATGTCCAGGCCTCTTCCCGGGGCTTTTTAATTTGTTTGTGATAAATTTCCTGATGCGCTAAAAACATAAAGGGGCGCTTCAGCGCCCCTTGGGCTAAATTTCCCTCCCCGTCGCCACTTCTTGAAACCCTGTTTTAGAGGACAGGAGGGTGGTGAGATAGGCCTTGAAGGGGGCCGCCAGTTCCGGGTGGGTGAGGGCAAATTCCACTGTGGCTTGGAGAAAGCCCAGCTTATCTCCCACATCGTATCTGCGCCCTTGAAACTTGTAGGCATAGACCTTCCCCTGGCGAGCCAGAACCTTCAGGGCGTCGGTGAGCTGTATCTCTCCCCCCGCTCCCGGAGGTATTTTGGCCAGGACGGGGAATATCTCCGGCAGGAGAATGTAGCGCCCTATTATGGCTAAATTGGAGGGGGCCCTTTCAGGCAGGGGTTTCTCCACCATGTCCTTTACCAGAAAAAGCCGGTCGTTTTCCGAGGCGGGATCTATTATCCCGTAGCGGTTCACCTCTTCCCTGGTTACTTCCTGGACCGCGATGACCACCCCCTGGGTTTCCTTAAAAACTGCCATCAGCTGCTGCAGGCAATTGGGCTCATTTATCACGATATCGTCTCCCAGGAGTACGGCAAAGGGATCTTGCCCCACGAACTTTCGGGCGCATAAGACCGCATGGCCCAGACCCAGCTGCTCCTTTTGCCTTATGTAGTGGATCTCGGCCATCTGGGCTATCATTTTGATCAGACCCAGCAGGTTTTCTTTTTTCTTGCTTTTAAGGAAGTTTTCCAAGTCGGGAAAGCGATCAAAGTGATCTTCTATGGCCTTTTTATTCCTGCTGGTTATTATCAGTATATCTTCTATCCCCGCTGTCACCGCTTCCTCCACGATATATTGTATGGCAGGTTTGTCCACCAGGGGGAGCATCTCTTTAGGTATGGCTTTGGTAGCAGGTAAAAACCTGGTACCCCAGCCTGCAGCAGGTATAACCGCCTTTTTGATCATAAAATCCTGTCACCTCCTTCAGATCTTTTATTCCCGCTCTAGGGTATGGAACTCACCAACAACTGCAGCAGCCTTTCCACCTCCGGAGCAGAGGGTAGAAAGCGAGCGGCCTTGGTGGGCCCTACTCCTATTTTCACGGTCAAACCCTTTTCAGCCAAGGCCTCAAAGGCGTCTTCATCGGTGGTGTCATCGCCCAGATATACGGGATAGTATTCCGGCCAGAGCTGGAGGAAGTACCTTGCCGCTGTTCCCTTGTTTATCCCCTTGGGACGGATTTCCCACACCTTATTGCCTTCTAATATTTCCCAGGTATCGCCCAGGTAGGGGGTTAGAGTTTTAAAGAGCTCCATCTTTATCTCTGCGGCCGCCCGGGGGTCCGCCTGCCGGTAATGTAAGGCCACGGCCTTCCCTTTATCCTCCACCCAGAAGCCGGTAGCTTTCTGGGCCAGCTTATGGAGAACGGCCTCGATCTTTTTCCATTCGATTTCATCGGTTTTTGGGGGTAAGAAGTTTATGGTTTTTCCATTAGAAAGGCTTATTTCCATCCCATGGAGCCCCGCCAAGTGGATTCCGGGAACAGGGAGTAATTTCCCCAGTTGAGCCACAGGTCGACCGCTTATCACCGCAATTTTTAAAGCAGGTTTTTGGGCCAGGAGTTTCAGGAGGTTCAGAAGGCGAGGGGTAGGGAGGGCCAACTCCGGCCTGGGGGCCAGAGGTACCAGAGTGCCGTCGTAGTCGCACATGAGAAGACAGGGCAGCTTCTGGGCAATCTCAGCTGCTAGCTGTTTCGGAGAAATCTTCCGAAGCATCTTCTTCCAAGGACATCACGGCCTGCTGGAAGCGGGAAAGCCACCAGCGGCTATCGTACCGCCGTACCTTTTCTTGTAATAGGGCCATCCTCTCCTCCTGCTCTTCCAAGCTCAAGCGCAAGGCCATATCCATGGTCCTAACCATGGCTGCCAGATCGTAGGGGTTTACCAGCAGGGCGTCTTTCAGATCTTGGGCTGCTCCGGCAAAGCGGCTCAGAACCAGAACCCCGGTGCCGTCCAGGCGGGAGGCCACATACTCCTTAGCCACCAGGTTGAGGCCGTCCCGGAGGGGGGTTACCAGCATTACGTCGGCAGCCATGTAATAGCTCACCAGTTCAGCCCGGGGCAACCCCTTCCAGAAATAATGGACGGGCCTGTAGGTACCTTCGCTGAAACGGCCGTTTATCCTGCCCACCGCCGCTTCCACCCCTTTTTTCAATTCCCTGTAGGCGGGACAGCAGGTGCGGCTGGGAACAGCTATCTGCAGGAGGGAGGCCCTGCCCACCCATTCCGGTTTCTCCTCCAGCAGCTTTTCCCAGGCCAGAAGTTTCTCCATCACCCCTTTGGTGTAGTCCAGTCTCTCTACGCTCAATAAAATCTTCTCGGTACCGATATCTTTTCTTAGTTGAGAAGCCAGTTTCTTCACTCCGGGATCTCGGGCCAGCGACTGAAATTCTTCAAAGTCTATTCCCATGGGCCAGGCTCCCAACTGAATGCGCCTTTTCTGCCAATAGACTATCTTTCTTTTGAAGTCCACCGGCGCCCCCACCAGAGCAGCTACTCCGTGAAGGAAATTGTCCACGTAGGAATTGAGGTGAAAACCCAATACATCTGCCCCCAAAAGGCCCCTCAATATGTGGGGGGCCCAGGGCAAAGTGCCGAAGAGATCCGGGTGAGGAAAGGGTATATGCCAGAAGAAGAACTGCTTTAACCGGGGTTTAGAATACCGTATTAAAGAGGGGAGTAAGGCGAGATGATAGTCGTTGATCCAAAGCAGGTCTCCGGGCTGAGCTTCGTTTAAAATTATATGGCTGAATTTGTGATTCACCTGCACATAGGCGTTCCAATCTTCCAGGCGGTAATGGCATTTTTCCAAGAAATAATGGCACAGAGGCCATAGGGCGTTGTTGGCAAAGCCGTAGTAATAGCGTTCTATCTCTTCGGCGGTGAGGGGGACCTCGATGAAGGTATAGCACGGGTCGTCCGCTGGAACCCTTAAACGGAGGGGAGGACTCCCCCCTGGTGCCGCTTCCCGTCCTCCCCAGGCTATCCAGAGGCCTTTCAGTTCTTTGAGGAGGGGTTCTACTGCAGACACCAGGCCGCTGATGGCGGGCACTGTTTCAATTCCTTGGGGGGTCTCATGTATCTTGTAGGCACCTCGGTTGGAAGCCACTATAAGCCGCCCCGTTTTGGTACCCACTGGTTTTCCCTCCTTATCACGGGCGCTTTTGACGGTTTCGGTACCAAACCCGGGGGACCGGAGTGGCAAATATATTGCTTACCGTTCCCCCTTCCACGCTTACGGGGTTAGCTGACGGGTTCGGGCCGAGGGTGGTAGCCCTACCTGGTCCTTGCACCAGGATTCACCCCAAAAGTTGGGTCCCCCGCTTGCGGTTACAACCGCAATTCAGCGTTTTATAGAGATATTATATCAGAGTTGGCAGCAAATTGCAAATAATTTTGAGGAATTATTTTACAGGAAACCGGGAGAAGCTCTGTAGTATAATCGTTAGGGGGGGATATAGATTGCTGGAAATGGAGCCGGACCTGCGCCAGATCCTCTATGTCTTTGAGCCCAAGGTGGAGGTTTTAAAGAACAACAACATCTTCTGCGTAACCCTTCCGGACGGAAGCATATGGGATGGGGAGGGAGAACCCCTCTCCTTTTTAGGGCTTTACTGTGACGATACCCGTTATCTCAGCCGCCTGGGGATCTTTATCGATGGGTGGCGGCCGGTGTATCTCTCCTCCTCGGTAAGGGGTTCCCACTTTGCCCAGATAGAGCTAACCAACCCTCCTTTCTTGCTGCCCGAGGGCAGGCTCATACCAGCCCAGACCCTTCATTTGAGGATTTTGAGGTTGATAAACAAGGGGGCTTTGTATCAGCGCTTCCGGCTCATCAATTTTAACCTCTTCCCGGTAAAAATAAATTTAACCATAGTTGTAGGGGCAGATTACCGGGATATCTTTGAAGTGAAGGGGTGTCAGCGCCGGGAGAGGGGACAGCTCCTGGATACAGAGGTCCATCCCCAGAGCTGCACCTTGGCCTACCGAGGTTTGGACGGGATTCTGCGCACTACCCACATACAGTTCGAACCTTTTCCCCAGGGGATCAGCGGGCAGCCAGGGAGGGCGGAGGCTGTATACAGGCTCCTGCTGCCCCCACAGAAAAAGATCTACCTGCACTTAAAGGTGGAACCCAATGGCTACCACACCAATTCCAACATACCTTTAGGGGATCTTTTTCCCCGAGCCACCCTGGAATTGGCCCGTCTATACAGGCAGTGGCAGAAGGAATGTACCCAAATCATAACCGACAACAACTTTATAAACCACATGGTGACCACCGCCACCACCGATTTAAAATCTCTGGAACTGGACTATCCAGGGGAAGGCAAAATCCTGGCAGCAGGTATCCCATGGTATACGGCGCCTTTTGGCAGGGACGCCCTTATAACTTCCTGGCAGACTTTAATTTTGAATACAAATATAGCCAAGGATGCCCTCCTTTTCCTGGCCCACCATCAGGGCAAAAAGGTGGATGCTTGGCGGGAAGAAAGGCCGGGAAAGATTTTCCACGAATTGAGGAGGGGAGAGATGGCCAACTGCGGGGAGATACCCCATAGCCCCTACTATGGCTCGGTGGACGCCACTTTATGGTTCATTATCCTGATAGGACATATCTACCGGTGGACCAGGGACGAGGAGTTCTTGAAGGCCATATTCCCCAATCTGGAAAGAGCCCTAAACTGGTGTTTCTCCTATGGAGATGTGGACGGCGATGGCTATATAGAATACCACAAGGAATCTCCAGCCGGCCTGAGCAATCAGGGGTGGAAGGATTCCTGGGACGGCATCCTTCACCGGGACGGAACTCTCCCCCAGGGACCCATCGCCCTGGTGGAGGTTCAGGCCTATTTTTATCAAGCCCTGCTGGAAGCCGCCTATCTCTACCGGATTTTGGGCCGGGAGGAGCCGGCCCGGGAACTGGAGACAAGGGCCCAGAGGCTCAAGGACAAATTTAACCGCGATTTTTGGATGGAGGAGGAGGGATATCTCCTTTTGGGCCTTGACGGGGAAAAAAGGCCCATCGCCACCCTGGCTTCTAATGGGGGGCACGCCCTCTTCACCGGCATTCTGGAGCCGGAGAGGGCCAGGAGGGTAGCCCGCCGGCTCCTTTCTCCAGAGTTTTACTCTGGCTGGGGTATCAGGACCCTGGGAAAATATGAAAAAAGCTATAATCCCATGAGCTACCACAACGGCTCAGTCTGGCCCCATGATAACTCCATCATCGCGGCAGGCCTGCGTAGGTACCATTGCCTTGAGGAACTGGTAAAATTATCACAAGGGATGTTCGCTGCCAGCAGCTATTTTGATTACAGGCGCTGGCCCGAACTCTTCTGTGGCTTTACCCGCAGGGGCCTGAGCGGGCCGGTGCGCTATCCTGTGGCCTGTGATCCCCAGGCCTGGACAGTGGGGGCCCTTTTTGCCCTGATCACCTCCCTTTTGGGGATCTCGGTCCGGGAGGAGGTCCTCTTCATCGAGAGCCCCCTTTTAATCCCCGGCACCAAGAGGATAGAGATAAAAAACCTCCGCATAGCCCGGACCTCTTTAGATCTGGCCTTTGAGCAGAGGGGAAACAGGGTCTTCACCCACGTCCTGAGGAAAGAGGGGGATCTCAGGATCATCATCGAAGCCTGATTTGTTCTTCCTTGACTTTAAATAAAATATCTTGTTACGATATTTTTGGCATTTATTCATCATGATGGAGGGATGCGGGTATGCGCATTGCCATGATCCACTGGGCCTTTCCCCCCATCATCGGCGGGGTGGAATCCCATCTGGCCCTTCTCTGCCCTTTTCTACAAAAACAGGGACACCAAGTGGCCCTCCTCACCGGGTCCGCACCCGGCGCTCCAGCCCAGGAGAATTATCAGGAAGTGATGGTGAAGCGTTCCCCCTTGCTGGATCTGAATGGCCTAACCCCGGAGGAAATAGAAGCCCGGGAAGGGGAAATCAGAAATTTGCTGGAGGACTTCTTGCTCTTCTGGAAACCCGAGGTGGTGCATGCCCACAACCTCCATTACTTCAGCTTTGTCCATGCCCATCACCTCCAGGAAATATGTAGAAAACATGGTTGGCCCTTGATTTTAACCGCCCACAACGTGTGGCAAGACCACGTATGGCATCGGATGAATTCCCTGGCCGGGGGATGGGATCATGTGATAGCGGTGAGCCATTACATACGCCAGGAACTCATCTACAATGGCTATCCCCTGGATCGTATAACGGTGGTGCATCATGGTATAGATACCGTCTATTTCCGTCCCCCCGCCAAGGGGGAGAGGGAAGCCTTGTGGGAAGCTTACCCTGCCTGGAAGGGGCGCAGGGTGGTGTTCCATCCCGCCAGGATGAGCCTGGCCAAAGGATGCGACGTGAGCATAAGGGCTTTGGCCCTGGTGCGGGAAGAGTTCCCCGATGTTTTGCTGGTAATGGCAGGCCATACTAAAACCGTGGACTGGGAAGCAAAACAGTCCAAGGAGGTGGCCCTGCTCAGACAGTTGATAGCCGACTTGGATTTGGAAGATCACGTATACATCCACTTTTTCCCTTGGCAGGAGATGCCTCGGGCCTATCGGGCAGCGGAGATCTGCATCTACCCCTCTGTTTCTCAGGAGCCTTTCGGGGTGGTGATGCTGGAAGCCATGGCCACAGCCCGCCCCATAATAGTCAGCCGCTGCGGGGGCATGCCGGAGGTGATCTTGCCAGGCTATAACGGTTTTCTGGTGGATCCCAGGGATCACCAGGATCTGGCCCGTTGGATCCTCTTCCTCCTGAGATGCCCTGAAGTAGGGGAAGCGGTGGGCAATACGGGTCGCCGCCTGATGGAGGAAAAATATACGGTGGCCATGATGGTCCGCAATACCCTGGCGGTTTACCGCAAGGTTTTAACCGCCTCCCGGGCGGCTGTGGAAAATTAGGAGAAGGGGCGGAAAGCCCCTTTGGTTTTTCTAGACATGGGGCCTAACCTCGGTTAAAATGAAGACATGATATGGCTGGCAGGAGGCGGGCTCCTTTATGGAACTTCCTGGTACCCTACGGATAAATGAAAGGGGACAGCTGGAGCTGGGGGGAATAGAGGTTACGGCCTTAGCTGCAGTTTTCGGTACCCCCCTTTACCTTTACGATGAGGCCCTCATAAGGGATAACTGCCGGAAATTCTGTCAAGCCTTCAGGGTTAAAGAGGGCTGGAGCCAGGTGCTTTACGCGGGCAAGGCCTTCTTGACCACCGCCATGTGTAGAATCGTACACAGCGAGGGGTTGGGGCTAGACGTGGTCTCAGGGGGAGAAATATACACCGCCATTGAGGCCGGGTTTCCCGCTTCCAAGATATATTTTCATGGCAACAACAAGACCTACGAGGAGATATGCCTGGCCCTGGAGGCTGGAGTGGGTCACTTTGTGGTGGACAATTTTATGGAATTGGAAACCTTGAGCCGCCTGAGCGCCGAGCGGGGAAAGAAAACACCGGTGCTCCTGCGCATCACCCCTGGTATTGAGGCCCACACCCATAGATATATCCAAACGGGCCAGGAAGGGTCCAAATTCGGTTTTCCTTTAGCCCAGGCCCTGGCGGCTGCCCGGAGGGCCAAGGAACTGCCGGGGATAGAATATAGGGGGCTTCACTGCCATCTGGGATCCCAGATAATGGAAATAAATCCCTACCAGCAGACCCTTTCCCTCCTGATGGATTTGGCCCGGGCTATAAAGGGGAATACAGGCCTGGTGACTCAACAGCTGAACCTGGGCGGAGGGTTTGGCATAAGGTATACCCCTGAAGATCGCCCCCCTTCTCCTGCCCTCTGGGGAGAAACCCTTCTGGCCTGCCTGGAAGAGGAAAGCAGGAAGAACAAGCTCCCCCGGCCTTTGCTTTTAGTGGAGCCGGGCCGGGCCATAATAGGGCCAGCAGGGCACACTGCTTATAGGGTAGGTACTATCAAGGAAGTGCCAGGGGGGAGAAAATATGTGGCAGTGGACGGGGGGATGGCCGATAATATCCGTCCTGCCCTATATCAGGCCAAGTATATGGCGGTTCTGGCCAATAAGGCGGCCCTACCGCCTTCAGAAGAGGTGACCATAGTAGGCAAATGCTGTGAAACAGGGGACGTGCTTATAGAAAATATCGCTTTGCCTCCAGTGGAGCCGGGGGACATACTGGTGGTTCTGAATACAGGGGCTTACAGCTATTCCATGGCCAGCAATTATAACCGCCTTCCCCGCCCCGCTGGGGTACTGGTGAACCAGGGCAGGGCCTTCCTCATCCTCAAGAGGGAGGATTATAAAGACCTTTTGCGTCAGGATCTCATACCGCCCCATCTGGCCTTGAAATAGCCTATCAGGAAAGGAGCTAAAGATGTTTTTAAAGGATCTGGCCGATTTTTTGATGGCCGTACCCGTAATTTTGATTTCCCTCACCTTCCACGAATACGCCCACGGCAAGGTGGCTTATATGCTGGGGGATCCCACCGCCAAGAATATGGGCAGGCTCACCCTAAATCCGCTGGCCCATTTGGACCCCCTGGGCACCCTGCTGTTGCTCCTGGTGGGATTTGGCTGGGCCAAACCTGTGCCGGTAAATCCCTATTACTTTCACACCGATCCCCGAAGGGGCATGATGCTGGTGGGGCTGGCCGGCCCTCTGATGAACCTGGTGTTGGCCTATCTATCCGCAGTGGCCCTGCACCTCCTTCACCGTGGGCCTGTTTTCCCCTATACCCACTATATCTTTATTTTTCTGAAGCTGAAGGTGCTCTACAACGTGATCCTGGCGGTGTTCAATCTGCTGCCCATCCCTCCCCTGGACGGCTCCAGGGTGCTGGCCGGCCTACTGCCGCCCTCATGCGGCTATTTTTTAGATCAACTGGAGCGATACGGAGTGTTGATCCTGTTCGTTCTGATCTTTACGGGTATTCTGGGCAGGATTCTCTGGCCCTTGATAAATCTGGTGCTGACAGGAATAGATAATCTAGCCCGTCTGGCCTTCTAGAATAAGGAGGTAGAAAGATGCGGATTTTGAGCGGTATGCGGCCCACCGGGCAGCTTCACATAGGGCACTTGAGCGTGCTGGAAAATTGGGTGAGGCTCCAGGAGGAGGGGAATGAATGCTACTACTTCATATCCGACTGGCACGCCCTCACCACCCATTATGACGAGACGGAAAGCCTTAAAGGGCATATCCAGGAGATGCTCCTGGATTGGCTGGCCGCAGGGCTGGATCCGGACAAGAGCGTTCTCTTTCTCCAGTCCTGGGTTAAAGAACATGCGGAATTGCACCTGCTGTTTTCCATGTTTACCCCCGTTTCCTGGCTGGAACGGGTTCCCACTTACAAGGATCAAATCAGGCAGCTGGGGGAAGAGGGGAAAGACGTGGCCACTTACGGTTTTTTGGGCTATCCCCTCCTGATGTCCGCCGATATACTCATCTACCGGGCAGAGGGGGTTCCTGTGGGGGAAGACCAGCTACCCCATCTGGAATTCTGCCGGGAGGTGGCCAGGCGCTTCAATTACCTCTACAGGGTGAACCTTTTCCCCGAACCCCAGGCGCTGCTTGCCAGGGTGCCGAGCTTACCCGGTATAGACGGCAGGAAGATGAGCAAAAGCTATGGAAACGTCATACCCCTCTCCGCCTCCCCCGAGGAAGTGGAGGAAAAGGTGAGGATGATGGTGACCGACCCGGCCCGGATAAGGCGGAGCGATCCAGGGCATCCTGAGGTGTGCCTCGTCTATACCTATCACAAGATCTACAACCCCCAGGATTTAGGGGAAATAGAGGAGAGCTGCCGGAAGGCCCTGATAGGGTGTGTGGACTGCAAAAAGCGTCTGGCAGACAGGTTAAATCGGGTTTTGGATCCCCTGCGGGAACGCCGTTCCAGGTGGAAGGACAGGGGGGAGGAGTTGCGGGAGCTCCTGGTGGCCGGATCCCAAAAGGCCAGAAAGGAAGCTGCCCTTACCATGGAGAGGGTAAGGGAGGCGATGGGGCTATTTTAGATACCGAGGAAGAGATCCGTCTGGAAAACTTCCATGATCCCCTGGCCCTCCTCCTGCACCTGGTGGAACGCCGCCAGATAGAGATAGAGAGGGTTTCCATAGCAGCGGTGGCAGACCAATTTTGGGAGTTGGCCCAGAGATCCAAGGGGTTAAACCTGGACTGGACCAGCGAATTCCTCTTACTGGCGGCAGAACTCTTGTTGCTTAAGGCCAGATTGCTGCTGAAGGCGCCTTCTTTTCGGGAGGAGGAAGATCCCCCCTTTGGGCCTCTCTCTGGAGGAAAGGCTTAAGGTTTACCAGGTATACCGGAGGGCAGCCGAGGGGTTGAGGGAGAGGTTGGCTCAGGGGGCCTTGATCTTCAGCCGCCCCCCGGAGACAGGGATCTGCCGGGACAGGGAGGAAATGCCGCGGCAGATAGCCCCGGAGAAGCTGCTGGAGTTTTATCTAAAGGCCCTTTCGCGAAAAAAGCAGTCATCAGAAATAAAACCCCCTATGGTGCTCCCTCCCCCCATCTCCCTGGAGAGCAAAATTAGGATTATTTTCAGGATCTTGCGTCATAGGGTGCGGATTACCTTTAAGGAAATCCTGGGAAGGATCCTGAGCCGCAGGGAAGTGATCGCAAGCTTCATGGCCCTTTTAGAACTGGCCAAGAGGGGGAGAGTGGTCCTCAGGCAGGAAAAGAGTTTTGGGGACATAGAAGTGGAGAAGGTGGTAGGCGGCTAAGCTATTTGACACTACCGGAGGCCGAAACGCCACAAGAGCCCATGGGCTGGGCTGTCGGGGCTGCGGTATTGCCCTGCGGCCCAAGAGCACCTTGCGCCCCTAGGCTGGTTTGGAAGCGGGCGCCGCTTCTCCGAAAGGGGAAATCCCCTGAAGAAAGGTTCCTGGGCGGCTCGATGGCTTTTCGCCTGCTGGAAGAGAAGGGGACAGGAGGGCTTGCTGGCAGAGATCCTTGCTGGGATAGACCATCTCAAAGAGAGGCTAGATAGGGCCAGGCCCCTCACACCCGCAGAGGTTCAACGGCTGAGGGAATACCTGCTGGTGGAGTGGACGCATCATTCCACGGCCCTGGAAGGCAACACCCTTGATCTGCGCGAGACGCGCATCGTCCTGCTGGATGGCCTCACCGTGGGCGGCAAGACCCTCCGGGAGCACCTGGAAGTGCTGGATCATCGGGAGGCCGTGGAGTGGCTGGAGGCAGCGGTGCGGGAGGGGCAACCCCTCTCCGAGGGGCTGATCCGGGAACTCCATCGGCTGGTTACGAGATCCACCCTGCCGGAGGAGGCGGGAAGATATCGGAGGGGTGGAGTGCGGATCGCGGGTAGCCGCCATGTGCCTCCGCCCGCCTGGGAGGTGCCCGCCCTGGTGCGAAGGATGGTGGAAGAGTATAACAGGCGAAGGGGGAAAGACCATCCGGTAGCCCTGGCGGCGTGGCTTCACTGGCGATTGGCTTTCATGCACCCCTTTGCCGACGGCAACGGCCGCACGGCGCGGCTATTCTATTGATGAACTTTTCCCTGATGTCCGACGGCTACCCCCCGGCGGTGATCAGAAAAGAAGATCGGGAGCGGTACCTGGACGCCCTGGAGAGGGCCTCCGTGGAGGGGGATCTGGAAGAGTTCACCCTGCTGGTGGCGGAAAGGGTACAGGAAAGCCTTTGCTTGTACCTGGAGGCGGCAGGAGAGGAGTTGCCGGAACAGTTCCGGCGTCCGGCAAGCCGGGGGCCGAAGGGGCCGATCCTCTGATTTCCTCCCTTTGGCCTTCCGGCGAAAACGCCAAACTTTTTTCCTAAGGAGAGTAGGACCTCCATGGAGGAGAGGGAGCTTCAAGCAGCTTTAGAGTGCCTTCTCTTTGTGGCCGGCCATCCCCTTACCTCCGAGCAGTTGGCCGGCTGTCTGGATATTGCTAGGGATAAAGTGGAAGAATTGATGGAAGATTTAAAGCAGAGCTATGATAGGGAAGGGAGGGGGCTGGAGATACGCCGGGTGGCCGGTGGTTATCAAATGGTCACCCGCCCCCAGTATGCCCCTGCTATAAAAAAGCTCCTCAAGGAGGAATCCCCAGCCTCCCTCTCAGCTCCAGCCCTGGAAACTTTAGCCATCATAGCCTACCGCCAGCCCATCACCCGGACGGAAATAGAAGAGATCCGAGGGGTAAACAGCGAAGGAGTAATAAATACCCTGCTCAACAAGGGAATAATAGAGGAGAAGGGCCGTAAGGAGGTCCCGGGCCGGCCCATCCTCTACGGCACCACCCCTAAATTTTTAGAATGGCTGGGATTGGAAGACCTATCCCAGCTGCCTCCTCTGCCTTCTGGAGAATCCGCTCATTCCCCCGGGTCCGGGAAAACCGAGAGGCCCTTTGGGGGAAAATAAAATAGAAAAAGAGGGAAGATCCGGTGTTTATAGCTCTGCTCTCGGGATTTATTTTCGGGACTATCCTGAGTCTTTTCGGGCAATCCTTCCTCTGGGAAATAGAAATTTCCCCGAAGGGCTGGTTCCACGAGATCTCCCTTTTCTTCTTTGGAGGGAAGATCCGGGCAGTTTTGCCTGGATTTTTTGAGGAAGAGGGTCTTAAATTTTTAATGGATCTACAGGGCAAAGGGGAAAGTGTTTCTTTTGAGAAAGGGAAATGGAGCTGGAGGCGCGTATTGGAGCTGATTTTTATAGGCCCCTGGGGATACAGCTGGAGGCATTTAAAGGGTTTTTTAAATACCTGGGAAGACTTCCTCTCCCGGGTTTCCTGCCGAGAATGCCGCCTGGACTTAAAATTGGGAACAGGGGATGCGGCTGAAACCGCCTTTTTATACGGGCTTGTTTGGAATATCCTAGCTTTCATGTATGAAAATTCTTTAAAACATGTCCGGGAGTTTCTCCTCCGCCGCTGTGGAGTGTACTCCCCCGATTCGACCGCCCGGGGTTGGAAGGCAGATTCCGATGCATATTAAATTTTAAACCAGGACATATTATTATCGCTGGCCTGAAGTCTTTATGGCTATATTTCAAGCTAAAGGCTAAAGGAGGGGAAACCGTTGCCCCATCCTATAGAGGTCCTGATGAAGACGGCCATGGAAAGCATCAAAGATATGGTGGATGTGAACACGGTGGTGGGCGCCCCCATAGAAACTCCTGAAGGCTATGTTATAGTCCCTGTTTCCAGGGTATCGGCAGGCTTTGCCGCTGGAGGGACAGATTATGAAACGGCCAGGGGTGAGGAGGAAGACAGAGCGGGGAAGCCCCTGCCCTTCAGCGGAGGTAGCGGAGCCGGGGTTTCGGTACACCCGGTGGGTTTTCTGGTGGTGGGTAAAGGCCAGATAAGGCTCCTGCCGGTGGACGGGAACGCTGTGGTGGGCAGGCTCTCATAGATATGGTCCCTCAGGTTTTAGAAAAAATCCAGGAAATGTCAGAAAAAGGAAAGAAGAAGGCCAAGCTCGAAGGGGAAGCCCTAGAGCTATCAGGTAAGACCAAAATGATCCTGAAGCCCGAGCAGGATTAAGCCCGGAAGCCGCCGGGCTTTTTTAGTTCTAAGCCGCCGTCCGCCCTCATACACCTAACCAGAGACAGCTTTTTCCTCAGGGGAGAGAAAATTGATAAACCTGCTCTGGTTGCTGATGTTGTTGGGCGGCCTGGTGGCTGCAGGCTTGGGAGGCTCAGGGGAAACCATTACCCAGATCTCCATAGAGGGAGCCCAGGCGGCGGCCAATTTGGCTTTAGAGCTTATAGGGGTTATGGCCCTATGGCTGGGCATCATGAAGATAGCCGAGGAGTCGGGCTTGATATTCCTCCTGGCCAGGGCTCTGCGTCCCCTGATGGGTTTCCTCTTTCCCGAGATACCTCCTGAGCACCCCGCCTTGGGGGCCATCATCATGAACCTCAGCGCCAATATCCTGGGTTTGGGCAATGCCGCTACCCCCTTTGGGCTTAAGGCCATGATGGAGGAGCTGCAGTCTTTAAACCTCCATCCTGAAGAGGCCACCCCCGCCATGTGCACGTTTCTGGCCCTGAATATCAGCTGTCTTACCCTGGTCCCCGCCACCATTATGGGTATAAGGGCTGCGGCCGGCTCTTCCCAGCCCGGTGGCATAATCGGACCCACCATCATGGCTACAGGCCTCAGCATGGTTACAGCCATATTGGCCGACAAGCTGTTCCGCCGCTGGGGAGGGAGAGGCCGTTGGGTGTCATAAACCACCTTTCCCAGTGGGCCATCCCCTTTCTCCTGTTCTTCATTCCCCTTTACGGCTTTTTTAAAGGGGTGCGGGTCTACGAGGTGTTTGTTCAGGGGGCGGAGGAGGGGGTTAAGATAGCCTTTCGGATAATCCCCTATCTGGTGGGCATGCTGTTGGCGGTGAGCATTTTCTGGGAGTCGGGGGCACTGGGGATCCTGTCTTGGATCCTAAGACCCTTAATAGGGCCTATAGGCTTTCCCCCGGAACTGCTACCCCTGGCTCTGGTGCGGCCCATCTCCGGAGGGGCAGCCCTGGGAGTGGCGGCTGATATTATAAAAACCCATGGTCCCGATTCTTTCTGGGCTATCTGGCCTCGGTAATGCAGGGCACCACCGATACTACCCTCTATGTCCTCAGCCTTTACTTCGGTTCCATCGGGGTACGCCGGTATCGCTATGCTTTGGCCTTAGGCCTTTTGGCAGACTTTACCACGCTGGTGAGCTCATTCCTGATATGCCGCTGGTTTTTCTACGGCAGCCCTTTCTAGGGACAGAAGCCAAAGCTTGCGGTTCTTCCCCCCTTTGAAGCCTCCCTCATCCCATCGGCCCACCACCCTGTGGCAGGGGATGAAGATGGGCAGAGGATTGGACTTAAGGGCTTGCCCTACAGCCTGGCTGCCGCCGGGCTTGCCCAGGAGACAGGCTATCTCTTGATAAGTCCGGGTTTCCCCATAGGGGATTTTCAACACCGCCTTCCACACCGCCAGCTGAAATTCCGTCCCCTTTAACTGCAGGGGGAGGTTAAAAGACTGCCTCTTTCTAGAAAAGTATTCCTGCAATTGCCTTTTCGCCTCCGCCACCCACAGGTTTTCCCTAGACTCCCCGCACCTTTCCGGGGGAAGGAAATCCAGAAAGATCAGTCCCGAAACGCTGGCCTTTATCTCCAGAGGTCCTATGGGGGTCTCCAGGAATCCCCGGTACAAACTATAACCCCCTTGAATATTGCTTTTTTTCTGGGTAATATGGTAACATAATAATGTTGTTGGGGATAGGCGTGAGGTTGCAGAAATTTTTAGCCCAGGGAGGCGTCGCTTCCCGGAGGAAGGCGGAGGAGCTGATACGGGCGGGGCGGGTGGAGGTCAACGGGGTGGTGATAACCACCCCGGGCTTTAAGGTGGACCCCCGGAAGGATCGGGTGAAGGTGGACGGCAAGCCGGTGGCCCTCCCTCCCCGCCGCTGGTACGTGCTCCTCTACAAGCCCTGTGGCTACATATCTTCGGCAAGGGATCCCCAGGGAAGGCCTACGGTTTTAGATCTGGTAAAGGGTATCCCGGCCCGCCTCTTCCCTGTGGGGCGTCTTGATTTTAACAGCGAGGGGCTTATCCTGCTCACCGACGATGGGGAATTGGCGTTGCGCCTTACCCACCCCAGATACCAGATTCCCAAAACTTATCATGTTTTGGTGCAGGGGAATCCTTCAGAAGCGGCGCTGGAGAGGCTGAAGAGGGGGGTGGCCCTGGAGGACGGGGTTACTTCTCCGGCAGAGGTGAAGGTCTTAAGGAAATTGAAAGACCGCACCTGGCTGGAGATAACCCTGCGGGAAGGGCGGAAAAGGCAGGTTCGCCGCATGTTGGCGGCTGTAGGGCATCCTGTGGTCAGGTTGAAGAGGGTCAAGTTGGCTTTTCTAACCTTGAGGGGTTTAAAGCCAGGCCAGTATAGGGTCCTGGCCCCTGAAGAGGTGGAGAAGCTGTATGAGCTCACCGGGCTGGCTAAAGACCGATAAGGAGGTGAAGTCTGGCCCCAGGGCCAGAGAAAATGGTGAAAATATATTACGATCAGGACGCGGATCTGCAGGTGCTAAAGGACAAGAAAATAGCTGTGTTGGGTTACGGCAGCCAGGGGCACGCCCAGGCCCTCAATCTCAAGGACAGCGGGTGCGATGTGGTGGTGGGATTGCGGCCCCAGAGCAGTTCCCGGAAGGCTGCCAAGGAGGCGGGGCTGGAAGTGAAGGATATACCCGAAGCCTGCGCTGAAGCCCAGATCATCCAGGTGCTCCTTCCCGATGAGGTACAGGCCCAAGTTTACCGGGAGCAGATCGCCCCCCACCTATCTCCGGGTAAAGCCCTGATGTTCTCCCATGGTTTTAATATTCATTATAGCCAGATATTGCCGCCCCCTGAGGTGGACGTGATCATGGTGGCGCCCAAAAGCCCGGGGCACCTGGTGAGGCGCATGTACCTGGAGGGCCGAGGGGTCCCGGGGTTGATGGCGGTCCATCAGGACGCCACGGGCAAAGCCAAGGAAATAGCCCTGGCCTATGCCAAGGGCATAGGGTGCACCCGGGCAGGGGTTATAGAGACCACTTTCAAAGAAGAGACCGAAACCGATCTTTTTGGAGAACAGGCGGTTTTATGCGGAGGGGTGACCTCCCTCATAAAAGCTGGATTCGAGACCCTGGTGGAGGCGGGATATCAACCCGAGGTGGCCTACTTCGAATGCCTCCACGAACTGAAACTCATAGTGGACCTTGTATATGAGGGCGGTCTGGAGCATATGCGCTATTCCATAAGCGATACGGCAGAATACGGCGATCTGACCAGGGGGCCCAGGATCATAGACCAACATGTCCGGGCCACCATGGAGGAGATCCTAAAGGAAATCCAGGAGGGAACCTTTGCCCGGGAGTGGATCCTGGAAAATCAGGCAGGTAGGCCCAGCTTCAACGCCTTGAGGGCCAGGGAGAAGGATCACCTGATAGAAAAAGTTGGGAAAAAATTGCGGCAGATGATGCCCTGGTTGAAAAGATAAAGGATAAGGAGGCTGAGTGGATTTGGATTTCACCTTCTTGATCCCTTTGGGTATAGCTTCAGCCCTCTTGATCTCCCTTTACATGATTTACACGGTTTTCAAGGAAGAAGAGGGGCCTAAAGAGATGCAGCAGGTGGCCCTGGCCATTCGGGAAGGGGCCTATGCCTTCCTGAAAAGGCAGTACAGCACCATCGCGGGACTGGCCCTGGTTGTGGCCATTCTCTTGGCCCTCTTAACCAATATACACACCGCCATAGCCTTTATCACCGGCTCAGCAGCCTCTGCCTTAGCCGGGTTCATAGGTATGTATGTGGCGGTGCATGCCAATTTAAAGACCGCGGCAGCGGCCCGCAGCAGCTTGGCCAAGGCTCTCATCATAGCTTTGAGGGGGGGAGCGGTTACAGGGCTGGCGGTCACCGCCCTTTCCTTGTTGGGGGTCGCCGCCCTCTTTTACGCCTATGGAGGGGCCCGGGATCCCGTCCGGGCTGCTTTGGACATTGTAGGCTTCGGTTTCGGTGCCAGCTTTGTGGCCCTCTTCGCCCTGCTGGGCGGAGGGATTTATACCAAAGCTGCGGACGTGGGAGCTGACCTGGTGGGCAAGGTGGAGGCCGGGATACCCGAAGACGATCCCCGCAACCCTGCGGTCATAGCCGACCTGGTGGGGGACAACGTGGGGGATTGCGCTGGCCGTGGGGCGGATCTCTTTGAATCCACCGCTGCGGAGAACATAGGGACCATGATATTGGGTATCGCCCTTTATCCCGTGCTGGGGGTTAAGGGGATCCTGTTCCCTCTCGTGGCCCGGGCGGCCGGCATTATAGCCTCCATCATAGGCATCTTCTGCGTGAGGGGAAGGGAAGATCAAGACCCCATGACCCCCCTCACCTGGGGTTATATAGTTACCTCGGTTCTGGCCGCCTTGTTCCTGTATCCCATTTGCCGGACAATGCTGAGCGGTCCAGGGGTAAACTTCATGTACTTCTACGGGGCTGCTTTGATAGGTGTAGTCCTGAGTTTTATCTTCGTGCTGCTGACCAACTACTATACTTCCTATGGATACCGGCCTGTACAGGAAATAGCCCGGGCCTCCATAACCGGACCGGCCACCAACATAATATCCGGGGCGGCGGTGGGGTTCGAAAGCACAGCCTTACCGGTAATCTTCATCTCTCTGGCCATTTTAGGGGCTTACTGGCTAGGAGCTAAAAGCGGCTTGCCCGGAGGGGGGCTGTACGGAACTGCAGTGGCCACCGTGGGTATGCTCACCACTGCGGCTTATGTCCTGGCCATGGATACCTATGGCCCCATAACCGATAATGCCGGCGGGATAGTGGAAATGGCGGGGGCCCCTGAAGAGGTCAGACGCCGCACCGACCGCTTGGACGCCTCCGGCAACACCACCAAGGCCTTAACCAAGGGTTATGCCATAGGCAGCGCCGCCCTGGCCGCCTTCCTCCTCTTTTCCGCCTACATCGACAAGGTAAAAAAGCTGGCTTTAGGGATCACAGGAAATTTCCCCGTGGATATAGGTAAACCGGAGGTATTCATCGGCGCCTTTATCGCAGCCATGATGGTCTACCTTTTCAGCTCCGCGGCTATACGGGCGGTCAGCAATGCAGCCCAGGTGGTCATACTGGAGGTGAGGCGCCAATTTAAAGAGATCCCCGGACTCATGGAGGGCAAAGCCAAGCCCCTTTACGGAAGGTGTGTGGATATAGTAACCAGGGGCGCCCTGAAGGAAATGGTGCTGCCGGGGCTCATAGTGGTAATCACCCCGGTTATAGTGGGGATGACCCTAAAGGCAGAAGCAGCCGCTGCCTTTCTGATAATAGGCACCATAAGCGGTGTGGTCCTGGCCCTGTTCTTAAATAACAGCGGAGGGGCCTGGGATAACGCCAAGAAGTTTATAGAAGCGGGCAACTACGGAGGCAAGGGCTCTGAGGCCCACAAGGCTGCGGTGGTGGGGGATACGGTGGGAGATCCCTTCAAAGACACAGCCGGACCCTCCCTCAACGTCTTGGTGAAGCTTATAAGCACCATAACCCTGGTTCTGGCTCGCCTGTTTATATAACCCATAGCCCTCCGCTCCGGCGGGGGGCTTAAAACTCTGGGGAGAACGAGGGGTAAAGGGATGGAGCTGAACAGCAGGAGGGTGGCGGCGGCAGCCATCAGGATGGCCCTTACCGAGACCCGGGAGGAGGAATACAGGTTAAAGAGGGAGCTGGCAGCGCAGGGGATTCAGGCTGCGGCGGTGGATTATGGAGGGGAATTCATCAGCTCGGTCCAGAAGATAGTGGAGAGGGCGGTGGTGGCTGCCAAAAGGGAGGGGGTCATAAAAGAAACCCATTCCGAGGAAGGGGCGGTAGCTGGAGCCGCCAGGGAGGCCCTTTCCCAGATAATGCCCAAAGCCCTGGGATCTGACGTGGGAGGCAAAATAGGCATAGCCAGGTGGGACGACCATCTCTGCGTGGCCATCTTTTTCGGAATAGGACTTCTGCACCTGGACGAAGTGGGGATAGGATTGGGACATCGGGCAGTATAGAAGGACGGCAGGAGGAGGAGAACGGGTGGGCAAGGATAGGGAGAAACGGCTCTGGGGTATAAGGGGTGCTATTCAGGTGTCCCATAACAGCCAAAAGGCCATTCTGGAGGCTACGGAAAGGTTGCTGAAGGAGATAATAGAGCGCAACGGCCTGCAAAGGGAGGACGTGGTCAGCGCCTTCTTTACCCTGACCCCGGACCTCAACGCCGCCTTTCCAGCAGAGGCGGCCCGGAAGCTGGGGTGGGAAGAAGTGGCTCTCCTGTGCGCCAGCGAGATACAGGTGCCGGGCAGCTTGCCCAAGGTGGTGAGGGTTTTGATCCATGCTTATCTGGAGCACAAGCCTGTCCATGTTTACCTGGACCAAGCTGCCCAGTTGAGGCCCGATCTAAGCTGAACTGTGAGAAGGGGTGAAGGGGTGAAAGCCCTGGCCCTTTTTTCTGGAGGTCTGGACAGCATCCTGGCGGTTAAGCTCATAAAGGAGCAGGGGATAGAGGTGGTGGGGGTAACCTTTGTCTCCCCCTTTTTCGACGCCTCCAGGGCTCAAGAGATGTCCTCTCTTCTCGGGCTCCCCCTTATAATCCAGGATATAACCGAAGATCTCTTGCCCCTGGTGATAAGCCCCCGCTATGGCTACGGACAGCAGATGAACCCCTGTTTAGATTGCCGCATCCTCATGTTCACCCGGGCTAAGGAGATCATGGAGAGGGAAGGGGCTCAATTTCTGATCGCGGGGGAGGTCCTGGGGGAGCGGCCCTTAACCCAGAACCGCCAGGCCCTCCTCTTGACTGCCCGGAGGGCGGGGTTGGAGGGATATGTGCTAAGACCCCTTTCCGCCCTCCTGCTGCCCCCTACTGTACCGGAAGAGGAGGGGTGGGTGGACAGGAGCAAGCTCCTGGGGATAAAGGGGCGTTCCCGCAAGCCCCAGATGGAGCTGGCCAAAAGGCTGGGGATAGAAAGATATCCCTCTCCCGGGGGCGGTTGCCTGCTCACCGATCCCGGCTATGCCCAGCGCTTAAAAAGGCTCCTTATCCACAGGCCCCAGCCCAGCCGCCGGGAGCTGGAGCTTTTAAAATACGGACGCCATTTTTTCCTTTCCGGCTGTCTCGTCGTTGTTTCCCGTAGGGAAGAGGAAAACCCCAAAATCTTAGAATTGAAAAGGGAGGAGGACCTCCTCCTTTCTTTAAAAAACCTGCCAGGACCCCGCACCCTGGTGATAGGAGACCCTAGCTGGGAGGAATTGCTGCGGGCTGCCGCCCTCACCGTGAGGTACAGCAAGGCCAGGGAGAGGGAGAGGACCTGGGTTTTAGCCGTGAGGGAAAAACCCTCTGCGGAGGAGGAGATACTGGTGACCCGGCAGGAAGTGGAGGGAGTCTGTAAGATCCAGCCTGAAGGGGGGGCAAGCAGTTGGAAATATAATTGACCTTTATTTCTTTTTCAGGTAAAATATACCCATGAAACTCAGCCAATGGGCTAAGCGGCGGAAGAAGGCATTCCCTTCCTCGGAAGCGAAAACCAAGCTCCGGGAAGCGAGAAATGTAAAGGCCAACCGCACGATCGAGACGTAAACGCCGCAAAGAACCTGCTCAAGTTCGCCTTGGCCGCGGGCTGATGCGGCCCTACCGCGAGTTTTTGCGGGAAGTTACGCCTTGTGGAGACTGGAGGTTGCAGGCTGATGTCCAGTGCCGGTCGGTGAAGCAGGAAGCAACCGGACAGTACCCTTAAGGGATATTTGTCTATGAGTTGCGGAACGGGGGCAAGCCTTGGAAATGTATAACCCCAGGTGGGTCATAGAAGGCATACTGGCCCGCTCAGCCCGTCCCGGCAGGGATCTGGGGGCTCACGCCCTGGTGCCCAAAGAGAAGGTGGACAGCTGGCTGGCTATCCTCCGGCAGATGGGCATAAGGTCCATTCTGTGCCTTCTGGACGAAAAGCACCTGCAGCTTTACCCCGATCTGCCCGGAGGGCTGATAGCCTATTACCGGCAGCAGGGGTTCCAGGTGGCCCATCTCCCCATCAGGGATCCTGCCTATTACCCCCGGGGATGGGAAGAGCTGGAAGAAAATCTGGCTCTGGCCTGGGAGATGTTTAAAGAATTACCCTGGCCTGTTCTGGTCCACTGTAGCGCCGGGGTGGATCGCACCGGAAGGGTGGTGGAATATGTATTACAGCGCCTGGAGGAAGAGCACACCGGTTCATGCCAAAAGGAGATTGACAGGACAGGCAAAGGCGGTATATAATTGAGCTAACTTTCTTTGCCAAATGGGAGCCGAGCTTAGCCGAATTGAGGAGAGCTGGAGTTGAGCCTGGAGGGTCATCGATATTTTCTGGAAAACCAGACCAGGGCTCAGTGAGGGTCTGGTCTTTTTGTTGTTCTAAGGAGGGAAAAAGATGTTTTATCCCGATGAAGAAACCTATGGGCTCCTGGCTTCTCAGGCCCGCTTTATCCCCGTATGGACAGAGATCCTGGCGGATGTGGAGACTCCCGTCTCCCTCTACCTGCGCTTTGCTTCCCAGCCCTATAGCTTCCTCCTGGAGAGCGTAGAAGGGGGGGAGAGGTTGGGCCGATACTCCTTTTTGGGCTTCGACCCCCTCTTGATGTTTAAGGCCAAAAAGGGGAAGGTGGAGATCATCCCTGAGGTGGGGGAGGTCATTCCTGACAATCCCTTTCTGGCCCTAAAACATCTAGTTCAAGACCTCACGCTGCCCTTAAAGGTGGGGCCTAGGTTCTGTGGCGGCCTGGTGGGCTACCTGGCCTACGATCTGGTGCATTACCTGGAAAATATACCCCCGCCGTCCGAGGACGATTGGGACCTGCCCGAGATCTACATGATCCTACCCAGGATTTTCCTGGTCTACGATCACCTCCTGCGAAAGCTCCTGGTGGGCTGTTTGGCGCCTTCCTCCGAGGGTTTAAAGGGCTACCGGGAGGCTGTGGATAGAATAAGATCCCTAATGGAAGCCCTACAAGCCCCGCTGGACAGCAACCGGGACGGGGGATTCACCTGCGGCCCCCTGCAGACCGATATGTCCCCGGAAGAGTTCCTCTCCAAGGTCCGGAGGGCCAAAGAGTATATCCAGGAGGAGAACGTGCTGCAGATAGTCCTGGCCCAGCGCTTCACCCTGCCCTTTCAGGGAAACCCCTTCAGCGTTTACAGGAGGCTGAGGAGCCTGAATCCTTCCCCTTACATGTTCTACCTGCATTTTCCCGAAGTGCAGCTGGTGGGCTCTTCCCCGGAAATGCTGGTGAGGGTGGAGGACAGGGAGATCCAGTATAACCCCATTGCCGGTACCAGGCCCAGGGGCAGAACCAGGGAGGAGGAGAGGAGGCTAAGGGAGGAGCTGGTGTCCAGCGAAAAGGACCGCTTGGAGCACCTCATGCTCCTGGACCTGGCCCGTAACGACGTGGGTAAAGTGGCGGCCCCGGGCACCTTGAGGATTTCCCGCCAGATGGAGGTGGAGCTTTACTCCCATGTTATGCATCTGGTTTCCACCCTGAAGGCCACCCTGGCTCCCGGTAAGGAACCCCTGGACGCCCTGTGGGCCTGTTTTCCTGCAGGCACGGTCACAGGGGCTCCCAAGATAAAGGCCATGGAGATAATAGCGGAGCTGGAACCGGTAGCCAGGGGTCCTTATGGAGGAGCGGTGGGCTACTTGAGCTTGAACGGCAACCTGGATACCTGCATCACCATCCGTACCATTATATTCCATAGAGGCAGGGCTGTTGTCCAGGCAGGGGCGGGGATTGTGGCCGATTCCTCTCCCGGAGGGGAATACCAGGAGACCTTAAACAAAGCCCAGGCCCTGCTCCAGGTCTTAACGGGAAGGGAGGAAGATCATGCTGCTTATGATCGATAATTACGAGTCCTTTACTTATAATCTGGTACAGTATTTTCTAGAATTGGGAGAAGAGGTGGTGGTCAGGAGGAATGATGCCATAACCCTGGAGGAGATAGCAAAGCTTCAGCCCCGCTACCTGGTCTTCTCCCCTGGACCTTACACCCCCAATGAGGCGGGCATAACCCTGTCAGCCATTTCCGCCTTTGCCGGGAAAATACCCATGTTGGGGGTGTGCCTGGGCCATCAGGCCATAGCCCAGGCCTTCGGAGGGAAGGTGGTGAGGGCTCCCCGGCTCATGCACGGCAAGACGTCTTCCATATTCCACGATGGGCGTACCATATACAGGGGGCTGCCCAACCCCTTCACCGCCACCCGTTATCATTCCCTCATAGTGGAAGAGGCCACCCTACCCCCCTGCTTGGAGATAAGTGCCCGCAGCGAACAGGGAGAGCTCATGGGCCTGAGACACAGGGAGTATCCCATCGAAGGGGTGCAGTTCCATCCGGAATCCATCTTGACCTCGGTGGGGAAAGACCTGCTGAAGAATTTTTTAGAAATATACGGTTAGAAAGGAGGGGAAACCATGCTGAAGCCCTTCTTAGGCCGCCTGGTGGAAGGGGAGCACCTGGAAGAACGGGAAGCCCAGGAAGCCATGGAGATCATCATGGCGGGGGAGGCTACCCCAGCCCAGATAGCCGCTTTTCTCACCGCCTTGAGGTTTAAAGGGGAGACGGTGGAGGAGATAACCGGGTTGGCCCGGGCCATGCGCCGGAGGGCCGTGGCTTTGGCCCCTGTTCCCCCCCTCCTCGTGGACACCTGCGGTACAGGTGGGGACGGCCGTCATACCTTCAACATATCCACCATAGCGGCCTTTGTGGTGGCCGGGGCCGGAGTGCCGGTGGCCAAACACGGCAACCGCTCCGTCTCCAGCCGCTGCGGCAGCGCCGATGTGCTGGAAGCCCTGGGCGTGAAAGTAGACCTCTCTCCCCAGGAGGCGGCCCGCTGCCTGAACGAGCTGGGCATAACCTTTCTCTTCGCCCCCATCTATCATCAGGCCATGAAGCATGCAGCCGGCCCGCGGAAGGAGATAGGCTTTCGCACTGTGTTCAACATCCTGGGCCCCCTGGCCAACCCTGCTGGGGCCCCCTGCCAGCTGGTGGGGGTTTACCGCCAGGACCTTACCGAAAAGATGGCTGGGGTCCTGGCCCGTTTGGGATGCCGTCGGGCCTTTGTGGTTCACGGGCTGGACGGGTTAGACGAGGTCACCACCACAGCCCCTACCCGGATCACCCTGCTGGACCAGGGTCAGATAAGCAGCTACACCTTTTACCCCGAAGAGGTGGGGCTTCCCCGGGCTCGTCTGGAAGATCTGGTGGGGGGGACGGCAGAGGAGAACGCCCGCATCGCCCTTGCTCTCCTCCAGGGGGAGGGGGGGCCCAAAAGGGATATAGTGCTCTTGAATGCCGCCTTCGCCCTGCTGGCCGCCGGGGCGGCCGCTTCCTTGAACGAGGCATTGGAGAAGGCCCGTTATAGCTTGGATTCAGGAGCAGCTTTAAATAAACTGCAGCAGTTGGTAGAATTCAGCCAGGCGAGGAGGACCCCATGCTAGAAAAGATCTTAGCCCAAAAACGCTTGGAAATTTCTCGACGCCGCCAGGAGGTGCCCCTGGCCGCCTTAGAAAAGGAAGCCCGCCGTCAGCCCCTGCCCCGGGTTTTGAGCCGGGCCCTGAAAAGCCGGGAGGGGGAGCTGAACCTCTTGGCGGAGCTCAAGGCCGCTTCCCCCTCCCGGGGGTTGATAAGGCCGCTGGAGGGAAGGGTGAGGGAGAGGGCGCTCCTCTATGAGAAGGCGGGGGCCCAGGGCCTCTCTGTCCTCACCGACGAGGCCTTTTTCCAGGGTAAATTAGAATATTTAAAAGAGGCGCGGCAGGTCACCCGCCTTCCCCTGTTAAGGAAAGACTTCATCCTGGATCCTTACCAGATTTTTGAAGCCAGGGCCTATGGCGCCGACGCCTTTCTCCTGATAGCCCGCCTGCTGGAGGAAGAGGAGATGAAGGAATTTCTGGCCCTGGCCCGCCGTCTGGATTTGGAAGCCCTGGTGGAAGTCCATCGAGAAGAAGAGGTGGAGAGGGCCCTCTCCCTGGGGGCGGTTTTGATAGGGATAAACAACCGGGACCTGGCCACTTTCACCGTGGATTTAAACACCACCCTGCGCTTGAAAAGGCTTATACCTCCTGACCGGGTGGTGGTGAGCGCCAGCGGTATAAAGAAAAGGGAAGACGCCCTTCTGGTAAAAAAGGCCGGGGTGGACGCCATCTTGGTGGGCGAAGCCCTTATGGAGGCCGAAGACGTGGAGGCTAAAATCAAAGAACTGCGGCTCCTGGAGGGATGATCCATGGTGAAAATAAAGGTGTGCGGGATCACCAGCTACGAAGAGGCCAAAATGGCCCTGGACCTCGGCATAGAGGTGCTCGGGTTCGTCTTCTATCCCTCCAGCAGGAGATACCTGGCCCCTGAAGAGGCCAGGGAGATCATAAGGTGCCTGCCTCCCTTCGCGCTCACGGTGGGGGTCTTTGTCAACGAGCCCCCCCGTTGGGTAAAGGAGGTGGCGGCCTTTTGCCCCCTGGAAGCGGTCCAGCTTCACGGGGAAGAACCTCCAGATCACCTGGAGGGGGTGGACAGGAAGGTGATAAAGGCCTTCAGGGTGAAAGATGAAAGTTACCTGAAGCTCCTGCCCCTTTACCAGGAGGCCCAGGGTTTCCTTCTGGACGCCTCTGTCCCCCATCTCCCTGGAGGTAGCGGGCGCACCTTCAACTGGGACTTGGCCCTGGGGGCCAAAAACCTGGGAAAGCCTATTATACTGGCCGGAGGGCTGACCCCGGAAAACGTGGAGGAAGCCATCTTAAAAGTTCAGCCCTACGGGGTGGACGTCTCCAGTGGGGTGGAAACCCGGGGGAAAAAGGATAAGGCCAAAATGGCGGAGTTTAAAGCTGCGGTGGAAAGGGCAGAGAAAAAACTAAGGGGGTATGCTGGATGACGGAAAGGGAGATTTCGGGCCGTTTTGGCCCCTACGGCGGACGCTACGTGCCGGAACTTTTAATGCCAGCCCTGCTGGAGCTGGAAAGGGCCTTCCTTGAAACCCAGGGGGATAGCTCTTTCTGGGAGGAATGGAATTATTATCTAAAACATTATGCCGGGCGCCCCACGCCCCTTTATCACGCCCGGAATCTGAGCCGGTATTTGGGAGGGGCCCAGATATATCTGAAAAGGGAAGATCTCAACCACACCGGGTCCCACAAGCTCAATAATGCCCTGGGGCAGGCCCTTCTGGCCCGCCGCATGGGTAAAAGGCGCCTCATAGCGGAGACGGGGGCGGGCCAGCACGGGGTTGCCACCGCCACTGTAGCTGCCCTCTTCGGGATGGAATGCGTGATCTACATGGGCCTGCAGGACACCTTGCGCCAGGCCCTCAACGTGTTCCGCATGGAACTCCTGGGGGCCAAGGTGGTGCCAGTGGAGAGCGGTACCCAGGTATTGAAGGATGCGGTAAACGAGGCCATCCGAGATTGGGTCACCAATGTGGAGACCACTCATTACCTTCTGGGCTCGGCTGTGGGTCCCCACCCTTATCCCCTGATGGTGCGTAAATTCCAGTCTGTAATTGGCCAGGAAGCCAAGGAGCAGATGCTGGCCCTGACAGGGAAGCTGCCCCACCATGTGGTGGCCTGCGTGGGGGGAGGCAGTAACGCCATAGGCATATTCGCCGCCTTTATCCCCGAAGAAGGGGTGAAGCTGTACGGGGCGGAAGCCGCCGGTCTGGGCCTTCTTAGCGGTCAACATGCCGCCACCCTCACGGCAGGAAAGCCGGGGGTATTCCAGGGCACCTACAGCTATCTGGTCCAAGACGAAAAGGGTCAGGTGCAACCGGTATATTCCATAGCCCCGGGCCTGGATTATCCCGGAGTGGGGCCGGAACACAGTTTTCTAAAGGATACAGGCAGGGCCACCTATGTGGCCATAACCGACCGGGAGGCGGTGGAGGCCTTTCAGCTCCTCAGCCGCACCGAAGGCATAATACCCGCCCTGGAGAGCGCCCACGCCCTGGCCTTGGCCGTGAAGATGGCCCCCCAGCTGCCTTCTGAAGAGATAATCTTGGTAAATCTCTCCGGGAGGGGCGATAAGGACGTGGAGCAGGTGGAAAAAGTCCTGAGGGGGGAGAGGCATGGAGTCTAGGCTGGAGCAGGTATTCCGTAAAAGGATGGGGGAGGGGCGTAAAGCCCTGATAGTTTACCTCTGCGCTGGAGACCCTTCCCTGGAGATCACCCAAAAAGCCGTAAAGGAGCTGGCCGGAGCAGGGGCAGACATAATAGAGCTGGGCATCCCCTTTTCCGATCCTGTGGCGGATGGCCCCATAATCCAGGCGGCCAGCTTGAGGGCCCTATCCCAGGGCACAGACTTGCAGGGGGTCCTGAGGATGGTGGGGAACCTGAGGGAGGAAGGGGTGGATATCCCTCTGGTGCTCCTGAGCTATTACAACCCCTTGCTGCAATTCGGCCTGGAGAGGGCGGTGGAGGAGATGGCCCATCAAGCCATAGAGGGGATCCTGATACCTGACCTGCCTTTTGAGGAGAGCCAGCCCTTAAGGGATCTGGCCCGCTCCCGGGGGCTGTCCTTGATAACCCTGGTGGCTCCCAACACCCCCCAGGAGAGGCTCAAGATGCTGGCCGGCTCTGCCTCGGGATTTATATACTGCGTCTCCCTAATGGGGGTGACCGGGCCCCGAGAGGAGCTTTCTCCTCACCTCAAGGAATATCTGCTCAGGGTGAGGAAGGCAGCCGATGGTATTCCCCTGGCGGTAGGGTTTGGCATAAGCAACGCCCAGCAGGCCCGACTGCTGGCCCCCTGGTGCGACGGCGTCATAGTGGGCAGCGCAGTGGTGGAGGCTTTGGCCCAGGGAGGTGTAGAAAGGGCCGTAGAGCTGGTAAAGGAGATCCGCTCCGCCATATGAAATAACCCCCTTGCCAGGGGTGGAGCTTTATGCTATAGTTTAAGGAGCAGGAAAGCAGGATGGTTTTTAAAAACACTGGGGCAGGACGGCAGCACGGCAGGAGGGGATTACAAAAAATAGCGCCACTCCTGGCGGGTGGCGCTTTTGCTTTAGAAGGAGGTTGAGAAAGATGATCATAGCCATGGAACCGGGAGCCGAGAGGGAACATGTGGAGGCTGTGATAAAGCGCCTCCAGCAGGAGGGTTTCCAAGTACACATTTCTCAGGGAGTGGAGAGGACAGTGATAGGAGCCATAGGCGACAGGACCCGCCTAAAGGCGGATATGGTGGCCGCCATGCCGGGGGTGGAAAAGGTGGTTCCCATTTTGCAACCTTATAAAATGGCTGCCAGAGATTTTAAGCCAGAGGGTACCAAGGTGGAAGTGGCCCCCGGGGTCACAATAGGGGAAGGGGAGGACATCCACATCATAGCCGGGCCTTGCGCTGTGGAGAGCCGGCAGCAGCTCCTGGAGACCGCCGTGGCGGTTAAAGAAGGGGGCGCTTCCCTCCTCCGAGGCGGAGCTTATAAACCCCGCACCTCCCCTTATTCCTTCCAGGGTTTGGCTTCTAAGGGCTTGGAATACCTGGCAGAGGCCAAAGCCCTGACCGGTTTGCCGGTGGTGACGGAAGTGGTGGACGCCTCTTTGGCCCAAGAAGTGGCCCAGGTGGCGGATGTGCTCCAGATAGGATCCCGTAATATGCACAATTTCGCCCTCCTGAAGGCGGTGGGGCGGGCGGGCAAACCGGTGCTCTTGAAGCGGGGGTTAGCCGCCACCATTGAGGAATGGCTGCTGGCGGCAGAATACATCCTGGTGGAGGGCAATTTCCAGGTGATCCTTTGCGAAAGGGGCATCCGCACCTTTGAAAACTACACCCGTAACACCCTGGATTTGAGCGCAGTGGCCGCGGTCAAACACCTGTCCCACCTTCCGGTTATGGTGGATCCCAGCCATGCCACCGGCAGGCGCCTCTTGGTGCCCCCCATGGCCAAAGCTGCCATAGCCGCGGGGGCCGACGGCCTGATGGTGGAGGTGCATCCCAACCCGCAGGAAGCCCTTTCCGACGGCCCCCAGTCCTTAACCCCGGAAGAGTTCTACAAACTGGTTAAGGAATTAAAGCCCTTCTTGGAGGCGGTGGGCCGGAGGCTGGGGAGGTTGAGAGATGAGGCGGAGGTCAGGAGCAGCCTTTCTCGGTCCTGAGGGCACCTTCTCTCATGAGGCGGCGGTGGTGTGGGCCAAGAAGATAGGGGTGATCTGGGGGCAAGGGGAGCTTAAAGGGGTAGAAGACCTGTCCCAGGTGGTGGCCTTGGTAAAGAGGGGAGAGGTGGGGGCCGGAGTGGTACCGGTGGAAAACTCGATAGAGGGCAGCGTCCACCTGACCCTGGACCTCCTGTGGGAAGAGGAGGTCCAGGTGGTGGGCGAGGTGATCCTCCCCATCCACCACTGCCTCCTCTCCCTGTCCCCAGAAAGGGAGATAATGGCCATAGCTTCCCATCCCCATGCCCTGGCCCAGTGCCGCAGGTTTTTGGAGGCCCGCTTTCCCGGGATAAGGAGAATAGCCCTTTCCAGCACTGCCGAGGCAGCCAGGGCGGCCAGCTGTAACCCCCATTGGGGGGCTATAGCCTCCTCCTTTGCTGCCCGGATTTACCAGGTGCCTGTATTATATCGCAATATAGAAGATTATCCGGAGAACAAGACCCGCTTTTTCATCTTGGGTTACGAAACCCCTCCCCTGCCCGGTCCTTATAAGACCTCCCTGGTGGTCTCTCCTCTGGTCAACAGGCCGGGTAGCCTTTATGAAATATTGAAGGAATTTGCCCAGGCCGGGATAGATTTAACCCGGATCGAATCCCGCCCCACCAAGAAGGAGCTGGGTGAATACCTGTTCTACATCGACTGCGTGGGAGCGGCGGGGGAGGAGCCCTTAAAGTCGGTGTTGGCCAGGCTGAAGGAAAAGACCAGGTTGTTTAAAGTGTTGGGATCCTATGCCCAGGACAGGGGGTAGGCGGATTGGAGCCCGCTTTTGTGGACAGGATAGCCGTCATAGGTCTGGGGGTCATAGGGGGATCCCTGGGGCTGGCCCTTAAGGCCCGGAAATCAGCCCGAGAAGTGGTGGGCTATGATTGCAGCCCTTGTGCCCGCCAGGAGGCTGAAGAGATAGGCGCTGTGGACAGGGTGGCTGTAGATCTGGCCGGAGCGGTGGAAGGGGCAGAGGTGGTGATCCTGGCCATCCCCGTGGGCAAGATGGTGGAAGTGGCGGAGGAACTGAAGAGGTACGTAAAGCCAGGGGCTATAGTGACCGACACGGGCAGCGTCAAGGGAAGCCTGGTGGATGCCATGGAGGCCATCTTCCATCCCCGGGCTTTCTTCGTAGGGGGCCATCCCATGGCCGGCTCGGAAAAAAGCGGCATTAAGGGGGCTGACCCTTATCTTCTGGAAAATGCGGTATACGTTCTGACCCCTACCCCCCGTACTGACAGAAAAGCCCTGGAGCTTCTGGAAACCCTGTTTCGAGCTTTGGGTGCCCGGGTGCTCCGCCTGGACCCCTGGGAGCACGATCTCATGGTGGGGACCATCAGCCACCTGCCCCATCTTTTGGCCGCCAGCCTGGTGCGCACTGCGGCTGCCGTGTCCCGGGAACATCCCCACACCCTCATGTTGGCCGCAGGGGGGTTCCGGGATACCACCCGGATCGCCTCTGGGGATCCTGCTCTCTGGCGGGATATCTTTTTGGCCAACAGGGAGGCCCTCCTGCAGGTTTTAGCCCTGTGGGAGAGGGAAATAAAGGCTCTCAGGGGCTTTATAGTTAGGGG
>Ga0209836_100019_pt1 | contig 39502 bp, 37 predicted proteins | sample ElbSprsedimmetaG_FD_184147 | JGI IMG/M metagenome (GOLD analysis project Ga0209836, IMG submission 184147) | Hot spring sediment bacterial and archeal communities from California, USA to study Microbial Dark Matter (Phase II) - Elbow Spring... ... | reverse complement strand
GGTGGACAGCATACTCATAGACGAAGCCCGTACCCCTCTGATAATTTCCGGGATGGCCAGCAAACCTACGGAGATGTATTACAGGATAGCCCGCATAATACCCCGCCTCCGCCCAGGGGTGGACTACAATGTGGACGAAAAGGCCAAGGTGGCCACCCTCACCGAAGAAGGTATAGCCCGGGTGGAGGAGATGCTAGGGGTACAGAATATATGCGATGAGGCCAATGTGGAGCTGTTCCACCACGTGAATCAGGCTTTGAAGGCCCATACGTTGATGAAGCGGGACAGGGATTATGTGGTGAAGGATGGGCAGGTAATCATCGTGGATGAGTTCACCGGTCGGCTGATGTTCGGCAGGCGCTACAGCGACGGGCTTCACCAAGCCATCGAGGCCAAGGAAGGGGTGAAGATCCAGCGGGAATCCCAAACCCTGGCCACCATTACCCTGCAAAATTACTTCCGCATGTATAAGAAACTGGCGGGCATGACCGGCACCGCAGCCACCGAGGAGGAGGAATTTCGCAAGATATACGGCCTGGATGTGGTGGTGATTCCCACCCATAAGCCCTGCATCCGGGTGGATTATCCCGACGTGGTTTACCGCACCGAGAAGGCCAAATTCGAAGCGGTGGTGCGGGAGATATGCGAATGCCACGCCAAGGGGCAGCCGGTGCTGGTGGGAACCATTTCCATTGAGAAGTCGGAGCGGCTGAGCGCTATGCTGAAGAAAAAGGGTATACCCCATCAGGTGCTCAACGCCAAGTACCACGAAAAAGAGGCGGAGATCATCGCCCAGGCAGGCCGGCTGGGGGCGGTTACCATAGCCACCAACATGGCTGGCCGGGGTACGGACATCTTGCTGGGGGGCAATCCGGAGTTTCTGGCCAAGGAGAGGATGAAAAAAGCGGGTTTCAGCCCGGAGCTGATCTCCCGGGCCACAGAATTTCCCCGGGAAGATGATCCCCAGGAGGTGAAGGAAGCCCGGGAGGCTTATCGGCGTTTTTTGGCAGAAGCCCAGAAGGAAACAGAGGCCGAAAGGCAGAAGGTGGTGGAGCTGGGGGGGCTCCACGTCATCGGCACAGAACGGCATGAGAGCCGGCGCATAGACAACCAGCTCCGGGGCAGATCTGGACGGCAGGGAGACCCGGGTTCCAGCCGTTTCTACGTTTCCCTGGAGGACGATCTCATGCGCCTTTTTGGCTCGGAGAACCTCCAGGGCATTTTAGACCGCCTGGGCATGGAGGAAGATACGCCCATAGATCACCCCTGGGTATCCAAAGCCATAGAGCAAGCCCAGAAAAAGGTGGAGGCCCATAACTTCGATATAAGAAAACACGTGCTGGAATACGACGACGTGCTGAACCAGCAGAGGAAAATAATTTACAGCCAGAGGCGCAAGGTGCTCCTGGGGAGCGATCTGCGGGCCACAATCGAAGAGATGATCGAAGCCGTGGTGGACAGGACAGTGAATCTCTTCCTGAGGGATAGCCGGGATCCAGAGGAATGGGATCTCAAGGGCTTGGCGGAATACGCCGAGCAGCTGTTCCTCCCCGGACTTTCTCCTGAAGCTTTAATAGAAGAACTGGAGGGTCTGGACAGGGAGGGGGTTAAGGAGCACCTGCTAAAGAAGGCCCTTGAGATTTACAGGGAGAAGGAAAAGGAATTGGGCCCGGAAAACATGCGGGCGATAGAGCGGCTGACCTTGTTAAGGGTGGTGGATATGAAATGGATGGACCACCTGGATGCCATGGATCAGCTGCGGCAGGGTATAAGCCTGAGGGCCTACGGCCAGCAGGACCCCCTTATCGCCTATAAACTGGAAGCCTACCAGATGTTTAACGACATGATAGCTTCCATCCAGGAGGATGTGATAAGATATCTTTTTAGAATAAAAATGGTAGTCCAGCCCCAAGTGGAAAGGCCGCGGATAATCATAGAGAACCGCTCTAAAGAAGGAGAAGAAGCTGCCCGGCAACCGGTGAGGAAGCAGAAAGTAGGCCGCAACGATCCCTGCCCTTGCGGCAGCGGCAAAAAATATAAAAAATGTTGCGGCGCAGGAAAATAGACGGGGGTGAAAAGATGCTGGCAGACCTAAAGAGCCGAATGCAAAGCGTAAAGGAAAAACTGGAAGAATTGAGGGTTTCCCTTTGACCTGGAGGGGCTCCTCAAAGAAAGGGATAGGCTGGAACAGGAGATGCTGAAGCCTTCCCTCTGGGAGGACAGGTCCAAAGCTGAAGCCCTGGGCCGGCGCCTGAACTGGATAAGGGATAAGGTGGAGGCCTTCCTCCAGATGGAAAAAACCCTTAAAGATCTGGAGGAGCTCCTGGACCTGGCCCAAAGGGAGGGGGAGGAGTCCCTGGAGGGGGAGCTGGCCCGGGAACTGAACCGGCTGGATAAAGCCTTGGAAGAGGAGCTGCTGGCCACCCTTCTGGATGAACCCTATGATGGCTGTAACGCCATTTTAACCCTCCATGCCGGTGCAGGGGGAACGGAAGCCCAGGACTGGGCAGCCATGCTCCTGCGCATGTATACCCGTTGGGCGGAAGAAAAGGGCTATCAAGTGGAGCTGCTGGATTATCTGGCGGGGGAGGAGGCAGGGATAAAGAGCGCCACCATCCTGGTCAAAGGAAAGAACGCCTACGGCTATTTAAAGGCGGAAAAGGGGGTACATCGGCTGGTGCGCATTTCCCCCTTCGATACCGCTGGCAGGCGCCACACCTCCTTTGCCTCGGTGGACGTGATACCGGAGGTGCCCTTTGAAGAGGAGGTGGAGATAAATCCCAGCGACTTAAAGATAGATACTTTCAGAGCCCAGGGGGCTGGAGGGCAGTACGTCAACAAGACCGATTCCGCCGTACGCATAACCCATCTGCCCACAGGCATTGTGGTCACCTGCCAAAGCGAGCGCTCCCAGTATGCCAACCGGCAGGCGGCCATGAAAATCCTCCAGGCCAAGCTGGCTGCCCTCAAACGGGAAGAGCAGAAGAGGGAGCTACAGCGGTTGCGGGGGCAACAGAGGGAGATAGCCTGGGGCAGCCAGATTCGATCCTATGTCTTTCACCCCTATACCTTGGTAAAAGATCACCGCACCGGGTTGGAAATTCACGACGCCCAGAGGGTGATGGACGGCCAGATAGATCCCTTTATACAGGCTTATTTGAGGCAGAAGAAGGCGCCTGGAGAAAAAGCGGCTAAAAGCCAAGGGTCTGGATTATAACCGGACCCTTTTGATTTTTTAATCCCTTGATCTCTAACCAAGCTTTACCTATAATGAATTTAGAATTTTGGTTTTTTGGGTATAATACGACCAAAAGGGAAAGGGAGGGACAGGCTATGGCCATAAGGGCCCATCTCGATTGGGCTAAAAACTATGTGGTGGAGCAGGTTTTGCGGGAAGCTCTGAACTACATGGATCGCAATCCTGAGGAGAACTTCCCCAAGCTTTTGCAGGTGGCCCGCCTGTTGGCCCGCCAGGAAGGACATAAGCGCCAGATCCAGCAGGTGTTGGAGGCCTACCGGCAGAACCCCAGCATCCGGGCTTATGTGCATCGCCTCTTTGATCTCCATCCCAATGTGAAGCAGAGGCTTATTTTCAACTGGTTCGTCCACGCCATGTTGCTGGGCATACCCAAACAGCAGCAGGTGGCCAAGGAAACGGGGGTACATATACCCAACTTTTTCCTTTTAGATCCCACCAGCGCTTGCAACCTCCGCTGCCAGGGTTGCTGGGCAGGGGAGTATGAGAAGCACCACAGCCTGGATTTGGAACTGGTGGATCGGCTCTGCCGGGAAGCCAAAGAGGTGGGGATTTACTGGCTGGTTTTGTCGGGAGGGGAACCCTTCTGCTGGCCCCACCTGGTGGAGATGGCAGCCCGCCATCCGGATATGGCCTTCATGGTCTACACCAACGGCACCCTCATAGACGAGAAGATGGCCGACCAGCTCTTGGAGGTGGGCAACCTCTCTCCGGCCATAAGCCTGGAGGGCTGGAGGGAAGCCACCGATGCCCGCAGGGGTCCAGGAGTCTTCGACAAGGTAATGCGGGCTATGGATCTGATGAGGGAGCGGGGTTTGGCCTTCGGAGCCTCCCTCACCATTACCCGCCACAACGTGGAGGAAGTTACCAGCGAAGAGTTTGTGGACTTTTTGATCCAAAAAGGGGTGCTCTATGTATGGAGTTTCCATTATATCCCCATCGGACGCCAGCCCCAGCCGGAGCTCATGGTTACCCCGGAGCAGAGGGCCTATCTGGTGGAGAGGGTCAACTACATCCGCACCCATAAGCCCCTCATGTGGGCTGATTTCTGGAACGACGGCCAGCTCACCCTGGGTTGTATAGCCGGAGGTCGCCGCTACTTCCATATAACCGCCAGCGGCGATGTGGAACCCTGCGCCTTTGCCCACTTCACCCTGGACAACATAAAGGAGAAGAGCTTGATGGAGGTGTTGCAGTCGCCCCTCATGAAGGCCTACCAGGAACGCCAGCCTTTCTGCGAGAACCTGCTCCGCCCCTGCCCCATCATAGACGTGCCCCAAGCCCTGAGGGAGATAGTGGCTGTGACGGGAGCCAGGCCCACCCATCCAGGGGCGGAGACCATTCTGGAAGGGCCCCTGGCCCAATATCTGGACCAGCATTCCGCCAGATGGGCCCAGGTGGCCGACCGACTCTGGGAAGAGATCCAGAGCAAGAAAAGGGCTGAAGAATTGACAGCCAGCCCTTGAGGGAGTATGCTTAATTATGATAATTTTTTAAAGGCATTCCGGAGGTAAGGGGCAATTGCTCACCAAAAGGCAAGGGGAATTTTTAAATAAAGTAAGAGATATATTCCAGAAGACGGGGCATCCTGTCCATTATATAGATCTGGCCCAGGAAATGGGGGTAAGCAAGTGGACGGCCTATGACGTCCTCTCTGAGCTGGAAAGGAAGGGGTTTGTGCGGCGGGAATATTCCTTAAAGGGAGGGGTAGGCCGCTCCCAGGTCCTCTTTCTGCCGGTGGATTCCCCCCGCGAGATGGGTCCCCTCTCCCGCTGGAAAAGGGTGAAGGAGGGCCTCCTGGCCCAAGTGGCCAACCTCTTTTCCCAGGATCCCGATCGGGCCCTGGCCGATCTCCTGAAAGAGATGCCCAAAGACCCCTTGTTGGGCAGCGCCTATGCCCTTCTGGCCCTTTTGACCTTCCTGCGCTCTTTAGGTCAGGAGGTCCTGGAAAAAATCAAGAGGGCCATTATAAGGGGATCCTGCCCGGAAAAAAAGCTCTTTCTGGTTACGGGGACTGGTCTGGGGTTGGCTGCCCAGATGGGACCCCAGGGGATAGCCCTTACCCCCCTTTTTTCCCATGTGCAGCGTCTGCAGGATAATCTGGAGAGGCTTTCAGGAGAGGAACACCGCCTGCTCCACGATTTTTTCCTGGAAGTCTTGGAACGGGTTTCTTAAAAGCCCGGCTTGCCGGGCTTCTTTTTTAATGGAGGAACAGCATGTCCTTAAGGCAGCGAGCTCAATTTCCCCCGCTACCGACAGGTGATAAATGTCCTGGCCCGCCATGGTTTCGGTTTTATCCTGGAACAATTGGGCTTGGGAGGGTTGGTGAGAAGGGCTTCCAGGAAGATAGCCCCCCTTTCCCCAGGGGAAAGGTTGCGGCTGGCTTTAGAAGAGCTGGGCCCCACCTTCGTCAAGCTGGGGCAGCTTTTGAGCACCCGTTCTGACCTCCTTCCTCCCGAGATCATCCTGCAGCTGGCCCAACTCCAGGATCGAGTCCCCCCTTTCCCCTTCTCTCAGGTAAGGGCTATAATCCAGGAGGAGCTGGGGGTGCCTGTGGAGGAGCTCTTCGCTGCCTTCGATCCCCAACCCTTAGCCGCCGCTTCCATCGGCCAGGTGCACAGGGCAGTGCTCTCCGAAGGGGAGAAGGTCATAGTAAAGGTTCAGAGGCCGGGGATCAAGGAAGAGATCCAGGTGGATCTGGAAATACTCTACGACCTGGCCAGATTGGCCCAACGCCACACCGTTTATGGGGAAATTTATGATTTCCTGGGCATAGTGGAAGAGCTCTCCCGCACTTTGGAACAGGAGCTGGATTACACCCAGGAGGGGCGCAATGGGGAGCGCTTGAAGCATATCTTGAGGGATAACCCTCAAGTCTACGTTCCCAGAATCTATTGGGTTTACACCACTTCCCGGGTGCTGACGGTGGAATACGTAGAGGCCTGGAAGCTCAAGGATCTGGCCCAGATGGAGGAGCCCCCCGTGGATCTAAGGCGGGTGACTGACCATCTGGCCCGTTCTTTTTATCAACAGGTGTTGATCCACAGTTTTTTCCATGCAGACCCCCATCCTGGCAATCTGGCGGTCCTGCCGGGGGAAGTCTTGGTATTCATGGATTTCGGCCAGATGGGGGAGTTGTCGGAAGAGAGACGGGAACAGCTGACCAATCTCATTGTGGGTATAGTGAGCCGGCAGGTGGAGGAGATAATAGAGGCCATATCGGCCATGGGGGTTGTTTCCAAGCAGACCGATTGGGAGGGGCTGAAGAGGGATATAGAAAAGCTGAAGGATAAGTACTATCATAAAACCCTGGAGGAGGTGAGCCTGGGGCAGTCCCTCCAGGAAATACTGGAAGTGGCCTTCCGGCATAAAATAAGGGTCCCCTCTGAATTCACCATGCTGGCTAAAGCCCCCATCACTTTGGAGGGGGTGGTGAGGGAACTGGACCCTTCTATAAAGTTGGCCCAATTGGCCGAACCCTACGTGGCTGAATTGTTACGGGCCCGCTATCGCCCCTCCCGCCTGTGGAGGCGGTTCAAAGGCGAGGTGAAGGAGGGGTGGAAGCTATTACGGGGGCTCCCAAAGGAGCTCCACCGGCTCCTGTTCCAACTGAACCGGGAACAAGTAACCTTCAAGATGGAGATGGCCAACCTCCGGGCCTTCATAGATCAACTGGATCGGACGGTGAATAAGCTGACCATCAGCATTGTCCTTTTAGCCTTCAGCATCCTGATGGGCAGCCTCATAATGAGCTCTGCCCTGGGCACGCCGGGGGACCGCCTCTTTTTTCGTCTGCCCCTTCTAGAGGTGGGTTTTTTCATGGCCACTCTAATCTTTTTCTGGCTCCTCTTTTCCATGTGGCGGGGAGGCAGGGGTTAGATTGAAGAGGAATCTGGCGGATTACTCGGGCATAACTTTGGGCGCCTTCATAACCGCCATGGGCTTGGGCCTTTTCGAAGTGCCCAACAGGATAGCTGCTGGGGGCATAAGCGGGCTGTCCACCGTCATCCACTACCTGACGGGCTGGCCCGTAGGGCTCACCATGCTGGCCTTAAATCTGCCCCTATTCCTGGCGGGGTTCAAGATTATGGGCCGGGATTTCGGGATCAAATCCCTCTATGGCACCATAACCCTTTCGCTCTTTACCGACCTGGTGGGCTATCGGATACCTCCCCCCACCGCTGATCCCCTGTTGGCCGCCATTTACGGGGGGCTCCTCTGCGGGCTGGGGTTGGGGGTGGTGTTCCGCTGTGGAGGCAGCACCGGAGGTACGGACCTGGCCGCCCTCATCTTCACCCGCTATTTTCCCCTGACTTCGGGAATGGGCCTGCTGTTCATAGACGCTGTGGTCATAACCCTGGCGGGCATCGTCTTCAGCACCGAGCTGGCCCTCTACGCCTTGCTCTCCCTTATTATAGCCAGCCGTACCATAGATGCGGTGCAGGAAGGGGGAGGTTACGCCAAGGCGGTGTTCATCATCTCCCGGCGGCCGGAGGAGATAGCCCAGGGGATCCTGGGGGAATTGCAGCGGGGAGTCACGGGTCTGGAGGGACGGGGCCTTTATACCCGCCGGAGGCGGGAGGTGCTGCTGGTGGTGGTGCAGCGGGCTGAGCTGAGCCGGCTTAAAGCCCTGGTGGCGGAGATAGACCCCCGAGCCTTCGTTATCGTGAGCGATACCCATGAGGTGCTGGGGGAAGGTTTTCGCCCTTGGAGCATTGCCTCCCCAGAACCTGCTGAGGAAAATAAAGAGGAGGGAAATTTTTGGTGGGAAACTCCATCAGAGAACTGGAGGCCAAAGCAAGACAATTGAGGCGCCACATAATCCAGATGATAGGCAAGGCGGGCTCCGGCCATCCGGGAGGGTCCTTATCCGCGGTGGAGATAGTCACCGCCCTCTACTTCCGGGTCATGCGGCTGGATCCTAAAAATCCCCACTGGCCCGATAGGGACCGATTCATCCTGTCCAAGGGCCACGCCGCCCCGCTCCTCTACGCTGCCCTGGCGGAGAAGGGCTTCTTCCCCAAGGAGTGGCTGCTGACTTTAAGGCAGCTGGGCAGCCCCCTCCAGGGGCATCCCCATTGCAGGTACCTGCCGGGAGTGGAGGTCTCCACCGGATCCCTGGGGCAGGGGCTGGCCGTGGGTAACGGGATGGCCCTGGCCGCCCGTCTGGACAAGAGGGATTATCGGATTTACGTGCTCTTAGGGGACGGGGAGCTCCAGGAAGGCATGGTTTGGGAAGCGGCCATGGCCGCCTCCCACTACGGGCTGGACAATCTCACCGCCATCGTAGACCGCAATTTCCTCCAGATAGACGGCTCCACCGAGCAGGTCATGTCCCTGGAGCCGGTGGAGGACAAATTCAGGGCCTTCGGATGGGAGGCCAGGACCATCGACGGCCACGATTTCCCCCAGATCCTGGAGGCCCTGGATTGGGCCCGGAGGGTTAAGGGGAAGCCTGCAGCCATAGTGGCCCACACCATTAAGGGGAAAGGGGTAAGCTTTATGGAGAACAATCCCGACTGGCACGGCAAAGCCCCCAAGCCGGAAGAGGTGGAAAGGGCATTGGCGGAGCTACAGGATCAGGAGGGGTAAAATGCAGAAGATAGCTACCCGCGAAGCTTATGGCAGGGCACTGGTGCAGCTGGGACACCAGGATCCCCGGGTGGTGGTCCTGGACGCGGATCTTTCCCGATCCACCATGACCGTCTACTTCGCCCGGGAATTTCCCCATCGCTTCTTCAATATGGGGGTGGCGGAACAGAGCCTGATGGGCACGGCGGCGGGATTGGCCCTGTGCGGGAAAATACCCTTTGCCAGCACCTTTGCCGTCTTCGCCTCCGGCAGGGCCTATGATCAGATCCGGAACGGCATAGCCTATCCCGCCCTTAATGTCAAGATAGCCGCCACCCATGGCGGCCTCTCCGTTGGGGAAGACGGGGCCTCCCACCAAGCCCTGGAGGATATAACCCTCATGAGGGTAATCCCCAACATGACCGTGATCGTGCCGGCCGATGCGGAAGAGACCAGGCAGGCGGTTTTTGCCGCCGCCCGGCATGAGGGTCCGGTATATCTGCGCTTGGGTAGGCTGCCCGTGCCGGTGATCTATGAAGAAGAGTACGTCTTTCAGATAGGCCGGGCCCATATCTTGAGGGAGGGAGAAGACGCTGCCATCATCGCTTGCGGGCTTATGGTCCATGAAGCCTTGAGGGCGGCGGAGGAACTGGACTCCTTGGGCTTTAAGGTCTTGGTCGTCAACATGAGCACCATAAAGCCCCTGGACAGGGAGGCGGTGCTCAGGGCTGCCCGCACTGGAGCCGTGGTCACCGCTGAGGAGCATAGCGTCATCGGGGGGCTAGGGAGCGCCGTGGCCGAGGTATTGGCCCAGGAGCTCCCCACTCCCATGGCCATGGTGGGGGTGAAGGATACCTTCGGGGAATCGGGGAAGCCCCAGGAGTTGTTAGAGAAATACGGCCTGACCCATAGGCACATCTTGCAGGCAGTGCTGACCCTCAAGAGGGCCCCTTTAGGCCGATGATTTTATAACGAAAGATCCCTCCCGGGGCCTTCACTTCCACCTCTTCCCCCAATTTTTTGAGCAGCAGGGCCCTCCCCATGGGGGATATATAAGATATCTCCCCTTTCGAGGGTTCTCCCTGGAAGGGGTTGACCAACCTCAGGTCCAGGACTTCCCCCGAATCCAGGTCTTGCACCTCCACCTGGCTTCCCACCATCACGAAAGGACACGCGCTCCCGGCGACCCCGCCGTGGAGCAGTTTTTCTATAGAATGGATGTAGCCCTCCAGGAGCTCTATCACTTCTTTTTTCTCTGGGGAAGGATCGTTATAATATTTCTCTATGAGCTCATTCTTTTCCGCCTCTATGGCTGAAAGGTGCCGGATAAGGAACTTTTCCATGACAAAGCCCTCCTCCCCGTCTCTATTAAAAGGAAAAACCCTAGAAATGGTAAAGGGGCACCCGGCCGGGCGCCTTTTTTTACCTGGATTATATATGGTTTTGTAATGGCTGTCAACTTTCCATGTTTTTACATGAAATCGATCGGCTGTTAACAAAAGGCAAAAGGATTTTAAATCCGGGTGTCGAAAACTACCCTGGGATTACTAATTCTTGGAGGTGCAGGATGGGCCTTATCCAGTTCTACAATGTTACCAAGCTCTATCCTCCCGACGTTGTGGCCTTGGAAAATATAACCCTCAAGATAGATAAAGGCGAGTTCGTATTCCTGGTGGGGCCCAGCGGGGCTGGCAAGACCACCCTGGTACGGCTTCTTTTTAGGGAAGAGCTGCCCACCAAGGGACAGATTCTGGTGGGGGGCCGGAGCATAACCAGGCTTAAGGGAAGGGAGATAGCCCTTTTGCGGCGAACCATAGGGATGGTTTTTCAGGATTTCAAACTGATACCGGACTGGACCGTCTTTGAAAACGTGGCCTTTGCCCTCCGGGTTATCGAGGTTCCCCCCAGGGAGATAAAACCCCGGGTGGAGAGGGTCCTGGATCAGGTGGGGCTGCTCTCCCGGGCCCATCTTTTCCCCCACCAGCTTTCCGGGGGGGAGCAGCAGCGGGTAGCCATAGCCCGGGCCATCGTAAACCGTCCCCGGATACTGGTGGCGGACGAGCCCACCGGCAATCTGGATCCGGATACTTCCAGGAAGATAATGGCCCTGCTACAGGAGATAAACGCCATGGGGACCACGGTCATCATGGCTACCCATGCCTGGGATATAGTGAACAGCATGAAAAAGAGGGTTATCGCCTTGAGGGCGGGCCGGCTGGTGAGGGATGACCGGGAAGGGGTATACGGTTATGAAGCTTAGCACTATGGCTTTTTTCCTCCAGCAGGCTTGCACTTCCTTGAGGCGCAACTTATGGATGAGCCTGGCCGCAGCTGCCAGCGTGGCGGTCACCATGTTCCTCCTGGGGGTGTTTTTGCTCCTGGTATTTAACCTGAACTACATGGCCAGCCAACTCCAATCCAATGTGGAGATAGCCGCCTTTCTCCACGTGGATACCCCCAGGGAGGTGGTCCAGCACCTGGAAGCCCAGATAAAACATCTCCCCGGGGTGAGGGAGGTGGTGCTGGTGCCCAAAGAGGAGGGTTTCCGTAAAATAAGCCGCCAATTTGGGGGGGAGGAGGAGCTCCTCAGCGCCACTGGAGGGGTGAATCCTTTGCCCGATTATCTATTGGTGAGGGTCAATACCCCTGAGGAGATAAGGGATATAGCGGGGGCCATAGCCCAGCTACCGGGGGTGGAAAAGGTGAATTACGGCCAGGAAGTGGTGGAGAGGCTCTTCGCCCTGGTGCGGTGGTTGCGCTGGTTGGGGGCGGGGCTTATCCTCTTGCTGGCCTCCGGGGCCGTAGTCCTCATAATGCTCACCATCCGTTTGACCGTATACAGCCGCCGCCAGGAGATCAGCATCATGAAATACGTGGGGGCCACCGACAGTTTTATCCGTTGGCCCTTTTTCCTGGAGGGGCTCTTCCTGGGACTGGTGGGTTCTGGCCTGGCCGCAGGAGCGGTCTATGGCATCTATACCTGGCTCCTTTCCAGGAGCTTTAACCTTTTCCTTTTCCTACCTCTGCTCAACGATCCCGCCCTTCTCCTGAAAAGCCTGCTGGGCCTCATAGGCGCGGGGGCCGGGGTAGGGGCTCTGGGCAGCCTTTTATCCATAAGGCAGTTTCTCAAAGTCTGAACAGGGGGTAAGCAGCATGGGTAGAGGACAGAAGCTGGCCATCTGGCTTTTGGGCGTATTCCTGTTGAGCTTTTTAACTCCTGCCTATGGCTCCACCCTTCAGGAGCTACAGCGCCAGCAGAGGCAAATTCAGCAGGAAATGGCGGAACAGCAGAAGATATGGTCCCAGAAGAACAACGAGAGCCAGAGGATCATGGAGAAGCTGCAGGCCTTAGAGCAGGAAATACAGGCCAAGGAGAGGGAGATATCCCGGCTGGACGGGGAGCTGGCGGCAGCCCAGGCCAGGGTCCAGGAGGTGGCGGAGGATCTGGCCAGGGCGGAAGCGGCCCAGGAGGCCAGAATGGGGCTGTTCCGCAAGAGGTTGAAGGAGATCTATCAGGTGGGTAGGGTCAATTACCTGGAGGTGCTCCTCCAGGCCACCAGCCTGGAAGATTTTCTGGTGCGGATGGAACTTTTGAGCAAAATCGCCCAGAACGATATAAAGCTCATACAGGAGATCAAGGCGGAGAGGGATAGGATAGCTGCCCAAAAGGCCCGTCTGGAGGCAGAGCGGGATAAGGTGGCCCAGCTGAGGCAGCAGGTGTACCAGGAGAAGGTGATGCTGGCCTCCCAGCGGGAAGACCACCGCCGCCTTCTGGCTCAGGTGGAAGAGGAGAAAAAGCAGGTGGAATCGGTGCTGGCGGAGATGGAGGCCTTGGCCAGCCAGATTGCCGCCAAAATCCGGGCGGAACAGGCCAAGAGCAGCCGCCCCTTGCCTTCCGGCAGCACCAAGGGTATGCTGTGGCCTGTGCCCGGATACTATTATGTCTCCTCCCCCTTCGGTTGGAGAATACATCCCCTCTTTAACATCCGGAGCTTCCACAACGGCGTAGATATCCCCGCACCCACAGGGACCGAGGTGGTGGCTCCCCTGGATGGACGAGTCATATCCACCGGATGGCTAGGGGGGTATGGCAATCACATAAGCATAGATCACGGCGGAGGCCTGTCTACCCTCTACGCCCATCTCTCTTCCATTCTGGTAAGGGAGGGGCAGGAGGTAAAAAAGGGCCAGGTCATCGGCAGGATAGGCAGCACGGGCTGGAGCACAGGTCCCCACCTCCACTTTACCGTGATGATAAACGGGGAACCCGTCAACCCAATGAACTATTACTAAAAGGTATTTCGTTTACATATACTTTTTGAGGAAGCAGCATAGAGGTGGTGGTATTTTTGCGAAGAATATGGCAGCAGATCAAGAATCTGCTGCTGACCTTTTGCGTCCTGGTAACTTTGACCGTAGGGGTTCTGGGGGCCACCCATTACAAGGAGGCAGAACTCCTCCTCAGGACCTTTCTGGTGTTGCGCTATCACGCTTTGGAGCCGGTTAAAGGGGACAAACTGATAGAAGGAGCTCTCAAGGGCATGGTGGAGGCTCTGGGGGACCCCTATTCCGCTTATCTGGACTCCAATACTTACCGCCATCTGCAGGAGAGCGTCAGCGGCAGTTACGGGGGGGTAGGGCTGCTCATCACCATAGATGAAAAGGATAAAAGGCTCATGGTGATCTCCCCCTTTAAGGGCACCCCTGCCCACAGGGCAGGGATAAAGAGCCGGGACTATATCCTCATGATCGATGATCGGGATACCGCCGGGATGGATCTGGAGACCGCTGCCAAGCTGATGCAGGGGGAGCCTGGGACCCAGGTGGAGTTGCTGGTTCTCTCCGAAGGGGATCCTGCCCCCAGGCGGATAAAATTGACCCGGGAGGTGATAAAGGTCCCCACGGTGGAAGGCCGCCTCCTCCCCGGGTATCCCGATGTGGGCTATATAAACATAACCATGTTTAACGAGCAGACCCCCAAGGATTTGGGAAATACCCTGGAGGTATTGCGGCAGCAGGGGATGAAAAAGCTGGTGCTGGATCTCAGGAACAACCCCGGGGGTGCCCTCTCCGCGGCGGTGGACGTGGCCAGCTATTTTATACCCCAAGGGCCCATAGTCTATATAGCCGACCAGAAGAGGCTGGAACCCCTGTTGGCCAGGGGTTATGCCCGTCCCCTCCCTTTGGTGGTCCTGGTGAACAGGGGGACGGCCAGCGCCGCTGAGATAGTGGCGGGGGCCCTGCAGGACACAGGAAAAGGCGTACTGGTGGGGGAACCCACCTTTGGGAAAGGGGTGGTGCAGACCGTATTCCCCCTTCCCGGAGATTCGGCGGTAAAGATCACCACCCACAAGTACCTGACTCCTGGGAAACGCGACATAAACAAAAAGGGGATTATCCCGGATCATTTGGTGGAACTGGATCCCCAATGGGAGCAGGAGGTGCTCCTCCGGGCCCCCGATATATCCTGGGACAGCCAGCTAAAGAAGGCTTTGGAGATTCTAAATTCCCCTTAGGAGGTGGTACCTTATGGAAAGGCAGGTGCTCCTGGTCATAGATATGCAGAACGATTTTGTTGACCCCCGGGGAGCCCTGAGCTTTCCTCAGGCCAGGGAGATCGCCTCCTTCATCAGGGATAAGGTGAAAGGGGCTTTGGAGGGGGGCAAAGAGGTCATCTTCACCTTGGATACCCATGCCCCTGACGACGCCGAATTTAAAAAATTTCCCCCCCACTGCCTGGAGGGGAGCTGGGGACAGGAACTCATACCGGAGCTGAGGGAAGTGGTGGGGGAGGTGGGGGAGCCCAGGGTGAGGTTCTTGAAGAAGAACCGCTACAGCGCCTTCTACAACACCCCCCTGGATCAATGGCTGGGCACCGCCCCTGGAAGCCCTGATCCCCGACCAGCCCTGGTGGAGGTGGTGGGCGTGTGCACCAATATATGCGTGTTCTTCACCGTAGAAGAATTGGCCAACCGGGATGTGCCCGTCAAGGTGTATCGCCAGGGGGTAGCCTCCTTTGATCCCGAAGCCCACAGGTTTGCTTTAGAGCAGATGGCCAAGGTGCTGGGCGCGGAGATAGTGTGACGAGGGCTCTGGATATACCAGAGCCCTTTTGCTGTTAAATGGTAATGCCGAAGTATAGGAGAGTATATTTTAAGGAGACGTACAGGAATATGGCCCCGAAAAGGGTCTTCAAAGCGGAGGCTTTTACCCGGGCCACCATCTTGGCCCCGTAGATGGCCCCTATAACCGCCCCCAGGCCCAGGCACACGGCAGTGGGTATATCCACCACCTGCTGGTAAAATTTAAAGGCAGCCCCCACCAGGGCCATCCAGATAAAGGAGGCCATGCTGGTGCCTATGGCCAGCTTTACCGGTGACCTGAGGATATATATAAACGAGGGCACCAGGGCATAACCTCCCCCCAGGCCTATAACACCCGTGAGAAACCCCACCACCGAGCCCAGCAACCCTTTGGCCCATCCGGAGCCGGGTATCCCCCCTGAGGAAGGGGGCTGGGGCAGGGCTTTCTCAGCCATGAGGCCTTCGTAGAGCATCCTCAGGGAAGGCAGGAGAAAGGCCAGGCCCACTATGAGATCGATCACCTTTCCATAAGGTTTGAGATAGCCGAACACGATGCTTCCCAGAATTACCCCCAGCACGCCGCTTGCTCCCACCACCAGGGCAGTGGGGGTATCCACGTTTTTCATCTTCAGGTGCTGGTAGGCCCCAGAACCGGCGGTGAAGACCACTGCCGTGAGGGTGGTGCCTACCGCCGCTGCAGGGTCGAAATGAAAACCGAACCTCACTATGGGCATCATCAGGACGCACCCGCCTATGCCCAAAAGCCCCCCGATGATCCCCGCCGGGATGCCCACCAAGAAAGCTATAAGGTGAGACATAACCGCGCCTCCTCATTTTTTTATAATCTCCCCTAATTCTTGGATACAGCCTTCCATCGCTTTCTGGGCCTTTTCATAGATATCCCATATCAAGGGGTCCCTCAGCCGGTAGAAAACGCTTGTACCTTCCTTTCTGGAGGTGAGGATGCCTGCCTGGCGCAGAACACCTAGATGCTTGGAGATGGCCGACTGTTCACCCCCCAGGGCGGGGACTATCTCGCACACGCACCGCTCCCCTCCTCGGAGGAACTCGATTATCTTCAGCCGCAGGGGATGGGCAAGGGCCCGAAAAAATTGAGCCATCACTTCTTCCTTTTCTCCGGTCACCGGATCACCTCCTTTTATGAATATATTATCATTTTGTCATAAAGTGAGCAAGGAGGGGTTTTGTTATATGGTAAAAATAGCGTAAAATTGGTCTGGTGAGGAGGAAATCTGCAGAAAAAGGCCAAATACGCTTTAGATAGGACTTTCAAGCGAGGGGAAAAGATGGCTTTTTAAATAAAAGGATTCTCATCCTGTCGCTGGCCTTGTGCCTGGCCCTCTGGCTAGGAGGGTGCGCCGGGGAGGGATCCCTGGACGATCCCCGTGCTTTCCGCATACTGGGCGGCTCAGAGCTGAAGGACCTCAGGGAAACGGGTCTGCTGGACTATATCCAGAAAAAATCGGGGATTAAGATATATCTGGAAGAAAACGGCAGCCTCGCCGCGGTGGAAAAGATATCCGGAGGGCAGCACCCTTACGATGCCCTCTGGATCCCCAATGGGTTTTACCCGGAGGCCTTCCGTTCGGAAATAAAAAATCCCCCCTTGGTAATGGAAAAGATCTTCATGAGCCCGGTGACGGTGGGGGTCAGGAGGGATCTGGCTGAGCGGTTTGGGTGGCTGGGACCCGAGGGTTTGGCCCGGGAGGACCTCTCCTGGAATGACATAAGGGAGAAGGCCGTCAGGGGGGAGCTTCAGCTGTATATGACCCACATGCACACCTCCAATTCTGGAGCCCTGGCCTCCCTGGCACTGGCCCATAGCCTCCTGGGCAAGGCCGACCCGCTTACCCTGGAGGACTGGGATAACCCACAGCTTGTGAAGGGCATGGAAGAATTCTTTGCCCAGGGGATCAAGAAGACCGCCGGATCCAGCGGTTGGTTGGCGGATGTCTTCTGGGAAGAGAAGGGAGAGGCTATAGTCAACTACGAGAATGTCCTGGCCGAGCTCAATCTCAAAGGGGCTGGGTTGGTGCTGATCTATCCCCGGGAAGGGGTATTTGTGGCCGGTTATCCCTTCTACCTCCTGAAGGAAGAGAAGAGGGCGGATTACGAGAAGATATTGGCGGTTCTCAAATCTCCTGAATTTCAGAAAAAGGCCATGGAGCTCACCCAGAGGAGGCTCCTGCACGGCAATATACCCTTAAACCTCAAGGGGGGTATAGATGCCCAGAGGGTGATTTACACCCTTTCCTTACCCCAAGGAGGGAAGGGTGTTGAAACGGGCCATAGACGTGTATCTGGAACAGGTAAAAAAGCCTTCCCATGTGATTTTTGTGGTGGACATAAGCGGCTCCATGGCGGGGGAGAGAATAGAGGAAGTGCGCCGGAGCCTGTTAAACCTGCTGGGGGACGACCTCAGCTTTACCGGGCAGCTGGCCCGATTCACCCGCAAGGATACGGTGACCTTTATCCCCTTCAACCACCAGGTCTTCCCTCCCAAGACCTTCGTGGTGAACCGCCCCGAAGACATTGAGGCCATGCGCCGGTACGTGGAAACGGCCCTGTAGCCCGGTGGGGCTACGGCCATTTACAGCGCCTTGGCCAAGTCCTTGGAAGTGGTACCCCAGGACGAAAGGGTTTACGCCTCTATCGTATTGTTTACCGACGGGGAAAACAACACAGGGGCATAGGGCCAAAAGAGTTCAAGGAAATCTACCAGAATTACTCCCGGCAGAAAAGGTCTGTCCCCATCTACCCCATACTATACTTTATGGGGAAGCCAGCCGCAGGCAGCTGGAGGAGATAGCCAAATTGAGCCATGGGAAGCTCTTCGACGCCAAGAAGTATCCTTTGGGGACAGTGTTTAAAGAGATCCGGGGGTATAACTGATGAAAATAGAGTTCTTTAAAACCTGGGCCGGCATATTCACCCTGGGGTTTTTCCTTTTGGGACTCCTGGTGGCTTTTTTCCTCTTTTCTGCCCTGCCCCTGATCCTGAGCTTTTTTGCCCTTATCCTTGGGGGTGGCCGGTTATCTTCTGGGCCTGTCCCTCTTTCCCCCGGAAAGGGAATACGCTGAGTGGGAGGAGATGAAAGAGTCGGCCAATGTGCAGGAGAGGCTGGCCTATCTCAAGGGCCTTGTGGGCCATCCCGGTTTGGACCAGACTTTGCGGGAACTCCTTTCCCAGATAACGGCCACCCTGGAGGCCCTCCTTCCCCAATCCGAGGGCATGAAATATACAGAGACCAGGTATACAGTGAGGCGCCTAATAATCCACGATCTGCCCGGGCTTTTGGATCCTTATCTCAGGCTATCCCCAGCCTCCCGGGAAGGGGCCAGACCCCAGTTGCTGGGGGCTTCACGGGATTTGGAGCGAGAGGTGAAGGATCTTCTGGCCACCATAGAAGCCAAAGACATGATAGAGCTGGAGAGGAAGGCGGTCTTTATAGCCAGAAAGTACCGCCATGACCTGCTGAAGGGGGGTTCTTCCCGTTGAAACAGCGCTTGCCCTTTATCCTGGGACTGGCCATTTTGGTCCTCACCGGCATGTTGATATACCGCTTTTTAGGCGTGAGCAAGCTCAGGCAGCCTGTCACGGTTAAAGGTTATTTGATGGTAGCGAAAAGGGGGATTTTTTGCAGGATCCCCAGGTGAAGGATATCTTGAGGCGGTGCCACGGCATACAATTAGAAGCAAAAAAAGCAGGAAGCCTGGAAATGGCCCAGCTGCCCCTGGAAGGAATAGATTTCCTCTGGCCTTCCTCCGAGGTGCCGGTTTCCTACATAGAGGAAAAATACGGCCCAGGGGTTAAGAAGAGCGCCGCTGTGGGTTATTCCCCCATGATCGTGGCCACCTGGGAGCCCGTCTTTAGGATACTGGAAAAAAATGGCCTGATCAAGGTTAAGCAGGACATGTATATTTTAGACCTCCGCAGGTTTTTGCCGTTGACCCTGGAACAAAAAAATGGGAAGAACTCCCCGGAGGGGCGGAGCTATATCCAGTAAAGAGGACCGTGACCATAAAGACCACTGATCCGGTTAAATCCAATTCGGGGATGCTCTTTTTGGCCCTCAGCGCCAACATCCTCAGCGGCAAAACCGTGGTTTCCCGGGAGGATATCCCTTCCATAAAAGATAAGATCCGCTTCATCTTCGACGTCCAGGGGTTTAAAAGCCGCACCACCTCCCTGCCCTGGGAGGACTATCTCAATAAAGGCCAGGGGAACACCCCCATGGTGTGGGCCTATGAAGCCCAGTTCATCAATTATGCCGCGGTTTACGGCACCCGGAGGGGGAACGATACCATGGTAATGCTTTATCCCGAGCCGGGCATCTGGTCCAATCACGTCTTTATGAGCTTCAGCGAAAAGGGGAATCGGCTTTTAGAAGCCTTGCTCCAGGATCCCCAATTGCAGAAGAAGTTCAACGAATACGGATTTCGCAGCAACTATCAACAGGGCAATTATTTCCTGAGCTATTTCGGCCAGAAGGGAGTAACTCTCCCCGCCTCCTTCGACGAGGTGGCCTCCCTCCCCGATTACCAGACCATGCTGGAGTTGCTGGAATTATTTAAATAGAAGGACGGAAATGGCCATAGAGGTTTACACCCAGGTGAGCCAGATACGGGAAGAGGAACAGGCGGTTATCCAGGAAGAAGCCCAAAAACTGGCTTTAAGGCTCAAGGAAGCCCCCAGGAGGAGGCAGAAGAGGTTATGGAGCGCCTGGCCCGTTTCGGGGAGGTGACCCAGGCCCGGGCCGGGGAGACCCTGCAGCTGTTGCAGCGTCCAGTAAAGGATATGATGGCCGACAAGCACGGGACCATATCCAACGCCCTGCTGAGGCTGAGAAGTTCCGTGGACGAGATCAATCCCAATAACTTTTTTAAGCGGGGAGGCCTCAGCAACCTTTTCCATAAGATTTTGGGGAGCAACCCCATAACCAATTACATCCGCAAGTACGAGTCTGTGGAGACCCACATCCGCAACACCATAGAGGCCTTAAGGCACGGCAGGGATGTACTGGAAGAAGACAGCATTGAACTGTTGCAGCTGCAGAAAAAGGCTCGCCAGCAGATAGAGGAACTGGAAAAGAGGATTTTGCTGGGGAATTATCTTTTGCAACGCCTGGAGGAGGAGAGAGCCAGGACTTCCGAATGAAAACCGCAAGGCCATGAGAGAAAGGGTTATGGCCAAAGTAACCGTTAGGGTGCGCAACATGATGCAGATGGTGAACATCCTCCTCCTCCAGGCCATAGCCTCTGCCGATATCATACGGGACAACACGGACAAACTCAAAGAAGCGGTATTCAACGCTATCACCATGACCCAAAATGTGGTGACCATCACCGCGGCCCTGCAGATGGCCATGGCCCATCAGAAGAAGGTGATAGAGGCGGTCAAGGGGGTAAACAAGGCTACAGAAGAAATGATCTTGGCCAAACGCGGCCCTGCTTAAGGAAAACACGGCGGAGACCACCAGGCTCCTGGAGGATCCAGCTATTGCGGTGGAAACCCTCCAGAAGGCCTTCGAAGACCTGATGGCAGCCCTGCAGACTTCCGAGGAGTCCAACCGCAGGATAATCGAGTCGGGCAAGGCCTTTATAGAGAAGATGGAGCAGTTGAACCAGGAGATGCGGGCCCGGCTGGAGGTCGTGGCTCCTACAGCGCTTTCTCCAGGCGAGACCCCGGCCTCTGTCTCAGGGGAGAAGGCGCCTTCTCTATGGGAATGAAAAAGGCAAAATTCCCGGGAAGGGCAGGCTGGTCCAGGGTTTCCTCCCGGATTTTTTTCTATCCCTTCAGGCGCTCCTGGCCTTTGCCCTGTTGTCCTGGAAATCCAGCGAGGTTGAAGCTGGCTGCGGAAGCAGGCTGCCCCTAGGAAGGATTGGCCATCCTGCCCATAAAGAGTATGCCCCCGGACTCCCTGTCCTGGATCAGGTAGAGGAAGGGGCGGTCGGCCCTGAAAACCTTTTCCTTCCTGAGGGCCGTGGACCTCATCATCATCCCGGTGGCTGCGGCCGCTTCCGTGCCCTTTTCGTCCACTTCCACAAAGGATTTGTGCACCACCTCGTCGAGGCAGAGGTCTCTGGCTCCGGTCATACCGGAGAAATCGGCTTCCCCTCGGCGGAAGGCCAGGTTCAGGCCCATCTTCTGGAGCTCCCCCTTCAGGGAGCACCTCCCTTCGGTCCTGAATTTGGGCAGGTGAACTTTGACCTCTTCAGGGTGCATCTCCTTCTGCCATCGGTTCAAATTTTCAACTGACAGGGATTTTTCCACCGTTTCCAACTGCCCCTTCCGGGGAAGAATGATCAGCATGGAAAATATTTCCCCTTCGTAGGGCATCTCCAGGATCTGCAGGTTCTCGTTTTCCGAGTAGGGGAATCTGTCCTTCTGATGCATCAGGGGAACTTTAACCATCCAGCCCTGGAGGGTTTTAAACTCTTCTGTCTGGGTGTTTTCCGCGGGGAACCGCCTGACCCACTCCCCTTTGAAATAAACGGCGTTGGTAAGCACCAGCCGGGTGTCGGTTTTTATCATTCCCTGGAGGATGAGGTCCTTTATCCTGCCTTTAGTCTGCTCTTCCACCCAGGAGTTGATCCTGCGGCAGGAGCCAGCCGGATCCCTGGAAAAGTCCGCGGGGATAGCCTTTGCTCCCATACTGCTCCTCTACTGTTTTTACGTATTCCGGCAGTAGCCCCAATCCCTCCTGCAGCCAGAGGGCATTGGCGGTGTGTATCTGGTATCTTCCCTCAGACCGGTTCAATTTCTCCCCCAGGGCGGCCAACTCCCTTCCTTCCCCCCGGGGGAAGGACAGGACAGACCGCATCTCCTCTGCAGTTTTACCCCTGGCCCCTTCCCAGATCATGGCCAGGGCCATGAAGAGGCTTGAGGGAGAAAAGGAGACGTTTTCCCGGTTTTCCCTGAGGTGGCTGTAGAGATTTAGGGCAAAGCTGTTGTTGGCCTGGGCTATGCTTCCGGTTTTGGAGGGGGATCTTTCCATGGCATCTCCTCCTCTGGGAAAATCCTTCCCTCGGTAGTATACAGGGACGTTGGTGTCCAATCAATTTAAAATGGATGTGGTGGAAAAGATAGCTTATAATTTTGGGGTAGATTTTTCGGGGCTGGCAGAAAGCCCTTGTGATTAAAGTGGGGTGAGAAATAATGCGCTGGAAACATGTCATCGGACTGGCGGTTTTATCCGCCTTCCTCATGGGGTTATGGGGTTGTGCCAGGAGGGTTACCCGGAGATCCCTCCCCCAGGATATGGTGGTAATAGCCCAGGAGGGGGTCTTCCTGGTAATCCCAGGGGAAGGCGGGTTTCGGTTGAGGCCTGTGGCTGAAGGTATTTCCGGGATCATGGGCGGCTGCTGGCTTTCCGACGGCAGGCTGCTGCTCATAAGAGGGGAAAAGGTTGAGTACGAAGGGGAGATCATCCTCAGGCTGGAGGGCCTCCATCTTGTGGACCCCCGGGAAGGGCAAGCCGTGTCCACCCTGGCCTTTTCCCACATCTACGCCCGGCCCGAGGATGTTTGGAGCTTAAATTTCACCGGCGACTCACCAAAAATTTACCTTCCGGTATGGAGGGATCCTGAGGGGCGGAAGTCCCTGTTTCCATCCAGCCCTCCTCCCAAAGGGGAAGCGAAGCTCCTGGACTTGCCTTCCGGCGAGGAGATCCCCGTTCTGGTGGAAGGCGAGCCTTTAAGCCTCACTATTTTCGACTTCTGCTGGTCCCAATTTTTACGGGACGGGGAGGAGAAGATATTTTACCACCAGGGAAGTTCCATATATTGGGGTAAGGTGGAAAAAGGGGTCCTCCGTTTGGCCAAGTTTTATGAAGCCCCTGGCCCCATCGAAAGGATGGGATATAATCCGGTGGCCAACAGGTTGGTGCTTTACGGTTTTGATGGGAGCAGTCCCGTAATATTGTCCCTAGATCTCCAGGGCAGAGCAGAGGAGATCCTGAAGGGCGAGTCCACCTCGCCCAGGGGGATGATCTGGCCTCCTGGGCCCATATTCAGCATGGGACGTACCCCCTGGGTCAGCTGCTATATGGAGGTGCCCGCCAAGGGCCAGCCCCGGGCATATGGCTGATTAACCTCGACAGCGGTAAAGTTCGCTATATAGGCCGGGAAGAGTTCGGGGTGATCAGCTCTGAAGGTTCCTGGCGGCTTACAGGATCGGAGGTGGAGAAGTGGGAAGGGGAAACTGTGACCCGCCGGTTTACAGCTCCTGGGAAGATGAGGGTTTTGGGGATAGCGGGCAGGCCCGGGGCCGAGCACTTGGTGGGCCGGGAAAGGCCTGAGGGGAAGTTTTTCTCTCCAGAACCCACCCCCTAGGGATTTACGACCCCCGCAACGGCAATCTCCAGTTTTTCCCTTACAAAATTAAAGATCTCATTTTCCCCCTTTGGAGCCCTGAAGTTGACCCCTGGCCTTTTAACCGGTAAAATAGAGGCCACCGGCCTTTAAAAGCTTGAGGAGGTGGAGGGCTGGTGGCCAAGAAGCTGGAGTATCTTTCCAAGAATTGCTATATATACCGTAGGGGAGAAAGCCCGGTAGAAATCCATGTATATCTATCGCCCCGGCTTTTGGCCCAGTTCACCGAAACCGAGGCCCTAGAGCAGCTCTACAACGCCTCCCTGCTTCCGGGGGTGGTGAGCCCGGTGGTGGGTATGCCCGATATCCATGCGGGTTACGGACTGCCCATCGGAGGTGTCATGGCCACCGACTATGAAAGGGGGGTGGTCTCGGCCGGGGCGGTGGGTATGGACATAAACTGCGGGGTGAGGCTCCTGACCACCCGCATACCTGCAGAAGGGGTGAGCAGAAAGCAGCTGGCTGCCCTGTTGGAGGCCATTTCCCGCCGGGTGCCTTCAGGGGTGGGGCGGGCCAGCCCCTATCAGGAGCTCCGCCAGCCCGACCTGGAAGGTATAGCGGCAGAAGGGGCCTATTATTACATCAAAAAAGGGTACGGCCGACCTGAAGACAGGGAGAGGATCGAGGAGGGGGGCTGTATCCCCGGAGCCAGGGTTTCTGCCATAAGCAGGGAGGCCCGCAAACGCACCGATCAGCTGGCCACCATAGGGGGAGGCAATCATTTTATAGAAATAGGGCGGGTGGAAGAGGTGTTATGCCCGGAGGTGGCCCCCCTCTTCGGCCTCCAGGAGGGACACCTCTACGTGTTGATCCACACCGGCAGCCGGGGTTTGGGACACCAGATATGCACAGACTACAGCCACATCATGTGGGTAAACCGGGATAAAAACAAGACCCCAGCGCCGGTGAAAGGGCTGGCCTGCGCCCCCATCCATTCCCAGGACGGCCAGAACTACCTCCAGGCCATGGCTCTAGCGGCCAACTACGCCTTTACCAACAGGCAGATCATCGCCCATTTTGTCCGGGAAGCTTTTGTGGAGGTGTTCAGAAGGCCGGAGGAGGAAATGGGGCCGGACCTCCTTTACGACGTGGCCCACAACATAGCCAAAAAGGAAAAGCACCAGGGGCGCTGGGTGCTGGTGCACCGCAAGGGGGCTACCCGGGCCCTTCCCCCCGGACATCCGGACAACCCTCCCCTTTACAGGGATACGGGCCATCCGGCCCTCATACCCGGCAGCATGGGAACCAGCTCTTACGTAGTGCTGGGAACTTCCAGTATATGGAGGACGTATTGCTCCGTAAACCACGGGGCCGGCAGGGTCATGTCCCGGAAGCGGGCCCGCGCCGAGTTTTCCCGGGAGGACGTGGCAAGGCAGCTGGGGGACGTGCTGGTATCGGCCAGAGACGTGAAAGCCCTCAGGGATGAGGCCCCTCTGGCCTATAAGGACATAGACGAAGTGGTCTACACCCTGGTGGAGGCGGGCCTCACCAGGCCGGTGGTCAGGCTCAAGCCCATGGCGGTGATAAAGGGGGAAGGGGAAGAGGGCTAGTTCTTGTTCCTGATAGAGGTTGTGCTATAATGGGCAGGGGTGGGATAAATGCGTCCCTTTCAACTGTGCTCAGAATTTCAGCCCAAGGGGGATCAGCCCCAGGCCATCGCTGCCCTGGTGGAAGGCTTGAGGAAGGGCTACCGCCACCAAACCCTGCTGGGGGCTACCGGCACGGGCAAGACCTTCACCATCGCCCATGTGATCCAGGCAGTCCAGAGGCCTACTCTGGTGATAGCCCCCAACAAGACCCTGGCTGCCCAGCTTTGCGGAGAATTCAAGGAGTTCTTTCCCCACAATGCTGTGGAATATTTCATAAGCTATTACGATTATTACCAGCCCGAGGCCTATGTGCCCCAGACGGACACCTATATAGAAAAGGACAGTTCCATAAACGACGAGATAGATCGGCTACGGCATTCCGCCACCGCTGCCCTTCTGGAGCGGCGGGATGTGATCATAGTGGCCAGCGTCTCCTGCATTTACGGTCTTGGTTCTCCCGAAGACTACCGGCGGCTGGTGCTCTCCCTGAGGGAAGGGCAGGAATATCCCCGGGAGGCCATACTGCGGAAACTGGCGTGTATCCATTACCAGCGCAATGACTATGAATTGAAACGGGGCACTTTCCGAGTCCGTGGAGGAGTGGTGGAGATCGTACCCGCCTCCTCCGAGGACTTGGTGGTGAGGGTAGAGCTGGACGGAGATAGGATAGAGCGGATCCTGGAGATAGACAGCCTCACCGGCGAGGTATTAGCCCGCCGCCGCCATGTGGCCATTTTTCCGGCCAGCCACTACGTGGTGGGGCCTGACAGGATGGAGAGGGCCCTGGCCAGCATAGAAGCCGAGCTCCAGGAGAGGCTGGCGGAGCTGCGGCAACAGGGCAAGCTCCTGGAGGCCCAGCGGCTGGAACAGCGCACCCTTTATGACCTGGAGATGCTGAGGCAGATAGGTTATTGCAAGGGCATAGAGAATTACTCCCGCCACCTCACCGGCAGGGCCCCAGGGGAACCCCCCTTCACCCTCATAGATTACTTCCCCGACGATTTTCTCCTGGTCATAGACGAATCCCACATCACCCTTCCCCAGATAAGGGGGATGTTCGAGGGCGACTACTCCCGCAAGCTCACCTTGGTGGAATACGGTTTCCGGCTCCCCTCAGCCTTGGATAACCGCCCCCTCACCTTCGAAGAATTCTGCCAGCGGATAAACCAGGCCATCTATGTCTCCGCCACCCCGGGGCCCTTTGAACTGGAACACTCCCAGCAGATAGTGGAGCAGATCATAAGGCCCACGGGCCTGGTGGATCCCGAGGTGGTGGTAAAACCTATAAAAGGACAGGTGGACGACCTGCTGGAAGAGATCCGAGAAAGGGTGGCCCGGGGGGAAAGGGTGCTGGTGACCACCCTAACCAAAAGGATGGCCGAGGATCTCACCGACTTCCTCCAGGAGTCGGGGGTAAAGGCCCGCTACATGCACTCGGACATCAACGCCATCGAGCGGATGGAGATAATAAGGGATCTGCGCTTGGGAGTTTTCGACGTTCTGGTGGGGATCAACCTGTTGCGGGAAGGTTTGGATTTGCCTGAGGTTTCCCTGGTGGCCATATTTGACGCTGACAAGGAGGGTTTTTTGCGGTCTGAGCGCTCCCTCATTCAGACCATAGGTAGGGCGGCCCGCAATGCCAACGGCAAGGTGATAATGTACGCCGACACCATTACCCCCTCCATGGCCCGGGCCATAGAAGAGACCAACCGCCGCCGCCGCATCCAGATGGAATACAACCGCCGTCATGGCATAATACCCCAGACTGTGGTAAGGCCGATCCGGGACGTGATCGATACCATGGTGGCAGAAGAGCGGGCCGCCTATGGGGTTCCCAAAGGGGGCCAGAAGAGAAAGTTGGGCAAGCGGGAGATAAGGGCCTTGATAAAAAAGCTGGAGAAGGAAATGAAGGAGGCTGCCAGGCGGCTGGAGTTCGAGCGGGCGGCGGAATTGAGGGATGCTCTGCTGGAGCTGCGCCTGCAGGTGGGCTAGGAAATCTCTGAAAAGGTGATGTCTATGCCCTTTATCGCCGATTTCCACGTCCATTCCCGCTATTCCCGGGCCACCAGCAAAGAAGCCGATTTGGAAAATTTCTACCGGTGGGCCATGTGCAAAGGCCTGACCGTGGTAGGCACGGGGGACTTCACCCATCCCGGCTGGCGTAAAGAATTGTGGGAAAAATTAGAGCCGGCCGAACCCGGGCTCTATCGCCTAAAAGAGGAATGGGCCCGGCCGGCCAGGGAGGGGCTGAGGTTTCCCCAGGATATCTCCTCCCCCTTCATCTGCCTGGAAGGGGATTTTCCCCAGGTGCGTTTTATCGTCACCGGGGAACTGAGCACCATCTATAAAAAGGGGGGTAGGGTCCGGAAGGTCCACCATCTGATCATCCTGCCCAGCTTGGAAAAGGCGGAGGAGTTGAGCCGACGTCTGGAGGAGAGGGGTGGCAACCTCCAGGCCGACGGCCGCCCCATCTTGGGCTTGGACAGCCGCCACCTGGTGGATCTTACCCTGGAGGTGTGCCCAGAGGCCATTTTCATTCCGGCCCATATCTTTACCCCCCATTTTTCTCTGCTGGGGTCCAATTCCGGGTTCGACACGGTGGAGGAATGTTTTGAAGACTATACTTCCGCCATAATGGCGGTGGAGACGGGCCTTTCCTCCGACCCTCCCATGAACTGGCGGCTCTCCATGCTGGACAGGTTCCTCCTGGTGTCCAATTCCGATGCCCATTCCCCCCGTCTCCTGGCCCGGGAGGCCAATCTTTTCGCCGCGGAACTCTCCTATGGGGGGCTCCGGAAGGCCCTGGAAAAGGGCTTGGAAGGGGGCTTTATGGGCACCATAGAATTTTACCCCGAGGAGGGCAAGTACCACTACGATGGCCATCGGAATTGCGGAGTCTGCTGGCCCCCGGAGCGTACCCGGGCCGCCGGTGGGATTTGCCCGGTATGTGGCCAGAAGCTGACCATAGGGGTTTTACACCGGGTGGAGGCTTTGGCGGACAGGCCCCCAGGCTTCCGGCCTCCTGGAGCCGCGGCCTTTGAAAGCCTGGTGCCCTTGCCCGAGATTCTGGCTGCCCTCGCCGGCGTAGGGGTGCAGAGCAAAAGGGTTTGGGATATTTATTTTAAGCTTATCCAGAAGTTGGGCCCAGAACTGGTGATCCTCCGGGAAATCCCCATACCCCTGCTGGCTGAAACTGGAGGGAAGGGGTTGGCCGAGGCCATAAGCAGGATGAGGCGGGGTTTGGTGGAGAGGCAGCCGGGTTTCGACGGCCAGTACGGGCGCATAATCATTCTAAGGCCTGAGGAGAGGGAGGTTTTCTCAGGTCAGGAGGGGCTGTTTCCGGGGATAGAACCCGGTTTTAAAGCCCCTCGAGAGGTTGCCCTGGATCGGGCTGGGGGCACGGCTTCTGGGGAAGAGCCGAGGGGATTCAGGGAGATTCCGGAGGCAACAGAGCTTCCTCCCCAGGCCCTGAACCCTCAACAAGAAGAGGCGGTCTCCGCCTATCCGGGTCCGGTCATGGTGATAGCCGGGCCAGGGACAGGCAAGACCTTCACTCTGGTTCACCGGCTTGTATGGCTCCTGGGGGAAGGGGGAGTAAACCCCGAGACCGTCACGGCCATAACCTTTACCCAGAAGGCCGCGGATACCATAAGGGAGAGGCTGAGGGCCTTCTTGCCCCGGGATAAGGCGGACAAGGTCCATGTGGGCACCTTCCATCAGGTCTGCTGGGAGCTCCTGGCCCGGTGGGGCTTGCCGGGGTTTCCCTGGGGACCATCTCCCCTCCCTGCGGTGTTGGACGAGATAGAGGCCAGGGAAGTGCTGCGGGAACTGTTGAGCCAGGGCATAGGCAGGGGATTGGGAGGGGCCCGCCGCCTGCAACAGCGCCTCTCCCTGTTGAAAAATCAAGGACTGGAACCCTCTTCCCCGGAGATTCCGCCAGAATTGCGGGCTATATACTGCGCTTATGAGGAGCGCCTCCAGGAATATCAAGCCATGGACTATGACCACCTCCTGCTCTGGGGGGTAAAGCGCACCCGGCAGGCCCTGGAGGAGGGAAGGGAAGAGGTGCTGGCCCCCTTTGGCCATCTTCTGGTGGATGAATTCCAGGACCTCACCCTGGTCCAGTATCAGCTGGTGCGCCTCTGGGCAGGAACGGGAAAAAACCTCTTCGTGATCGGAGACCCCCATCAGTCCATATACGGTTTCCGGGGAGCTAGCCCCAGGTTTTTTAGGCAGTTAAAGGAGGATTATCCCCACACCCGGATAGTCTGGCTCCGGCAGAATTACCGATCCACCGAGGTTATCCTAAAGGCAGCCCAGGGGGTGATCCAGGGGCAATCCTGCTTTCCCGGGGCGCCTTCCCCGCAACTCCTCCCTGCCAGGAAAGGGGGCAGCCCCTTGTTCTACCGGGAGGTGCCCAGCCCTCTGGCGGAGGGGATAGGGGTGGTGAAGGAGATAAACCGGCTGGTGGGGGGCACGGACATGCTGGCAGCCCAGGGGGGAGGGACGGGCAGATCCTACAGTTTTGCCGATATAGCCGTATTGGCCCGAACCGCCAAGCAGCTGGAGGATCTGGAAGAATGCTTTTTGAAAGAGGGGCTACCCTATAGGGTAGTGGGAGGAGCCAGCTTTCTAGAGGAAAAGAGGGTGAGGCAGTTCTTGGCTTTCCTCCGTTTGCTCCGGGATCCCAGGAATATTTTTCATTTAAAGCAAGCCGTATCTATTATCCCAGAGACTTTCCATATAGATCATATAGCAGAAATATTGGCGGAAGGGGAAACGGAGGCCTGTTCTTCTGGGTTATCTCCAGCGATGCAGAAGTGGATGGAGGTTTACTACCAGGCTAAAAAGAAAAAAGAGCAGGGAGCCTCTCCTGGGGAACTCCTCGATCTATGGCGGGAAGGCTTAGGCTTGGAACCGGCCGGGGGCCTAGAGAAATTGGCCCAAGCAGCGGCCTCTTTTAAAGATGTGGATTCCTTTCTCCAGAGGGTTCATTCCCTGCAGGAAGGGGACAAGGAAAGGGCGGGGAGAGGTTCGACCCCTGAGGCGGTGAGCCTTATGACCCTGCATGCGGCCAAAGGCCTGGAGTTCCCTGTGGTGTTTATAGTGGGGGTGGAAGAAGGGCTTTTGCCTCTGAAGCTTTTTCCCCACCAGGAGGTGGAGGAAGGGGAGGAGTTACGGCTTTTCTATGTGGGCCTTACCCGGGCCCGAGAACTGGTGTACCTTTCCGCCTGCCGCCGTCGGGGTGGCCCCTCACCCTTTTTGAAGCTCATCCCCGGGGAACTGCTGAAGACCTGGTCTTGGGATATTCCCAGGGAGAGGTTCCAGCAGTTGAGCCTATTCTAACCTGAAGGGAAAAACAGGGACCGGAAAGGGGTGCTTTGATGGGCAAAATAGAGCTTTTTCCCCTCCGATTACCGGAAATATCCCCCGGAGCCCCCCTGGTGCAGCTTTTACAGGAGGCCGCCTCAGAGGCCGGGGGATTCAAGCCTGGGGACATTTTGGTGATAACCAGCAAGGTGGTGGCCAAGGCTTGGGGATTGGTGGTAGATTTAAAAGAGGTGAGCCCTTCTCCCAGGGCCTGGACTTTAGCCCGTAAGACGGGGCGGGATCCACGCTTTTTAGAACTGGTATTGGACCACGCCGATGATATATTGTTTTTGGTGCCTTTGAAGGATTTGGCCCAAAGGGGCTGGCTGCGCCTAGAGGGCTTTTCCCCTGAACCCCAAAGGGTCCAAGAGCTTCTGGATCGGTATCCCTGTGCAATCTTTGTCTGGAGCCATGGATCTATATACAGCAGTGCCGGGATAGATTCCTCCAACCTGCCTTCAGGGCAGGCGAGCCTGCCCTTGCCCGACCCCGATGGGGCGGCGCTCCAGATCAGGTCGGACCTGGAGGAAAGATTGGGCTTTTCTGTGCCGGTGATAATCACGGATACCGAATACACCCCTTTTGGAGGCACCCTGGAGGTGGCTCGAGGCAGTTCGGGGATACGGGCGGTAAATCCGGGGTTCGCCCAGCGGGATCTGTATGGTTCCCCCAAATTCGGGGGTCTGGACCTGGTGGTGCAGGAATTGGCCGGAGCAGCCGGCCTTCTCATGGGGCAGGCGGGGCAGGGTATCCCCGCAGTTTTAATCCGGGGTTATAAATATGTACCTGAAGGGGATGGGGAAGAGTCTCCCATACCCCCGGGAGCTCTGGGCCCCATATTGAGGTATTCCTTTTCGTACACTTTGAGGATCTTGGGCTGGCGCTGGCTGCTTAGGGGGATAAAGAGGCTGGTTTTAAAGCAGCCATCCGGCAGCAAAGGGGTTTAAGAAATGAAAAAGAAGCTCTATCGTTCTCGGAAGGACAGGATGTTGGGGGGAGTATGCGGAGGTATAGCCCAATACTTCAACGTGGATCCCACCATCGTCAGGCTGATCTGGGCGTTCATCACTCTAGCCTGGGGGTGGGGCTGGTGGCTTATCTGGTGGCCTGGTTAATAATACCAGAAGAGCCCCAGGAAGGTACACCGCCCCAGTAGGAACCGCCGGGGAGTCTTCCTTTGTCCCTCCCGCCCCAGGAACATTAGCAGGAAAGGAGGGAGATATATTTTAGAGATAGCTGAAATCAAAGGGGTACCCCTGAAGATCCCCCATTTAAGGTATTCCTTTTTTAATACCCCTTATCCTCCCCATCGTCTGGGCACGGCGGTGGACGTTTATTTCCCTTCGGTGGCCCTGTTTCCTTTTCCCCAGGGGAGGCTGGTGGAGGTAAGAGAGGTGACCACCCCCCAGCACATCCCTGTAAGCCGGGACTATCTTTTGCTTTTCCAGGTGGAGGATTTCATCCTAAAGGTGCTCCATGTCAAGCCCTGGCTCAAGGTGGGCGATAGGGTTAAATGGGGGGAGGAGATAGGAGAGCTAGTCCTATCCGGTTTTTTTACTCCCTGGAGTGATAAGCATGCCCATTTCGAATTCCGTTCTCCTCAAGATCCCTATCGGGCCAGAGGGGGCATCCCGGTGGTCCCCAAGTGGTTGGAATTGGTTCCCGCAGCCAGATCCTCCCTATTTGTGGTGCAGGAAAATAAGGAAAATTACTGCTGGTTGGCCCCCTTAGAGACAGGCCCTAAAGGGCTTACTCCCTGGGGAAATGTGGAAGGGGGGCTGCCTTATTATCGCTACGGGGCCCTTTTCCATTCCACCAAGGGTCAGGTGTTGGACAGGGAAGTGGTGGCCCAGGAGACTTTGGACAACGGGGCGGGGATTTTCAGGCCTGATTTCACGGTAAAGGTAAACGGGCGTCCGGTCAAGGGCATAGGGGTCTACTGCAACGAACCCAGGTTGAAGCTGGTGGGGGGGAATTTCCGGGAAGGGGAGACAGTGGTGGTGGAGTTGGTCCCTTCCTGCCAGCAAGACCAGACCAGAAAAAGATGGGGAGGTTCTTATGGGGAGGACAGGTAAAATCCTGGCGACAATCTTGATCTTTATTTCCCTTTTTATGGCTAAACCTGCCTGGGCTTGCATCGTAGATATATCGGCTTCCCGGGAATCGGTAAAAGCAGGGGAGACAGTCAGGGTGGATATAACCAGGATTAAGACCCATAGGTCCTGCGTTCTGCCCCTGGAGGAGACCAAAATTGAGGTGATGGGTGGAGTTATAGTAAAGGAGTACCCCTGGATTCCGGGGGAGCCTGACAAAAAAACCATAGAGGTGAAATTCACCCAGCTTGGGGGAAGGGGTCATCAAGGTTACCAGGGATTGCCCTAGAGCGGGAACCATAGTCCAGTCTAAGATTATCAGGGTGGAGGAGGCTGCCCCAGTTTCCCCCGGTCAAGAGGAAGGGTCCCCCTTGCGCCATCAGTTCCAGAGAAGCCGGAGGCTGCCCCCCTGCAGGGGATGGCGGAGGAGCTGCCTTTTGGAGCAGGCTCCTTAGCCCCCAAAACCTGTTAAACCTTTTCCTGCTCCTGGCGGGATTGGGCCTATTTATGACCGGGAAGTTTAATATAGATACCTTTTCCTTCTGCTCTCTTTGGGCATCCTGGGGTTTTATTACGGTGGCTGTCCCTGTGTGATGGGCTTTGTGGAAAGGATCTGGCTTCTGCCCTGGGGATCGCCCCTTTCTGTAGTATTGATAATGTTGGTGATCATCACTATAACAACCCTATTCAAAGGCAGGATTTTTTGTGGTTGGGTATGTCCCCATGGAGCCCTGCAGGAGTTCCTGTTTCAAGTAAAAATATCTTTTCCCCTAGAGCGGAGGGTAGACTCCAGCCTGAAGATTTTAAAATATCTGTTCCTGATCTTTATCGTCTTGGCGGCTATTTTTACCGGCCAAGGCCTGTTCTGCAGATACGAACCTTTCAAGGCCATCTACGGGCTTTCGGCCTCTGGCCTGACCCTGGCGCTGGTGATCGTGACCCTAATGGCCTCGCTGGTTTTCTACCGGCCCTGGTGCAGATACATTTGCCCTTTAGGTGCCTATCTGGGTATAATAGCCTGGTTGGGGAGCAGGTGGGGCCTTAACCGAACCCAGATAACCGCCGACTGCCTTTTCTGCCGGAAATGCCTCCGGGTCTGCCCCATAAATGCCATAAAGGAAGAAGGTAGAGGGTGCAAGATAAATTATAGGGAGTGCATAACCTGCGGCGACTGTCTAGAAGCTTGTCCCACAACTGGAATAAAAGGTAAAGAGGATTAGCCTTTAGGGGGGTTATGATATAATCTCTTCAGAGCCCCAAAATGGAGGCGTTTCCTGTGGGCGTGGATAAGATAGTGATCCGGGGAGCCCGGGTACACAATCTCAAAAATATAGATGTGGTGATTCCCAGAGGGAGGCTGGTGGTCATAACCGGCCTTTCCGGTTCAGGAAAATCTTCCTTGGCCTTTGACACCCTCTACGCAGAAGGGCAACGCCGTTATGTGGAATCCCTTTCTGCGTATGCCCGCCAATTTTTGGGTCAGATGGATAAACCCGACGTGGATGCCATAGAGGGTTTATCCCCGGCCATCTCCATAGATCAGAAGACCACCAGCCATAACCCCCGCTCCACCGTGGGCACGGTCACCGAAATCTACGACTATCTCCGGCTGCTGTATGCCCATATAGGCCGTCCCCACTGTCCCCGGTGCGGCCAACCAGTGGAGGCCCAGACCGTCTCCCAGATGGTGGATCGCCTGCTGTCCTATCCCGAAGGCGTTCCTTTGACCGTAATGGCGCCACTGGTGAGGGGGCGGAAGGGAGAATTTCGCCAGCTCTTGGAAGAGATGCGGCGCCAGGGCTATCTTAAGGTGAGGGTGGACGGGGAGGTCAGGAGCTTAGAAGAAGAGATAGAACTGGATAAAAACAAAAGACACCATGTGGAACTGGTGGTGGACAGGTTTCCGGTCAAACCTGCCAATGCCCCGCGCCTGGCGGAGGCCCTGGAGATGGCTCTAAAGTTGGCCGAAGGACTGGTCCTGGTGCAGGTGGGGGAAGAGGAAGTGGTGCTCAGCGAGAAATTTGCCTGTCCCCGGTGCGGCATCAGCCTCCCGGAAATCTCCCCCCGGCTTTTTTCCTTTAACAACCCCCAGGGGGCTTGTCCTCAATGTACCGGGCTGGGGGTCACCTTGGAGATAGATCCGCAGCTGTTGATCCCCAATCCCCGGTTGAGCATAAGCGAGGGCGCCATACTTCCCCTGCACCGCAATCACCATGAGTTTTACCAGATTTTAGAATGTATAGCTGAATATTACGGATTCGATCTGGATACCCCGGTCTGCCGTCTGTCCCCCCAGCACCTGAATATTATCCTCTACGGCTCGGGGGAAGAGGTTATCCCCATCCGCTACTATAACCGTTACGGAGAGGAGAGGTTTTATCACTCCACCTTTGAAGGCGTCATACCCTACTTGGAAAAGCGTTATCGGGAGACCCAATCGGAGTGGCTCCGGGAAGAGATAGAGAAATGTATGAGCCAGAAGAAGTGTCCTGCCTGCAAGGGTGCCCGGCTGCGCCAGGAGGCTCTGGCCGTCCTGGTGGGCGGAATCAACATCGCCCAGTTTTGCGCCCAGAGTGTGGGGGAGGCCTTGAACTTTTTGGAGAATCTTTCCCTGAGCCCCCGGGAGGCCATGATCGCCCGTCACATTTTAAAAGAAGTATATTCCAGATTAGGTTTTCTAAAGGATGTGGGCCTGGATTACCTCACCCTGGATCGGGCCGCCTCTACCCTGTCTGGAGGGGAGGCCCAGCGCATAAGGTTGGCAACCCAGATGGGTTCCCAGCTTACCGGGGTGCTCTACATCCTGGATGAACCCAGCATCGGCCTGCACCAGCGGGACAATGCCCGGCTCATCGCCGCCCTTCAAAACCTGAGGGATCTGGGGAATACGGTTATAGTGGTGGAACACGACGAAGAGACCATGTTATCCGCCGATTATATCATAGACATGGGGCCAGGGGCAGGGGAAAAGGGGGGAAAGGTGGTGGCTGCTGGAACCCCCCAGGAGATCATGGAGAACCCCCATTCCCTCACCGGCCAGTATCTGAGCGGCCGGAGGTATATACCCTTGCCCCGGGAGAGGCGCCGACCCCAGGGCAAATGGCTGGTGGTCCGGGGCGCCCGGGAACACAACCTGAAAAACATCGACGTGGCTTTCCCCTTGGGTTTGTTCATCGGAGTCACCGGGGTTTCCGGTTCGGGCAAGAGCACCCTGGTAAACGAAATCCTCTACAAAGCCCTGGCCCAGCGCCTTCACGGGGCCCGGGTGGCGGCCGGGGCCTTTGACAGGATAGAGGGCTTGGAGTATATAGACAAGGTCATCCTGGTGGACCAATCCCCCATCGGGAGGACCCCGCGCTCCAATCCGGCCACCTATACCGGCGTCTTCGACGAGATCCGGGCCCTCTTCGCCTCCACCCCTGAAGCCCGGGCCAGGGGTTACAAGCCCGGCCGCTTCAGCTTTAACGTCAAAGGGGGGCGATGCGAAGCCTGCGCTGGAGATGGCATTATAAAGATAGAGATGCACTTTCTCCCCGACGTATACGTCCCCTGCGAGGTGTGCCAGGGCCAGCGGTATAACCGGGAAACCTTGGCCGTAAAGTACAAAGGGAAGAATATAGCGGAAGTCCTGGAGATGACTGTGGAGGAGGCCCTGGAATTTTTCTCACCTATACCCAAAATAAAAAGATATTTACAAACCCTTTACGATGTAGGTCTGGGCTACCTCAAGTTGGGCCAGCCCGCCCCCACCCTCTCTGGAGGCGAGGCCCAGAGGGTCAAGCTGGCCGCCGAGCTGGCCCGGAGGAGCACCGGCCGAACCCTCTACATCCTGGATGAGCCCACCACTGGCCTCCACTTCGCCGACGTGGAGAGGCTACTTCAGGTCCTGCACCGCCTGGTGGAGGGGGGTAACACGGTGATCGTGATAGAGCATAATCTGGACGTGATAAAGTCTGTGGACTATATCATAGACCTGGGTCCAGAGGGCGGAGAGAGGGGAGGGGAAGTGGTGGCTGTGGGAACCCCGGAAGAGGTGGCTCTAGTGCCCGCTTCCCACACCGGCAGATTCCTGGCTCCCATTCTGGCCCGGGATAGGGCCAGAATGGAAAGGGATAGGGAGAGGAGGGCAGGGACAGGGACATGGATCTAGAGGAGAAATTGGCCCGCTTGCCCGACCACCCTGGGGTATACCTCATGAAGGATAAGAGCGGGGAGATCCTCTATGTGGGCAAGGCCTCCTCCCTGAAAAACAGGGTGAGATCCTATTTCCGGGGACAGCTTCCCCCTCGCCTGGAAGCCCTGATGAGAAATGTGGCCGATATAGATTTTATCCTCACCGACAATGAGGTGGAGGCCCTGATCCTGGAATGCAACCTGATAAAGGAGCACCAGCCCCGCTATAATGTCAACCTCAGGGACGACAAATCCTATCCTTATCTCAGGATTACGGTACAGGAAGAATTTCCTCGGCTGGAGATCACCCGCCTGTTGCTGCCCGATGGCTCCCGTTATTTCGGGCCTTACGTAAATGCGGGGGCCTTAAGGGAGACCCTGAGGGTATTGCGCAGCTTTTTCCCCCTGAGGACCTGCCGTTCCACCCCTCTAGAGGGCAGGGAACGGCCTTGTCTCAATTTCCATATAAAGCGCTGTTCCGCCCCCTGTGCCGGGTATATAGACGCCCGGGCTTATAGGGAATTGGTGGAGGGATTGGTCCTGTTTTTGGAGGGCAAGGGGGAGAGCTTGATAAAAAAGCTCAAAAAAGAGATGGAAGAGGCCGCCGCCAAATGGGAATTCGAAAGGGCGGCCATGTTGAGGGATCGCATCAGGGCTCTGGAGAATATACTGGCTCAGCAGAAGGTGGCCTTCACCCAGGGGGAAGATGCGGATTTTATTTCCTTGGCTGTGGAGGGGGAAAAAGCGGTGGGATTGGTCTTTTTCCGCCGTCAGGGGAAGGTGATAGGCTGCCATCATTTTTTCCTCACCCAAGGGGAAGGTCTGTCCCCTCAGGAGTTGATGGCTTCCCTACTGAAGGCCTATTACAGCCGGGGGGTGGAGATACCCCCTCAGGTTCTGGTAAACCCTGAGCCTGAGGACAGGAAAAGCTTGGAAGGATGGTTGAAATATCTCAGGGGCAGCCCTGTCAAGATCAAGTCTCCCAAGAGGGGTCCGGATTTCCAGATGCTGCGCCTGGTACAGGAGAACGCCCATACCCTCTTGAGGGAACATCTGGAGAGCACCTTCCGGCGGGAACAGGAGGCTCTGGAGGCGTTGGAGGAATTGAAGAGGTTCTTGGGTCTGAGGGATCTGCCCTGGCGGATGGAAGCCTACGACATCTCCACCCTCTACGGAACCCATTCGGTGGGTTCCATGGTGGTGTTCGAGAAGGGCTCGCCCCTGCCCTCCGCCTACAGGCGTTTTAGCATAAAAACTGTCCAGGGTCCTGACGATTATGCCTCCATGGCGGAGGTGTTGAGGAGGAGGTTCCAGCGGGGATTGGCTGGGGATCCTAAGTTTTTGCCCCTGCCCGATCTGGTGCTCATCGATGGGGGTAAAGGGCAACTCAAGGCGGCCAAGGGCGCTATGATGGAGGTAGGGGCGGGGGATATACCGGCTGTGGCCCTGGCTAAAAGGGAGGAGCTGGTTTACACGGAAGATCAGTCCCAACCCTTGAGCCTTCCCCGGAACAGCAAGGCCCTGCGCCTGCTCCAAAGGCTGAGGGACGAGGCCCACCGTTTTGCCCTGGCCTATCACCATAGGCAGCGGGAGAGGGAGGCCTACCGGTCTTTGCTGGAGGAAATACCCGGAGTAGGGCCCAAACGGAGGCAGGCCCTGTTGCGCCATTTCGGCAGCTTAAGGCGGATCAAAGAGGCCACCCTGGAAGAGCTGCTCCAGGTTCCGGGAATGAACCGGAGCGTGGCCTTGCGCATAATAGAAACCCTGGGGGAGAGGAGAAATATTGCTTCCCATCAAGATGGTGGCCCTGGATCTGGATGGAACCCTCCTGACGGACGATCTGACCATAGAGCCTGAGGTAAAGGAGGCTATCAAACGGGTACAAGAAAGGGGCATTCTGGTCACCCTGGCCACGGGCCGCATGTTCAGGTCGGCCCGGCCCTTTGCCCGGGAACTGGATCTCAAGGGCCCTCTGGTGGTATACAACGGGGCGCAGGTCCGGGAAGCGGAGACAGGGGAACTCCTGTTCGAACGCCCCTTGCCCCTGGCCATTGCCTGTCCCCTCATCTGCTGCCTCTTGGAAAAAGGCTATCCCTGCAATGTCTATGTGGACGACGATCTTTTTGTGGAGCAGGTTCACCCTGTGCAGGAGGAGTATGCCAGAAGGGTAGGGGTAAAACTACATCCGGTGGAAAATATGGTGGAGTTCCTCCACCGGAAAAGGAGGGAGCCGGTCAAAATCGTAGCAATTCGGTCCCCTGAAGAACTGGACTGCCTGGAGAAAACCTTAAGACAAAAAATGGGAAAGAAGGTCCACTTCACCCGCTCCCTGCCCTTCTATCTGGAGATCCTCCATCCCTTGGTTAATAAGGGGGAGGCTTTGAGGATATTGGCGGGCAGATATAAGATCAAGCCCCAAGAAATAATGGCTGTAGGGGACAGCTATAACGACCTCCAGATGATCCGATATGCTGGTGTAGGGGTGGCCATGGCTAATTCCCCGGAAGAGGTGAAGGCCGCGGCCCTTTACGTAACCGGCAGCAACAACGAAGGCGGGGTGGCTCAAGCCCTAGAAAAGTTTATCCTCAGCAGAAAAGAGGGAGAGGCTTGCCTTCCCAAGCCCGTGCTCAATTGGTGATCATCTCTGGTCTCTCGGGTGCAGGGAAGACCCAGGCGCTCCGGTGCCTAGAAGATATGGGCTTTTTCTGCATAGACAATCTCCCCCCCTCTTTGGTGCCGGGTCTGGTGGATCTCCTGGGTAAGGCTCGGGACATAGACAGGGTGGCTCTGGTGATGGATATAAGAGGGGGGCAGTTTTTCCAGGGTTTAGAGGAGGCCCTGGCTTATCTGGAGAGGCAGCAGGTACCTTTCAAGATACTCTTTCTAGAGGCGGACGACGAGGTGCTGGTGAGGCGCTTTAAGGAGACCCGGCGCAATCATCCCCTCTCCCGCCATGGGCAAATCCTGGAGGGCA
>Ga0209836_100018_pt1 | contig 44269 bp, 37 predicted proteins | sample ElbSprsedimmetaG_FD_184147 | JGI IMG/M metagenome (GOLD analysis project Ga0209836, IMG submission 184147) | Hot spring sediment bacterial and archeal communities from California, USA to study Microbial Dark Matter (Phase II) - Elbow Spring... ... | reverse complement strand
GTCAGTGATCAACCAGATGTAGTTGTCGGACAATGCGGGCACGGTGTGAACGGTCATGGCGATTTCCACGAGAGTGGCGTGACACGCAGTTTACGCGTTGGTTTTACAGGGTCAACGTTTTGCTTCTATATTAAATTGCACACAAGGACAGGTGTGTTGCGATGTGGCCAGGGAAATGGGCACTGCTGTTTCTGCTGGGCGTGTTGTTAGGAGTAGCATGGCCAGCGACTTGGTTAAGCTGGGCGGGGTGGTTGCTCAGCGCTATCGTGTTGCTTTCGTTACTGCCATGGGTGGTTTCTTGGCCATGGACTCGCCCATACCGACTGTTAATCTGGCTCACGCTGGGTCTGGCATGGAGTCTGGCGGCGGTGCTCATTCAGGATCGGGCGCGTCTGCCGGTTGAGTGGCAGCAGACGGATCTTCTGGTCAGCGGCGTTATCGTCGGGTTGCCCGAACGTACCGAGACAGGCTGGCGATTTACTTTTAAATTGGATCAGGAACAGACCCATCCTAATTTGCCTGGTCGGTTGCGTTTGAACTGGCGGGGCGAGCGAGAACTGAATGCTGGCGAGCGCTGGGACCTGGTAGTACGGTTACGTCGCCCGCACGGTAATCTCAATCCCGGTGGTTTCGATTACGAAAAATGGCTGTTTCGTCATCGTATCGGCGCGACCGGCTATGTTCGAGACGATCCACGCAATCAGTTAAGGGCAAAGGCTTCCGCCTGGTCTTTGTCGAGCTGGCGGGAAGGGTTGCGTGCAAGAATCGATCAGGCGCTGGCTGATCGAGACGAGCGCGGCTTGATACGAGGTCTTGCCATCGGTGATCGCAGCGCAATAAGTGACCAGCAATGGGAAGTGCTGCTGGCAACCGGTACCAATCACCTGCTGGCCATTTCCGGCCTGCATGTCGGGATTGTCGCCGGACTTGCCGCTTCGGTGGTGCTGGCATGGTGGCGCCGCGTACCGCGATGGGCGCGGGTCATCCCATCTCAAAAGGCCGCTGCTGTGGCCGCGCTGCTCGCCGGCGCTTTTTACGCGCTGCTGGCCGGGTTTTCCATTCCAACCCAGCGGGCAGTGATCATGCTGGCAGTGGGTCTGAGTGGCATACTGCTTGCCCGCCACTGGCGACCGGTGGATTTATTGCTGCTAGCGGCAGTGGCCGTGGTGCTGATCGACCCGTTTGCCGTGCTGGATGTTGGCTTTTGGCTCTCCTTTGCTGCGGTGGCCATTATTCTATTCCTGCTTGTTGGCCGCGACCGGGTTCCCGGCATGGTGCATAGCCTTATTTTGATCCAGCTGGCACTGTTTGTCGGGTTGCTGCCCTGGACCGCGGGGTTTTTCGAGCGCGTGGCTTGGACAGCCCCGCTTGCCAACCTCGTGGCCGTGCCATTAGTCAGTTTTGTCGTTGTGCCGCTGGCTTTATTAGGCACCGTGCTGCTGCTAGTGCCTGGCCCTATCGGGGCGTGGGTATTGTGGCTGGCCGCTGTGGTTTTACAAGGCTTAATGTGGCTGCTTGACGGCTTTGCCTCGCTACCTATTGAGCGGCAGTTGCCGGCGGTGAGTACAGCCGCGCTATTGCTGGCTGTTATTGGTGGGATTTGGTTGATGATGCCACGCCAATGGCCGGCGCGATGGTTGGGTGTGTTGCTTTTTCTGCCGCTGCTGCTGCCACGATCGCAGTTACCACCTTATGGGTATTACGACTTGCTTGCTCTCGATGTGGGGCAGGGGCTGTCTATCGTAGTGCGTACTCGCCATCATAGCTTGGTCTATGACACTGGGCCCTCTTGGCGCAGTGGCTCGGACGCTGGCGAACGAATCGTGGTGCCGGCGCTTCATGCTTTGGGTATTCGCAAGCTCGATGGCTTGATTATCAGTCATGAACATGACGATCATGCGGGTGGTGCCGATGCGGTGATTCGCCGTTTCCGGCCAGACTGGATTATTGCAGGTCAGCCACAGTCGCATGCCTTTGAAAGCGAACAATGTGTTGATGGGCATCGCTGGGAGTGGGACGGGGTGATATTTGAAACCCGGTTTGCCGATCGGGCTCGTTCAGCGAACGATGCGTCCTGTGTACTGAAAATTAGTGGTCGGCCAATGACGGCCCTGCTCACCGGGGATATTGAATGGCTGGGTGAGCGCCTGCTAATGGTCGATGGCAGATTGGAGGCCGATTTATTGCTCGTCCCGCATCATGGCTCTCGCACATCCTCGGATGAAAAATTCTTGGACGCCGTGTCGCCCTCGCTGGCATGGGTGAGTACTGGCTATCTGAATCGGCAGGGACATCCGCATGCCGAAGTAGTTAAACGCTATCAAGCGCGGCAGATTCCCTTGTACAACACTGCATTCTGTGGGGCCCTGCGGCTGAAACGAGACGGCCGCACCTATTGCTTTCGGCGTGATGGCTATCCTTGGATATGGCGGCATCGTGTCGATGTTGAGCTGTTTTCGGAGAACTATAGGCGATAAAAACGGATAACGAGAAAGCATACATTAGTCGGCTCTGAGCAATTATATCGTGGGGATTTATTCAGGTCTTTCTTAAATTGTTTTTGAGAATCTTTGTGTGCCGCTTGGATCCAAATAGCGGTCGAACGTCATGCAAATATTGCGAATCATTAAGCGGCCCACGGGCTCTACAGTAATGTGATTTCCACGGATAGTGATAAGCCCATCTTCCGTGAACATTTTCAGTCGCTGCATTTCCTCAGAAAAATAGTCAGCAAAATCAATATTCCACTCCTTACCAAACGCATCGCCATCGAGTTCAAAATGGCAAATCAATTGCATGATGACTGCACGGCGGATCTTGTCGTCCTCGTTGACGATCAAGCCCCGCTCGATCGGTAGCCGGCCTTCGGACAGTATTCGGTGGTAGCTCTCTGTATCCTTCACATTCTGACTAAAGGCGTCCGCCACTTGTCCGATCGCCGAGACGCCCATGGCAACCATGTCGCAGTCGGCATGGGTGGAATAGCCCTGGAAGTTGCGGTGCAGGGTGCCGTTGCGTTGCGCCTGTGCCAGCGGGTCGTCTGGTTTGGCAAAGTGATCCATGCCGATCAGCACATAGCCGGCGTCGGTGAGATGGTGGATGGTGGACTCAAGGATAGCTAACTTCTCAGCCGGCGAGGGGAGGTCGGCCTCACTGATGCGCCGTTGGGGTTTGAAGCGGGCCGGCAAGTGTGCGTAATTGAAGATCGACAGACGATCCGGGCTGGCCGCAATGACTTTGTCCAGGGTACGCAAGAAGCTATCGACGCTCTGGAAAGGCAAGCCATAGATCAGATCGATACTGATGCTATGGAAGCCTTCGGCGCGGGCAGCATTGAATACCTCAAAGGTCTGCGTCTCAGACTGAATACGGTTGACCGCCTTCTGCACCACTGGGTCGAAGTCCTGCACGCCAAGGCTCATGCGGTTGAAGCCGAGCTCCCGCAGCAGGGCTACGGTTGACGCGTCGGCCTCACGCGGGTCGACTTCGATCGAATACTCGCCACTGTCGTCGGTTTTGAGTTCGAAATATTCACCGGTCTTGGTCATCAGCTCCCGCATCTGCTCGAGACTAAGGAAGGTGGGAGTGCCACCGCCCCAGTGCAGCTGCTCCACCGGGCGACCGGTATCGAATAGCGCTGATTGCAGCGCCATTTCCCGATAGAGATCCTCCAGGTACGGTTGGGCTTTGCTACGATCTTTGGTGACGATCTTGTTGCAGGCGCAGTAGTAGCAGACCGTGTCACAAAAGGGGATATGGAAGTATAGTGACAGCGGCCCACCACGCTGGTTGCTTAAGGCTACCTGCTGTCGGTAATCCTCCTCGCTAAACTTATCGTGAAACTGAACGGCGGTTGGGTAGGAGGTATACCGGGGACCAGCTTTGTCGTAGCGACGGATCAGGTCGGCGTTAAAAATCGGGTTTACTTGCATAAGTCGATCATTCCGGTAGCAGTGGCTAGCGGTCAAGCGCTGATTGAGGCAGTTTGTTATGCAGCAGGGAAGATTACCAAATAAACCCCTATAATGCGCGCCGGCCGTGTGCCAGATGTCCAACCTTGGTTGGATATGATGCATTAACGGGAGTAGACAATGAGCCTGGGTGTTTTTTTGCAGGCATTGGATTACTTTGGCGTGGCCGTGTTTGCGGTCAGTGGAGCCCTGGTTGCAGCCCGCAAGGGTATGGACTGGATGGGCTTTGTCCTGATCGCCACCGTCACAGGCATCGGCGGTGGTACCTTACGTGATTTGCTTTTAGATCGTCCGGTCTACTGGATCGAGGACTGGCAGTACATTGTGATTTGCGTGGTGGCGGCCTTTATAACCTTTTATATGATGCGCCACTTGCGTCGCCGGCTGAGCTGGCTGCTGTGGGCCGATGCGATTGGGATGGCTGCCTTTACAGTGATCGGGGTGGAAGTGGCATTGGGTATGGGGGTTTCACCGTTTATTGCCGTGATTATGGGAGTCATGACGGCGACCTTTGGGGGATTGATTCGCGACGTAATTGCCGGCGAGATGCCGTTGCTGCTTCATCGCGAGGTCTATGCTACGGCCGCCTTATTAGGTGGGATTGTGTATATCCTTGTGGTGTTCCTGATCAATCAGGGCTACGTTGCTGCGATTGCTGCCTTCGTCACCGCACTGGTTATTCGTGGCTTGGGAATTACCTTTCATTGGCATCTGCCCAGCTTTCCCAGTCGGGAAAGTTAAAAGCACTAAGGAAATGAGGCTTTTGTTTTGATTGCATACGCTATAACGTACCTCCTGGAGATTTAGCATCAAATGTTGGGGATTTATCGGCTAAAACTTCGGTGGTGGGTATCTTCATCCATTAATCGGTATCAGCAGGCAGTTCCGCTTTGGGTTAGTGGTCCTAATTTTTGGACTTCGGGAGGGCGAAATATTCTTTTGCATGATGATCAGGGATTTTTGAAACCTGACCAATCGTTTTCTTGCCTAAACTGCTGTGCTATCCGAATTCGTTCCTGATGCACAGCTTGCTTGATGTCAGAGCCTTTTAACCCCCTGTCGACAAATGTTTTGGCTTTGACGCGTTGGGTGAGCTCATGGATTTTGGCCACATATTCTCGTTGTGGATAGGGTTGCTCTTCGAAACCGGTGCGGCCACGGGCGTCAGCCTCGCAGGCGATCAAAATCGGTTCCACTCGCTCGGGGCGGCGGTACGCATCCCATCGCGTCAGCATCTCAATGAGCGTAGCCGAGTGTAGCTCGAAAGCGCGGTGTACATGCATATGCTCCGCGCAGACCAGTTCAGCCAGCTCGCGATACCTGGTCGGCACTTTCCAGCGTTCACAGACCGCCCGGACTAGTGGTACACCGGCGGATTCATGACCAATGTGGCGGGGCCAGTCCCGTGGCGGGGTTAAGCCTTTGCCCAGATCGTGCAGCAATGCGGCAAAACGCACGTCAATTCGGTCGGTCAGACGGCATGCCTGTTCAAGGACCATCAGCGAATGAATGCCGCTGTCGATCTCGGGATGGTGCTGGGGCGGCTGAGGCACGCCGAACAGTGCGTCGAGCTCGGGTAGTAACACTGCGAGGGCGCCGCATTGGCGCAAAGTCATAAAGTAGCTCGCGGGAGTCGGTTCCTTGAGCGCCTTTTCGGTTTCCAGCCAAACACGCTCGGCCGCCAGTGAATTTAGTTCGCCCGATCGGCTGATTTGGGTCATGAGCGCCTGCGTTTCTTTGGCGATCGTAAAGCCGATATGGGCAAAGCGCGCCTGGAAGCGGGCAACGCGCAATACCCGTAAAGGATCTTCGGCAAAGGCCGGTGAGACGTGACGTAACACTCTTTTTTCAAGATCACGCTTGCCCCCGTAGGGATCGATCAAATTCCCCCAGCGGTCTATCGCCATCGCATTGATAGTCAGATCGCGGCGAGCCAGATCTTCTTCCAGTGTTACATCGGGCGTGGCGTGTACTTCAAAGCCGTGATAGCCCCTACCTAACTTGCGTTCGGTACGGGCAAGAGCGTATTCCTCGTGGGTCGTTGGGTGCAGGAAAACCGGGAAGTCCTTGCCAACCGGTATGAAGCCGCGCGCGAGCATTTGTTCGGGAGAGGCACCGATGACCACCCAATCCCGATCAACTACCTGTAGGCCTAACAGCTGGTCGCGAACCGCTCCCCCGACCAAGTAGCAGTCAAGGTCAGCATGGGGGTGTTCAGCTGAGACTGTTTTTATTGAATCACTCATATTTGAATGTGTGATTGCGGTTATTATCCTCTGATTAGGGGCACATTACCGTAAAGCGCGGTGGTTGTGACGCAAGAATTTGGAGGTAGTCGGACAATGGGCAGTTTTAGAAGACTTTTGAGGCAGTAATCGGTGTTTACGTCGGTGATCCAGTCCATGTAGATCGTAGCTGCCATCGCAGCGGCATCGCTGATTTCAGGAAAAACATACTGTAATCACTGCCAGGGCGCAGCGACTTGGTGTCATCTTTACTCCTGTGTTGTTTGAAGGTACGTCCACAATCAGCATTATGCATGTCATCTATCTAACATTGATTTTTCATGAGGTTAGTGTTGAATTCGCCGGTGCTCCTCCATGAGGATGCCTTCGGTGAAGGCCAGATTATAGGCATTCGTCCGAGTGGCAACCCCCGATGATTGGATGAGCCCTGCCGAGTATGAGAATTTCATTCAGGAATGATGCGAGGAAAGATGGCACATGTCGACTGAATATCGCGGGTGGCGAAGGATCGCCAGGGCTGCCCGATTTTCCTGGCAGGGGTTTCGGGCTGCTTATCACAAGGAAGAGGCGTTCCGCCAGGAAACCTGGCTGGCACTCATCGCCATTCCCCTTGGGCTGTGGCTGGGCAACGACGGAGTTGAGCGGGCCCTGTTGGTCTCGGTAATCCTGCTGGTGTTGATTGTCGAGTTACTCAACACCGGCATCGAGAACGTGGTTGACAGGATAGGTAAGGAGCCTCACAAGTTATCGGGGCGTGCTAAGGACGTGGGTTCGGCCGCTGTGTTTCTGGCGCTGGTGCTGGCTGCGGCGGTATGGCTGCTAGTGCTAATCGGGTAAGAGTCAGCCCAGGCGTCGATGCAGCCAGTCAATCAGCACGACCAATATGGGCCACGCCGCTAAGTTACTGATGGCTCGGATCAAGTATTGCCAAATTTCCAGTGATGCGGGTAGTCCGCCGCGTATCCAAATCTCCACCAGCAAGTAAATTATTGATAAGCCGCTGATATAAAGTGCCTGCTGCATTACGCTGGTCGGCTGGAGCAGCCGCTGCAGGCTGAGTGTTAGGGCAGCCGCCAGAGTAAACAGCAGCGCATTGGAACCGAGCAGGGCTCCGGTGCTGATATCCAGCAATATCCCCATAACCCAAGCTGTTAGCAGACCGACTCGCTCGGGGGCTTGGATGCACCAGTACAAAACCACCAGCAGTATCCATTGCGGAGCATAAATGCCGATCTCTGGAGCCAGCGGAGCCAGCGTCAGAATCAGGGCAGTCACCAGTGACGCGGCAATGGTAGGCCAATCACGGAGCATCGGATTCTCCCGTTTCACTCCCCGTTTCCTCTGCGGGTGTTAGGGGAGGGAGACTCAGGCTTTCTTCCAGTTTTTCTGGAGCGCGCAGATTACGTGTCGGGATCAGAACCAGTACTTCGCGTAGGGTGTCTAGTCGGGCAACGGGTGTTGCCTCGATGCTAAAGAACGCTCGCCCATCCTCATTGCGTATGGCTTTGACACGTGCTACGGGATATCCAGTGGGGAAGGCGCCGTCCATGCCGGAGGACACCAGAAGGTCGCCTATCTGCACGCGAACTTGATCCGGAATGTCGGATATGATCAGACGGTCGGGATCTCCGGTGCCGGTTAATATCGCCACATAGCCGGTTTCGCCGATCACGACCGAGACGGCATGTTCGCTAGCATAAAGCATCAGCACCTCTGCACCACTGGCCGTGCTGCGGAAAACCTGGCCAACCAGACCGTGGGCATCAATGACCGGATAGCCTGGAAGTACGCCATCGCGGATACCGCGATCGATCACAAAAAGGGGCTTACTTGGGTCAGCCGAGCGAGCACTCAGCCTGGCAAGCAGGTAGTCCTGCTCCAGCTGGGAGGTGGCATGCAGCAAGCGGTTGAGGCGTCGGTTCTCGTCAATAAGAGAAAAATGCCGCTGCATCTGGCCTCGCAACAGGAAGTTTTCCTGCTCCAGCTCGGCCAGTCTTGCTAGTAGTTCGGCCTGATTCTGTCGGCGGGACTGCCAATCCTCCAGCCAGCGTAATGGCGCATAGCCGCACTGCTGGATTGCCAGCGTGATGGCGGCCACGCCGTTCTTCCAGGGGGTAAGGACATCCGAACGGCGATCGGCAATCATTAGCCCGAACGAAAGCAGGATCAGAACAAGTAGAGTGAGGAAGCGGGGACGATCGGGAATGAACAGTGCCACCAGCGTTTCCGATCGCTATTCCGTGGCAAATAGCGCGCTGCCGCGTTCGTCAATCAACTCCAGTACCTTGCCACCGCCACGGGCGACACAGGTCAGCGGATCTTCGGCCACAACTACCGGAAGACCCGTCTCTTCCATCAGCAGCCTATCGAGGTCGCGCAACATCGAACCACCGCCCGTGAGGACGATTCCGCGCTCGGCGATATCGGCTCCCAGTTCCGGTGGCGTCTGCTCCAACGCGGCACGCACCGCTTGGACGATACCGAACAGCGGTTCCTGCAAAGCTTCAAGGATTTCGTTGCTATTGAGGGTGAAGCTGCGCGGCACACCCTCGGAGAGGTTGCGCCCCTTCACCTCGATTTCTAGTAGTTCCTTGCCGGGATAAGCAGTGCCGATTTCCTTCTTGATGCGCTCGGCGGTGGCTTCCCCAATCAGTATGCCATAGTTGCGGCGCACATAGGCGATAATGGATTCATCAAACTTGTCGCCACCGATGCGGGCCGAGGCCGAGTAAACGATACCGTCAAGGGAAATGACGCCGACTTCCGAGGTGCCACCGCCGATGTCGACCACCATTGAACCGCGTGGCTCGCAAACATTGATGCCGGCACCGATGGCGGCCGCCATCGGTTCGTCAATCAAGTAGGCCTTGCGGGCACCCGCACCCAACACCGATTCGCGGATCGCACGCCGCTCCACCTGGGTGGCTCCCACTGGCACGCAGACCAATACGCGCGGGCTAGGGCGGAATAGGCGATTGGCATGCACCTTGCGGATGAAGTGCTGCAGCATCTTTTCAGTAATATGGAAATCGGCGATCACGCCGTCACGCAGGGGGCGTACCGCCGTGATGGACTTGGGTGTGCGTCCGACCATCATTTTTGCTTCGTAGCCGTAGGCCTGGATGACTTTTTGTCCACCGTCCTGGCGAATGGCGACCACGGAAGGCTCATCGAGCATGACGCCCTTACCACGCACATAGATAATTGTGTTGGCCGTGCCCAGATCAATCGACAGATCCGTTGAAAAGATACCCCTGAGACGTTTGAGCATTTTTATATAAACCGGTGTAACATATTGAATTATAAGAGTTACTTATTTGCCATCCTTGGAGGCGGCTGTTTTTTTCATTGTTGTTCCACGTACCTTGAAGCCACTCCTGAATATCTGCCAAACTAAGTAAGTTAGCAATGGGGCAATTTTTGGGCAAGGGCAGCTGTGCTAGCCTTTGTTTTTCTCCATCAAAACCGTAAAGCTGAAAATTCGAATGAGCCTAACAGAATCTGATGTAGATCGCATTGCCCATCTCGCCCGCCTCGGTATTGAGCCTGAGCGGCGCGCAGAGTATGTACAAGATTTGAACACAATACTTGATCTGATTGAACAAATGGCGCAGGTGGATGTATCCGGTATCGAGCCGATGGCGCATCCGCTGGATATGCAGCAGCGCTTACGCGCCGATGTGGTTACCGAGACCGACCAGCGCGAGCAGTTCCAGCAGTGTGCACCGGCAGTCGCAGCTGGTCTGTATCTCGTGCCCAAGGTCATCGAGCGGGATTGACGCTAAGCGTGGCGGAGACGGCCCGTGCTTGTTTGGTTCCACTTAACACAAAGAATACGTTAAGGAATTCCCGTGTCTTTGCATGAACTTTCTCTAGCCCAGCTGCGTGCTGACCTAGATGCCAAAAAGGTCTCTGCACGTGAGTTGGTGACCTATTTTCTGCAGCGCATAAAGAGTCTGGATTCAGACCTGAATAGTTTCATTACCGTGGTCGACGAGGCGATGGTACTGACTGAGGCTGAGGCAGCTGATCGCCGGATTGCCGCGGGGCAGGCTGATGTGCTTACCGGTATTCCTTATGCCCACAAGGATATCTTCTGCACCGCGGGCGTGAGGACTACCTGCGCCTCGCGCATGCTGGAAAACTTTATAGCGCCCTACGATGCCACTGTGCATGAAAAGCTCAAGGCCAGCGGTGCAGTGATGCTCGGCAAGACCAATATGGATGAGTTCGCCATGGGCTCCTCCAACGAAAACAGCTACTTTGGCGCGGTAAAGAATCCTTGGGATAGGAAGGCCGTGCCTGGCGGTTCATCAGGCGGATCTGCGGCAGCAGTAGCAGCCCGGTTAGTGCCAGTAGCCACCGGCACCGACACAGGTGGCTCGATTCGTCAGCCTGCTGCCTACTGTGGTATCACCGGCATTAAGCCGACTTACGGTCGGGTGTCTCGCTATGGCATGATCGCCTATGCCTCTAGCCTCGACCAAGGCGGCGTGCTGGCGGTCTCAGCCGAGGATTGCGCTCTGATGCTGCAGGTGATGGCCGGTTTTGATCCGCGTGATTCTACCTCGGTGGAGCGTGAGGTCCCGAACTATGCTGCCAGTTTGAACGAGGACATCCGTGGCCTCAAGATAGGCGTACCCAAGCAGTGGTTCGCCGAGGGGTTGGATCCGGCGGTGGCTGAGGTTGTGCAGGCTGCGTTCAAGGAATATGAAGCACTGGGCGCGACCCTGGTGGAGGTCGATCTACCCAATACGCAGCTAGCAATTCCCTCCTATTATGTGATTGCCTCGGCTGAGGCTTCCTCCAATTTATCGCGTTTTGACGGTGTGCGCTTCGGCTATCGCTGCGAGGCCCCGAAAGATCTGATCGACTTGTATACCCGTTCGCGGGGCGAAGGTTTCGGGGAGGAAGTCAAGCGCCGCATTCTGATTGGGACCTATGTGCTATCGGAAGGTTATTACGACGCTTATTATCTCAAGGCGCAGCGCATCCGCCGTCTGATTGCTGAGGACTTCAAGCAGGCGTTCACGCAGTGTGATGTGCTGATGGGACCCGTGACACCGACTACTGCCTTTGATATCGGCAGCAAGAGCGACGATCCAGTACAGATGTATCTGGAGGACATATACACCATTAGCATCAACCTAGCTGGTCTACCGGGCATGTCGGTGCCAGCCGGGTTTGTGAATGGCCGTCCGGTTGGGCTGCAGATCGTTGGACGTCATTTCGACGAAGCCAAGCTGCTCAATGTCGCGCATCGTTTTCAGCTCGCGACAGACTGGCATCGTCAGATGCCCGAAAGCTATCAATGAACCTCATTCGACTTATCGCCTTGCGGATGCGTCTGGATTGAACAAAACAGGATTGAAATAACATGCAATGGGAAGTCGTGATCGGGCTTGAGATCCATGCCCAGCTGGCCACACGCTCCAAGATTTTCTCCGGGGCGTCCACCGCTTTTGGGGCGGCGCCCAATACTCAGGCCTGCGCAGTTGACTTAGGCTTGCCCGGCGTGTTGCCGGTGCTCAATGAAGAAGCCGTGCGGATGGCGGCCAAGTTCGGCCTGGCAATAGGTGCTGAGGTGGCACACAAGTCAGTGTTCGCCCGTAAGAACTACTTTTATCCTGACCTGCCCAAGGGCTACCAGATCAGCCAGTTTGAGCTGCCCATTATCAAGGCCGGTAAGGTGAGCATCACCACGGACGGGGGTGATGTGAAGGTGATTGGCGTAACCCGCGCTCATCTTGAAGAGGATGCCGGAAAAAGCCTGCACGAGGACTTTCATGGCATGACCGGCATCGATCTTAACCGAGCTGGCACGCCGCTGTTGGAAATCGTCTCCGAACCGGATTTGCGCTCAGCCAAGGAAGCGGTGGCATACGCCAAGAAGATTCACGCCATCGTACGTTACCTGGAGATCTGCGACGGCAATATGCAGGAAGGCTCATTCCGGATAGATGCTAACGTCTCCGTCCGTCCCAAAGGCCAGAACGAGTTCGGTACTCGTACCGAGATCAAGAATATTAATTCCTTCCGATTCCTGGAAAAGGCTATTAACTTTGAGGTTGCGCGTCAGATCGACGTGATCGAAGGGGGCGGCAAGGTGGTGCAGGAGACCCGCCTGTACGACCCGGATCGTGATGAGACCCGCTCGATGCGTTCTAAGGAAGAGGCCAACGACTATCGTTACTTCCCGGACCCGGATCTGTTGCCGCTTATCATTGAGCCGGAATTTTTGGAGCAAGTGCGTGCCACGCTGCCGGAGCTTCCGGAAGCCAAGGCGGTGCGCTATCAGGAGCAGTTGGGTTTATCGGCCTATGATGCTGGTGTGCTGACCGCCTCGCGCGAGATAGCCGACTACTTCGAGGCACTGCTCGACAAGATGGGCCCCGAGCATGCCAAGCTTTGTGCCAACTGGGTGATGGGCGATTTGATGGGCCGCCTCAACCGCGAGGAAATCGCGATTGAAGATAGCCCAGTTAAGCCAGAGAGTCTGGCCGGTCTGCTCAAGCGCATTGCTGATAACACCTTGTCGAACAAGCTGGGCAAGGAAGTGTTTGAGGCGATGTTCAAGGGCGAGGGTGAAGCCGACGAAATTATCGAAAAGCGTGGTCTTAAGCAGATTACTGATGCCGGTGTAATTGAAGCGATCATTGACGAAGTGCTTGCCGCAAACCCGCGTCAGTTAGCGGAATACCGCAGTGGCAAGGACAAGCTGTTTGGCTTCTTTGTCGGTCAAGTGATGAAAGCGGCCAAGGGCAAGGCAAACCCGGCGCAGGTCAATGCGCTATTAAAGCGCAAGTTAGCAGGTTGATTATGGCAACCGATCACAAAGATATCGCCGACGAACGCGACCAGCTGTTGCGCTTTTCAGTGGCGCCTGGCTATGTACGGGGCGTCCATGTGTCGCTGGACCAGAGCTGGCAGACGGTGCTGTCGCGGATTGAGTATCCCGAGCCGGTGCGACGGGTGCTGGGTGAGGCAGTTGCCGCGTCGATGATGCTGATCACGACCCTTAAGTTTGAGGGGCGTTTAATTATGCAGATCCAGGGTGATGGCCCGCTATCGATGCTGGTGGTGCAAGCGCGTTCCGACCGAAGTTTCCGGGCCCTGGCCCGTTTCAGTGGTGATGTGCAGAACGCTCCGCTGAATGAGCTGGCTGGAAATGGCCAGCTCGTGCTCACACTGGAGCCCGTCTGCGGTGAGCGTTATCAGTCATTGGTGCCATTGGCCGGGCAATCTCTGGCCGATGCATTGGCTGTTTATTTCCAGCAGTCCGAGCAGTTGCCAACCCGCTTTATACTGGCTGCCGATGATCAACGTGCTGTCGGCTTGATGGTGCAAAAGATGCCAGCCAGTACTAGTAGTGAACGGGAGGCGGCAACTGAGGATTGGGAGAGGGTGGATGCCTTGTGCGCCACGGCTTTACCTGAGGAAATGCTCAGCTTGCCGGCGAGCGAGATGTTATACCGCTTATTGCATGAAGAAACGCTGCAGGGACTAGAACAGGCGGATTTGCGCTTTGTCTGTGGCTGTTCGCGACAGAAAGTGGGCGAGATGATCGTTAGCATTGGGGCTGAGGCGGCGCAAGCAGCATTGGCCGACGAGAAAGCAGCCGGCGTGATCCGTGTTGACTGCGAATTCTGTGGCAGTCGCTACGAGTTTGATGCGGTGGACGTCGCTCAGCTGTTTGCCACCGGTGGCAATATGCAAGGTGGACCGGAAGGTACGCACTGAAAAACCGTAAGGCGGCGACTATTTACGACTATTCGAGTCTGATCCACCTAAGTTCGATCGATCCGGAAGCTTGAGCGCCAACCTCGTGCCCGTGCGTTTTCGGTTCAGTGGTTGCCGGCAGACTTTTATTGGTGATTGTGGTTCCGGACCTGGAGTTTGTGTTAGCAGCGTCCAACCCATGATATGGTGAATTTTCTGGTCGACGCCGTCGCGTGCTTGCTGGATCTATTCTTGCTGGGCAGGGTGAAGTTGAACCGGCCGGGCTGGTAGAAGGAGAAATGATGTGATATTGGCGGGCGATGTCGGCGGTACCAAGACTTTGCTGGTGCTGTATCGCATGGAAGGCGATGAACTGATTGTCGAGCGCGAACAGCAATATCGTAGTGGCGACTTCCAAAGCTTAGAGGCAATCATTCAGCAGTTCATGCTTGGTCATGAACCCGTGTTCGCTGCCGGTTTTGGTGTAGCCGGACCGGTGGTAGATGGCGTCAGCCGCACGACCAATCTGCCGTGGGTGATCGAGGCGTCAGTGCTATCGCGGCGCCTGGGTGACATACCGGTAGTACTGATCAATGATCTTCAGGCGGCTGCTCTCGGCATATTGGCGTTATCGCCGGATGATATGATTGAGCTGAACCCAAACGCCGAGCCGCGCGTCGGGACAGCATCAGTGATTGCTGCTGGCACCGGCCTGGGGGAGGCCCTCCTGTATTTCGATGGTGTCCTCCATCACCCAATACCTACCGAGGGAGGGCATTGCGACTTTGCACCCAACAGTCCGCTGGAGGACGACTTGCTGCGGTTCTTGCGTGACCGTTTTGGCGGGCATGTCAGCTATGAGCGCATTCTCTCTGGCGACGGCTTCCGGCACCTGTATGACTTTCTCAAGGATGCCGGCCATGCGATCGAACGTGACGAGGTTCGTCATGCACTCGAGACTGAGTCGGATCCCAACACAGTCATCACACGTTATGGGGTCAGTGGTGACGATCCGCTCTGTGTGAAAACTGTGCAACTTTTTGCTCGCATTTATGGTGCTGAGGCCGGCAATTTGGCCTTGAAGTCCCTGAGTGTTGGCGGCGTGTACGTCAGCGGAGCAATAGCCGGACACATTTTGCCGGTGCTGAAGGCGGGCACGTTTATGGACGGCTTTCTCGACAAGGGACGTTTCGCTGAGTTATTGTCCAAGATACCGGTGCGAGTGGTCACCAACCCCAAAGTGCCGTTAATCGGTGCTGCGTTGGCGGCCAAGCGCAAGTTGGGAGCGCATTGATGACCGTTCGGGACAGAGACGCGCGACTGTCGGGGCTTTATGTGATTACGGACAATGGTCAAACCCCTGCCGACCGGTTGGGGGCTGCGGTAGAAGCCGCTATTCGTGGCGGGGCACGGATCGTGCAATATCGTGACAAGTCAACCGATAGCGATCGGCGGCGGCGCGAGGCGGCGGCACTGCGGGCAGTGACGCGCGAATATAACGTACTGTTCCTAGTCAATGACGATATCGACTTGGCCGCGCAGGTGGGCGCCGATGGCGTACATATCGGTCGCGAGGATGCCAGCCTGGCCTTGGCGCGGGAACGACTGGGCGCGTCGGCGATAATCGGTGTATCCTGTTATGACCGTTTTGATCTGGCACAATTGGCGGTTGAGCAAGGTGCCGACTATGTGGCCTTTGGTGCCTTTTTTCCCTCCCGGATCAAGCCCAACGCGCCGCGCGCCACGATTGACTTATTAATACGTGCCCATGCCGAACTGCCGGTGCCGGTGTGTGCTATCGGCGGCATTACCGTGGCTGAGGCGCCGCCGTTGATTCGCGCTGGGGCTGACATGCTGGCCGTCATCTCTGCGGTCTTCTCTGCTGAGAACATCGAGCAGGCCGCGCGGGAACTGGCCGGCCTATTTGATGCCGAACATAGCCAATCTTAATATCACGCGACTTTGCAGGAGTTCTCTATGTCCACGCGTTCCCATGAACTTTTCGCACAGGCACAGAAGTACATCCCCGGGGGCGTTAATTCGCCGGTGCGCGCCTTCCGCGCTGTCGGGGGCGAGCCGGTGTTTGTCGAGCGGGCAGAGGGTGCTTACTTCTGGGGAGCCGATGGCGAGCGATACATTGATTACGTAGGTTCTTGGGGGCCAATGATTCTAGGACATGCCCACAAGGAGGTCATCACCGCCGTGCAGAAAGCGGCTGAGAAAGGCCTCTCTTATGGCGCGCCGACCCTGAGCGAGACGTTGATGGCAGAACGGCTGTGCGAGCTGGTACCGTCGATGGAAATGGTGCGCATGGTCTCTTCAGGCACCGAGGCCACCATGAGTGCTATTCGCTTGGCGCGGGGCTACACCGGTCGCGACAAGATTGTCAAGTTTGAAGGTAACTATCACGGCCATTCCGACTCGTTGCTCGTCAAGGCCGGTTCCGGTGCGCTTACCTTTGGTGTGCCAAGTTCTCCCGGCGTGCCAGCGGCGCTGGCCGAATACACCCTAACTTTGGAATACAACAACACCGAGCAGCTGCGCGAAACCTTCGCGCAGATGGGTGACGAGATCGCCTGCATCATTGTTGAGCCGGTGGCCGGTAATATGAACTGCATTCCGCCCAAGCCGGGCTTCCTCGAGACCCTGCGCGAGGTCTGTGACGAGCACGGTGCAGTGTTGATCTTTGATGAGGTGATGACAGGCTTTCGCGTGGCACTGGGTGGTGCCCAGGCTTATTATGGCGTCATGCCCGATTTGACCACTTTGGGCAAGATTATTGGCGGAGGCATGCCGGTCGGTGCCTTTGGCGGCAAGAAGGAGATCATGTCGCATATTTCTCCCTTGGGCCCGGTTTATCAGGCCGGCACCTTGTCCGGCAACCCGGTGGCCATGGCTGCTGGACTTAAGACCTTGGAGTTAATCTCCGTGCCGGGTTTTTATGATGAGCTGTCACGTCGAGTTGAGTTACTTTGCGATGGCCTTAAGGCAGCTGCCGATGAAGCGGGCGTGCCGTTTATAACCCAGCATGTTGGTGGCATGTTTGGTCTGTTCTTCACAGACCAGCCGGCTGTCACCTCCTATGCAGAAGTAACGGCCTGTGACCTCGAACGCTTCAAGGCTTTCTTCCACGGCATGCTCAAGGAAGGTATTTACCTAGCTCCGTCGGCCTATGAGGCTGGCTTTGTATCCATGGCGCATACTGACCAGGACATCGAACAGACCATTGAGGCGGCACGTCGGGTGTTCGCAACGTTGTAAGCAAGCTGCAATCCTAACTTCGTGAGCCCCGGTTCTGCCCTGGCAGGATCGGGGTTGCTTTTTGGAGTAGGCGAGCTGGGTGTGCAAATTTAAATCTATGGATCTTGAATCCGTGCTCAACTACAACTCATGACTCATTGAGAGAATGCACCAATACCATCTTTAACCCATTTAACCGTGCCTCGATTTAAGGCACCGATTCATTGGTTTTTGGGTCAAGACCAGCCAGACCCTTGGCATATGTGCCTGGTCGATCCGGCTTATCAACGGCAAAGGTAAACCGCCCGACTCAAAGTCGCTGCCATTCACTTTGGCGTCGGCTTGCTGGTGATGCTCAACGTCGGCCTGCTGCTACTGTTCGCCTACCACGACACGGACAAACGCGCTTTGCACGAGAAAGCGGCCCATACCCGCATTGTTTATCGCCCGGTAACCAAATAGCGTCCTCCAATATCAACTTTGCGTGACGAAACCAATCAAAAAGCTATTGCTAGTTATTCTCATTAGCGTTATTTTAAGAAATATACTTAAAAAGTAGGAAGGTAATGCCGTAATAAAAATTGGCACAACCTGCGACTGTCACCCATCGCAAGCCAACATGGGTTCAATCCACTTGTTTCGTTGGAGGTTATCGCGATCATGCCTAGTTATCCTCGCTGTGTTGCCAAGCTCACCCCTTTGGTCATCGGCATCTCGATGGCCCTCCTGCCCGTCTCGGTATTGGCGGTCACGCCCCCTGATCGCCAAGCCAAGATCGGCGATCATGAGTCCTCAACTACTCGACTTTCGGAAGTGGTGGTAACCGGTACTCGTACACCTCACCCGATTGACGAGGCGCCAGTGGAAACCTATGTCATCAGCCGTGATATGATCGAGCGCAGTGGTGCCAGTAACATGCACCAATTGCTTCGGATGGTGCCTGGCTACACCAGCACCAACCTCGATGACACCATTGCCTCCGACAATATCCGCACTACCTTCCGGGGACTGAGTTTTTCCCATGGCTACACCCTAGTGCTAATCGATGGTCAGCGCAGCTGGGGCCGTGGCCTTGGCGCCCATGCCAGCACAACGCCAACCTTGAACCGGGTGCCGATTTCGATGATCGAGCGCATCGAGATCATTAAGGGCTCGGCCTCTTCACTGTATGGTGCGGATGCGATGGCCGGGGTGATCAATATCATTACCCGTTCCACGCCCCGCGAGCCTGTGGCCACGGCTTCAGTCAGCCGAGGTGCTTACAAAGTCAAGGCATCCGATGGGACCGGACCAGACCGGGCGGTGGTTAGCTCAAGCCGCAACTCGATGGCACTGAGTGCGTCCTATGGCGCGCCGATTGGTCAGGATAGCGGCTTTATGGTGCTTTTCGACCATCGGCAGGACGAAGGCCACGGCCGGCTTCCCCAGAAGGCACGCATCGATAGCCTGCTGCTCAAGGCCAATACTCGCGTGAATGAGGCCCTGTCGCTAGAAGGCAGTGTCGGTTGGGATCAACAACGGCTGGAGCGCACCCGTCCCCCTGCCCCTGGTCAGGGACGCTATGAGCGCGAATATGACACGCTAACAGGCACTCTCGGCCTGACTTGGTCTCAGGGGCAGCATCACTGGCGCACCACCGCGAACTGGGAACGGCAGGATGTGCTGGTCAATGTAAGATCACGAAGTGATGGGGATTATGGTAACCTGGCTCTGGAGTCGGTATATACCTTTTATGGTGACCAGCACTGGATCACGATTGGCGGGGAAGCGCGGCGCGACACGGTTGACCTGTTGGAAACATTCCAAGGGAGGAAGGTGAGCGGCATCAAAGCCACTATTCGTAATTATGCTCTCTTCGTCCAGGACGAAATCCAACTATTGAACGAGCGACTGACCGTTATTCCTGGCGCCCGGGCGGAGCACCATTCGCGTTTCGGCAGCAGTTTCAACCCACAATTATCAACTATGCTGGAGCTGGCCGAAGGCACCAACCTGCGAGCTTCCGTGGGTCGCTCCTTTAAGTCCCCTACAATTTGGCAACTTTACAGGGATCCACCAACCCTCCGTTGCCCTGGAGGCAACTGCGTGTACCGAGAGTCCAACCCCGATCTTGACCCGGAAACCGCATGGAGCGCTAACCTCGGCATCGAGAAACGCTGGCAAACTTTGCCACTGTGGACTAGCGCCAGCCTGTTTGGCTCCCGCGTCAGGGACATGATCGTTGTTGTCAATACCAACCGTCAGATCAATGGCGTGCCCGTACGCACCTTTGACAACGTCGACAAAGTAAATATTCGGGGAGGGGAGCTGGCTTTCCAGCTCGGGGATTACAATGGCCTATATCTGAAAGGCTCCGGCGGTGTGACTCGCTCCACCCAGAAGAGTGGGCCGTATGACGGCAAGCAGCTGACTTATGTACCGCGCTATCAGCTCAATCTGGCGCCTGGATATGTCAGTGACTCCGGCCGCTGGGGAACCCAGCTGACTTGGTCAAAGGTTGGCCGTCAGTATTGCGATCGAACCAACGACAACAAGATCAAAGCCCATCAGGTGGTCGATGCCAGTGCCTGGCTGATGCTTTCCACGGGCCGCCTAGCGCCCAAGCTGACGTTGGACCTGGGCAACCTGACCGATTCCGACAAAGGTGTAACCCAACCCAACCGTTATCGCACTGGTCGCAGCATCAAGCTGAGCCTGAGCGGCGAATTCTAGGCGACGGGCGGCACTATGCTGGTTGATATCCGTGACCTCAACGTTCGGTTCACTAGCTAGGCTGCCATCAATTGACTAATGTCAAGACCTAAGCCGGTACCGTTTATGCCTTACTTGATGGCAATGGTGCCGGCAAGATCACCACCCTGAACTTCTCTCTTTGGTTTTCGTCACCCCAGCCTCGGTCGAGCTTCGTATCCACGGTAAGTCATCAAGGATAATCCGTCTGTAGTTCGCAATCTCATTGCTTATCTGCCTGAAAAAGTCGCGCTGTATTCCTAAATAAGTGGGCGATAGAACCTGGTTTTCCTCTATATTGGAGCCGGGTCGGACATCGGCTATGACAAAGCGGCCGTACTGCTTGCAGAAGCTAGTTCTCAGGCTTAGACCCTTCACCGTCGTGATCTGATTGCTCCAAGGACATGCGCCAGAAGGTTGAGCTGGCTATTGCCATGCCAACAGACCAGAAAGGTGCCTGCACCGACACTTAAAAACCGACACTTAAAATTAGAGAGCAATTCGCCACCTTGGCAGAGGTGGCTGGAAGAGGGAAATGCCGGACTGGTAGGGATATGATTGTTGTGATAATAGACCGGGTGGTCGGGCGGATTGACAAAACGTGGTTTGCTCAGACTGATCTGCAGTGCCCGATTGATGCTTTCCTCTGATGCATCCAAATTCTCTCAAAGCGGGTCGTATTCGGTTGATTCACTGGCAAGAACCTGCGCGCCTATTAGCCAGATCGGCAAGCTCAGACCGAGCTGCCAGGCCGTTTTTAAGGAAAGGGGGGGATTGCCCTGATGCGAAGGACCGCATAAGGTACCTACCAAGGTTTCTTAATGACTCCCACACTCCGAAGCAACCGTGGTCGAAAATACCCCTAAGCCGATCCTGAAAATCGAAAAGCTGTGTATGCGTTGGCGAGGCCAAGGCGAAGCGCTGCGTGATGTTTCCTTTCAAGTTGGGATCGGCGAGCGGGTGGCGCTGGTTGGCGAATCCGGCTCGGGAAAGACCATTACCGCCCAGTCGGTCTTGCGGTTGTTGCCCGACGAGCAGGTCGAATATACCGCGGGACGTATCCTGTTTGAGGATCAGGATTTGTTGGCAAAGAGTGAGCGCCAGATGCGCGCCCTGCGCGGTCGGGACATCGCCATGATCTTTCAGGAGCCGATGACCGCCCTAAACCCGCTGCAGCCGATCTGGAAGCAGATTGCCGAGGGGTTGATCATACATGAAGGACTGTCGAACAAGGCGGCTCATGACCGGGCGGTGGAACTGCTGTCATTGACAGGCATTCCCGAGCCGGGCAAGCGGGCCGGCTTCTTTCCCCACCAGCTCTCCGGCGGCCAGCGTCAGCGCGCGATGATTGCAATGGCGCTGGCCTGCAAGCCGCGACTTTTGATCGCTGACGAGCCGACCACCGCTCTGGACGTGACCTTGCAGGCCCAGATCATGGACCTACTGACCGAACTGCAGCGGGAAATGAACATGTCCTTGTTACTGATTACGCATGATCTGAACTTAGTGCGTCACTACGCCGATTCTGTCGTTGTCATGCGTGACGGCCAAGTTATGGAGCAGGGTAGTGTGCAATCGGTTTTCGAAGCGCCGTCGCATCAATACACCCGCAGTCTGCTCGATGCCCGCCTTGAGCCGCTAAAGGATGCTAAGCCGCCGGCACCCGTTCCGGTGCCGCCCTTGGAGGCCGGGCCATTGAGAGTGACCTATGGTCACAAAAAGGGTTTCTTGCGGCCCTCCACTTTGTTCACGGCATTGGAGGATGTGCAGTTAAATCTGCAACCGGGCGAAACGCTTGGCGTGGTGGGCGAGTCTGGTTCGGGCAAGAGCACGCTGGGGCTGGCGCTGCTGCGTTTGATTCGCTCCCAGGGTTCTATCCGGTTGGCCGGCGAATCCATCGAGAAATTGAGCCAGAGAGCGCTACGATCCAAGCGTCGCCATCTGCAAGTGGTATTTCAAGATCCGTTTTCCGCACTGTCGCCCCGCATGACTATCGGCAACATCGTGGGGGAGGGGTTGGACGTGCACGAGCCTCACCTCACGGCGCATGAACGCCGTCGGCGCATTATCGAGGCGCTGGAGGATGTGGGGCTGGATGAGACAGCCTTTAATCGGTATCCGCATGAGTTTTCCGGTGGTCAGCGTCAGCGGATCGCCATTGCCCGGGCGGTGATTCTACGTCCGAAGGTGTTGATCCTTGACGAGCCAACCAGTGCCTTGGATGCGACGGTGCAAAAGCAGGTGCTCGATCTGCTCAAGCGTTTGCAGATCGAACACGGCATGAGTTATCTGTTCATTACTCATGATCTGGCCGTGGTTCGCGCCATGGCCCATCGGGTGATGGTGCTATATGAGGGCAAGGTAGTGGAACAGGGGCCGACCAGCCAGCTTTTCGAATCGCCGAAGCACCCTTATACCCGTAAGCTTTTAGGTGCTGCCCTTTCAGTCTGATTTCCCCGCCAGATTGCTTTTCCGTCTAGCCCTCCTTCATAGGTTTATCCATCACCTCTTAATTGCATGATTGTGAGGCTTGCTCCACGTGCCGGCAGGTTTTTTCTTGTCTGCTATGCTCTATGTGAAGCCGATGGCCGTTTCTGGCTACAAGCCCGGGAGGATGGTCTTGAGGTACGGGCTTAAGAGGCTGGCGGGCGCCGATGCTCGAATTGGGTATTAGAAGGAAATCGCTAAACTTGGGGAAAAGCACTAATATGCAGGGACATAGCTGGCGGAATTGCGCTAGGCTGGGATAGACTAGATGAGTCCGTGAGTAAGGTATCGGCCCGTTTGAAAAAGTAGTGGTTGTCCGTATACCGGCGCGTGATGAGTCTTCATAATCAAACACGAGGAGAGCGACATGAGTGCGAGCAAGACCAAGAGCAAAAGTCTGAAAAACCTGCAAAAGGCCTTGTCTATGGAGTTGACGGCCTCCCATCAGTACCTGCTTCACGCCCATCTTCTTGATGACTGGGGTCTGGACAAGCTAGCCGAAAAGATGAGAGAAGAGGTTCAAGAAGAGCTTGGACATGCCAGCGAGTTCATCAATCGAATCTTGTTCCTCAAGGGTGACCCGGTTGTGACCGAGGAAAAGCCGGCCAAGCGCGCAAAATCGCTCAAGCAGATGTTCGAGACGGATCTGCTTGAGGAGAGAGAAGCGATCAAGTTTTATACTCAGGCTGTTTTGGACGCGACCGCCGAAGGCGATATCGGTACCCGCAAGCTGTTTGAGCAGATCGTGTTGGATGAGGAGGAGCATGCCGCATGGTTGGAACTGCAACTGGAACTGCTTGAGCGCATGGGTGAGCAGAATTTCATTGCCAAATATCACAGTGGTACCGCAGCCTCCTAATCACCTCTTATAACGGTTTGCATTGCGAGCACCGCCCGCCTTCGGGCGGTTTTTTTGGTGCGGCCCTTCCTCGGTCCGCCTCGGTAATGTTCCAGGAGATCGTGTAGATCGAGATTAGGAGGTCATGTAGGCTTTCGTTCTGTTTGTAGTCGCGAAAATAGCAAGCTGAAGAAGGCGTACTACGATAACCGGGGCGAGCCCGGATTTTTGCGCGATACGCCGACGTTTATTTTGTGACAGCTGATGGAGTATGAGGCTATGAGCCTATGGGTAGCCGGCCGTCACTAGCGCAGTTATGAACGGGTGAATCAGCAAAAAGGTCACCGTTAGCAAGCTGCGGACCTGAAGGTGTTAGCTGGCGATGACTTACTGGATGAGTTTGCAGGTTTTAATAAAGCTTTGGCTTTACCGCAGCGTGATCACTCTTTGAGAGCAAAGCTCTCACCGCAACCACAGGTAGCGCTGACATTGGGGTTATTGAACTTCAGCATCCGCGAAAGGCCTTCGCTGACAAAATCGATCTCTGTGCCTTTGAGCATTGGCATTACTTTAGGATCGAGCAATATTCGAACTCCATTAAAGTCAAAAATCAGGTCGGTATCGCTAGGCTCGAAGGCTAACTCGATGAGATAGGACCAGCCGGAGCAGCCGGATTTCCGGGTGCCCAAGCGTAGGCCGATGGCGCCCTCGGATTTGCTAATCTGACTGCTGATATGGCGAGCAGCACGATCGGTGATCGTTAGTTTTTCGTTATCAGGCAGGGCTTGCGCGCGAGCAATACCCGCTTGAATCTTTTCATTTATGTCGGTCATATCAGCGTGAGCTCCTCGTTGGTCAAGGTTCAGTTAAAACGGTCATCACGCACCTGGATCCAACCGTACTCTAAATGCAGTGCTAATGACCAGAAAATCGACACCGTCCGTTTCGATTACCCGATATTCGCCGATAACGATAGCGCCTTCTTGAGCTACGTCGATCCCATTATTCATCCGCACACCTTTGTCAGTGCATGCCCGCGCTTAGTACATGCCCGTGGCTAACTTGGCTTCTTCGGACATCATGTCGCGATTCCAGGGCGGATCAAATACGATATTAACGGCGGCTTCCTCGACGGTGGGTATCTCCATAATCCGCGCATGGGCGTCGGAGGCGATGACACCACCCATACCGCAACCGGGAGCGGTGAGGGTCATATCGACCTCGACGCGGCGCCCCGAAACTGGCAGTGCTTTGATCTCGACACGATAGACTAATCCCAAGTCGACGATGTTAATGGGGATTTCTGGATCATAGACGCTCTTGAGCTGTTCCCAGACCAGCTTTTCCACATCTTCATCGGTGGCACCTTCCGGCAACTTGGGCGGTTCCGGTACTGGCTTGCCGAGGGCGTCCGCATCTTTGCCCTCGACACGCAGCAGGTGGCCCCGTGCCTTGATGGTAAAGCTGCCGCCCAGAGCCTGCATAATGTCGACGGGTGTGTTGGCTGAGATCAGTACCTTCTGGCCGGAAGGTATCAAGGTGGCAACACAATCGCGCACCATATTGACTCGTTCCAGTGCCTGCATCAGCAAGCGTCTCCCTTATTGCTCTGACAAATGGTTTGACAGTGGGTCATGCCAGCATATCTCTGATCTTGATCAGGGACTCGATCAGTCGGTCGACTTCCTCCTGTGTGTTGTAGAACGCAAAGGAAGCGCGAGCAGTGCCCGGCAGGTTAAATTGCTGCATGACCGGCATCGCGCAGTGATGACCGGCACGAATGGCGATGCCAAAGCTGTCAAGCAGGGTGCCGATGTCATGTGGATGAACGCCATCCATGACGAAGGATATCACCGCGACCTTATTTTCGGCCTGACCGATAATGCGCAGGCCGGGAATCGCCAGCAGGCGCTCGGTGGCGTAGTCGCACAGCATCTTCTCATGGGCCTGCAAGGCGCGCCAATCGAAGCGGGAAAGATACTCCAGTGCCGCACCAAAGCCGATGGCACCCTCAATATTAGGGGTGCCAGCCTCAAAGCGTGCAGGCGGTGCGGCGTAGGTGATCGTATCGAAGCTGACCGTCTCGATCATATCGCCGCCGCCCATAAATGGCGGCATGGCCGCCAGCAGTTCCCGGCGGCCGTACAGCGCGCCGATGCCGCTAGGGCCATAGGCCTTGTGACCGGAACAGGCATAGAAGTCGACATCCAGCGCCTGCACGTCCACCGGGCCATGCGGCAGCCCTTGGGCGCCATCGACCAGCACGGGCACCTCATGTTCGTGCGCAATGCGGGTAATCTCGCCGATCGGATTGATCGTCCCCAGCGCATTGGAGACATGGCTGACCGCGACCAGCCGCGTGCGCTTGGTAAGTAGCGCCGGCAGCTGTTCGATCAAAACCTCACCGCGATCATTGATCGGCAGAATCCGCAGTCGAATGCCTCGCTGCTCTTGCAGCCGATACCAGGGCACGATATTGGCATGATGTTCTAATCCCGAGATGACGACCTCATCACCTTCTTCGAACTGCTGGCCGAAGCTGTTGGCAACCAGATTGATCGCTTCGGTAGCACCGCGTACAAAGATAATCTCGTCGCGGTAAGCTGCATTCAGATAACGCTGCACTGTTTCCCGGGCGCCTTCGAAGGCTTCGGTAGCACGGGCCGAGAGGGCATGCACACCGCGATGAATATTGGCGTAGTCGTGCTCGTAAAAATGCCGCACCGCATCGATCACCGCCCGCGGTTTTTGGGTAGTGGCAGCATTATCCAAATACACAAGTGGCCGTCCATGGATCGACTGGTGCAGGATCGGAAAGTCCTCGCGGACCGAATGTGGGTCGAAGCGAACGCTCATGGTTTTAAGAAATCTTCCAGCAGGGTGGAGGCGAGGTTGCCGGCGACCCGGCGGGTTAAGTGCGCACGCAACTCTGGGTGATCCAGGTGGTTAATAACCTCCTCAGCAAAGCCGAAGATCAGTAGCTCGCGCGCCTGTGACTTGCTGATGCCGCGGCTTTGTAAGTAGTAAAGCGCCTCCTTATCCAACTGGCCGATAGTGGCACCATGGCTACATTTGACGTCATCGGCATAGATTTCCAGTTCCGGCTTGGCATCGATTTCGGCATTGTCCGAGAGGATCAGGTTGGCGCTGGATTGGTAGGCCTCAATTTTCTGCGCATCCTGGGCGACTAAAATCCGTCCCTTGAACACGGCTCGGCCATGCTCATCGGCAATGGCGCGGTAATGCTCATTGCTGGTGGTGTGGGCACTGTTATGGTGGATGCGGGTATGTGTATCTATGTGCTGATGACCGCGCGGCATCAGCAAGCCAATCAGTTCGCTGTGCGCGCCGGTATCATCCTCGCTGATATTGAGGTCCAAACGCGTCAACTTGCCACCAAATTGGTAGTTCAGGGAGCGGTAATGCGCATCGCGAGCAAGTGCCGCCCACGCAGCAATAATCATGAAGCTGTCATCGGCAGCCTCACCCAGTATCACATGGTTGAGCTTGGCGTTTTCTCCCAGCGTGATCTCCAGCACCTCGTTGTTGAGGCTTTGCTGCTTCGCCATGCTAACGTGCTGCTCGATGAGCGTTAGCTCAGCATGTGCCCCAAGACGGATCAATACGCGCGGCTGACAGGACCGCTGTGGGCCGGTCAGGCCGAAGGCGTGCAAAATGGTCACCGGTGTGCTGATCTGCGCATTGTCGGCTACTTCGATCACTACGCCGTCACGCATCAAGGCGGTGTTCATGGAAACAAATCGATTTAGCCTGCCTTCAGCCTGCTGGCCTAAGAGTTCGCTGACACTTGTCGGATCTTCGGCCAGTACCGCCGCCAGCGGGTGTAGCTTCAGACCTTCCGGTAGGTCGGCCAAGTTGGAGGCGGCGGCATGAAACAGGCCGTCGACCAGTGTCAGGCGTGGACCTTCGGCCAGTGACGGGGCGAGTGCCAGCACCGATTCGGCACTGACAGCAGCCACGGCTGATTGGTCGGCATCCGTGAAATCTAGGCCTGCGATCGGGCTGACATTGGTCCAGCGCCATTCTTCTTCACGTGGATCAGGGAAGCCCTTTGCGCTGAATTCGCTCCAGGCTTGCCGGCGCAAGTCGGCAAATGGACCATTGGCCGCATTCAGAGCGGCAAAGTTGTTGTGCCAGGCGCTGTCGGGTTTAAGGCCCACAGACGGGGTGCTCATGCCACGGCCTCCCTGAGGATCTCTTGGTAACCCTCCTTCTCAAGACGCTTGGCTAGGCTCTTGTCGCCTGACTTGATAATGCGGCCCTTGTAGAGCACATGCACGAAATCCGGTTCGATATAGTCGAGTAGGCGCTGGTAGTGGGTGACCAATACAATGGCGCGATCCGGACTACGCAGGGCGTTGACGCCGTTGGCCACAATCTTGAGCGCGTCGATGTCCAGGCCGGAGTCGGTCTCATCCAGCAGCATCAGCTTCGGCTCGAGCAACAGCATCTGCAGGATTTCGTTGCGTTTTTTCTCGCCACCGGAAAAACCGGCGTTCACGCCTCGGTGTAGGAAGGAGTCATCCATCTGCATCTGCTGCATTTTCTGGCGCAGCAGCTTCATGAAGGTGAACGTATCGGCTTCTGCTTCGCCGCGATATTTGCGCAGCGCGTTGTAGGCTTCCTTGAGTAGGTAGATATTCTTTACACCCGGAATCTCAACAGGGTGCTGGAAGCCAAGCAGCAGGCCTTCACCAGCACGCTCCTCGGTTTCCAGTTCGATCAGGTTCTTGCCCTTAAACAGGATCTCTCCCGCGGTGACTTCATAGTCGTCACGGCCACCGAGCACCTGACAGAGTGTGCTCTTGCCAGAGCCATTGGGACCCATGATGGCATGGACCTCGCCCGCCTTGACCGACAGGTTAATGCCCTTGAGGATTTCCTGGTCGCCGATCTTGACGTGCAGGTTCTTGATTTCAAGCATGTTCATTACTCCGACGTATTCGTTATCGGGCTTGCGCGTTAGGAGTCAGGCAGCCCGTTGTTGTGTTTCTTGCGTAGGTTGGGCGGCATATCGAGCCGTTCACAGCAACCTGTCGCTTTGCAGGCCTTAGCCCACCGAACCTTCCAGAGAAACGGCCAGCAGTGCCTGAGCCTCGACTGCAAATTCCATCGGCAGCTCGTTGAACACTTCCTTACAGAAGCCGTTCACAATCATGTTCATGGCATCTTCCTCTGACAAGCCGCGGCTCTTGAGGTAGAAGATCTGGTCGTCGCTGACCTTAGAGGTAGTGGCCTCATGCTCAACATGGGCGGTTTTGTTCTTGGCCTCGATATACGGAAACGTGTGTGCCGCACAACGGTCGCCAATCAGCAATGAGTCACACTGGGTGAAATTACGTGCGCCCTGGGCGCTGGGAAGGATCTTCACCAACCCGCGGTAGGCATTGGAAGCTCGGCCAGCGGAAATGCCCTTAGAGATGATCGTGCTGCGGGTATTGCGGCCGATGTGAATCATCTTAGTGCCGCTATCGATCTGCTGGTAGTTGTTACCTACGGCCACCGAGTAGAACTCGCCGACCGAGTCGTCGCCCCTGAGAATGCAGCTGGGATACTTCCAGGTGATTGCCGAGCCAGCCTCGACCTGGGTCCAGGAAATCTTGGAGCGTGCACCACGACACTCGCCGCGCTTGGTCACAAAGTTGTAAATGCCGCCCTTACCTTCCTCATCGCCCGGATACCAGTTCTGGACCGTGGAATACTTGATCTCGGCATCGTCCATCGCCACGAGCTCGACTACCGCCGCGTGCAGTTGGTTTTCGTCCCGCATGGGGGCAGTGCAGCCTTCCAGATAGCTGACATACGCGCCTTCCTCGGCGATGATCAGGGTGCGCTCGAACTGGCCCGTGTTGAGGGCATTGATGCGAAAATAGGTGGATAGCTCCATCGGGCAGCGCACCCCCTTGGGGATGTACACGAATGAGCCATCGGAGAAGACGGCCGAATTCAGTGCCGCATAGAAATTGTCCGACGGCGGTACGACTGTACCTAGATACTTTCTCACCAGTTCCGGATGATGCTGCACCGCTTCGGTGATCGAACAGAAGATCACTCCGGCCTCAGCCAGTTTCTCACGGAAGGTGGTGGTTACCGACACCGAATCGAACACCACATCGACAGCCACGCCGGCCAGCGCGGCACGCTCATGCAAAGGAATACCCAGCTTTTCGTAGGTTTCCAGCAGTTTCGGATCCACGTCGTCAAGACTCTTGGGACGCGCAGCATCGAGCTGTTCCTTGGTCTTGGGCGCGGCATAGTAGGAAATAGCCTGGAAGTCGATTGGCGGATACTTAGCATGCACCCAGCTTGGTTCGACCATCTGTTGCCATTGGCGAAACGCACTTAGGCGCCATTCTAGCAGCCACTGGGGCTCATTTTTCTTGGACGAGATCAGTCGGATCACATCCTCGTTGAGGCCACTGGGGATAATCTCCTGCTCGATATCGGTGGTGAAACCGTACTTATACTCGCGTTTGACGAGTTGTTCGATTTCCTGGTTTTCACTACTCATAGCGTGAAGCTCCACTCATAAATGGAAAAGGCACGACGTGGCGTACCAGGTGTTTGTTGTCGTATCGCTAAAGCTGTTGTCCGGTGACCAAGAGTGCTACACTGGCGCCAAGCCAAACGGAATCCGCAAACTAAGCAATAGCTGCCATAACGCTTCCAGATTGAACCCAGAAACTCTCTGGGTGCCAGCGCCTTCAGTTCACCAACTATTGAGTCACCCCAGTTGGGTTTGATCGCCAAACTGACAGACCTTGGTCGGCGCATCCGATCGCTACTTACCATTTCCGTTTTCGCTAGGTTTCATATGGCTCATTGATACGCCGTTTCACTAATCGCTTTATTTTGAGCCAAAAACTTACTATTTCGTCCATATAAAATCGAGTATTTTACTCGGGTTTTATCGGTTTGTCCGGTACTGGACAGAATTTTAGCCAAGAAGCTTACGGTTCTAAGAAAACCTGGATGTGCTTGACCCACATTTGCATTAGTTTGGAAGTCATTGGTACCGGTGCTGGGGTAACCCACTGTTTGGCACCGCGGTGATCCCGAATCTCGGCATAGACGCCATGCTAGCCGAATGTTTGGAAGACTGCGCCAGATGTTTGCAGAGTAAAAAGGGGGGGTGGTCATGAATGCCCGAGTAGGGTCGATCGTGTTGACAAGATGGACTGACGTAAAAATGCAGGGATGACCCCGCATTTTTACGTTTTAACAGTGGGTGCTTAAACTGGTTTCATGGCGTTGTATTCATCCTCGAAGAAAAACTTCTCCTCGCCAAAAGCCGGCTTGAGGTGGTTCAGCCAAGTGGCGGTTTCATCATATTGGGCGAAGAACGGACGTTGTACCCAGTCCGGATTGCGGCCCTGAATAAAGCGCAGGACGAAAACCTTCTCGCCATTGACCTCGGTTACGCCCTGGATTTCGACCTTGCCGGGGCCGGCGCTCATGGATGGGCCACGAGCTGTCCGTGCGAGCCCCGAGACTTGTTTGATCGCATCACGGTAGATTTCATAGGCCCTTGCCAGTGGCACTTCGAAGTAGTGCTGGGCGCCGGTGTCACGCTCGACAAACATGTAATAGGGAATGATGCCCACGCGCACTTGCTCACGCCACATCTTTGCCCAGTCGTCGGCATTGTCATTAATATGTGCCAGCAGTGGGCCTTGGGAGCGAATTTCGGCGCCGGTAGCGCGAATGCGCTGAATGGCCTGGTAGGCGATATCGGTTTTTAGCTCACGCCAGTGGTTGTAGTGTGCCATGATCGCGACGTGCTTGCCGGCCTTGACCAACTTTTCTAGCAGCGCGATCAGCTCATCGGCATCTGTGTCGGTTACAAAGCGGTGCGGCCAGAAAGTCAGTGCCTTAGTGCCGATTCGGATGGTTTGCACATGGTCAAACTCCGGTTCGGTCAGCTTGGAGAGGTAATTCTCCAGATGCTTGGTTTTCATAATCATCGGATCACCACCGGTTATCAACAGGTCGGTGATGCCCTTGTTCTTTTTCAGATAGGCATGCAACTGGTCGGCCTGATTGGAGGCAATGCGCAGCTCCTTGTCACCTATGAACTGCGCCCAGCGGAAGCAGAAGGTGCAGTAGCTGTGGCAGGTCTGCCCCTGGCTTGGGAAGAACAGCACGGTTTCGTTGTACTTGTGCTGCAATCCTTCAAGCACTTCGCCATTAACCTTTGGCCGGTTCATTTCAAGCTGACCGGCCGGGTGGGGATTGAGCTCCATGCGTAGTTCGTGAGCCAGCGCCTGGATTTCAGCCCTATCGGCATTCTCGCGATGCAGCTTGGCCATGCGCTCGAACATCTCGGGCTTGAGCATATCTCGCTGGGGGAAAACTAACTGGAAGATCGGATCTTCGGGAATATTATTCCAGTCGATCAGTTCGTCGATCACGTACTGGTTGACCCGGAAGGGCAGCACGCTGGCGACCACTTTCATCTCGAATCGTGTCTGTTCAGGCAAGTCCGCCAGTTGCGGGATCTTGTCGATCTGACGATCGGTGAAGACCTTAAAAGCAGTCGGTTTAGCCTTGATGGCATCCAGATTCGATAAAGTCAGTTCGCCCTTATGCTCGACTTGTAAAACAGCAGAATTCATAACGCCTCCGATGAGCTTGAACGGTTGTCGGTTCAAATGTTGGAAGGGCCTCGCAGGCGTGCACGCCTCTTCCTAAAAAGTAAAAGCTGTTCTTGGGTAGCAGGCTTTCTACCCAGCCTCATGGACATTTTCATAGCATGAAAGAGCCGCGACCTTAACAAAGAGGCATGGCTTCATCAAATCTCGGTTTCTGGAGATTAAGACTATGTGAGACAAATAACCACATCGTGACAGCCCTGATGTCGCTGCGCTCTGTCATTCTGTAACCGAATTGTCACAATATATTCATTTTATTGTGACGGTTCGTCTCGAGAATGCGCCTCACGAGTTAGGGGCATGTCGCAGACATCTCCGATTCGTGCCATCACTCTAACCCTGAGGAAGATCGATATGACCTTCAAAAAGACCTTATCACTGAGTATAGCAGCAGCACTGGGTCTGGCGGCCTCTGTAGCTTCCGCCGAAGTGGATCCCAATCTGCCGTCCTATGAGCGCGTTGCTGGTATTTCCGGTAACCTGACCTCAATCGGTTCGGACACTTTGAACAACCTGATGACACTCTGGGCAGAAGAGTTCACCAAGTTCTACCCGAACGTGAATGTGCAAATTCAGGGCGCGGGTTCGTCCACTGCACCGCCGGCATTGGTTGAGGGCACCGCCAACTTTGGTCCAATGAGCCGCCCGATGCGTGACTCAGAAATTCGTGAATTTGAAGACCGTTACGGTTATCCGCCGACCGAAGTGCCGGTTGCTATCGACATGGTCGCGGTGTATGTGAACAAGGACAACCCGATTGAAGGCCTGACTATCCCGCAGGTTGACGCGATCTTCTCCGCTACCCGCGCTTGTGGCTACAAAGAAGACATTACCAAGTGGGGGCAACTTGGTTTGACTGGCGCTTGGGCCAACCGAGACATCACCTTGTACAGTCGCAATGCCGTTTCCGGCACCTATGGCTACTTTAAGGAAAATGCGCTGTGTGGTGGTGACTTTAAGTCAACTATCAATGAGCAGCCGGGTTCCTCGGCGGTGGTTCGTGCGGTTGAGCAGACCATCAATGGCATTGGTTACTCCGGCATTGGCTACAAGACCTCTGGTGTACGTGCGGTCCCGCTTGCTAGGGCAGAGGGCGAGCCCTATGCGGAGGCTAATGCTGAGAATGCGGTAAGTGGTGCTTATCCGCTGGCTCGATTCCTGTACATCTACGCCAACGCCAACCCCAACAGCGGTTGGAACCCCATGGAGAAGGAGTTCTTACGCATGGTGCTCTCCAAGGAAGGTCAAGAAGTGGTACATCGCGACGGTTATGTGACCCTACCGGCGACTGTCGCCGCGCAAATCAAGCAGGAGAAGGGTCTGGAGTAATCCAGTCCTAATTTGCTTGCCATATAGGCCCCATCACTACTGTGATGGGGCCTACCTTATCTTGACAATGCCTTGGTGGGTATTGTCGCCAAATTTATGGAGAGCAAGTTTGATGTCAACTACTAGGCCCGCGCCCGCGCCCGCACGCACGTCTTTGTTGCCTAGCCCGGAGCGGCGGGAGCGTTTACGCAAGATCAGGAAGATTCGCGATGGCATTTCCCGTTACGGTGTCGGTGCCGGCGGCATAGGGGTGATCTTTGCGTTGGCTCTGATCTTCATCTACTTGTTCTACGAAACTTTGCCCCTGCTTAAGCCTGTAAGCATGGGGGTAGCGCAAAGCTATCAGGTGCTCGGTGAAGACGGTCAGATGCCGACGCTTCATTTGACGCTCGATCGTTATGAGGAAGTTGGCGCCCGGTTTTCCCAGTCTGGCGTGATCACTTTCTTCGATGCCGACACTGGTGCGATTCGCCAGCGTGAGCAGGTGCCGATACCAGAAGGTGAGACCATCACCAGCTTCGGGCGTTCTGAGTCGCGTAAGCGTTTGTATGTTTATGGCTTTTCGGATGGATCGATCTTGCCAGTCAAGATCGAGTATGACCTGAGCTATCCTAATGATGTGCGTCACATCACACCCAGGCTCGCTTATCCGCTTGGCGAGGAGCCCATTCGCATTGGCGGCAATTTAGATCGTCAGAACTATTCGGCCGTAACAATCGTGGATGGGCGTGGTGGTTATATGGTGGCGGCCGGCAATCAAGACGGTGACATCGCAATAGCGTTGTTTGCCACCAGAACCAATATGCTCACTGGCACGGTGCAGATTTCACGGCAGGATTATGTGCTGCCCAATATCGGCCAGCCGATTCGCCAAGTGTTGGTCAACGAGTCCCTGCGTAATCTGTTCGCCATCGACGAAAATGGCTTGCTGTATCACTTCGACATCGTCGACCGGAACAACCCGAAGTTAATCGAGACGGTACAGCTAGTGGCGGATGGGGCCCAAGTGACGGCAGCCGAGTTTTTGGTGGGTGCCCGCTCACTGATCGTTGGGGGCTCGGATGGCACTGTCGCTCAGTGGATGACAGTGCGGGATGCCGACACCAATGTGACACACCTGGTGAAGATACGTGATTTTCGAACCCAGCCGGGAGCTATTACCTACATCGAGCCGGAGTACTCCCGCAAAGGTTTCCTGACCGGTGATGACCAGGGCAATATCGCGCTGCACTATGCTACTTCCTCGGTGACGCTCAAGGAGCTGGCGGTCAGTGAGGCACCAATCAGCCGGATTGCCATTTCGCCGATCAACCAGAAGGCGTTGGTCGAAAGCAAGGGCGCCAATGTGCTTCAGGTACTCGAGATCGATAATCCGCATCCGGAAATCTCGATGAGTGCGCTTTGGGGTAAGGTCTGGTACGAAGGCCGCGATAAGCCCGAGTTTATTTGGCAGTCCTCTTCGGCCGATGACGCCTTTGAATCGAAGTTCTCGCTGGTGCCGCTGTCGGCCGGCACGCTCAAGGCGGCGCTGTTCGCGATGTTACTGGCTACACCGCTGGCCATTATGGGCGCGATCTACACCGCTTATTTCATGTCCGCGCCGATGCGCAAGATTGTCAAGCCATCCATCGAATTGATGGAGGCGTTGCCGACGGTAATTCTTGGCTTTTTAGCTGGTATCTGGCTGGCGCCATTCATTGAAAGCCACCTGCCGGTAGTATTCACCAGTCTGATCCTAATCCCTTTGGGAGTGGTATTTGCAGGATTGGCCTGGAGCAAGATGCCGGCCTCAGTTCGCCATGCGATTCCTGAAGGCTGGGAAGCGGCGCTGCTGATTCCAGTAGTGATCCTGCTCGGCTGGCTGACAGTGATCGCTAGTCCCTGGATAGAACTGGCCTTTTTTGATGGCTCGATGCGCCAGTGGTTGACCGACGTCGGCATCACCTACGACCAGCGCAACGCGTTGATTGTCGGCTTAGCGATGGGTTTTGCGGTTATCCCTACCATCTTCTCGATTGCTGAGGACGCGGTGTTTACGGTACCCAGGCACCTTACCCAAGGTTCGCTTGCTCTAGGCGCCACAAAGTGGCAGACAGTAGTTGGCGTGGTATTGCTGACCGCTAGCCCCGGTATTTTCGCAGCCATCATGATCGGTTTCGGTAGGGCGGTGGGGGAGACGATGATCGTGCTGATGGCTTCTGGAAATAGTCCAGTTCTCAATTTCAGTATCTTCGAAGGCATGCGCACCCTAGCCGCCAATATTGCGGTGGAGCTTCCGGAAACGGCGGTTGGCTCGACCCATTTCAGGGTGCTATTCCTCTCCGCACTGGTGCTGTTGGTGTTTACCTTCATTCTCAATACAGCAGCGGAAATGGTGCGCCAGCATCTGCGCAAGCGCTACGCATCGCTGTAAATTCAAAGACCGAGGTTTATCCAATGAAAAACTGGTGGAAAAGTGGTTCCCCCTGGATCTGGCTAAACGCCGGCGCCGTCAGCATCAGCATCATTATGGTGTTCGGTCTGCTGCTACTCATTCTGGTGCGTGGTTTTGGACATTTCTGGCCTTCCGCGGTGGTGGAGACGACCTATATTTATCCCGATGGCAAGCAAGTGCAGGTTATTGGTGAGCTGAAAAAATCCGAGACACTCACGGCTCAGTCGCTGCGGGAAGCCGGCGTAGCATTGCCTGAAGAACAACAGCTGGTGACCCGCCACCTGTTCAAGCTGGGCAACCGGGATGTGACCGGGCGTGACTTTGTTTATTTCATCGAGGATTTCATGGGGGAGTGGAGTTACCCTAAGGAGATCACGGTGCTGGAGCGTCGTGAATGGGGTGACTTCTACGGCAAGCCACTTCGCCTGCTTGAAAACGACCAGGTAGTGGCTGAGGGTGAGGCACTCTGGCCAGCCTTTATGGAACGCCTTAAGCGCAGCAACCGTTTGTACGACGAGATTCGTCATATCGAACGCCACGAGATCGGTAACATTAACTATCGTCTCGAACGAGTGCGATTGGATCAGCGCCGCGCGGAACTGCGCGGCAATCTCACACCAGAGATGGAAGCCGAATTTGCTGCACGTCGGGCGAGCCTCAATCAGGAGTATGCCGAGCTGCAGGAGCGATTAGATCGCCTTCTAGAGGAGGTGCGCCGTGATGCGATCGTGATGGAGGTCGCCGGCGGCCAGGAAGTGACCATCGGCCTGGATCGGATTGTGAAGGCTTGGCAGCCGAACAATATGTCGATTCCTGCCAAGGTGGGTTTCTATATCAAGGCTTTCTTAGACTTTATTTCCGGCTATCCGCGTGAGGCGAACACCGAGGGCGGTATTTTCCCAGCGATTTTCGGCACGGTGGTGATGGTGTTCGTGATGACAATCATTGTGACTCCTTTTGGTGTGCTGGCCGCCATTTACCTGCGGGAATACGCTAAGCAAGGGCCGCTGCTGAAGGCGATTCGGATCTCGGTGTACAACCTAGCCGGGGTGCCGTCGATTGTGTTCGGCGTGTTTGGTCTGGGCTTTTTTGTCTACATTGTGGGCGGTTCGATCGACCGAATGTTCTATCCGGAGGCGTTGCCATCGCCCACCTTTGGTACGCCGGGCTTGTTCTGGGCCTCGCTGACACTCGCCCTGTTAACTCTGCCGGTGGTGATCGTGGCCACGGAGGAGGGTCTCGCTCGCATTCCGTCTACTATTCGACAGGGGTCGTTGGCCTTGGGGGCAACCAAGGGCGAAACCCTTTGGAAGGTGGTGGTGCCGTTGGCTACGCCAGCGATGATGACTGGCTTAATTCTCGCAATTGCTCGGGCGGCTGGGGAGGTAGCTCCGCTGATGTTGGTCGGTGTGGTGAAACTGGCTCCGACCTTGCCCATCGACGGCAATTTTCCGTTCGTGCACTTAGAGCGCAAAATTATGCACTTGGGCTTCCATATCTATGACGTGGGTTTCCAGAGCCCGCATGCAGAAGCCGCTGAGGCCCTGGTCTACGCCACCGCATTGATTCTGGTGCTGCTGATCGTAGTGTTAAACCTGACGGCGATCTTTATCCGTAACCATTTGCGTGAGAAATATCGGGCTGAAGGCGATTGATGCCAGGTAGTCGATACCGTTAACGAAACACAAGTTTGGAGAACGTTAAAGATGACCAACAATACCACAGTCAGCAGCAATGCCATCGATACCAGTATGAATTCAGGTCTGTTTCAGGATAAGAGTCGCGCGCAACGTTCGCTGTCCGATGAAACGATCGCGCTTTCCGTAAAGAATCTAAATCTGTATTACGGGAACAATCAGGCGCTAAAGAATGTGACTATGGATATCCCGGCCAAGCGCGTGACGGCTTTCATCGGTCCTTCAGGTTGCGGTAAGTCAACGCTGCTGCGTTGCTTTAATCGCATGAACGACCTGGTTGATTCCTGTCGCATCGAAGGCTCGATCTACCATCGTGGTGAGAATATTTACGCCAAACATGTGGATGTGGCCGAGCTGCGTCGCCGTATCGGCATGGTGTTTCAAAAGCCCAACCCGTTTCCGAAGTCAATTTACGAGAACGTGGCCTATGGCCTGCGGCTGCAGGGTATTAAGGACAAGCACGTGCTCGATGAAGTAGTCGAGAAATCGCTGAAGGGCGTGGCCCTTTGGGACGAGGTGAAGGATCGCTTACACAAAAGTGCCTTTGGTCTTTCCGGCGGTCAACAGCAGCGTCTGGTCATCGCCCGTGCGATTGCGATTGAGCCGGAAGTGTTATTGCTGGATGAGCCGACGTCCGCATTGGATCCGATTTCCACCGCTAAGATCGAAGAGCTCGTCGAACAGCTTAAAAAGAATTATACCATCCTGATTGTGACGCATAACATGCAGCAGGCGGCGCGTGTATCCGATTACACCGCCTATATGTATTTGGGCGAGCTAATCGAGTATGACGACACGCAAAAGCTGTTCGTTAATCCGTCCAAGAAAGCCACCGAAGACTACATCACCGGTCGCTACGGCTGATGTGGTTTACGGGACGAAGCTCGACCTGCGCAACGGTTCTTATTTGGTTCTTATTTCTCCAGCCTTGTCTGCACACTAAATGGCGCGCAAGCAAGGCTGCATTAATGTTGTCTAGGTCATTGCTGGCTTTCACACAATCATTATCTCATTGTTATATTGTCCGATTATGAAAAGCTCTTTTTCCGTTCTTCGCGTGTTCCTGTTCGCCACATGGTTATGGGGTGGAGCAGGCTTTCTTCATGCTGATGAGCTTGCGGAACTTGAGCAGCAGGCTTATGCGTATTTGCAGCAAACTCCGCCGGATTGGGCGGCAGCGCGGGCCGCATTCAAAGTTGCTGCCGATGCCGGCTCACCGCGGGCAATGGCCTACTTGGGGTGGATATTCGAAACCGGGCAGGGTGTCGAAGTTAATGGCGAGAAGGCCGCATATTGGTATGCAAAGGCGGCGCGGGCTGGTGCATTGGATTACGCGGTTAAGCTCGGCTGGATGTATCTAGGCGGGCATGTTGTACCAGCAGATCGCGAGCAGGCCGAGTATTGGTTTGGTATGGCCATCGAACAAGAGCACGTGCCGGCCAAGCTAGCGCTGGCGTCGGTGATTATCGCCGATGCGCTGGGTGGTCGAGATATCGATCGTATTTATGAGTCGCGTGCCTTATTGGAGCAGGTGCTCGAGGCTGGTGACCTGACGGCTGCCTTTTTCCTCGCTCGTCTGTATATCGAAGGCATTGGTGGCCATCCTACCGATGCAGAGAAGGCAGCTTATTACACGCGGCTGGGTGCTGAGAGTGGTCATGCCCAGATGCAGGGCTGGTTGGCACAAATGTACCTTCAAGGAGCCGGGGTGCCGCAAGATAATATCGAAGCCGGTAAATGGGCCCTGCTGGCTGCTGCCGGCGGTGACCTGCTTGGTCAGCAACTCAATGCGATCTTGGATGCTGAACTTTCCGATAGCGACAAGGAGCAGGTCGTGGCCCGTGCTATGTCATGGATGCGCGATCGGCAGAACGCAGTAAACCGGTAATTCATCATGCTGCGTGTCATTATCTTCAGTTTGATAGCTTTAGTGGTGGTTGCCTTCCTGGCGCATAGTTTCGGCATGACGCCCGAGCAGATTGAATCGCGCATTTTGCTGACGGAGCTCAATATCGAGGAAGGAGAAGTCTACCGCAATGCGCATCGTCATTATCCGGGCGTAACCGAGCTGCCCAGCGGTTTGCAGGTCGAAGTGTTACAACTGGGGCAAGGAGCTATCCCTACCGTTGATGACTGGGTCGAGGTGCATTACCGTGGCCTGCATCTTGATGGCCGAGAGTTTGCAAGCACCTGGCGCTGGGATGCGCCGGTCACGGTGCCGATCAGCAAGACCATCAAGGGTTGGCAGGAGGCGTTGGTGGCGATTCCCGAAGGGACAAAAGTCAGACTTGTCATTCCGCCATCGCTTGCCTATGGCGCGGCCGGTGGTGGTCCCATTGGCCCGGAAGAAACCCTGATCTTCGAGATCGAGCTGTTGCGCATAGTCGAGCCGCCGGCTCCCATGGAAATCGATCCCTTGCAACAAAGAGTGCCGGGGTTGGTCTGATCTGATGCCGATCTGAAGTCTTGATTCGGTATGAGGTTCTTTTTGTGAGTAACATGAGTCCGACCTTGAGCGAATTTGAACAGGATCTCTTGCGTCTGCAACGCTACGCCCAAAGAGTCCGCAAACAATATGTGTATATTGGCGCGCTGCTGGGATTGGTTGCGGGGGTGGTGATGGCCGCTGCCTTTGGCAGCGTGGATGCGACACTGGCCGGTGGCTTATTTTTGTTAGGGATTTTGTTGGGTTCGCTGGCCGGTTTCTATCTGGGGGACGTGCGCGCTTGTGAATTGCAAGTTCTCGCCCAAATGGCTCGGCTATCAGCACGAAATCGGTCATGACGTTCTGCGTTTGTTCCTCTGTGACATCACCTTACTTGGCAGTGGCTGTCCCAAATGCTAGTGCAGCTTCACCCGGATCCAGGGCCCAGGGCGTGGCCGCTGAATAAGAGGTAGAGATACGACTCGGGAAGGATAAGGATATCGACCAGAAGCCGGGTGTGGTGATTGACAGGCAAGTGACTCACTAGCGATAGCGAGTTGGATTACAAGAAGCTTTAGCAGGGGTGGATTGAACTGGACGGTATTGATTCAAGGAAGCGGGCGACGATGGATCGAGTTTTTGATTACACGACGCTGGTAGACCAGTCCGACCAGCGCCAGCAGGCCAGCGGTTAGCGCAGGTATTAGCATATTGATTCCTGGCCCCATCTGGTGGCCGAATACGCCGCCAGTGCCACCGACGATAAAGCCAATCAGTAAGGTCACCAGCAGCCAGGCCTCCCAGGGCCAGCGTTCCCCCTTCAGGCGCTTTGCTATATAGACACCGATGTCGGTGCTTAGCCCGGTCACATGGGTTGTTCGGATCTGTAATCCGTGATAGCTTGCCACGAGGGCGTTCTGCAGGCCGCAAGCCATCGCTGCCAGGATAAGCGACGCTGTCGCATTGCCAAGTGCAGCTAACAATGCGGAAGTCGTTAATAACACCATTTCTAGGAATAGTGCCCAGCTGTACCGCTCGCTTTGTCGGAATTGCCGATGCCCGATGAGCAAGCCCGAAATCATTGCACCGAAAATGAAGCTGACCAGTATTGACAACGACAAGCCCAGCAGGGCCCAGTTTTCCATGCCGATACCTTCGCTGATATGCGAAGCCAGCCCAGTCATTTGGCTGACGGGTAGCCCGAATGCAAGCAACATCGCTGTATTTACATGGCCAGCCAGCCCAGCCATTAAAAAGGCCAGCAAAAATACCTTGGGCTTGGAATGAACTGGTTGTCGTTCTGGATAGGGCATAGTGCTCTTAAGGGGGTTTGTGTTAGTTGATCGAGGATATGTTGTTTTCCTTACTTAGGCAGTTTTTCTTGCTAATCGTTTTCCGCGCAGGCCCGCAAGATCTGCTGGCTACAAACCAGGCGCTTTATATTGCAGCCGGCTTCAACGCACTGGTGGGCTTTCTTGTAGCTCGGTCGGTGGATGGTGGACTGGAAACAGCACTGGGACCGGCCGCTGAGGTTGCTGTAGAGCTTGTCTTACTGGCAGTTTATGTCGGCCTGTGGGTGTGGATCCGAGAAGTGCCCAGTCGCTTTTTACAAACACTGACAGCTGCATACGGCGTCAATGGCATGGTCACTTTGATAGCCTGGCCGCTATTGGTAGCCAGTCCACCGATGGAGGAAATCGGCACAGTCCAACCCGGCGCGTTAGCGTTTCTGATTCTGACGATAATAATGTGGAACCTAATGGCTTTGCAATGTTTTTCGTCATGCGCTGAACATGGCACTGCCATTAGGCTTTCTGTTGGCTTTCATCTATTTTCTTATTGCTGGTTTTATCGTGACCTCTTTTTATGAGCCCATCTCTTGAACCCCTGCACTTTTTGGGTATTGCCGGTACCTTTATGGGTAGTCTGGCGCTGCTGGCTCGCGAGATGGGGCATCCGGTCAGTGGGGTAGATGCCAATGTCTATCCGCCGATGAGTACCCAGCTGGCCGAGCAAGGCATCGCCTACGCGGAAGGCTTCGACGTCCCCTTACCCGAGAACGCCCGGCTTATTGTCGGCAATGTCATGAAACGGGGGATGCCAGTGATCGAGACTATGCTCGATCGCGGCCTCCCCTATACTTCTGGCCCTCAGTGGCTTGGCGAGCGGCTGTTGTGGAATCGCTGGGTGATTGCGGTGGCTGGCACCCATGGCAAGACCAGTACCGCGTCGATGATCGCTTGGATCCTCGACTATGCCGGCATGGCGCCGGGCTTCCTGATTGGTGGGGTGCCAATTAATTTCGGCATTTCGGCCCGCTTGGGAAACTCGCCTTTTTTCGTGATCGAGGCCGATGAGTACGACACAGCGTTCTTCGATAAGCGCTCCAAATTTGTGCATTACCACCCGCGCACCTTGGTGCTTAATAATCTTGAATACGATCATGCCGATATCTTTCCTGATCTAGCGGCGATCGAGACGCAGTTTCATCACTTAGTGCGCATATTACCAAGTAGCGGGCTGGTGATTGCGAATGCCGATAGCGACGCACTTAAGCGGGTGCTGGACCGTGGTTGCTGGACGCCAGTGGAAACCTTCGGCCAGACGGGTGATTGGCAGGTGGTGGGAGTAGATCCCATCAGCAGCCGTTTCGACGTGGTGCTCAAAGGGCAGTTTCAGGGGAGTCTGGAGTGGTCGTTGCTAGGTGAGCACAACCGAACTAATGCCTTAGCGGCCATTGCTGCAGCGCGTCACGTTGGAGTACCTGTGAAGGTCTCACTGGCGGCGTTGACTGAGTTTAAGGGAGTGGCGCGCCGGATGGAGTTGCGTGGCGAGGTGGGCGATATTCGTGTTTATGACGATTTTGCCCATCACCCGACTGCGATTGCCAGTACCGTGGCTGGTCTTAAGAACCGTTATCCGGACCGGCGGTTGATCGCAGTGTTGGACCCTCGTTCGAATACCATGCGCATGGGCGTGCATCGTGAGGCGCTCCGACAGAGTTTCGAAGGGGCTGACGCCGTCTTTATCTATGCACCGGCGGACCTGAGCTGGAATCCGGCCGAGACGCTGGCCAGCATGGCTAAACCGCTTACCGTCTGTCACACTCTGGACGGACTACTGGCAGCTTTGCTTGAGACGCTGCGCGCAGGGGATCAAGTACTGGTGATGAGTAATGGGGCCTTTGGTGGTCTGCATCAGCGCTTGCTGGATGCCCTGGTTCAACGGAGTGAGTCGGCATGAGCGCTTACGCACAACGTGAACATCCACGGCACATCACGCTGGCCATCACTGGCGCTTCTGGGTTGCAGTATGGTATCCGGTTATTGGAAATGTTGCTGCGTGCCGATGTGCGGGTGTCGCTGTTGTTTTCCCGGGCCGCTCATGCGGTAGCGGCGCTGGAGATGGATTGGAACCTGCCGTCGCGGCATGATGAGCTTGCGGCGCTGTTTTCCGAACGCTTTGGCGCTGCGGATGGGCAATTGCGAGCCTATGCCCGCGAGGACTGGACCGCGCCGATCGCTTCGGGCTCCAATCCGCCGGATGCGATGGTGGTCTGCCCCTGCACCACCGGCACCCTGGCGGCGATCGCGACGGGCATTTCGGATAACCTGATTGAACGCGCGGCCGATGTCGTCATCAAGGAGCGTCGGACGTTGATTCTGGTTCCGCGCGAAACACCGTATTCAGCGATCCACCTGGAACACATGTTGAACTTGGCCCGGCTTGGTGTGGTGATTCTGCCGCCGAATCCGGGTTTTTATCACCGGCCGCAAACGGTAGATGATCTGGTGGATTTTGTAGTAGCTCGTATACTCGATCAGTTGGCTGTGCCACATCAGCTTATGCGGCGTTGGGGCGAAGAAGGTTGAGGAGATGAAAGACTGATGACCGAACTGGAGATGCCATTGTTTCCACTGCACGCCGTGCTTTTTCCAGGTGGGACGCTCGCCCTGCGTGTGTTCGAGGTTCGATATATCGACATGGTGCGCCAGTGCCTGCGCGAGGATCGACCTTTTGGTGTGGTGCTGATCGCTGAGGGCAGCGAGGTTGGCGGGGAGGTGACTCCCCATAAGGTGGGTACCACGGCGCGGATCGTTGACAGCGGCATGCGCTCGGACGGCTTGCTGGGGATCTTTACGCAGGGTGAGCAGCGATTTGTTATCAAAAGCTGTCGTAGTCAGAAAAATGGCCTGCATGTCGGCAAAGTCCAATTGCTGGAGGACAAGCCTCGCATCGAGCATACCATGCCGCACTACCGGCAGCTGCTCACGCGCTTGATCGAGAATGACCCGGCCCGTTTTCCAGCCCATGCCCGTCGGATGGATGACCCAGTTTGGGTTATTTATCGGCTTGCTGAATGCCTGCCGATTAAGCTTCGGGAGCGTCAGCGTATTCTTGAGGCACAGAGCTTGGACTCCGGCCTGAGCATCATTGATGAAGCGCTTGAACGACTGGGGCTGATGCCGGTTTAAGACTAA
>Ga0209836_100017_pt1 | contig 44447 bp, 44 predicted proteins | sample ElbSprsedimmetaG_FD_184147 | JGI IMG/M metagenome (GOLD analysis project Ga0209836, IMG submission 184147) | Hot spring sediment bacterial and archeal communities from California, USA to study Microbial Dark Matter (Phase II) - Elbow Spring... ... | reverse complement strand
GGGCTGGCAGTCGCCGAGATGATTAGCGCCCAGCCGCAGCTCAAGGACAGTCGTAAGAGTCGCCTGCGGCGAGTGCACGAAGACGAACCGGCACCGCGCTCGGTACAATTACTTGGCAATGACCCGGCTCAGATGGCCGATGCCGCTCGTCTAGCTGTCGATCAAGGTGCGCAGATTATCGACATCAACCTCGGCTGTCCGGCCAAGAAGGTCTGCAAGAAAGCCGCCGGCTCGGCGTTGATGGCTGAACCCAACACGGTCCGCCGGATCGTCGAAGCCGTGGTCGCAGCCGTCGAAGTGCCAGTCACCCTCAAGATGCGCACCGGCCTAACACCCGAGCAGCGCAATGCGGTCGAAATCGCCCGTATTGTCGAGGACGCCGGCATTGCTATGCTAGCGATCCATGGCCGCAGCCGCGCCGACCTCTACCGAGGCGAGGCCGAATACGACACCATTGCTGCTGTGGTCGATGCCGTCACAATCCCAGTGCTCGCTAATGGGGATATCAACTCGGTAGCCAAAGCACGTCAGGTACTGGCCCAAACCCATGCTGCTGGCATTATGGTAGGTCGCGGTGCCCTTGGCCAACCTTGGTTGTTTGCGCAACTTAAGGCCGCCCTTGTAGATAAAAAGCCATGGACGCCACCGTCAAGGAAGGCACAAGTGGCAATCCTGCAACAACATGTCGCCGCGCTGCACGCGCATTACGGCGAAGTGATGGGGGTGCGTGTAGCACGCAAGCATGCTGGATGGTATGCTCAAACCTTAGCACTACAGCCCACATGGCGCTCTACCTTCAATGCTCTCGAATCTGCCGAAGAGCAATTGGACTGCATTAACCAGTTGATAGACCAACTCAATAACCAAACTGTTATTGCCGCATAACTCACGTTGTCGCCATGAAGAAAACCAGCCTGATCACGTCTAACGATGTCTCGCTGAGCGAAGCAGTGCGTGATGCTCTCCAAGCCTACTGGCGCACCCTGGAAGGGGATGACCCTTGCAACCTATACGCTCTGGTTCTACAAGAAGTCGAGCGCCCTCTCCTCGAATCAGTGATGGCTCACTGCAACGGCAACCTGTCACGTGCCGCCCAGTGCTTGGGCATCCATCGCTCCACGTTGCGCAAGAAACTTCGGGAACACGCTCTCTCCATTAACTGATATCCATTGCCCGCACCGGCACGAGTGTGAACCGGCTGTCGCTGGTAGTAAAACCTCTTTCACTCCAGCCAAAAATATTGAAAATAAGCGCCGCATTCCCGATGCGGAATGGTTATCGACTTGTCCTTAAAATCCGAAAATGGGTCGAACACCTCGAGTCGGGCTGAAGCGATGCTTATGGCCATTGCCTGCTCCTCGGGGTCATGATTAGTGTGTTATTGGCCAATCAATCAAGGTACATGCTTATGAACGATAAGACTGACTTTGAGGATTTGGACGAAGAATGGAGCGACGATAGCAGCAGTGATGACGGTAGTGACGACGGTGACGAGACCGCTGACTCACCACTACTGAAGTCACTTGATAACAAAGATGTCCGTAGACGACTGGACGATCTACTCGAGGAACGTCGTCTCAAAAAACTTATCCTGGACGATTACTATGACTAAGCGACAAACCATGGATAACGTTACTAATCTTCCACTCATTGGAGTTGTTCCATGAACGCTCCGACAGCAAATCAATCGCTGTTCTTGGCCGCTGCGGCGCTAGCGGGTGCAGTGGCCGTTATCCTCGGCGCCTTAGGTTCCCACGCCCTAGGCGACCGGCTGGATGACGACTTGCTCCGGGTCTACCATATTGCTGTCGATTACCAGTTCTGGCATGCGCTGGCATTGCTAGCCACTGGCCTTTGGCTGCAATGGCGCCCTCACCCGGCACTAAAACTGGCCGGGTGGGCATTTCTTTTCGGGCTGATCGCCTTTTGCGGTAGCCTTTACGTTTTGGCCTTTTCCGGGATACACCTATTTGGTGCCATCACCCCCATCGGAGGCCTGGCTTTTATTATCGGCTGGCTGGCCATGTTCCGCGCAGCTCTGATAGTGCGAAAAACGGTGGATTGACCACGAGGCAATCGCCAAACCCACTGATTCGGAAACTACGGATGAAACAACAGCAAACCTATCCCGGCCTTCTGGAAGATAAAAATGGTGGTTTGACCGATATCGGTCGGATTGTCATGGACGCCCGCGTGTTCGGCCTGATTAAGCCCGACGCCACTTGCGCCGGTTGGACACTGGGTAGTCTTCAGAGTCTAATCGAAAAAGTGCACCGCGAATGGGACAAATATGGCAACATTCCAAGTCAGTTACCCGATGAGCTGCGCGCTCGTCACGAGGCTGAATACAACGCTGCCATCGAGCGCGCTCGTAAATCAGGCTGGGATCCGGACCTGGACCTATCCGACGAGCAATGATCCGCACCGTATCTGAGAACGGGTTATCTCGGATAACTTTATCGAGTAGAGCATATCCTGCTCTAATTTTGCTAGAATCTCTCCACCGGCCTGACCAAATGGCCGACTTCGATAACCCTTCGCCGGGGTGGTGGAATTGGTAGACACACGAGACTTAAAATCTCGGGATCGCAAGATCGTGCGGGTTCGATTCCCGCCCTCGGCACCATCAATATGTCAATGGCTCAACAATGAGCTTCCTTTAGCATTATCTCAATTCCATTAACAATTGCCCTGCGACTACCTTTGTCCGCTTTTTTCTTCGCAGACTCAACTCACTTGTGCATTTAGCCGCTTGAACCTGCAAAATGTATCGATAATGCGTTAATCTGGCTGTGTTTTTGCCATTGAGCGTACTAATCTCTCAACTTATCAAGGTTGCTTTTCCTCAAGATCGAAGATTGGTCAGGCATATCCGCGATAACCGGTGTGCACGCAACCTAGTTTATGGCATTTAGCGCATTGCCGAGGATCTAAACCTCATCACCATTGCCGAATTAATCGAAGACCGCGACATCGCAGACATCCTCGGGATAAACTGGGCTCAGGGTTATTACTTTAGCCACCCCTCAACTGCTGCCGATATATGAACGCAGGTTGTACCACTTCCCTCTCAGACAAAAATGGTGTAGTCTTCGCGCTCTTAAGCGGGGTGTAGCGCAGCCTGGTAGCGCACCTGCATGGGGTGCAGGTGGTCGGAGGTTCAAATCCTCTCACCCCGACCAAACTTGGCTAGACTTAGCCAATAAAAAACCCGCCAAATTTATGATTTGGCGGGTTTTTTTGTTTTTCAGCGTTAGGCATGGGTAGACACACCTCTGTTAGAAAAACTCCCTGTCAAGCCGCTAGCACGAACATGGATGCCATAGTTTCAAGTGGGGCGCCGACTTCTTGCGGCTACGCTTTAACCAAACGAACTGAACGGCCACGACTGCAAAGCTACCTCAAGCGATTAGTCATTGAGTAGTGTCCCAGGCTGCTACCGAACTGAACGTGGGTCAGCAACCGCCTGTAGTGGCGGCCGGCTATGTGATCTACGCCGAGAAAGTCGAACCCTTCGCGCTTTGACCCCGATAGCACGCCCCACAGGCCCGTAGCCCGAATACCGCAAAGCGCAATCCGGAAAGGCGCTTTACTCACCAACCAGTTGAGCGAGGCACACATCCCACTCTACTTTGTTCCATCCAGGCTACCGTCCTGCCTTTGTCGCTGATATTAGGAATATTAGGCAGAAACTAAAATCCCGCCAGTGGCGGGATTTATGGGTTCAACAAAGCATCAACCAAGTTCGCTCTCGGCCTTGGCCACCACTTCCATCATCGGGATCAGGCTGTCGGGGTTGAGCGAGATACTTTCAATGCCCTGCTCGACCAGAAAGCGGGTGATCTCGGGAAAATCAGATGGCGCCTGACCACAAATACCGACATACTTATGGTGGCGGCGGCAGGCTGCAATAGCCTGGCGCAGCATCTCCCGTACTGCCGGATGACGCTCGTCGAAGCCCTGCAACAGGCCCGAGTCACGGTCGACACCGATGGTCAGCTGGGTCAAATCATTCGAACCAATCGAGAAGCCATCGACTTTTTCCAAGAAGTCATCGGCCAAGATGACGTTGGCGGGAATCTCGCACATCAAGTAGACCTTGAGGCCATTCTCGCCGCGTGCCAGGCCATGAGCGGCCATCAGTTCGAGCACCTTATCGACTTCCTCAGGGGAGCGCACGAACGGCAGCATCACCTGGGCATTGTCCAGGCCCATGTCCTCGCGGACCCGGCGCATGGCCTCGACTTCCATTGCAAAGCAGGGCTGGAACGATTCATCGTAGTAGCGTGCCGCACCACGCAGGCCCAGCATCGGGTTTTCTTCCTCAGGTTCGTAGTGCTCGCCACCGAGCAAAGAGCGGTACTCGTTGGACTTGAAGTCCGAGAAGCGCACAATCACGGGCTTGGGATAGAAGGCGGCGGCAATCATGCCGATGCCTTCAGCCAGCTTCTGGACATAAAACTCGCGCGGGCTAGAGAAACCAGCAATCCGCTCGCGGATCGGATCGGCCAGCTCCTTGGGCAACTGGTCCAGTTCTCGCAGGGCGCAGGGGTGGATGCCGATGGCCTGGTTGATAATAAATTCCAGTCGCGCCAGACCCACACCCGCCGCCGGCAGTGGCGCATGCACCAGGGCCTGATCGGGGTTGGCAATATTGAGCATCAACTTGGTTTTGGTCTCCTCGATGCCTGTCAAGTCCACGGTTTCGACATCGAAGGCCCGCTTGCCGGCATAGACATAGCCCGTTTCGCCCTCAGCACAGGAGACAGTCACCATCGTGCCGCTGGAAATACGCGAGGTGGCATCGCCACAGCCAACCACCGCCGGAATACCGAGCTCGCGGGCGATAATCGCCGCATGACAGGTCCGGCCACCGCGATTGGTGACAATGGCAGCAGCGCGTTTCATCACCGGTTCCCAGTCTGGGTCGGTGATGTCGGTAATCAACACCTCACCGGCCTGCAGGGAATGCATGTCGGCGGCCTTCTCAATCACCCGAGCCTTACCCGTACCGATCTTGCCACCTACCGCCCGACCGGTGGCCAGTACTGGGCCGCGCTCACGCAGGGTATAGATCTCGTGGCACAGCGGATTGGCCCGCGACTTGACCGTTTCTGGACGCGCCTGAACGATGAATAGCTTACCGGTCTCACCGTCCTTGGCCCACTCAATATCCATTGGACGCGGCTCGCCGGCTTGCTCGGAGTAGTGTTCCTCAATAATAACTGCCTGGCGAGCCAGTTCGAGGATCTCCTCATCACTGAGTGCAAAGCGTTGGCGATCACTCTTCGCTACTGGTTCATTGCGGGTGACCACCCCTTCCTTGCCATCGGCATAAACCATGCGGATGGCCTTCTCGCCCAGGCGGCGGCGGATGATGGGCCGCTTGCCCGCTGCCAGCGTCGGCTTGAACACCAGAAATTCATCCGGATTGACCGCGCCCTGAACCACATTTTCACCCAAACCATAGGCGGCAGTGATCAACACCGTGTCGCGAAAGCCCGACTCGGTATCTAGGGTGAACATCACGCCCGAACTAGCCAGGTCGGAGCGCACCATCTTCTGCACGCCGATCGACAGCGCGACCTTCTCATGCTCGAAACCCTGGTGGACTCGGTAGGCAATGGCCCGATTGGTATACAGCGAAGCAAAGACCTTACGGCAGGTCGCAAGCAGCGCGTCCTTGCCACGGATATTGAGATAGGTTTCCTGCTGGCCAGCAAAGGAGGCGGTGGGCAGATCCTCGGCGGTGGCTGAGCTGCGCACCGCCACATCGGTGTCCTCGCCATACTTGGCACACAGCGCCTCATAATGCTCACTGATGGCCTCGGCCAGATCCGCTGGCATCTTGGCATTGATGATCCAGCTACGGATTTCCTCGCCGGCGGTCACCAGATCGCGGGTTTTATCAACATCCAGATGCTTAAGCCGATCAATGATCTTCTGACGCAGGCCGTTGCTGTCCAAATAGTGCCAGAAAGCCTCGGCGGTAGTGGCAAAGCCATCGGGAACAGTCACTCCTTTCGGCCCCAACTTGGCGACCATTTCCCCTAAGGAGGCATTCTTACCGCCGACCTTGGGCACATCGGCCAGACTCAGTTCGCTAAACGGGATAACCAGTGGCATGAGGCTTACTCCTTGTTGTTGCCTTGGTGACCACCATTCTGCCCCAACATAGAGTTATTACAAATTACAAATTAAATACAAATAGCCTCGCAGACTCTTGCCCGGCCCTTGGCACTCATTCTCGAGCCGGGCTTACCTTCACGTCGCTTTCTTTGACAATGCGGGCAACCTCATTGTAAACAAAAGGCACTGCTTCAAGGATGGCACGATGCACAGCCCGATCCGCCGCCTGCGCAAAGCCCCGAGCATTACTAGTGGTGACTGGCTCGCTGGTGCGGATGGTCAAGGTTTTTACGACTGTCCGCTCCGGCACTTCAATTAGACTCACCACAATCTCCAACCTGGCAACCGAACCACCCTGAATAAACTGGTGCGTCAACTCGTTCAACTCTACCCGCATGCCCCAGCGCGCACTCAGGCGACTATCCGGCCCAACCACGGTACGAAAGCCATCGAAAGCATCAAAAGATTGCTTAAACACATCGAAAAGCAGCTCGGCCGGCGGAGCGACCCAGCGGCTTCGGGTGTAGTAAACCAGTTCCTGCGGCTGCCGGCTATAGGCCATGCGGGCCGTGTCAAAACCACTGGCCGCAACCACTGTATAAATGCGCAGAGCGTCATCCAGTGTCGGCGCGCCCATTTTAGATAGTGATTCGATCGGTGCGCTCAGGCGGTAGGTCACCACCTCCTCGGGACGCTCCAGCAACGTGGAGCAACCAGCCAGCAACGGGGCAATCAGCCCAATGACGCTGCCGAAACGAAAAAACGACGATATTTTCATTAGACAAACCTTCCAGTACATGCAGGATAGCGGCCGAAACCCATCGCCATGATCACTCGCCCGGCCCCGGGGCGTAGCGGGGTCCGCCGGTGATCAGTCGACTGGGGTTATCGCGAATCTCAACCACCAGGCTGGTCAGCTCACGACTGAGCAATTGCATCTGATCGAGCAGGCGTTCGAAGTCCGGCAGGGTTTCGGTACGAGTCCGTTCCAAAGTAGCGCTACCAGTCGCCAAAAATTCGCTGGCGGCCAAACCGGCCTCACGAACCCCGTCCGCCGCCCCCTCGACCTTGTCCAGGGTGATCATTATGCGCTCGCCCACATCGGCAATGGCGCTTACCGCCCGCTGCCCGTCGCGCATCAGTTTTTGGCCTTCGATCATCACAATCTGGCCTTGCTCGGAGAGCGTCACCGCATTCTCAGCTGTTTTGCGACTAGCCTCGATAAAGCGGGTGATGTCCGTACGGTGCTCCGCCAAAGCGGCGCTCAGGTCACCTACATGCTGCACAATTTGACCGAGAATAGCGACGTTCTCCTCGCTAAAAAGCTGTTCAAATCGTTCTCCGATCCGATTGAGCGTAACCAATACGCCACTGATGCCATCATCCAACTTGGAGAACAGCGTTGGCTCGTAGGGGATCACCGGGTACGCTTCGCCTGGTGGCGGGCGTAGTGGCGTGGTATCCGGTCCTACTGCCGACAAATCGACAATCAGCAAACCGGTGATACCCTGCATCTGCAAGCGAGCTCGGGTATCCGCCGTAATCGGAACACCCTGTTCGATTTCCAAATAGAGACGGACTTGAAGAGGATTGTCACGATCCAGCTCAATGCGACTGACCCGACCAACCTCGACACCGCGAAAACGCACCGAGGCGTTCTGGTTTAAACCACTGACACTGTCGCGGGCGTAAACGAGGTAGGTATCATAAGCCTTGCGCGTGGTACCCTCAGTCAGCCAAAAAGCCACCACCACGGACAATGCACCAAGCACCAATACGAAAACACCCACCGCGGTGTAATTTACTCTCGACTCCATAACTGCTCCCGGCTCGTCCTCTCGAGAAAACCTTTAAACATGCTCGTCCTCAACATTTGTCGGGTGTTCCAGCCGATACTGGTTGGCGTAGACTTGCGACCGCTTACCCCGAAAATAGGCCACCAATTCCGGCTCATCTCGCCGCGACAACGCATCGGCCGTCCCCATTGCCAGCACTCGCTTGCGGCCAAGGAAAGCGACTTGGTCCGAACCGCGCCATATTGAATCCAGATCATGCGTGACCTGCAGCACCGTCAGCCCCAGCAAATCCCTTAATTCGATGATCAACTCATCAAAGGCAGCTGCACTGATTGGATCGAGCCCCGAGGTCGGCTCATCAACCACCAATAGCTCCGGATCCAGAGCCAGCGCCCGAGCCAATGCAGCGCGCTTGACCATGCCGCCGGAAAGCTCGCTCGGGTACTTGCTCGCTGCATCCGGAGGCAGACCCGCGAGAGCAATCTTGAACCGACCGATTTCCTCCAGGGCTTCGGCCGGCACTGCGCCATGCTCACGTATCGGCAGCATCACGTTCTCCAGGACAGTCAACGAGGTAAACAACGCCCCGCCCTGGAACAACACCCCAATACGCTCACGCAAGCGTTGGCGTTGATTGACACTGAGCAAGCGCACATCTTCGCCAAATAATTTCAGCCGGCCTGCCTGCGGCTCACGCAACATGATCAGGGTGCGGATTAGCACTGTCTTGCCGGTACCAGACCCACCGACTAAGGCCGTGATACTGCCCTTTTCGAGTCGCAGGTCCAAGCCATCATGTACCACAGTCTGGCCAAACCGGTTCACGATGCCTTCGGCTTCAACAACCGGAATTGCCATGCTCAAATCCCCATCATGTTGAACAACACCGAGAACAGCGCATCGAGTATGATCACGGTAAAGATCGCCTGCACCACACTCATAGTGGTAGCGGCGCCCACAGCCGCCGCACTGCCGGTGACCCGCATACCCTGATGGCAGCCGATTATCGCGATGACCACCGCAAACACGGGCGCCTTCATCAGTCCCACCAGCAAAGTTGAGAGCGAGACCACCTCCGGCACCCGGTTGAAATAAGTCTGCATCGATACGTCGAACACCGCAGAAGCCACCATCGCCCCGCCCAGCAGTCCGAGAACATCGGCATAGATGAATAACAGGGGCATGACGATAATTAGCGCAATGACCTTGGGGACCACCAGCATATCTAGCGGATGGATGCCGATTGCACGCAGCGCATCCACCTCCTCGGTAATTTTCATAGTGCCAATCTGGGCGGCATAGGACGAGCCCGTGCGCCCAGCGACCAGGATGGCCGTGATCAATGGTGCCATCTCGCGCAAGGTAACAATCGCAATCATATCCACGATCAGGATATTGGCCCCGTATTGCTTCAGCGTAGCCCCTCCCTGATAGGCCAGCACCATTCCGATCAGAAATGACAGTAAACCGACGATAAACAGGGCCTGTACGCCGGCCAGCGCGATCTCGTTAATCACTTCTCGCCAGCGGATCTGCCAGGGACGCAGAATCTGTGGCACCAGCCGGATGGTCAACTCACCCAAAAAATTCAGGTAGCTGATACCCTCCCGGATGCTTCCAACCGATGCGCGACCGATTTGTGCCAGCCAATTCTCCCTTGGTTTCGAAGGCGTATGACTATCGACACGCCGTTGGGCCACCAATTCCAACAAAGCGCGCTGCCTCGAATTCAGGTTGGAGCGATCAATGCGACCACCCGCGGACTCAAGTTGGCTAAGCAGTTGGTAAAGCAGCATGGCACCAGCGGTATCCATTGCACCGAGCTGATCGGTGGACAGCGTCATCACCTCGCCGGCCGCCAGTGGCGCAACCTGCCTAGGGCGAACCCGATCTAACGTACGCACAGTCCAATCGCCGATCAACGTTAGCCGATGAGCCTGTAAATCAACTTCAAAAGATGCCGGTAGTCGTGACATGCTTATAACTTCACGCCTTAACATTTACGGGCAAGACTAGGCCCGGCAGTCTATTATTGCCATCATTTGACTAGACGTACGCAAAAATTAGGCACAATGGCCAAAGAACGATTGCAAAAATTGCTCGCCCAGGCGGGATTGGGATCACGTCGCGAAATCGAGGGCTGGATCGCCCGCGGTGAAGTCCGCGTCAACGGCAAAGTGGCGATTCTAGGCACCCAAGCCGACCTGACAGATCGCATCGAAGTGCGAGGCAAATTGCTGCGTCTGCAGGACAAACCCTTCGAGCGCCGCGTACTAATTTATAATAAGCCAGAAGGCGAACTCACGACCCGACAGGATCCCAAAGGACGCCCTACCGTATTCGAGGCACTGCCACCGATTCGCCAGGGGCGCTGGATAACAGTCGGTCGACTGGATATCAATACCTCTGGTCTGTTACTAATCACCAATGACGGCGAGCTGGCTCACCGGTTGATGCACCCCTCCTACGAGATCCAGCGTATATACGCGGTGCGAGTATTTGGCGGATTAACGCCCGAGCAGCAACAGGCAATGCTCAATGGCGTCGAATTGGAAGACGGTCCAGCCCGCTTCGAAAGCATAGTCGAAGCCGGCGGCACCGGTGCCAATCGCTGGTATCATGTCAGCCTACGCGAAGGTCGCAATCGCGAAGTACGTCGACTGATCGAATCGCAGGGCGCAACCGTCAGTCGACTGATCCGTATCGGCTATGCCGGCATCACGCTGCCGCCTCGCCTGCGCCCGGGGCAAAGCGAAGCGCTGGATCTGGATACGGTCAACGCCTTGGCCACTCTCGTTGGCCTGCCCAAGCAAAGCGCTCTGAAGCAGGCGCCCAATGCACACACCCAGCGTCGCGCCGCCCAGTCCTACCGCGCCAGTCGTGGTACCCGTCTAGCAAGGCGACAGAGCCGAAAGTAAGCGCCGGCCAATGATGCTGTTTCAATAACTATCGGGTAAACTTATCACATGGCTAAAGAACTCAACCTCACCAACCACCTACTGACGGCCATGCCCGGCATGGGCGATGAGAATTTCGCTCACACCGTAACCTATATCTGTGAGCACAATGACAAGGGTGCGATGGGCATTGTGATCAACCGGCTGTTGGAGGTGAACTTGGGTGAGATTTTAGATCACATGAAAATCACCTGCACCCTCGAAGAGGTTCGCAAGCGTCCGGTATTTTTTGGGGGACCAGTGCAGATCGAACGCGGCTTCGTACTGCATACACCCAATGGTGACTGGGACAGCACCCTGCCAATTACCAAAGACTTGGGCTTGACTACCTCACGGGATATCCTTCAAGCAATGGCGGAAGGAGCAGGCCCAACCAAAAGTATCGTTGCCTTGGGTTACGCTGGCTGGGGCAAAGGCCAGTTGGAGCAGGAAATCAAGGACAATGTCTGGCTATCCACGCCCGCCAGCGAAGCGATTCTGTTCGACACCCCGGTGGAGCAGCGTTGGCAGACTGCTGCCAGTGCACTGGGTATCGACATCAACCTACTGACCTCGGAAGCGGGTCACGCTTGACGATTATTGATGAGCGGCAAGGTCTCTACGGTACTCGGTTTCGATTATGGCGAACTACGCGTTGGGGTTGCCATTGGCCAGACCCTGACCGGCAGCGCACGGCCGCTAGTCACCCTATACAACCGTGATCGCCATTGCATCAACTGGGATGCCATAACCAAGCTGATCACCGAATGGCAACCCGATGCACTGATTGTCGGTATGCCGACCAACGATGACGGCGAACCTTATCCGGTTGCCGAAGCGATTAAGCGTTTTGGCAACCGACTTTATGGCCGCTTCGGTCTGCCGGTACACTATGCCGACGAGCGCTTAAGTTCCGATGAGGCCGAGCGTCGGCTAGGCAAATCCAGCAAACAGCCCATTGACGCCATGGCCGCGACCGTTATTCTCGAAACTTGGCTAATGACCCATTCCCAATCCTGAATGCCCCCATGATCGAGTCTCTGGATACGCTCCTTGACAGACTGGGCAATCAACTTGCCGATAAGATCCGTGATGGCAGCCTGAACGAGCCGGTTATGGTCGGCATTCACACCGGCGGCGTCTGGGTTGCCGAAAGGCTGCACGCCTCATTAGGCCTGAAAGAGCCGCTGGGTAAGCTAAACATTGCCTTCTACCGCGATGATTTCACCACCATCGGCCTGCACCCGCAGGTCTCACCCTCGCTATTGCCATTCGAGATCGAAGGCCGGGACATTATCCTGGTCGATGACGTGCTATTTACCGGCCGCACCATTCGCGCCGCTCTGAACGAGCTGTTCGACTACGGCCGCCCCCGCAAGGTGCTGCTTGCTGTGCTGTTTGAGCGTGACGGCCGCGAACTGCCAATCCAGGCTGATGTCTACGGCCAGCGCCTAGAATTGACGGCTGACCAGCAGGTCAAGCTCACCGGCCCCGAACCCCTTTTGGCTCGTATCGTGACTCGCAAGGAAGATTGACATGGCGGTGCATTTTGTACGCCCCAAGCTACCCAAGCTGGCCCCGGACCCTTGGGCCATTCAGTTTGATCAGGACGGCAACCTCAAACATTTGCTCACCATCGAAGGATTAGGCCCTCAGTGGGTCAAACGTATTCTTGATACCGCTGAGGGTTTTATGTCGGTGACCGACCGCGAGATCAAGAAAGTGCCACTCTTGCGCGGTCGCACGGTGGTCAATCTGTTCTTCGAGTCCTCCACCCGCACACGCACCACCTTTGAATTGGCTGCCAAGCGGCTGTCCGCCGACGTACTGAACATCAACCTGTCCACCTCGGCCACCAACAAGGGTGAGAGCCTGCTCGACACGCTCAAGAATATCGAGGCAATGCAAGCGGACATGTTTGTGGTACGCCATGACCAATCTGGTGCAGCCCACTATATCGCCCGCCATGTGGCACCGCATGTCTCGGTACTCAATGCCGGTGACGGACGTCATGCGCACCCAACCCAGGCGCTGCTGGATGCCTTCACTATCCGCCGCATCAAAGGCGACTTCGCCCCGCTGCGGGTAGCGATCGTCGGCGACATCTTGCACTCACGCGTGGCCCGCTCGCAGATCCATGTGCTAAACACATTAAACACTGGCGAGGTGCGGGTAATCGCGCCGCGCACTCTGTTACCTAATGATGTCGAGAAGCTTGGCGTCCGCGTGTTCCATAACATGCGCGAAGGTCTAAAGGACGTCGATGTCATTATTATGCTACGCCTGCAACGTGAGCGCATGGAAGGCGGCCTGCTACCTTCCGAGCAGGAATTCTTTCGCCTGTATGGCCTGACCGAAAAGAAACTCGAATGGGCCAAGCCAGATGCGATCGTGATGCATCCGGGACCAATCAACCGCGGTGTGGAGATCGACTCGCGCGTGGCCGATGGCCCGCAGTCGGTCATCCTCCAGCAGGTATCTAATGGCATCAGCGTACGCATGGCTGTGATGGCGTTGTGCATGGGCGCCCGCAGCGAAAACTGAACTAACCCCCATGATGAAGACTCCGCCCAATCTTGGAATCGACTACGACCCAGTACGCCACCCCGAAGGCTGTCGCCCTGGCATTGACTGTGAGCGCTGGGTTATCCGCAATGCCCGCGTCATCGACCCGGCCAGCGACCTGGATTCCGTCACCGACGTATATATCGACAGCGGCCGCATCCTGGCTATCGGCCAGGCACCGGAAGGCTTTGCTGATGCACCTAGCGTCGATGGCAGCGGCCAGTGGCTTATCCCCGGAGTGATAGATAGCTGGGCTAGACTGCGGGAGCCGGGCGCTGAGCACAAAGCGACTGTCGCCACCGAATCTTATGCTGCCGTAGCCGGTGGCATCACCACCCTGTGCCTGCCGCCGGACACCAACCCGGTACTCGATACAGTAGCGGTCGCGCGCTTCGTCAAACGCCGCGCCCAGCTAGCTGGCCGTGCCCGCGTACTATGCATCGGCGCCCTCACCCAAGGCCTCAAGGGCGAGCGATTGTCCGAGATGGCCGAACTGGCCGAAGGCGGCTGCATCGCTGTATCCAACTGTCACTACCCGATGCGCAATCTGCGCTTGCTCAAGCGAGCGTTAGAATATGCCGCAACCTTCAATATCCTGGTGATGATCCAGCCGGAAGACGCCAGCCTGAGCCAGAATGGTTGCGCCCACGATGGCGCTATCGCCTGCCGCCTCGGCCTGCCGGGCATTCCGGTGGCGGCCGAGACCGCCGCTCTGGCTCAAACCCTCGCACTGGTCGAGGAGACTGGCGCTGCGGTGCATTTCTGCAATCTATCAGCCGCAGCCAGCGTGCGATTACTTGCCCGCGCTAAGAACGACGGGCTGCCGGTTTCCGCTTCAGTTAGCGCCCACCAATTGTGGCTGACTGAAATGGATAGCGATGCTTTCTGCGGCAACACTCACGTACTGCCGCCACTGCGCACCCTACGTGATCGCGACGCGCTACGCCAAGCCGTAGCCGATGGATTGATCAACTGTATTGTCTCCGATCACCAACCGCATGAACGTGAAGCCAAGCAAGCGCCCTTCCCTCAAACCGAGCCGGGCATCAGCAGCCTAGACACTCTGTTGCCGCTGACGCTCAAGCTGGTGGACGAAAAGGTACTGACCCTCAAGCAAGCCCTGGCCTGCCTGACCTGCAATCCTGCCCGACAGCTGTCGCTGGATGCTGGTGAAATCGCGGTCGGTGCCCGAGCTGACCTGGCGTTGATCGATCCAGACAGCTTTTGGACACTGGATGAAACCACCATGCACAGTGCTGGGCAGAATACCCCCTTTTGGGGCTGGGATTTCCGCCACCGGGTTACCCGCACTTGGGTCAACGGTAAGCTGGTCTATCAATTAAGCGAAGTCGACTGACGGACTGCTAGCCTGTTTCCCGCAGCGTCAGTCTCAGCAGAACGACCTCGCTTGTCGATACGGGTTACCCAAGGGCTACACCAAAGCGCCATGAATCAAAAAAGCCCGCCTAGTTTCAGGCAGGCTTGCTTCATTCCGGCAGAAGGAATACGCAATTAGATCAGGCCCAAGGCCTCCATTGCCCGGCTCACACGCATAAAGCCAGCGATATTGGCGCCAGCCACATAATCACCCGGTACACCGTATTCTTCAGCGGTCTCAAAGCAGTTACGGTGAATATCGATCATGATGCTCTGCAGGCGCTCTTCGGTGTACTCGAAGCTCCAAGAGTCGCGGCTAGCGTTCTGCTGCATCTCCAAAGCACTGGTCGCAACACCACCTGCATTGGCGGCCTTGCTCGGACCATAGGCAATGCCTCCCTCTTTGAACAAACGGACACCTTCCGGCGTCGTCGGCATATTGGCGCCCTCAACCACGGCAATGCAGCCTTGCTCCAGTAACAGCTTGGCATCATGCCCATTTAGCTCGTTTTGGGTGGCACAGGGCATTGCGACGTCACAGGGCACCGACCAGATATTGCCACCCTCGACATAGCGCGCATGCGGCACTTCATCGGCATAGACGGAAATACGACGACGCTCGACTTCTTTGATGCGCTTGATTCGATCCAGATCCAGCCCCTTCTCGTCAACCACAATGCCATTGGAATCCGAACAGGCAATCACCTTGGCACCTAGCTGAGTGGCTTTCTCAATTGCGTAAATTGCTACGTTGCCTGACCCGGATACCACGCAGGTCTTGCCATCCAGACTATCACCACGCGCCTTGAGCATTTCGTTCAAGAAATAAACGACGCCATAACCGGTGGCTTCACGACGAACGCGGCTGCCACCCCAATCCAAACCCTTACCGGTAAACACCCCCGACTCGTAGCGATTAGTCAACCGCTTGTACTGACCGAAGAGGTAACCGATTTCACGCTGGCCAACGCCGATATCCCCGGCCGGCACATCGGTGTACTCACCGATATGACGATATAGCTCAGTCATCAAGCTCTGACAAAAACGCATGATTTCGGCATCGGAACGCCCCTTGGGATCGAAGTCACTGCCACCTTTGCCGCCACCGATCGGCAAGCCAGTGAGCGCATTCTTGAAGATCTGCTCAAAGCCCAGGAACTTGACAATGCCCAGGTACACCGACGGGTGAAAACGCATACCACCCTTGTAAGGGCCCAGCGCACTGTTGAACTCGACGCGGAAGGCACGGTTGATGTGGATCTCGCCCTTGTCGTCCTGCCATGGCACACGGAAGATGATCTGCCGTTCTGGCTCGCAGATGCGCTGGATGATCTTCTGATCAGCAAGCTCCGGATGCTTTACCAGCACCGGCCCCAATGTTTCCAGCACCTCACGAACCGCTTGATGAAATTCGACCTCACCTGGATTACGGCGCAGCACTTCCTGATAAATCGGTTCAAGTTTCTCGTCCAACCTGCTTTCCATCGTCTACCTCTTTATCTGCGCCCCTTTCGGGGGCGATCAAATCAAAGCATGACCGCCGCTATGGCTATCATGACGCATTAAATCAAGGGGCGTAATTTTGCACCAACACAGCGCAAAACGCCATTTTGCTGCATAGGTTAAGCCGGATCCGGCGAGCAAGAAGGGTGGCAGACGGGCGAGTAGTCGATCAGTCCTTGGGCGGAGAGCGGTCAGATTTTGACTCTTCATGCTCCTCTTCACGTTGCTCGACCGAACGTGACAACAAACTGGCTATGAGCATCACCGCTCCGATTGCGATGGCACCAATCAGCAAAGAGATCACACCTATGCTCATCTTCCTTCCCTCAAAATCAAAGCAAACGCAGACTAAACCACAGGCTATGTAAACACCCGCGCTGTCGCCATGCAAGCCTCAAACCGCAAACACTACTTGGTATCATTTGCGAGCCTACTAACCTTGAGGACAATCAATTAGGGATAATCGATAGGACCCTTGATGAAATTTATCTGATCTCAGAGGCGTGAGAGAAATGGGGACTTTAGATCAGCAGGGGACGCCCAAAGACCTAGGTGTTGGCCGTCTAACATGCTCGTCTTGGTCCTCCATGAGGAGGCTTCCATACCAAGCAACCATAACGTTACCCCGACAAACCTTATCCCTGCCAGCCCTTAAAACACAACAGCTGTACCAAAATGCCTCTAGCGCTAACATGCGAGCAATATCTTGCTAGCCCAACAGTTCGAAAAGGTTCGAGCATTTAAACAGCCAAACAGCACAAACACATTTTTGAATCCGGCACGTTATCCTCGTATCCATCTCAAGGATGTGTATTGACAACCCCAAAAGGCCATATAAAATGCTTGGCCACTGTTTCTCTAGGCGCGTAGCTCAGTGGTAGAGCACTACCTTGACATGGTAGTGGTCGGTGGTTCGATCCCACTCGCGCCTACCATTTTTTAGAAGGCACTCCCGTGCTGCGGCGAGTGCCTTTATTTGTCGGATAACACCCTGCAATCACTGCGCAGGGAGCAGACCACCAACGGCCTGCATCCGCCCCTGAAACAAGCGGCTCTTGGTATGAGTCGCCACTGCCAAAGGAGAGCGTCATGCCTACCATCACCCTTCCCGACGGTTCCAGGCGTCATTTTGATCACCCTGTATCCATTGCTGAAATCGCCGCCGATATTGGTCCGGGCCTGGCCAAGGCCGCGATTGCTGGCAAAGTTGATGGTCGCTTGTTGGATACCTCCCGCGTGATTAGCCACGACGCAAACGTAACGATCGTGACCGCCAAGGATCCTGAAGGACTGGAAATCATTCGACACTCCACTGCCCACCTAATGGCACAGGCGGTGAAGCAGCTGTTCCCGAAGGCCCAGGTCACCATCGGCCCAGTGATCGAGAACGGCTTTTATTATGACTTTGCCTACGAGCGCCCCTTCACCATCGAGGATCTCGAGGCAATCGAGCAGCGCATGAAGGAAATTGCCAAGCAGGGCCTGCCGATTAGTCGTCGCGTTGTGCCGCGCAATGAGGCAATCGAGTTCTTTCGCAATCTTGGCGAGGAATACAAAGTCCAGATCATCGAGAACATCCCGGAACACGAGGAGCTTTCACTGTACACCCAGGGCGACTTCACCGACCTGTGTCGGGGCCCGCACGTACCGGCAACCAATTACCTGAAAGCTTTCAAGCTGACCAAAGTAGCTGGTGCCTACTGGCGGGGTGATTCCAATAACGAGATGCTGACTCGTATCTACGGCACGGCATTCGCCAGCGAGAAGGAGCTTAAGGCTTACCTGCACCAGCTGGCCGAGGCCGAGAAGCGCGACCATCGCCGCCTCGGCAAGCAGCTTGACCTGTTCCACTTCCAGGAAGAAGCGCCGGGCATGGTGTTCTGGCATCACAAGGGTTGGACGTTGTTCAACCAAGTACAGAACTTCATGAAGGCGCATCTGGCGCGACATGGCTACGAGGAAGTAAACACGCCACAGATCTTGGATCGCAGCCTCTGGGAGAAATCCGGCCACTGGGACAAGTTCGGCCACATGATCTTCGCGACCCACACCGAGGGTCGCGACTATGCGATCAAGCCGATGAACTGCCCGGGCCATGTGCAGATATACAACCAGGGTCTCAAGAGTTACCGCGACTTACCTTACCGGATAGCCGAATTTGGCACCGTGCACCGCAACGAGCCCTCTGGCACCTTGCATGGGCTGATGCGCGCGCGCCGCTTTACCCAAGATGATGCGCATATTTTCTGTAGTGAAGATCAGCTCGCCGAGGAAGTGGCAAGCCTCATCGATCAGACCTTCGATATCTACCAGCGCTTTGGCTTTAACGACATCACCATGGCCCTGTCCACCCGCCCCGAGCAGCGTGTGGGGGCAGATGAGTTGTGGGACAAGGCCGAGTCAGCGTTGGAAAAAGCGTTGACCGACAAGGGCTTAGACTTTCGGGTGCAACCGGGCGAAGGCGCGTTCTATGGTCCTAAAATCGAATTCACCCTTAAGGACTGCATCGGCCGTAACTGGCAGTGCGGCACTATCCAAGTGGACTTTTCCATGCCGAGCCGCCTCGGAGCGGAATATGTCGGCGCAGACGGCGCCCGCCATGTGCCGGTGATGATCCACCGAGCCATTCTCGGCTCCCTGGAACGTTTCGTCGGCATTCTGATCGAGCACTATGCTGGCCAGTTCCCGCTGTGGCTATCGCCGGAGCAGGTCGTAGTCATGGGCATTACCGACAAGCACGCTGATTATGTCAAAAATACCACTCAACGCCTCAAAGCTGCCGGTTTGCGTGCCAAGGCAGACTTGAGAAACGAGAAAGTGGGATTTAAAATTCGCGAACATACATTGCAGCACGTGCCCTACCTACTCATCGTTGGCGACCGCGAGATGGCACAAGACAGCGTAGCCGTACGGACTCGCAGCGGTGAGGATCTGGGCATGATCTCGGTCGATGATCTGATCGCGCGCCTGACTGAAGAAATCAGTTCGGCACTTTAGCTAGAGACAAGCGGCAAGCAGTTGTATAATGCCTATTTGACATAGGTCACGGTCCCAAACGGTAAACCTATAGGAATTTTTGGAGGATACAAAGATCGCTCTTTCCCGACCACGAGCACGCAGTGCTGATGAGCCACGGATTAATGACGAGATCACCGCACGTGAAGTGCGACTGATAAACGCAGAAGGTGAACAGGTTGGTATCGTAAATATACAAGAAGCCTTGGAAATAGCCGCCGAAGCTGCGCTGGATCTGGTGGAAGTAGCTCCTCAAGCGAATCCGCCTGTCTGCAAGATCATGGACTATGGCAAGTTCAAGTTTCAGCAAAGCAAGAAGGCTGCTGAGGCACGCAAAAAACAGAAGCAGATCGAGGTCAAGGAAATTAAGTTCCGGCCTAGCACTGAAGATCACGACTACCAGGTCAAACTGCGTAATGCCAAGCGGTTCCTAGAGGCTGGAGACAAGGTGAAGATCACACTTCGGTTCCGCGGACGGGAAATAACACATCGTGATATTGCCGATGCGCTGCTGAATCGCATTCAGCAGGATCTGGCGCAACTATCCAACGTGGAGCAACACCCACGTCTGGAAGGACGCCAGGTCACCATGGTCATGGCGCCTAAGAAAACATCCTGAGTGACTCAAGTTCGATTGAACTTTGTTTTCTTATAAGGCATTATTTGCGCCCCGTCATTATGGCGGGGTATTTCTTTTGGCCTCCGGCTCTGTCTGTTGAGTCAACAAGATCAATGTGCCAGGCGCGTTAGTTACTCCGACGTTGCCCGGTCGCAAAACCATAACTGGAAACTGGAGTTATACCATGCCTAAGATGAAAACCAATCGCGGTGCCGCAAAACGCTTCAAGGCCACTGCTGGTGGTTTTAAGCGTAAGCAGTCTCACCTGCGTCATCTCCTCACCAAGAAAAACAGCAAGCGTAAACGTCAGTTGGGCTCGCCTTCCTACGTCCACGCGCGCGATGCAGCTTCTGTTGCACGCATGCTTCCCTACGCTTAAGAGGATCTAGACCATGGCACGAGTAAAACGCGGTGTAACCGCTCGCGCACGTCATAAGAAAGTTCTGAAAAAAGCCAAAGGCTATTACGGTGCCCGCTCACGCGTTTATCGCGTGGCAAACCAGGCCGTCATCAAGGCCGGCCAGTACGCCTACCGTGACCGTCGCCAGAGAAAGCGTCAGTTCCGTTCACTGTGGATCACCCGGATCAATGCAGAAGCACGTAACAACGGTCTGTCCTACAGTCGCCTGATCGATGGTCTAAACAAGGCAGCCATCAAGATCGACCGTAAAGTGCTGGCAGATATCGCTGTGCACGACAAAGCTGCTTTCGCAGCCCTAGCTGAAAAAGCCAAAGCAGCTCTGGCTGCCTGAGCGGTAACAGAGTTATAATTTGCGTCTCTGTCGATCCTTATTCGGCAGGCGCGCAAACATGTCCGACGAGGCGCGCACGGCGCCTCGTTTTGTTTGTGCCTACCCCTTGTCTTGCAGACCATGGCGTAGGGACACAACACAAAACCCACGACATTCGCATTAAGAAGGCAATGTAAGTGAGCGACGATCTGAACGGCCTGATCGAACAGGCGCTGACCGATATCACTCAGGCTACACAGCTGGCCGAGCTCGAAACCATCCGGGTTGCCTTTTTAGGCAAGAAGGGCCAGATCACGGCACAGATGAAAACCCTGGGAGGTCTGGATCCTGAAACACGCAAGGCGCGTGGCGCTCAGATCAATGTCGCTAAACAGCGACTGATCGATGCCCTGGAGGCCAAGAAGGTCGAACTGGAGCAAGCCGAACTGGCCCGTAAGCTTGCTGCTGAAACCGTCGATGTCACCCTGCCCGGTCGTGGCGAACGGCCCGGCTCCTTGCATCCAATCACCCGCATGCTCCGTCGCATCGAGGTAATTTTCAGCCGCATGGGCTACGAGGTGGTTGAAGGCCCGGAGATCGAGCAGGACTGGTACAACTTCACCGCGCTGAATATTCCGGAGACACATCCGGCCCGCGCAATGCACGACACCTTCTACTTCGACGCTCATCGCCTGCTGCGCACACATACCTCGCCGGTACAGATCCGAGCCATGCAAGCTCAGCAGCCGCCGCTGCGGCTGATCGCGCCGGGCCGTGTGTACCGCTGTGACTCAGACATGACCCACTCACCGATGTTTCATCAGGTCGAGGTACTGTATGTGGCTACAAAGGTGCAATTCACTGATCTGCGAGCTACCCTGGAGCAGTTCCTTACCACCCTGTTCGAGCGTGACGATCTGCCGGTGCGCTTGCGCCCGTCGTTCTTCCCGTTCACGGAGCCTTCCGCCGAGGTCGATATCCAGTGCGTCCAGTGCCAAGGTGACGGCTGCCGTGTCTGCAAGGGTACTGGCTGGCTAGAAGTGCTCGGCTGCGGCATGGTGCATCCGAATGTCTTTCGGGCAGTTGGCTATGACCCGGATAAGGTCAGCGGCTTTGCAATTGGCATGGGCGTCGAGCGCCTGGCCATGCTGCGTTATGGTGTCGATGACCTGCGCGCCTTTTTCGAAAACGACAGCCGCTTTCTCGAACAGTTTGCCTGATCCGGAGCGAATATCTCGTCCGCACCTATCAAGTACTGGAATCAAAGATGCGTTTTTCAGAACAATGGCTGCGTGAGTGGGTTAATCCCGAACTGGACACTGCTGCGCTGGCTCATCAACTGACTATGGCCGGCCTGGAGGTCGATGCTATTGAACCGGCTGCTGACAAATTCACCGGCGTGGTCGTGGCCCAGGTGGTCGATGTACAACCCCATCCGAATGCCGACAAGCTGCGCGTCTGCCAGGTGGACGACGGCAGTGGCGAGCACCAGCAGGTGGTCTGCGGCGCGCCTAATGTGCATGTCGGCATGAAGGCCCCCTTTGCCCGCCCCGGCGCGGTACTGCCGGGTGACTTCAAGATTAAGCGTGCCAAGCTGCGCGGTGTCGAATCCTTCGGGATGCTCTGCTCAGCTACCGAACTCGGCCTCGGCGAGGACAGCAGCGGCCTATGGGCCCTGCCAAGCGATGCGCCGGTGGGTGCGGATCTGCGCGAGTGGCTCAAGCTCGATGACCAAATCATTGAACTGGGCATCACTCCCAATCGCGGCGATGCCCTGAGCATCCGCGGCCTAGCCCGCGAAATCGCCGCCCTCAATGGGCTGAACTGGCAAAATCCCGACTGCAGTCCGGTAGCTGCCGTCATCGACCAGCAAGTCGGTATTAATCTGCAAGCTAACACAGACTGCCCGCTTTACGGCCTGCGGGTGATTCGTAATGTGCGTAAAGACGCCACCACCCCACTGTGGATGACTGAGAAACTGCGTCGCTGCGGCCTGCGCTCCATCCACCCGGTAGTGGATGTGACCAACTACATCCTGCTGGAGCTGGGTCAGCCGATGCACGCCTTTGATCTGAACCGGGTCAAGGGCGATATCACAGTACGCATGGCTGATGAGGGTGAAAAGCTGGTCTCGTTGGATCAGCGCGAGCTGACACTGGACACCGACATGCTCGTGATTGCCGATCAGCAGGGCCCGGTCGCGCTGGCCGGCATTATTGGCGGTGCACACAGCGCTGTAGATAACGACACCACCGATATCCTGCTGGAAGCGGCGCATTTCACCCCCAGCGCAATCGCCGGCCGCGCTCGCCGCTTGGGTTTGAATACGGACTCTTCCTACCGCTTCGAGCGCGGCGTCGATCCGAGCCTGCCCAGGCTTGCCATGGAACGCGCCACTCGCCTGCTGCTCGAAATTGTCGGTGGCCAGCCCGGTCCGGTCGTCTGGGCACAGGGCGAGCTAAAGCCACGCAAGGTGATCGAAATGTCAGCTAGCTTCATCACCAATAAGCTTGGCATTGATGTCACTCCCGAACAGGCCGCCGATCTGCTGAATCGGCTGGAGATCAAGGTTGAGCGTGATGGCGACACCCTGCGGGTCACCCCGCCACTGCATCGCTTTGATATTGAAATCCGCGAGGATCTGGTTGAAGAAGTGGCCCGCATGATCGGCTATGAACACATCCGCAGCGAGGCGCCGCGAGCAACGCTGACCGCAGCGGCGCCGCCTGAGTCCGCCCTGCCCCGCGCGCGCCTTGCTGACTTACTGGTCGATCGCGGCTATCGCGAGGTAATCACGTACAGCTTTGTGGCCGAATCGCTGCTGGCAATGTTAAACCCGGCCGATAAACCGATCATGCTGGCCAATCCCATCTCGCAGGAGATGGCCGCTATGCGCACTACCCTGTGGGCCGGCCTGCTAAACACCGCTGTGTTCAATATGCATCGCCAGCAGAATCGCCTGAAGTTATTCGAGATCGGCCTGCGCTTTTACCACAACAGTGAGGGCGAACTGGTCCAGGACGAAATGCTGGCCGGCCTGATCACCGGCAGCGCGATGCCAGCCCAGTGGGGCGTACCGAGTCGCGCCACTGACTTTTTCGATCTTAAAGGCGATGTCGAAGCGCTACTGCAACTGACCGGCGGCACCGACCGATTCCGCTTCGAGGCAGCCGAGCACCCGGCACTGCACCCCGGCCAGTCGGCCCGGATTATCCTGGATAATCGGACGGTCGGTTGGATCGGCGCCCTGCATCCGGCCCACCAGTCTGAACTGGATTTGGCTCAGCCCGTATTTCTATTCGAGATTGAGCGTAACGCTTTAGCGTATCGAGCGATTCCATCCTACCGGAAGGTATCCAAATTCCCGTCTATCCGGCGTGATCTAGCGCTGATTGTGCCCGATAGCATCAAGGCTCAAACACTGGTGGACCTGATCCACTCGCTCAAGCTGCCAATTCTCCAGTCGGTAGAACTGTTTGACGTCTACCGGGGCAAAGGTGTGGAAGCTGGTTTTGCAAGCATCGCTTTGAGCTTGATTTTCCAAGATTTTTCTCGCACCCTTACCGAGTCGGAGATTCAGTCTGCGACGGAGCAGATGCTCACCGTGCTGAAAGAACACGGCATTACATTGAGAGGTTGATCATGGCGCTGACGAAGGCAGACTTAGTGAAACGCCTGCACGAAGAAATCGGTCTGAATAAACGTGAGGCCAAGGATTTCGTAGAGCTGTTCTTCGAGGAGCTGCGTTCTACCCTGGAGCAGGGCGAAGAGATCAAGCTGTCCGGCTTTGGCAACTTCTCGCTGCGCGACAAGGGCGAACGACCAGGTCGCAATCCTAAGACCGGCGAGGTAATCCCGGTTACAGCCCGCCGAGTGGTGACTTTCCGCTCCGGCCAGAAACTTAAGAGTATGGTAGAGACCTATGACGGCCGTCAGCACGACTAAGACTGACACCCTCCCAGCTATCCCACAGAAACGCTACTTCACCATCGGCGAAGTCAGCGAGCTTTGTGCTGTCAAAACGCATGTATTACGTTACTGGGAGCAGGAGTTTCCTCAGCTCAAGCCGGTCAAGCGCCGGGGTAACCGACGCTATTACCAGCGCCACGATATCGAGCTGATCCGGCGTATTCGGAGCCTACTTTATGATCAAGGCTTCACCATCGCTGGTGCGCGTCAGCAGCTTGAAAATGACCGCAAAAAACCGCTGGAGGCGACGCCTTCGGTTTCCACTGCTAGTAACGTCGTGGCCTCCAGGGTGCAAATACGCACTGAGGCCAACGAACGTCATCAGAACGTCGAAACGTCTTCCGGATCCGCTGTTAGTAAAAACGAACTGGCCGAGATCCGTCTTGCCCTCGAGGCCGTGCTGGAAATCCTCCGGCAGCAGAAATAATCCCGAACTTACAGAAATTTCGCGCGAAAGCCCACTCCTTTAGGGGTGGGATGCAGCGTGTTGCAATTCATCTGTTATAAAACGGATATAATCAATTTGTCCGCTTAAGCGGACTCAACTGTGGGACACAGGGGGGATCGCTTGGTGCCGTAAGGCAGAACGCCCGGGTACGGGGGTGCTCCCAAGAACCCCGCGGCTTTAGCCGTGTGGAGTGTCAAGCACTGATCTAATACCGACTAACAAATCCATCACAAAAACAAGCCTGGCAGAATCACCCCTGCCGGGCTTATATCGTTTGGCAAGTTTGCCAAACCAGGCCTCAGTTTCCACCAAGGCCTGGCGGCGCCGCTACCGGTGGTGATGGCCTAGCTGTTCGAGATCACGGACAGCTCCACGAGCAGCCGAGGTGGTCAAAGCCGCGTAAGCACGCAGCGCGGCGCTCACCTCGCGCTGCCGGTTGATTGGCTTCCATGCCGCCGGGCCACGTTCTAACATCGCCTGGCGACGCGCTTCTAGCTGTTGTTCGGTCAAGTCGACATCGATCCGGCGGTTTGGAATGTCGATAATGATGGTATCCCCCTCTTCCACCAAACCAATCTCACCCCCCTCAGCAGCTTCCGGCGAGCAATGACCGATGGACAGGCCAGAGGTACCGCCGGAGAAGCGTCCGTCGGTGAGCAAGGCGCAAACCTTACCCAATCCCTTGGACTTAAGGTAGCTAGTCGGATACAGCATTTCTTGCATACCTGGGCCGCCCTTGGGGCCTTCGTAACGGATAACCACCACATCCCCAGGCACGATCTGATCATTGAGGATCGCCGCGACGGCGTCTTCCTGCGATTCAAAGATACGCGCACGACCAGTGAACTTGAGGATGCCCTCATCGACCCCGGCAGTCTTCACAATACAACCCTCGCGGGCAATATTGCCGAATAGCACCGCCAGGCCACCATCTCGGCTATAGGCATGTTCAAGATTGCGGATACAGCCCGCTTCCCGGTCAAGGTCTAAACTCGGCCAGCGTGCATTCTGGCTAAAGGCCTCCTGGGTCGGAATGCCACCGGGACCGGCCAGGAAACGCTTTTTAGCCTCGTCACTGGCTGTCGGACGGGCAATATCCCAGCGATCTAAGGCTTCTCCCAAGGTAGTGCTATGAACGGTGTAAACATCACGGTGAATCAAGCCGGCTCGATCCAGCTCACCCAAGATACCCATGACACCGCCGGCGCGGTGGACATCTTCCATGTGATACTGCGCGGTCGAGGGCGCCACTTTGCAAAGATGCGGCACCTTGCGGCTTAAGCGGTCAATATCGGCCATCTTAAAATCAACATGGCCCTCATGCGCCGCTGCCAGTAGGTGCAGTACCGTATTCGTCGAACCGCCCATGGCGATATCCAATGCCATCGCATTCTCGAAGGCCTCGAAAGTCGCAATTGAGCGCGGCAGCACTCGCTCATCATCCTGCTCGTAATAACGCTTGGCCAGGTCGACGATAAGGCGACCAGCCTCCAGGAACAGCTCCTTACGATCAGCATGGGTAGCCAACAATGAGCCATTGCCTGGCAGCGACAGGCCCAGCGCCTCGGTCAGGCAGTTCATGGAGTTGGCGGTGAACATGCCAGAACAGGACCCGCAGGTCGGACAAGCCGAACGCTCAATGGCTAGCACATCCTCGTCGCTAACCGAGCGATTAGCTGCCTGCACCATGGCATCGACTAGATCAAGCTTGACAGTCGTCTCGTCCGATAGCTTGGTTTTACCAGCCTCCATCGGGCCGCCGGAGACAAACACAGCCGGGATATTCAGGCGCAGCGCCGCCATTAGCATACCCGGGGTGATCTTGTCGCAGTTGGAGATACACACCAACGCATCGGCGCAGTGGGCATTGACCATGTACTCAACCGAATCGGCAATAATTTCGCGCGAGGGCAGCGAATACAGCATGCCGCCATGCCCCATGGCAATGCCATCATCCACGGCAATCGTATTGAACTCCTTGGCAATACCACCAGCCTTCTCGATTTCCCGAGCAACCAACTGGCCAAGATCCTTAAGATGCACGTGTCCTGGCACAAACTGGGTGAAGGAATTAGCAACGGCAATAATTGGCTTGCCAAAGTCGTCATCCTTCATGCCGGTGGCACGCCAAAGCGCGCGCGCGCCGGCCATATTGCGTCCGTGAGTGGTAGTACGTGAGCGATAGGCGGGCATCAAGAACTCCTGCTAATCAAATCAATTCCGAGGCGCCTCGATCAATCCCTGCCAAGGGGATCGGAGGATCCCCTGACCAGTCGATCGAAGCACGCCGGGGTTAAACTGCCAAATTGTAACGTGGCGCGTCGTTTCGCGACGGTAGAATTCAGACTGTTATCTAAACTTTTTGATAAAACTCATCGCCATACACAGCATGCGAACAATCTATCGAGTAGAAAATATCTGGTTCGGCGGCTGTGCCATCGAGAAGGCCCTGCTGAAGATTAAAGGCATGACTGGTTTGGTAATTGATCCAGCGACACAGAAAGTCATGTTCAAAACGGTAGGATTCCGAACACCAGTCACCACTTAGGCAGCCGATTGGTCTTTGACTGCCATAGATGTCTATTATCACCGTGCAATATCACCGTGAATAATTGGGGCGCAATGGATCAAGCACAAAAGCGCGATGAACACACTGGCAGTGTCATTATTTCAACGGCTCAATATGACCACAGCAAAAGACGCGATACCCTCGCCTCTGCCCGTAAACCCCAGCTGCTCACTGGTTGTTGCCTTGACGTTGACTGCCTCCAGCTCAACCTTTAAATCCTCAGCAATCACTAACCGCATGGCTTCAATATGAGGTGACAACTTGGGTGCCTGGGCAACAACCGTCGCGTCTAGATTACCGATCTTCCAACCTCGTTCGGCGACCAACGCTACCACCTTACGCAACAGTAATCGGCTATCGATGCCAGCATAAGCAGGGTCGGTATCGGGAAAGTGCTTACCGATATCGCCCATCGCGGCGGCTCCTAGGATGGCGTCGATAATGGCATGTAGCAGCACGTCGCCATCCGAATGGGCCTTAAAAGCACGATCAAACGGGATCCTTACCCCGCCGATGATCAGGTGATCGCCCGTGGTGAAAGCATGCACGTCAAACCCATGTCCGACACGCAGCAATGTCATACAGATACCCCTTCTGTATGAGATAAGTCAGCCGGCAACACACCCTGCGCCCGCAGAATCTCAATGGCCAAAGCTAGATCCTCGGGATAGGTCACCTTGATATTATCCGGGCTGCCCTCCACTAGCCGTGGCCGATAGCCCAGCCGCTCCATCGCGGAGGCCTCGTCGGTGACAATAAAGCCATCGGCATGAGCCGAATCCAGTGCTTTCATCAAAGGCCCTAAGCGGAACATCTGCGGTGTCAGCGCATGATAGAGCCGCTCGCGGGATACCGTGGTTTCGATAACGCCATCAGCCGATACCCGCTTCATCGTATCGCGTACCGGCGTACCGAGGATACCGCCGTCGCCGAGACTCCCAAGCGTCAATAGCCGCAGCACATCCTCCGGGCGCACACAGGGGCGGGCCGCATCATGCACCAGTACCCAGCTTTTCGGATGATCCAGAGCAGCCACGGCTGTTAGAGCATGACGCACACTAATAGAACGTTCCACACCTCCGGTCACGGTCAGCACCGGCACCGACATATCCGGCAACCAGTCCAATTTACGCGAATCATTCTCAGCGAGCGCGAGTACAACACCCTGTAACCCAGGCAGATTGGCGAACCGTGCCAGGGTGATAGCCAGCATCGGCTGGTCGCCGCCCATCGGTAGATATTGTTTGGGTAGCTGGGCCTTCATTCGCTGACCGTTACCGGCAGCCGGAACAACCAGCCACCAGGAAGGAATATCAGACATGGGTTTGGTTTTTCATACAAAGTGAAGGAGAGGCTTACACCTCCCTGTAAATCATACACGACGGGGTTATATCGCGGACCACCTCATTCCATGAAGGTGGTCGGTGGACGGTCCGGCTGCTTCGGCAAGACACCGATGCCGGGGATTGCCGACGTGGTGACATCTGGCTGCACCGGCTCGATCACCTGGAAAAACGTTTCCCCTTCACCAATGAGCCCCAGCTCACTCCGAGCCCGGGCCTCGATGGCGTCGAAACCGGTCTTTAGATCGATGACTTCGGCCTCAATCAAACGGTTGCGCTCTTTGAGAAGCTGAATCTGCTGTTGGCGTTCGGCCAGATCCTTCCGCGCCTGCCACAAGCTGGGGATACCGCTCTCGGTCAGCCACAATTTGTATTGCAGGCCGAGCAACAGCACGAAGAGCAGCAGCGCGACCCATCGCAGCATTAAGGCCTCAGTTACGCTGGTGCGCGAACGCCTTGATACCTGGATAAACAGCCCGCTCGCCCAGCGCTTGTTCGATACGCAAAAGCTGGTTGTACTTAGCGACACGATCGGAGCGCGACAGCGAGCCGGTCTTGATCTGGCCGGCATTGGTGCCCACGGCTAGGTCGGCAATAGTCGTATCCTCGGTCTCGCCGGAACGATGGGATATCACAGCCGTGTATCCATTGGCCTGCGCCATACGGATCGCTTCGAGGGTCTCGGTCAGAGTGCCGATCTGGTTAACCTTGATCAAGATAGAGTTGGCAATGCCCTTGTCGATGCCTTCCTTAAGGATTGCTGGGTTGGTCACAAACAAATCGTCACCTACCAGCTGGATACGCTTGCCCAAACGCTCGGTCAAAAGCTTCCAACCGTCCCAATCATCCTCGGCCATGCCGTCTTCGATCGTCAGGATTGGGTATTTGCGCACCCAGTCCTCCAGCAGATCAACCATTTCGGCGGCAGTTAGGATCTTGCCTTCAGACTGAAGCGCGTATTTGCCATTCTGGTAGAACTCGGAGCTGGCAACATCCAGGCCGATAAAGATATCCTCACCCGGCTTGTAACCGGCCTTCTCAATTGCTTCGATAATCACCTCGATCGCCGCCTCGTTGGACGGCAGATCCGGCGCAAAGCCGCCTTCATCACCCACAGCGGTGTTCAGACCACGACCACGCAGCACCGCCTTGAGCGCGTGGAAGACCTCCACGCCGTAACGTAACGCTTCCGAGAAGGTCGGCGCGCCGGCCGGCACGATCATGAATTCCTGCATGTCGACACTGTTGTCGGCATGAGCGCCGCCGTTGAGGATGTTCATCATCGGCACCGGTAAGGTGATCGCCTGCTCGCCGCCGAGATAAGCATACAAATCCTTGTTAGCGGCAATGGCGGCTGCATGCGCAGCGGCCATGGACACGGCCAGTAGCGCGTTGGCACCCAGCTTGGACTTGTTCTCGGTGCCATCCAGTGCGAGCAGTTTGTTGTCCAGGCCAGCCTGGTCATTCACATCCATGCCCTTCACCGCATCACAAATCACGGTATTGACGTGCTCGACCGCTTTGCGCACGCCCTTGCCACCGTAACGGCTCTTGTCGCCGTCACGAAGCTCAATGGCCTCGCGGGCACCAGTGGAAGCACCAGACGGAACAGCGGCACGGCCAACAACTCCGTTGTCCAGCCAGACTTCCGCCTCGACGGTGGGGTTACCACGTGAGTCGATAATTTCACGACCAATCACTTTCTGGATCGAGGGCATGAGGTACTCCTGCTAAAGTTCTTCAAAATTAGGGTTGGGGCCGGCATCATTTCCCGCCCGCACATTCACGATTAAATAAATACAGCCGATTATCTTAAACAGATACGGCCGTGCGATTGCACAACAATGCACTCTCAGCAAAGCCGGCCTGCTTGACTACCTTGTCCAGGATCATCAAAGTCTCGAGCAGACTTTCCAGCTGCCCCAGTGGCCAGGCATTCGGGCCATCGGACAACGCCTTGTCGGGATCCGGGTGGGTTTCCATAAACAAACCGGCAATGCCGGCTGCCACCGCAGCCCGTGCCAGCACGGGCACAAATTCGCGCTGTCCACCGGAACAACTCCCCTGCCCGCCCGGCAACTGCACCGAATGGGTGGCATCGAACACCACCGGCGCGCCGGTCTCACGCATCACGGCCAGCGAGCGCATGTCGGAGACGAGGTTGTTGTAACCAAAGGACACGCCGCGTTCGCAGACCATAATCTGGTCATTACCGACGGCTCGGGCCTTGTCAACCACGTTTTTCATATCCCAAGGGGCTAAAAACTGACCCTTCTTGATATTGACGGGCTTACCTTGCCGGGCCACCGCTTGAATGAAATTGGTTTGGCGACAGAGGAAAGCCGGCGTCTGTAGTACATCCACCACGGAGGCAACTTCCGCAAGCGGGGTGTCCTCGTGTACATCGGTCAACACTGGCACGCCAAACTCAGCGCGCACCTTTTCCAGAATCGCCAGCCCTACTTCCATGCCCGGGCCACGATAGCTAGCAGCAGAAGAGCGGTTGGCCTTATCGAAGGAGCTTTTGTAGATAAAACGAATCCCGAGGCGATCGGTTATTTCCTTGAGCTTACCCGCCGTGTCCATCGCCAGCGCTTCGCTTTCAATCACGCAGGGGCCAGCGATGAGAAACAGTGGCTGGTTCAACCCAACCTCAAAATCCAGCAGTTTCATCTGTTTGCATTCTCACGTTGTGTCAGGGCCGCCCGTACAAAGGACGTGAACACGGGATGGCCGTCACGCGGAGTGGAGCGAAACTCCGGGTGGAACTGGCAAGCAAAAAACCAGGGGTGATCCGGCAACTCGATCGTTTCTACCAACTCGTTATCGGCTGACCAACCAGAGAAGACTAAACCAGCCGCTTCCAGCTTTTCTAGATAGTGGTTGTTGAACTCGTAGCGATGACGGTGACGTTCGCGGATTTCAGTACTGCCATAAATGCGTGCTGCCAATGAACCGGCCTTGAGCACACAGCGTTGTGCGCCTAAACGCATAGTACCGCCGAGATCGGTATTCTCATCACGCTTTATCAACTCGCCGGTTTCGGAACGCCATTCGGTGATCAAGGCAATGACCGGATGAGGGGTATCCTTTTGAAACTCAGTGGAGTTGGCGCCTTCCAGCCCGGCTACGTGACGGGCATATTCAATCACCGCCAACTGCATGCCGAGACAAATACCCAAATAGGGACGACCCGATTCACGGGCAAAACGCACGGCTTCCATCTTGCCGGCCACGCCACGCGCGCCAAAACCGCCGGGCACGAGGATGGCATCCATCGTTTCCAACTTAGCGGTACCCTCGCGCTCGATCTGCTCAGAATCAATGTAATGAATATTGACCCGCGTGCGGGTCTGAATACCGGCATGCAGCAACGCCTCATTAAGCGACTTGTAGGCATCAGCCAGGTCGACATATTTGCCGACCATGGCGATATCCACCACCCGGTCCGGCTTGGTTTGTGCCTCCACTACCCGGTCCCACTCCGACAGGTCAGCCGGTTTGGCAGTCAGGTGTAGCTTGCGCAATACGGTCTCGTCCAGTCCCTGGGCATGCAGCAGCCGCGGAATACGATAGATGGTGTCAGCATCGACCGACGTGATCACCGCCTCGACATCCACATTGGTAAACAGCGCAATCTTGCGGCGCTCGTCCTCCGGCAGGGGCACCTCGGAGCGGCAGACCAGAATATCCGGCTGGATGCCGATGGAACGCAGTTCCTTAACGGAGTGCTGGGTCGGCTTAGTTTTAAGTTCGCCGGCCGCCCGGATATAAGGCACTAGCGTCAGATGCATGAAGATAGCGTTTTCGCGCCCCTGCTCTACTCCCAGCTGACGGATGGCTTCTAAGAAGGGCAGCGACTCGATATCACCCACGGTACCGCCGATTTCGACCAGCGCCACATCGTAACCCTTGGCGCCTTCCTTGATCCGGCGTTTGATTTCATCGGTGATGTGCGGAATCACCTGTACGGTACCACCCAGGTAGTCACCCCGGCGCTCACGGCGGATCACCGTTTCATAGACACAACCCGTGGTGAAATTGTTGCGCTGACTGACCGGCGTGCGCACAAAACGCTCGTAGTGCCCTAGATCCATGTCGGTCTCTGCGCCATCGTCGGTCACGAAGACCTCGCCATGCTGGAACGGGCTCATCGTGCCCGGGTCGACGTTGATATAAGGATCGAGCTTTAGGAGCGTGACCTGCAAGCCACGCGCCTCCAGCAAGGCTGCCAACGACGCTGCGGCAATCCCCTTACCCAGGGAAGACACCACGCCACCAGTCACGAAGATATACTTGGTCATCAAGGCAAACTACCAGGAAAAATATGCGGGCAACAAGCATGACAAAGAGGCACCGCGCCCATGACACGCAGCAGGCTCTTTCAAATAGAAATGCATTGCTTGAAGGCCGGTATGGGGCATGCCCCGGAAGGATGTGTACCTTACAGGATTAGCCGGAAGTTCTCAATCCGGCGACTCAGGTCCAATAATCGATACTGATCGCGGAATGCCGCAAAATGCGACAGATGGTCACTAGCGGCTTGACTGCAAGCTGCAACGGATACTCATGATAGACCGCCAGCGCCGTCTCGTCCTTGAATTGACTGTTGCGACAGATATGCGCCGCATCCGGCTTCTTAAACCGACCAATGCTGACGATCGCCACAATAATCTTAGTATCTGTTCTCGCAACGCCGCCAACGCTCGCTGAATGCGCCGGGCATTTTCGGCCTAGTGATGCCCATCGACTTGCTCGACCGGTTGCCAAAGCACAACATATCATGCACCGGCCCCTTCGCCTACCACCCGACGCCACAGCGTCTTTGCGCCGCTGGCTTTATCTAGCATCGCTAGGTATTCAGCATGGGCCGCTGCCTCGGCCTCACTCGGCAGTATCACCTTCAGGCGCGGCCGATCGGCTGGCAGGCGGCGTATACCCTCACTGGCATAGCCATCACCCTCTTCGCTAGCTAGCATGAGACTCGACTGCCCGCTCGTCATGGCCAGGTAGACATCGGCCAAGATTTCGGCGTCGAGCAGTGCCCCATGCAATTGACGTGCGGAGTTATCAATACCGTAACGACGACACAACGCATCTAAACTATTGCGCTGGCCTGGATGCTTCTTGCGGGCAACGGCCAGCGTATCTACTATCCCGGTGACATAGTCTTCCAAACAACCATAGTCTCTAAGCATCGACAACTCGTGGTTGATAAACCCCACGTCGAAGTTGGCATTGTGGATTACCAGCTCCGCCCCCTTGATAAAGGCGAGGAACCGATCGACCTCCTCGGCGAAGGTTGGCTTGTTGGCCAGGAACTCGTTGGTGATGCCGTGCACCTCCAATGCTCCCTGATCCACCTCGCGCTCGGGATTAATATAGCAATGGTAATAGTTGCCAGTGACGCGCCGATCGATTAATTCCACCGCCCCGATCTCGATAATCCGGTGACCCTCCGTTGTCTCAAGACCAGTAGTCTCGGTATCCAGCACAATCTGGCGTAGTGCTTTACAATGGGAGTTGCTCATAGCTCGCTCATCTGATCAAAAATACACAGGTCGGCCAGCCGAAGCACCCACTTTACCGCTGTAGGCTATGGTATGGGAGACCGATTCAACTTGGCCTCAGCGGGGGTAGGGCAGGCCTCTTGTTATGCTCCTGCTCCAAGTACCACTTGGTGGCGAGTAGTGCCACCGCTGGCAAGACCTCTCAAGACGCAATCAACGACTCGTTGGGTGTATCCTCAAGCCCGAAGTGCTGCAGAAGCCTGTAGACGTGATCCGTTTCAGACCACAGAGGCGAATCCTCCGCAAAAATACCGAGATCGTTCGCCACAGCCAGCGACTGCTTGCAGGTAACACCGGCAATCTTGGCGGCGCTTGCCTTACCGCAACCCGTTGTCTGCCTAAATAACTGCATTCATGGCAAAACCCTCAGCCTGAGCCCGCCGATCTGGAAAAATTCCAATTTCCAGTGCCGTGTTTTATTGAAAAATTATCCTCAATACCATCCGGCTCCCTAGGCAGCGAACTACTGGGCTGATTGCCTCAGCCTCCTGCCATAGCAGGGACCTTATTTGACAGCCTTTATCTTATCGATGCCCTGGTTAGCCAAGGCATCGGCACGCTCGTTTTCCGGATGACCATGGTGACCGCGCACCCAATGCCAATGCACTTCATGGCGACGGCTGGCCTCATCCAGACGTTGCCACAGGTCGGCATTCTTAACCGGGTCACCCTTGGCGGTACGCCAGCCTTTCTTGCGCCAGTTGTGAATCCATTCGGTAATCCCTTTGCGCAGATATTGCGAGTCGGTGGTCAGTTCGACCCGGCAGGGGCGCCTGAGAGCTTCCAGCGCAGAGATCGCAGCCATGAGCTCCATACGGTTGTTGGTGGTATTGGGCTCGCCGCCGTACAAAGCCTTTTCGTGACCGTTATAGCGCAGCAGCACGCCCCAGCCACCAGGGCCGGGGTTACCGCGACAAGCGCCATCGGTCCAGGCGTAGATAGTTTGTTTGGCTTGCTTATCTTCGGACATGGGTTCTTCTCGCCCCGGATTGGGTACTGACAGGCACCTTCTTGGGCAACAGGTCCCGCCAATGAAAAGCGGGACGAACAATTTGGGCATGACTCACACGGCGGGTGGCACGAATGAGATACACACCGCAGAGAAAGGGCATAAACCGCCTGACAAAACGGCGCAAGCCACGCATTCGTTTCCAGGTCCCAGCGTGGCAGACCGCGGGGCTACCCGCCAGGTGACTGACCTCGTCCACCTCGTAACCAAGCACCTGCAACCACTCGACGATGCGCCAGGGCAGATTGCGATGACCAACTCGCAAAGCACGGTTGCAGTGACGTGGAAACAGTCGCGCCAAGCTGAAAAAACTGATTGGATTAAAACCGATAATCACCAACTTACCTTCCGGGCGCAGGCAGCGATCCACTTCACGCAGAACTGCCACCGGTGCTTCGTCGACATCGAGCACATGCGCCAAGGTTACCAAATCCAGCGATTCGGTTCTGAACGGCAAAGCAGATGGACGCAGGCGCAGGGCGCCACCCTCGGGTTCGTCTGCCACCACATGATACCCAATACGCGCCTGCGAGGTCAGCTGCAACGACCGACCAGCCAAACCAAGGATAACAGCATGGTAGCCGAAGGCGTCTTCAACCTGACGGCGGTATTCAGTACGAATGTCCTCAGCGATCAGCTGTCCTACCGGCGAGGCATACCATTGAGCGACCTGCTCGGCAAGTGATACTTCAGCCTGATTGTTATGATTATCCGTCACCCTATCCTCCCGTGTGGTCGATTCGGGACACCAAGGCCATGGCCCGCGCCTGACCTAGCAGCAGCATACCTGCCATCAGGCCCAGTCCCGCCATCACGGCAAAGGCGACCTCGGCGCCATACCAGGACCAGAGCACGCCTGCAGCATACAGGCCAGCCGCACCCCCTGCCCCATAGCTGACACTGGAGAGGATCGCCTGGCCACGACTCTGATTTCTGCCGACAAAGTAACGATGGATGAAACCAATGGCAACAGCATGGGTGATGCCAAAGCTGGCTGCGTGCATCAACTGCGCCAATAGAACCAGCGTGAAGCTATTTGGCAACAAACCGATCAGCAAAAACCGCAGGGCAGTTAGCACCGAGGCTGTCATGAATAATCCCCAGGCGCCAAAACGCGCCAGCAACCAGGGCATCAGCAAGAACAGCACCACCTCGGCGGCCACCCCTAGCGCCCACAGCGCACCGATCAACCACTGCGCATAGCCATGCTCAGACAAATGAATGCTGTAGAAGGCATAGTAGGTGCCATGGGCGGCATTGATCAGGAAGCTGGCCAGCAAAAACAACGGCACCACTGGCTGCGCAAATACCTGCCAGAAGCTCGCGGCTGCATCCTGTGGCAGCGGTGTCGTCGCATCCGGCAAGGTCAGGGTGATCAGCCACAACATGGTCAGGGCTAACCAGATCAGCACTGGCACCACCGCCAGACCGAACCAGTCGACCATTGGCCCAATCGCTATCGCCGCCACAATAAAGCCTATTGAGCCCCAGGCCCGTAAGGGCGCATAGAGGTGAGATTGAGTGCCGAGATGATTCAGGGTGACGACGTCCAACTGCGGCAGCATGCCGTTCCAGGCCATGCCGAAAGCCAGCATGACCAACGCCATGCCGGTGAAATTGTCCACGCCCCAGACAAAACCGAATAGCACCACAGCCAAGGTAGCTGCCGCCTGCACCCAGCGCATCGAATGGCCAGTATGGTCGGCTAGCCAGCCCACCAGCGGCGGGCCGATTAGCTTGGTGCCCATCAGAACCGCCATCAATCCGCCGATCTCGACTGCAGAAAACCCCCGCTCAGCAAGATACGGAGCCCAGAAAGGCAGTAGCACCCCCAGGCCGCCGAAATAGGCAAAATACACCGCCGCGATTCGGCCGGAAGGAATAGCCAGTAAGCTGGGTTTCATGATGTACGAAACCGTGGCCAGACGACCACGCAGCAGGTCATGCGCGGCTTAACCACGCCCAGCAGGCACCACCGGGGTTTCGCTACGCACATCACCACACTGAGCTCGGAACTGCAGCATCTTATCCATCAGCACCAGCGCCATCATCGCCTCGGCGATCGGAGTGGCACGGATGCCCACGCAAGGATCATGGCGGCCGGTGGTGATCACCTCGCAGGGCTTGCCGGTCTTGTCGATGCTACGCCCCGGCAGGCGGATCGACGAGGTAGGCTTGAGTGCCATATGCGCGACAATATCCTGCCCGCTAGAAAGGCCACCGAGAATGCCGCCGGCATGATTGGACGCAAAGCCTGTGGGAGTGATCTCATCGCGAAACTCACTGCCGCGGGCAGTCACACAGTTAAAACCGTCGCCAATCTCCACCCCCTTGACCGCATTGATCCCCATAAAGGCATGCGCCAGCGCGGCGTCCAGCCTGTCGAACACCGGCTCGCCCAGACCTGGTGGCACATTGCGTGCCACAACGCTGATCTTGGCGCCAATTGAATCACCGGACTTGCGCAGCTCGTCCATAAAGGCCTCCATCTCGGGCACCTTGTCGGGGTCTGGACAGAAGAACGGGTTCTGATCGATTGCGTCAAAATCAATCTTTTCGATGCAAATTGGCCCCAATTGCGCCAAATAGCCGCGGATTTCGATGCCGTACTGCTGCGCCAACCATTTCTTGGCAATCGCGCCGGCCGCCACCCGCATGGCGGTCTCGCGAGCCGAAGAGCGCCCGCCGCCGCGATAGTCACGGATACCGTATTTCTGCTGGTAAGTGTAGTCGGCGTGACCGGGGCGGAACTGCTCGGCGATCTTGCTATAGTCCTTGCTGCGCTGATCGACATTCTCGATCAGCAACCCAATGGGCGTGCCGGTGGTCTTGCCCTCAAAGACCCCGGAAAGAATTTTCACTCGATCCGGTTCGCGACGCTGGGTGGTATGGCGTGAGGTGCCAGGGCGGCGGCGGTCCAGATCACGCTGCAGATCCGCCTCGGACAGTTCTAACCCCGGCGGGCAGCCATCAACGATCGCACCCAACGCCGGGCCGTGACTTTCGCCAAAGGTGGTAACAGTAAAAATCTTTCCGAAGGTATTGCCAGGCATGGAGATTCCTGAATGACACTACGGCGCGACGCCAATGGGCGTTTCTGCGCGTGATAGAATGTCGCTCATTATATCAAGGTCGGAGCCGATTTCCTGGATGTCACTCCCGCTAGCGCAGGTCGAAGAGTCGTCACAAGCAAGTTCATTTGCAACAAAGCTGCACTGTGAGCTACGCGACATATGCAAGAAGATAAGGTGATGCGACAAGCTAACCGTGACTTGCATACTTCGAGTCCGCAAGTGGTGCCGCAATCGAATGGCACAGTAGGCTGTTTAGAGTGTCCGCTCGTTTTCGAAACGCTCTTCCATTATGCCCGCACCACACCCGATGCCATTGTGCTGCGCCATGGTAAACGTACGCTGTCCTATGCGGAACTGGCGGAGTCAGTATTACGTGATGTCGCTTGGCTGGATCAGCTAGGACTAGCAAGCGGCGACCGGGTGGCGATCTGGGGACCTAAGTCACCTGAGCAGGTCAGCCTACTGTGGGCAGCCATGGCCTCGGGGCGGGTAGTGGTGCCGATCAATCCACTACTCAAGCCGGCTCAGGTCGTGCATATCCTTGCCGATAGTGGTGCAAGACTGCTGGTGACCGATGCCGCACGAATCGCGGCGCTGGATGTCCCGTCCGGCTGTCGCATCGAAACTGTGGATGCGCAGCGGCCTACAGTCGGCAAGACAACTTTGCCGCCGGTTACTTCCGATCATCTGGCAGCGCTGTTCTATACATCCGGCAGCACCGGCCCGCCTAAGGGCGTGATGATCTCCCACGGTAATCTAGCTGCCGGGGCGGCAAGCGTGTCCGAATACCTTAAATTGACGGCGAACGACCGGCTTCTAGCGGTGCTGCCGCTGTCCTTCGACTATGGTTTCTCGCAGCTGACCACCGCCCTGGCTGTCGGGGCCTCAGTCAGCCTGCTGGACTATCTGCTGCCCAATGATCTCAAAAGGATCATCGAGCAGGACCGCATCACCGTACTTGCGGGAGTGCCGGGGCTACTGATTCCGCTGTCGCGCCAACGCTGGCTGGCTGATATGCGCTCGCTGCGGCTGATCACCAACTCCGGTGGCAAGCTACCGGTGCCCACTGTACGAGCCCTGCGCACTACCCTGCCGACCGCCGACTTAGTGCTGATGTACGGGCTGACTGAGGCCTTCCGCTCGACCTGGTTGCCGCCGGAACTAGTGGACAAGCATCCGGAATCGATCGGCCAGGGCATTCCCCGAGCGACAGTCCGCGTGCTGGATGCCAATGGCCAACCCTGCGCTCCAGGTCAAAGCGGCGAGCTGGTTCAAGGCGGACCACTGGTCGCTCAAGGCTACTGGAACGATCCCCAGCGCAGCGCCCAGCGCTTTCGTCCCGCCCCCGCTGGCTGGCCGGAGCCGGAGCAGAAAACAGTGGTGTACTCCGGCGACCGGGTGCGCATCGGCGAAGACGGCTTGTTGTATTTCGAGGGTCGCTTCGACGAGCAAATCAAGACCGGCGGCTACCGGGTCAGCCCCGAGGAAATCGAGACGGTGGCGGCCTCCTTTCCCACAGTGCATGAGGTACTCGCGTATGGCGTGGAGGATGCGCTGCTCGGCCAGAAGATCGTGCTAACGGTGGCGCCGGAGCATGTCGACACCGAGGCGCTAAAGGCGCATCTAGCCGCGAACCTGCCGCGCTATATGCTACCGGCACGAATCGACTGCCGGCCCGCCCTGCCCCGCTCGCCCAATGGCAAGCTCGATCGGCGGGCGCTAATGGCCGAATCTTAGACGAAGCTAAACCCGGTAAGGCGCAACGTGCCCTGGTGCTGTACGGAGCATTTTTATTGGGCTGCCTATATTTGGCCCACGCTACGATAAAGTTTAAGGACAGACCTAAGAGACTGTTATGAACCGACCCACCTGGCCGGAAAATGGTGCGGCCATGCTGACCCGCATGGGTAGCGCCTTCACAGTGCGCAATGGTGAACTGTATCTAGATAACCAGTCAGTAACCACGCTGGTCAGGCAGATCGGTACGCCCTGCTATCTTTATAGCCAAGACGCGTTACAACAACGGCTGGCGGCGCTGCGTGAAGCGCTGCCTGCTGATATTGCCCTCCACTATGCAGTCAAAGCCAACCCGCACGAGGCGCTACTGGCCTTTTTTAAGGACCACGTCGACGGCTTCGACACCGCCTCGCTGGGCGAGTTGATTCGGCTGGCCGATCAGGGTGTGGATCTCGGCCGCTGCTCATTGGCCGGTCCCGCCAAGTCCGACGAGGAACTAGCCTTTGCGCTAAAACACGACGTGCTGGTCAATCTTGAATCGGTCGGCGAAGCGCAGCGGCTGGCCAAAATCGCCAAAACGGCTGGGAAAAAGGCGCGGGTGGCCCTCAGAATCAATCCGCCTTTCGAGCTTAAGGGCTCAGGCATGCGCATGGGCGGTGGCGCCAAGCCCTTTGGTATTGATGCCGAGCAGATTCCGGCCATGGCCGCCGAGCTGGATGACAACTGGCTCAGGCTGGAGGGTTTTCACCTCTATGCCGGCTCGCAATGCCGGGAGGCGGCAGTGCTGGTCGAAGGGTTCGACAAGGGCCTGGCCCTGATGGCGGAACTGGCTGCGGCCATTGGGTTCTCACCCAAGATTATCAACCTCGGTGGCGGCTTTGGGATTGCGTATAGTCCATTGGAAACCCCACTGGATCTGGCGGCAGTAGGCAAGGGGCTAAAAGAACTGTTGGCCTTATGGCGACCGCGTTTTGCCAACGCCCAATTCGTGATCGAACTGGGGCGCTACCTGGTCGGCGAGGCCGGGATCTATGTCACCCGTATCATGGATCGCAAATACTCGCGGGGCAAGCTATTTTTGATCTGCGATGGCGGCATGCATCACCATTTAGCCCTATCGGGCAATCTTGGGCAGGTGCTGCGCAAGAACTGGCCACTGGTAATCGCCAATCGAATGGATGCGCCGTGCGAGGAAATGGCAAATCTGGCCGGCCCGCTGTGTACGCCGCTGGATATACTTGGTAGCGACCAGCCGCTGCCAAAAACCGAGCCGGGCGATCTAGTAGTGGTGCTCCAATCAGGTGCCTATGGTGCCAGCGCCTCACCAGCCGGATTCTTATCGCGCCCAGCTGCTGTCGAGCGCATGGTGTCGGATAAGACGGCTGATGCATGGGCACAGAAAAGTGCCCAATATCCTCACAGATTATGAGTAGTAATGTGGTTGATGATGGCTGAAATCTGACTAAGAATCTGGTCTATCTTTTAAGTTACGCGGCAGCGCACTGACAAGCTTAAGAGACAGCTTGGCGACTAGCGAAAGCGTATCGCTACTTTCAACGGCGTTATTCATTACAAATTGGCAATAAATCAAACCTGATACGTCATCCATACAAGCATATTTACAGGAAGCCGCATGTACTTAAACCAAGATAGCAACCACTCCCTATTCAATATCCGGGCCCATGGTGTCGGCTATGTCATTATTAACGATAATCACCTCACCGATAGTCTGGTGCTGACGCCAGAGCGCCAACTATCCCACTGGCCCGTGACGACAATAGAGGACCTTAACGATAGCAACCTCGCCTGGCTACTGGAGGACCAGCCTGAAGTGATCATTATCGGTACGGGAGCGCGCCAGCAATTCCCACCCGCCTCGGTGATCGGTTTCTTTGCCCGCCGCGGGTTTGGCGTGGAATTCATGGACAGTGGCGCGGCCTGCCGGACCTATACCATCCTCGCCAGCGAGGGGCGCCGGGTCGCGCTTGGACTGATGCTCTGACCCATTCTGATCTGAGATTATACAAATCTGACTAATGCCGCGGGTCACTGCAGGCTTTCATCATGGCAGAAAAAACCTGGCTCACCGGCAAGGATGCCGCCCTCGAAGACTCCATTGAACGCATGTTTGGCCTGCTTAAAAAGCATGGCTTCGATATCGAGGAGGTCCGCTGGTTCAATCCCGTGCCGCATGTCTGGTCGGTGCATATTCGCGACCGCACCTGCCCGATGCTGTTTAGTAATGGCAAGGGCACTAGCCGCAAAGCCGCATTAGCCTCGGCGCTGGGCGAATTTTTCGAGCGCCTGGCTACTAATTTTTTCTTCGCCGACTTCTATTTAGGCGAGGCGGTAGCACAGGGTGAATTTGTGCACTATCCCAACGAACGCTGGTTCGCGATCGCAGGCGACGAGATTCCGGCTGGCCTGCTGGACGAGCGCCTGCATGCCCATTACAACCCACAGGGCGAGCTAACCGCCCCACAGCTGATCGATATAAACAGCGGCCATGCTGAGCGGGGCATCTGTGCCCTGCCCTTCCGTCGCCAGCGTGATGGCGCCACTGTGTACATTCCCGTCAATATCATCGGCAACCTGTATGTCAGCAATGGCATGGCGGCTGGCAATACCCTATATGAGGCACGTACTCAGGGGTTGTCTGAGGTGCTGGAGCGCTATGTAAAAAACCGGGTGATTGCCGAGGGACTATGCCTGCCGGACGTGCCGGCCGAGGTTTTGAAGCGCTATCCCAAGGTGATGCGCGCCATCGAGCAGCTCGAAGCCCAGGGCTTCCCGATTCTGGTGCGCGATGCTTCCCTGGGCGGCCAGTTTCCGGTGATGAGCGTTACCCTGCTCAACCCGGAGAACGGTGGCGTGCTCGTCTCCTTTGGCGCCCACCCCAGCCAGGAAGTAGCACTGGAGCGCGCCCTGACCGAACTGCTGCAGGGCCGCGATCTCGACCAGCTGGACGTGTCCCAACCACCAACGCTGGATATGGACACAGTGGCAGACCCGCATAATCTGGAGAGCCATTTCATCGACTCTTCCGGACTGATCGCCTGGGATTTTTTGGGCGACAAGCCCGATTACGCGTTCTGCGACTGGGATTTCTCCGGCGATACCCAAAGTGAGTTTGAGTGGCTGGTGCAGCTGATCCACGACCAAGGCTTTGATATCTATATCGCCGACTACCCGCAGCTGGGAGTCTACAGCTGCCGTATCCTGGTGCCTGGCATGTCGGAAATCTACCCGGTCGAAGAGCTGATCGAGAACAACAACAATGCCGGCGTATTCCTGCGTAAGAGCTTGCTACATCTGGACAAGCTTAGCGAGGAGCAATGTGCTGAGCTATTAGCACAGCTGGACGAGAAAGGCTTCAACGATATGCAGCCAGTGGCCGAGCTGCTAGGACTGGCAGCCGATGCCGGCAGCGCCTGGGCAAGCTTGCGCATCGGCGAGCTCAAGGCCTGGCTGGCACTGGCGATCGACGACCAAGAAACCGCGCTGTACTGGGTGAAATGGACCCTGCACGTCGGGCACCTTTCAGCTGAACGCACTCGCCTAATGCGTGCCCTGCAGACACTGCTAGAGATGACGCTGAGCAAGTACCACCAGCCGGATCATTTCCGTCGGAATCTCTGCCGCTTGGTAGGCGAAAATGCCGTGGCCGAGGCCGAGGCCATCCTGCGCGGTGAGCTTAAGTTTGCCGGCCTGCACAGCCCGGGCTACCGTCTCGAAGGCCTGGCCCGTCACGCCAACCTGTTAGAAACTTACCAGCGTCTACAGCGCGCCAAGTCACTGGCAAAATAATCGCCACGCGCGCCGGAAAATCACGCCATGCCAACGCATTCTGTTGTTCGAACAAAACATTTTGTGCCTGTACTGATCTTCGTGAGCCTGTTTCTGGTCAGCTTGCCCTCCACGGGGCTGGCTGATCAAACCACGGCGCGCACGCAACCGCTCTGGGAAATCGGAGTAGGACTTGCCTCAGTCTCGATGCCGAACTATCGTGGCTCGAAATCCCGTACCACCGAAATCCTCCCACTGCCCTACCTGATCT
>Ga0209836_100016_pt1 | contig 49191 bp, 48 predicted proteins | sample ElbSprsedimmetaG_FD_184147 | JGI IMG/M metagenome (GOLD analysis project Ga0209836, IMG submission 184147) | Hot spring sediment bacterial and archeal communities from California, USA to study Microbial Dark Matter (Phase II) - Elbow Spring... ... | reverse complement strand
CTTCAAGCGGAAGAAGAGCCTGGACGACAACAGAGCCCGCTTTACCGGCTCCATCCGAGTGTTGCCCCGCCACGTGCAGCTGCCCCGCATCGGTAAGGTGCGCACCAAGGAGCGGACGCACAAGCTTTTGGCGTTGTTGGATGCCCGCCGGGCACGGGTCCTTTCAGCCGTGATCTCTCGCGAAGTTGACCGTTGGTTTGTGAGCCTGACATGCGAGGTAGAGCGGCCCGATTTCACACCGCCTGCGGGCGAGTTGGTGGGTGTGGACCTGGGCCTGGAGGCGTTTCTGGTGCTCTCGGATGGGACGCGGATTGACGCGCCCAAGCCGGTAGCGCGGGAGCTGCGTCTCTTGCGCCGCCGGTCGCGACAGCTTTCGCGCAAAAAGAAGGGTTCGAAGAACTATGCCAAGGCATCCTTACGTTTAGCCCGCTTACACCAGAGAGTGCGCAACATCCGCCGAGATTTCCTGCACCGGGTTACCACGTGGCTGGCGAGAACCAAGCTGGTTATCGTGGTGGAGGACCTCAGCGTGCGGGACCTTGGGCGGGGACCGCTTGCCAGGTCCATCGCCGACGCAGGTTGGGGCACTTTCCGGCGGATGTTGGAGTACAAGACCCGGTGGTACGGGTCGATGCTCATCGTCGCACCGCGGGACTTTCCGTCTACTCGGCGTTGCTCGCGCTGCGGGCACGTGGAGCCCGAGCTTCCGCTTTCGCGCCGGGTTTTCCGTTGCGCGGCGTGTGGGCTGGTGCTGGACCGGGACTTAAACGCTGCGCGGAACCTGCGCTCTTGTGGGCTGGCTGCCTTGAGCGGCCGTACCGGGAGTTCCCCGGGAACTTACGCCTGTGGAGATCCCTCTGGCGGCGGAACGGCCATGAGCCGGTCTACGAGCCAAGGATCGAGGAAGCAGGAAGTGGCCGGTTGCCTATTGCCCTTGGATGAAATAGGTGACTATGCGCCACAGAACGGTAATAGAAGCTGCCCCCGTGGTGGTGGAGGATTTTTGCCAAATTGCCACTATCTTGCGCTCCAGTTGACGAAAGAACCTAAGAGGACCAAAATGTTTTTCGTTGATGAAGCGGGAGGTTTTGCTTAAGTGGCGGCAGCTTTTGAGCACTATCCCCGATGGAATATTGCGTTCATGCCTCCCAAATTCACCGGAAAAAGTGAAGTTTGATCCCGAGCGCCGTATTCTGTATTTGGAGCTCGATTCCCAATTCAAGCGGGACTATGTTTTGCGCAAGCTTCCCAAGTTGCGAGAGGCTGCAGGGAAGGTGTTTGGCCCGGTGGAGATCCGGGTGGGGGAGCTACCCCTTTTGGCGGAGATGCGGAGCCTTAGGGATACCGTGGAGGTCGCGGAAATTTTAGTGATCGGGCTGGGGAGCGGTGGGGTCAACGCCCTTGAGCGCATGTGGACCGCGGAACTGCGGGGGGTCAGGTTAATCGCCATGGACACCGATTCCCAAGCCCTTTCTGCTGCGAAGGTCCCAAACAAAGTGCTTTTGGGAGCGCAGGCAACCGGGGGACGCAGTGCCGGTGGGGATCCGGAGCGCGGCAAACGTGCGGCGGAGGAGTCCCTCTTTGACATCGAGCAGGCCATTGGCCAGGCTCATCTAGTCTTTTTGGCCTGTGGCCTGGGAGGGGGGACCGGAACCGGGGCGGCTCCGGTGGTAGCCAAACTCGCCCGCACCAAAGGCGCCCTCACCGTGGGGGTTGTGACCATCCCCTTCGCCTTCGAGGGTGTAGCCCGGGCCCAGCGCGCCTACCAAGGGCTGGAGAGGCTCAAAGGAGAAGCTGATGTTCTCATCGTGATCCGCAACGATCGGCTTTTGGGGCTTTCGCCCACGGTGCCCATTACCAAAGCTTTTGAACTCGTGGATTCCGTTTTGATGCGGGGCGTGCGGGGAATATCGGACCTCATAACCATCCCTGGTTTGGTGAATTTGGATTTTGCTGATATAGCGGCGGTGCTGCGGGGAGCGGGCACGGCGGTGATGGGCATGGGCGAGGCTGAGGGCGAGGGCCGCGCCCTGAAGGCCGCCAAAGCCGCAGCCTCCAATCCCCTTCTTGAGACCGGCAGCATCCAGGGCGCCCACCGCATCCTCCTCAACGTCTCCGGCGGGGATGACCTCACCCTCTCCGAGGTGACTCAGGTGGCGGAGTTCATCCGAAAAAGCGCTAGTCCCGAGGCTGATTTGGTTTTTGGCGCCACCATCCGTCCTGAGCTCATGGGCAAAGTGGCGGTGACCGTCATCGCCACGGATTTCCGCAAGCCGGTAGAAGAGGAGAGCGAGCCAGAGAAAGCAATGCGCCCAGTTCTGCCACGCCGTCCACCAAACGAAAATTACGACCTTCCTGCATTCCTTCGCCGCCCCAAAGAGGAAAGCTGAGGTACCTAAGAAAACCAGGGTTGCGGAACCCTGAATTTCCAGTACTCTTAAGACCTCACAGTCGAGGGGTTTTTATTTTTGCCTTTCCCCTTAACTACCGGAGGAGACAAATGGAATGTGGGTTTGCTATGCAAAGGATCCGAAATATTGGGATAGCCGCGCACATTGACGCCGGCAAGACCACCCTTTCTGAAGCCATGTTTTTCGTCTCCGGAAAGAAGCATCGCTTCGGCCGGGTGGATGAGGGCCAGGCTACTTTGGACTGGATGCCCCAGGAACGGGAGCGGGGTATTACCATCACCGCCGCCGCCACCACTATTCCTTGGAAAGGTCACAACATAAACCTCATCGATACCCCCGGTCATGTGGATTTCACTGCTGAGGTGGAGCGGGCCCTTCGGGTAGTGGATGGAATGATCGCCCTTTTTTGCGGGGTGGGCGGGGTGGAGCCCCAATCGGAGGCCGTATGGCGCCAGGCTGACCGCTACAAAGTTCCCCGAATTGCCTCCATAAACAAAATGGACCGGGTCGGCGCTGATTTCTTCAAAGTGGTGGAAGAAATGCGCGAAAAACTCGGAACTAACCCAGCTCCTATCGCAATCCCCATGGGAAAAGAGGAAGAGTTCGCGGGAGTGATCGATCTCCTTTCCATGGAGGCCATCCTCTTCCCAGGGGAGGAAAACGGACACTGGGTGGAATCACGTCGCACACCAATACCCCCGGAGTTTCGTCCCCAAGCTGAGCGCGAGCAGGAAAAGCTTTTTGAGACCGTGGCTTTAGCCGACCCTAGGTTCTTGGAACTCTTCCTCGCTGAAAAAGTTAGTCCGGAAGAGCTACGGGCAGCTTTGCGGAGGGCGACCATCGCGGGGAAACTGGTCCCCGTAGCCCCGGGTTCAGCAGTACGGCTCAAAGGGGTGGATCTCCTCTTGAATATGGTTGTGGATTTCCTTCCCTCTCCCCTTGATCTCCCCCCAATTCGTGGAACTTGGGATGGCCAAGAGGTGGAGCGCCGGCCTTCCCCTGATGAGCCCCTTTCTGCTCTCATCTTCAAGGTTCAAGCCGATCGGCACGTAGGGAAGGTGTACTTCGTGCGAATTTATTCAGGGGTCATGCGCAGCGGGAAAAGCGTATTCAACGCTAGCCAGGGGAACGTACAGCGGATCGGCCGTCTGTTCACGGTCCACGCCAGCGAGCGCCTCCCCGTAGAGGAGCTGCGGGCCGGAGAAGTAGGGGCCCTGGTGGGACTAGAAGAGGCCCACACCGGCGACACCCTTTGTAACCAAGAAGCGCCGATCCTCCTTGAGGCCATGAATTTCCCCACCCCCGTTTTGGATCTCGCCATTTCCCCAGTTCTCCGGACCGATGCTGACCGGCTCTCCCGCGCGGTCTCCGCGCTCGTGGCCGAGGATCCCACCCTCTCCCTCCGCGTGGATCCAGAAACCGGGGAGCTCGTGGTCTCCGGAATGGGCGAGCTTCATCTGGAGATTTTGGTGGACCGGCTGAAGCGAGAGTTTGGAGTGGAGGTGGTGGCCAGTGCCCCCCAAGTGGCCTATCGGGAGACCTTGGCGCGGGCCCTGGATTTTGAGCACAAACTCGTGAAGCAAACCGGCGGCCGCGGGCAATTCGCCCATATCATCTTCCGTGTCGAACCCACCCCTCCGGGAATCGGTCTGGAGTTCAAAAGCCAAGTGGTGGGTGGCCGAATTCCCAAAGAATTCATCCCCGCGGTGCGCAAAGGCGTCATAGAAGCCATGAGTGAGGGACCCCATGGTTTCCCCGTGGTGGACCTCAAATTCATCCTCCTCGATGGCTCTTTCCACGAGGTGGACTCTTCCGAACAGGCCTTTCGAAATTGTGCCGCCCAAGCCCTCCGCGAAGCCCTGAAACACGCCGGAACCATCATTCTTGAGCCGATCATGCACGTGGAAGTTACCGCGCCCGAAAGCCTCGTGGGAGCAGTAGTGGGCGATCTCGCAAGCCGCAGGGGAAAGGTCTTAGGACTGGAAAGCAAAGGTTCCACAGCGGTGGTGGTAGCGCAGGTGCCTTTGGCAGATCTTTTTGGCTATGCCTCCATTCTTCGCAGCCTCACAGGCGGCCGAGGCTCCTTCACCACGCGCTTCGAGCACTACGCGCCCTTGCCGGAATCTTTAACCTCTTCCGCTTCCAAGCGGGCAGTACCTTCATACGCCGGGTAGCCCACAACCATCAGGTCTTGTCCGACCCATTCCACACGGAGGTCGTGTAGGCGCAGCGCCTGGTCGGGATCGGGAAAACCCGTTCCCGCCACGGCCGGTACCGCCTCCCTTCCACCTAAAATGAGGGGCGCATAAAAAAACACGATTTTGTTCACAAGGCCCTGGGAAAGGAAGGACCACGCCACCTCTCCCCCGCCTTCCACCAAAAGGGAATCCACCTCCCACGCGCCCAAAATGGCCAGAAGCCTCTTTAGGTCAGGATATCCATCCCTCTCGGGAAGCCGAAGCACTTCCACGCCTTTTCCCAAAAGAGCCTCCTCCTTCTCCGGGGGCATATCTACGGTGGCCACCAAAGTTTTCGCTTCCCCGGAAAAAACGCGGGCGGAAAGGGGGACGCGGCCGTGGGTATCGAGGACGATCCTCAGGGGCTGGGGCCCGGGAACCTCCCGCACGGTAAGCTCGGGATCATCATGGATGACGGTATTCGCGCCCGCCAAGACCGCGGCATAGCGCCTCCGCAACTTGTGCACGAGCTTTCGCGCCTCAGGACCGGTGATCCAGCGGGACTTTTTTGTGTAGCTCGCGATTTTTCCGTCCAGGCTCATCGCGAGTTTGAGGACCACAAATGGCGTCCTTTTTGTGATCCAATGGAAAAAGACCTCGTTGAGTTCTTGGGCTTCGTGGGCGAGAACTCCTTCCACCACTTCGATTCCGGCTTCCCGGAGTTTGGCCACGCCGCGGCCGCAAACTTGGGGATTGGGATCGCGGGTGGCGATCACCACTTTCTTCACACCCGCACGGATGATGGCTTCCGTGCAGGAAGGTGTTTTCTTTCCCGGAAAATCCACGCAGGGCTCGAGGTTCACATAAAGCTCGGCGCCCCGGGCCTTTTCCCCGGCGCAGGCGAGGGCAAGAACCTCGGCGTGAGGGCCGCCAAAGCGCTCGTGGTAGGCCTCAGCCAAGATTTCCCCATCTTTCACAAGAACAGCCCCAACCAAGGGGTTAGGACGAGTGTAGCCCTCACCCTGTTGGGCCAGGGCCAGGACCCGGCGCATCAGCTCCGCGGGTGTCCAGCGGCTTCCCACAGGCGAAGCGCAGCCTCCCTTGGATCAGGGGAGCCGAAGATGGCCATCCCCGCCACGATCACCTCCGCCCCAGCCTCCACCACATCCCGAACGTTCTCCGGGCCAATTCCCCCGTCCACAGCAATCAACACTTGGCGGTCGCCGATCTCTTTTCGTAAAGCTCGGATGCGCTCCAGGGATTCCGGAATGAATTTTTGTCCACCAAAGCCGGGCTCGACGCTCATCACCAAGACCAGATCCACCTGATCCAGATACGGGAGGACCAAGGAAAGCGGGGTTCGCGGCCGAAGGGATATCCCCACCCTGCACCCGTGTTTTCGAATGACCGAAATCACCTCATGCGGGTGATCCATGGCCTCGACGTGGAAAGTAATGATGTCCGCTGGCCGCACCCGAAAGGAGGGAGCATAGAAGGCCGGCCGATCGATCATGAGGTGAATATCGAAAGGGAGCGAAATCTTTCCCCGGAGGCTATTAACGGGGGCTGGCCCGAAAGTGAGGTTGGGGACGAAGTGTCCGTCCATGACATCGAAATGCACAAAATCTACGATATCGGCGATGCGTTCGATGGCCGAAAGCAGGTTGGAGAAGTCGGCGTTAAGGATAGAGGGGGATAGTTTCATTCACAAGCGGCGGCGGCCGCCACCAGCGATCATGAGCATGCCCAAAAGCTGGGCAATAGCCATGGCGGCAGAGGCCACGTAGGTGAGAGCGGCAGCGCTCAAAACCTCTTTTACCGCGCCGAGTTCCCCCTCTGTCACAAGCCCGGCGGAGCGCAGGGCCGCCATGGCCCGCCGAGAGGCATTGAATTCCACGGGCAAGGTCACCAAAGTGAACAACACCGCCGCAGAAAAGAGGATGATCCCAACGTTCACAAGCGAGGTAGCCTGGAAAATAAGACCGATGAAGAAGAGCGGGAAAGCCAACTGGGAACCGAACATAGCCACAGGAACTATGGCTGAGCGCAGGGCCAAAGGAGCATAGCCTTGAGCATGTTGGAGGGCATGCCCGGCCTCATGGGCGGCTACCCCCACTGCCGCCACGGATGCTGAATCCGGAGCGGAAAGCCGAAGTTTCCGCCTCCGCGGATCGTAATGGTCACCGAGGGGCTGGCGGATTGGTTCGATCTGGACGTTGGTGATGCCCGCGCTTTTTAGAATGTGCTCCGCAGCCTCGCGGGCAGTGATCCGCCGCTGGGTAGGAACCTGCAAGTGCTTGGAATAGGCCAAGCGCACTTTGGACTGGGCATAAATGGCCAGTAAGAACGCCGGGATGAGAAGGATCAGAGTCTCAGGATAGAAGAGCCAGATCATCTTCCACCTCCGCAAAAGATTATAGCCCAGGCGGGAGAGAGGGCCATAGGCCGGATTCTGTCGTGGGGGGTCATTCCTCTTTGCGGCCTACCCGGAGGCATCGGGCGGGCCACCCTCAAGCGCCTCCCTATTTGGCCTTGCTCCGGCCGGGGTTTGCCGTGCCCGGGAACCTCGCGGCCCCGGCGGTGGGCTCTTACCCCACCGTTTCACCCTTGCCCGCACCCCCTCACCGTGGGTGAGAGGGCCGCTGGCGGTCTATTCTCTGTGGCACTTTCCAGGGATCGCTCCCTCTCGGGTTTCCCCGAGCGGCCTGCCCTGCGGAGTCCGGACCTTCCTCAGGGGGAGAACCCCCTGCGACCCCCTGGCCTTCTCCCCCGCCCCAGGCTAGTCCGCGTGTACCGACAACGCGGACACACCCAAATTATACCGCTTACGGAGCGCACCCGGCGCAGAGGCCGACCACAGCGGGGACAAATCCGAAGCCCAACGAAAACCACGAAAAACACAAAAAGGCCAGCAAAAAGGACATACCGCCAGGGAAAACTTCCTGCAGCTTTGGGGCGGGCCTCCCCCTCCCGAACGAGGGAGAGGAGGGAAGAGACAAAGTGCAAAGCGGCGGAGCCAGGCCGGATCCGGTTCGCCTCTCGCTCCGCTTTGCTGCGTAACTCCTCAACTTCCCGGGGGAGGGAAAGAGCCGCTCCAGAATGAATAGCCACCCGCCACTTCCGATCCTCACTCCGTACAAAGACGAGGAGGAGGTGTTTGTCCGAAAGCTTCCAAGCTTGAAAAACTTCGGCGGCATAGCGCCCAGGATTCCCAAAAGGATCGCGCCAACTGGCAAGATACACAAGATGAACCCCTTCAGCCTCAACGCTTGCGATGAGGTTGGAGAGCTTGGCCCGATCGTTGGCCTCTAGGGTCTGCCCGTAATCGTTGATCGGGCCCATTTGAAGAGGAAGGAGGACCTGGGCTAGGCCCAGCGCAGCACCAAAAAGCGCGAGCAGTGCTCGCAGGTGACCACCTCCCGCCCCTCATGGAGCCTAAGGAGCGTGGCCTCGGAGAGCCGGAGGTGACAGCCTCCGCAGGTCTGGCCATTCACGTACGCCACGGGATTGGGAAAGCGGGCGCGAAGGTTTTGGTAGTGCTGACGAAGTTGGGCAGGAAGCTGGGAAACGAGCTCCTTGCGCTTGGCTTCCAAAACCTCTTGCTCACGCCGAAGCTCCTCCCCTTTTCGCCCAAGCCCTTTCACCTCCTCCTCGAGTTGGGCGCGGCGCTCCCGATAGGCAGCCTCGTCCTGAGAAAGCTTTTTAGCATCCTCCTCCACGGCCTCCATGAGCTTTATCGCTTGCTCACTGAGTTCGTCCAGTTTTGCCCGCAAAATTTGTACCTGCTCCCGCAGGAATTCCATCTCCTTGTAGGGGATGATGTCAAACTCCAATTTCCTTTGGTATTCGCGAATTTTGGCATCGGTAGCGTCCACTTCGGCGGTGCGCTCCTGGGCCGCGAGGCGAAGCTTTCGGTGCTCCTCCTTGCGCCGAGCGAACTCCTCGTCCACCTGGGCAATACGGCCCTGAAGGTATACCTCCTCTTTGGCGATATCGGCCAGGCGCCCGGTGAGTTTCTGCAGAGCTTCATCCATCTCCGCCAGCGCCCGCAGAAGGCTGAGGGCCCCGCTCATCTCTCCACCACCTCCAGCTCCGAAAAGGCCTGCCTCAAAAGCCCAGCCACATGCCAAACGAACGGTTTTTCCGTCTCAGCATGGCCAAAAATGGCCACGGTCAGCCCTGCTTCCTCGGCTTCCTTCAGCCGGTGATAGCCCGCTTCTCCGGTGATATAGAGCTCAGCGCCTTTGGCGATGGCCTGGGGAATCAAATCCCCTCCGCTTCCCCCACAGACCGCCACCCGCTGAACCTCCCGATCCACAGGGCCAACGACGGCCTTCGGCTCGCAGCTTCCCAAGTTCTCCGCGAATTGGCTGAGGAGATGGGAAACTGCCCGCGGCGCAGGAAGCTCCCCAATCCGTCCAAGCCCATGTATCGCGGACTTTTGGGCAAGAGGGTAGAGATCGTAGGCCACTTCCTCGTAAGGGTGCGCAGCAAGCATTGCCTCCACCACTTGTTCTACCCTCCCCGCGGGAAGAATTGTTTCTAAGCGAATCTCCTCAACATGCTCCTCTTTTCCGATTTCCCCAAGGAAGGGGCGAGCCCCTTCCTCCGGAAGGAAGGTGCCAATGCCTTGGGTTCGGAACGAGCAATGTCCGTATTTGCCGAGCTTTCCGGCACCGGCAGCAAAAATGGCTTGAGCCACGCGCTCCTCGTGGCCTACGGGCACAAATACCACGAGCTTCAAAAGCTTCCCCCGGGGAAGCAAAGGCTCCACGTTCTTCAATCCAAGATATCCAGCCAAAACCTCCCCAAGCCCGCCTTGGGCGGAATCGTAGGGGGTGTGAAGGGAAAAGAGGGCAACGTCAGCGGAGAGGAGGGCTTTGAGCTTTTGGCCCAACGGGGTGTCCACCCGAATCTCCGAAACTGGCCGAAAAAGGAGGGGATGATGGGTTACCACCAGATCCACCTGGGGAAGGAGGCGCAGATGGCTAATCCCCAAATCCAAAACCACCAGAACTCGGCGGCAGGGGCTAGCTAAATCTCCAACCTCTAGGCCACAGCGATCCCATTCCTCGACAAGGTCTAGGGGAAACCGCTCCTCAAGGAAGGCCACGACCTCTCCGCAACGCATACTATTTCAGTTTAGCGAGCCAAAGGCCTTGTGCAATGAGGTGGTATACTTTTTGGGGTCTGGGCCTTTTGGGGGGGGTGAACCTTGGAGCCGTTTCCACCGAGGGAGAAGTGGCTGGGAAGAAGGGCCAGCCGCGGCCTTCCCCCTTGCCTCTTTTTGGGCAGCTCCGCTTCCCAAGCTCCTTGAGAAATTCACATCCCAGGCCTTAGCCTCCCTAAAAGCGGTGGAAGAGGCTGAGGTGGTGGTCCCTAAAGCGCCGAAGAAATTTTTGGCCAAAATTGCTACCATTTACCATCACAGAGTTCCTTTTGGCGAGGACCACGGTTTTGGTCACGTTGAGTTCGTTGGTGAAGGAAGGTTTTAGCGGAGGCGTCAGATGGCGAGGAGAACCGGTTATGCTGACCTTCCCCTCCACGGGGGCAAAGTCCCGCGCTGGTTATTCACCCGGATGGTGCGGCTAAGCCAGGAGATAGTCGTCCTCATGGCCGACGAGTTTGGGACTAGCGAAGTTTTGCGCCGTCTTTCTGACCCTGATTGGTTTCAGGCCCTCGGCTGCCTTCTTGGCTTTGATTGGCATTCCAGCGGTCTCACCACCACGACCTGTGGAGCCCTGAAGGAAGCGCTGTGGACGGTGGGCCCGGAGATCGGGCTTTTTGCTGCCGGCGGAAAAGGTGCGGTCTCCCGCCGCACCCCCGAGGAAATCCAGTTTTGGGCGGAAAAAGAAGGATTGGAACCAGCTCCGTTGGTGTACGCCTCCAGAATGAGCGCAAAAGTTGATTCCGCTGCTCTCCAGGATGGGTTTCAAATTTATCACCACACTTTTTTCTTCGATCGAAATGGCCGCTGGTGTGTGGTCCAACAGGGGATGAGGGAAAATGCGCATTTAGCTCGCCGCTACCATTGGTTATCCGAGGGCCTGCGAAGTTTTGTTGTTGAGCCGCATTCCGGGGTGGTGGGAGCTCCCGCGGATCTCGTGCTCAACCTTGTAGCCCAGGAGGCAGAGCCCGCCAGAACCACCATTCCGGAGCTGGCTAAAAAGCCTCCCGATGTTTTAGCGAAGGAGCTTTGGCGAATAAAAACTTTGAGGCTTCCGGGGCGGCACGCTTTGCTCGTCTCCGACCTCGATCCCCGTCGCCTGGAGAGCGTTTTTCTTCGGGCATACGAAGCGCAAGTTCCAGGCTTTGAGGCCCTTTTGGGCGTTCAAGGGTTGGGCGCCAAAGGGCTGCGGGCTTTGGCTCTCCTTTCCGAACTCGTGTACGGGGCGCCCGCGTCTTTTCGGGACCCAGCAAGGTTTTCCTACGCCCACGGTGGGAAGGACGGGACCCCTTATCCTGTGGATCGGGCCACCTACGACCGGACCATTGCTGTTTTGGAGCGGGCCATACGACGGGCCAAGTTGGGGGAGCGGGAGGAGCTTTCCGCCCTGCGCCGGCTTCCGCTCCTTTTCCGCTCCCCTAGGCCCGGCGGTGTTGGTAGGTGGTGGCAGCCCCAAAGGAGGTGGGCCAGCTCTAAATCACCCCACGGCTAACCCTTGGCCCAAAAGGAGGGCATCGTCACAAACGCCCACCCGCCGGAATAGCTCTACCAGATCCTCTACCTTGAGGCCGCGTTTTTTCTCTGCGTCCAAATCCAAAACGATGCGCCCCTTATGCATCATGATCAAGCGATTCCCCACTTGGAGAGCTTGGTCCATACGATGAGTGACCATGAGGGTAGTAATACGGTGCTCGGCCACAAGTTTTTCGGTGACGGCCAAAACCTTTTCGGCGTTAGCCGGATCCAACGCGGCGGTGTGCTCGTCCAAAAGGAGGAGCTTGGGTTTGGTCATGGTGGCCATGAGAACAGTGAGGGCTTGACGTTCCCCGCCGGAAAGGTAGGCTACCTTTTCGGAAAGGCGCTGGTCCAAGCCCATTCCCAAGCCCGCCACCGTCTCGGCCAACGTTCGGCGCCGGCGGGCCGAAAGCAGAGGGCTTAAACCGCGCCGGCCCTTCTTCGCCGCCAGAGCCAGGTTCTCTGCCACCGTCATGTGGGCAGCCGTCCCCTGGAGGGGATCCTGAAAAACCCGGCCGATGAGGTGGGCACGGCGATGCGCCGGCCAGTGGGTCACATCCCGGCCAGCTAGCCTCACCTTCCCCCGATCCGGGCGGTATGTTCCGGCTGTCACATTGAGGAGCGTTGTTTTCCCCGCCCCATTAGAACCGATCACTGTGGCGAAATCGCCCTCCGCTAAACACAGATCGAGGCCGTCCAAAGCCACTAACCGCTCAGCTCCTAGGACAAAGGTTTTTGTCACCTTTAGGACCTCGAGGATCATGGGGATTCTCCTTTGAGGGCAGCGCGCAGAGCTGGCGCAGCCAAAGCCCCTAGCACCACAAGGGCCGTGAGCAACCGCAGATCCGAGGCGGTGAACCCCAAAGCCGCTCCATACCGCAGGGCCACGGAGATGGCCAGTCGGTACACCACCGATCCCATCACCACCGCGAGAATCGCCCCCAAAAGGGACCGCGGCCGCAAAAGGATTTCTCCCACGATCACCGAAGCCAAACCGGCCACGATCGTTCCCACCCCCATTCCCACATCAGCAAACCCCGAGTACTGGGAGACCAGGGCCCCGGAAAAGGCCACAAGGCCATTGGAGATGGAAAGGCCCAGGATTTGGAGGTTGTGGGGATTGACCCCAAGAGTTCGCACCAAATCCGGGTTTTGGCCGGAGGCTCGCATTGCTCCCCCAAGCTCGGTGTGAAGGAAAAGGAGGAGGAGCACGGCCGAGGCTGTGCAGAAAATTCCGGAAGCCACAAGGGTTCCGTAACCCCGCGGTACAGAAAGGACCTGGGCGAGGCCGCTTAGAACCGAGGGCTTGCCCAAGAGGGAAAGGTTCGGCCGGCCCATGATCCGAAGATTTAGGGAGTAGAGCATGATCATGGTGAGAACGCCCGCGAGGAGCCCGGGGATGCGCAGGCGGGTGGCGAGAATACCGGTGAGGGCTCCCGCAAGAAGGCCGGCTCCTCCTCCAGCCAGCGCCGCCAAAAATGGGTTCACCCCGCGCAGGATCAGCATCCCGGCCACCGCCGCGCCCAAGGGGAAGGTCCCATCCACGGAAAGATCAGGGAACGCGAGAACTCGGAAAGAAAGGTAAACCCCGAGAGCCATGAGGCCGTAGAGCAGACCCTGCTCAGCGGCGCCCAACAACAACACAGCTCACTCCTTCACAAACCTCCGCCCACCGAAGAGAAGCCCGGTGGCAAGTTTCTTGGCCTCGGCGCTGAACACAAACCCGATCTCTTCAGCCACATCCAGGTTGAACCAAACTTGGGTGCCGGCTTGACGCACAAACGGGATATCCTTGGGCGACGTTCCCCGAAGGACTTTGAGCACGATCTCGCCCGCAAGCAGCCCATGGTCGAAGTAGTCAAAGCCCGTGCAAATTAGAACCCCGCGCTCAAGGCTCGTCGGATCGGCAAACAGGAACGGAATTTTCCCTCTCTTAGCCACATCAATTACTGCATCCAAAGCAGCGGCCACAGTGTTGTCAGTGGTGCAATAGATGGCATCTACGCGGCCAAGCAAAGATTGTGCGGCCAAAGGGACAGCGGCCGTGCCCTCCGCGGGAACGATGATGAGACTGATCCCAAGCTCCGCCGCCGCCTTCTTCGTCATCTCTGTAAGGACCGCGGAGTTCGCCTCGCCGGGGTTGTAGATCTGGCCTAGCTTCTTAAGCCCAGGAACGATCTTTAGGAGAAGCTCCAAATCCGCGCGGACGTCGATCATGTCGGAAGTGCCGGTGACGTTGGGGTAGCCGGTGAGGCCAGCGGCTACGGGATCCGTCACCGCGGCAAAAACCACTGGGATATTCGTGCCCTTAAAGACCTGAACGGCTGCTTGGGATGTAGGTGTAGCGATAGAGACAACAAGATCCACTCCGCGGGCTAAGAAATCCTGAGCAATGGTCATGGCCACAGAAAAATCTCCTTGAGCGTTGGCCAAAATGTATTGGACGTTTTGACCTTCAATGTAGCCCGCGCGCCTCAGGGCTTCGATGACTCCATCCCGGCAGGCGTTAAGGGCGGGATGGTCCACGATCTGGGTTATCCCAATCACGATCGGTTTTGCTCCCCCGAAAACCCCTAAAACCGCCAAAACTACAAGAAGAAGCCTTTTCACGCGCACCTCCTTTTAAAAACAAAAAACCGCAAGCTTTTGCTTGCGGTAATGGGCATGACTCTCCTTCGCTTAGAGAGTCACGCCCTCATCCGAACCAGTACCAGACGTAGGCTTCCGCCCCCTGAATCACCTCCTTTCCCAAAACTTGGTTCATCTGGCTCACGACTATTAGATACAACAAAGGGTGGTAGCTGTCAAGAGGGCTAAGGCCTATTCCCCGAATCGTCCGAATCCTTGCCGACAATAGCCGTTCAGGAAATCCCGGCCAGAGATGCACCGGCAACCCGCCGGCTGAAGCTCACAGATCTCCAGCAGGCCTAAACCGGTGGCCACAACAAGCTTATCGCGCCGGAGAAGGAGAGAACCTGGCTGGCCCATCTTTACCCCCTCCTCCACAACCTTTGTCCGCAGGATTTTCACAAAATTGCCCTGCCAGGTGGTGAAGGCTCCGGGCTTTGGGGAAAGGCCACGCACAAGGTTATGGATTCTCCGGGCTTCCCACTCCCACCTAATCCTTCCGTCCTCCTGGTGGAGTTTAGGGGCAAGGGGCCCATTGGGCGGCTGGGGCGTGGGTTGAATTTCCCCGCGCCAAAGCTTCTCTACTGTGTCCACAGCTAGCGCCGCGCCCAGCCGGGAAAGCCGCTCCTCAAGCTCGCCAGCGGTTTCGTCCGGACCAATTTCCGCCCGCCGCTGAAGAAGAATAGGGCCGGTGTCCATCCCCTCATCCATGAGAAAAGTGGTAACCCCGGTTTCTCTCTCGCCGTTAATGATGGCCCAATTTATGGGCGCGGCGCCCCGATACCTGGGAAGAAGGGAGGCATGAACGTTAACGCATCCGAGCCGGGGCAAGCGCAACACTACGGGCCGCAGAAGCTGCCCAAACGCGGCGGTAACAAGAAGGTCCAAGGCCAGGGAGCGCAAAAATTCCACGCACCCTTGCTCGTTTATGGACCGCGGTTGAAGGCAATGTAGCCCAAGCTCGAGCGCGGCCAATTTCACTGGAGGGGGAGTAAGCTTCAGGCCTCGTCCGGCTGGCCGATCCGGTTGGGTTACCACCACCAATACCCCGAATTGCTCGGCTAAAGCCCTAAGGATGGGAACAGCAAAGGAGCTGGTTCCCGCAAAAGCTAGGCGCGGACCTCGGCTGCTGAAGGCCCACCTTCCTTCCGACTCCTGAGCTCCCGGAAGATGCGGAGCACCCGCTGACGCTCGCTCACCGAAAGGTGATCGATGAATAAGACACCATCCAGATGATCAACCTCGTGCTGAATAATGCGGGCATTGAGATCCCAAGCCTCGAGGATGTGGCGCTTGCCCTCCTCATCCTGGTATTCCACCCTTACTTTCTTGGCCCGGGGAACCTCAGCGAAGACCCCAGGAAGGGAAAGACAGCCCTCTTCTTCCACCACCAAATCCCTGGAGCGCCAAAGGATGCGGGGGTTTAAGAAAACTTTGGGAGCGAGATCTCCGGAGTTTTCCCCGTCTTGGGAAAGCTGGACAATAGCGGCTCGGTAAAGCAGCCCAATTTGATTAGCTGCAAGGCCCAAGCCCTCGATGCGGGCAAATGCCCCACGCAGGGCTTCAGCCGCGGCCCTGGCCTCGGGAGACCCTACCCGCACCGGATGAGTGGGCTTCCGCAAGATAGGATCGGGGTAAATACGAACCAACTTGGCCTCCTCCTTTTGGGGTTTATTATAAGCAAGGTGTGACGCGGACAAGGGTCGAGAACCTGGAGGAGCGGGCGGCCTTGGTGCGCAAAGTGATTGAATTGGAGCGCCAAAAAGGCTTCACTGACCGGGCCGTGGTCGGCGGCATTGAAGCTCTGGTGCGCCGCCACTTCCCCGAAGCAGCCGCAACCGTGGCAGGCTACGGCAAAATGAGCAAAGAAGAACGCGCCGAGGCCCTAAAACGCCTGGAAGAAAAAGTGGGAAAAATTTTGCACAAAAACGAAAAACTGCGTCTCAATACTCCCATTCGCTACGCTCCAGGGGTCGGGGAAAAACGCGAAGCTCTTTTTCACAGGCTCGGAATCTTCACGATCGAGGATCTTCTTACCTTTTTCCCCAAACGCCTGGAGGACCGCACCCAACTCCGTCCCATAAAGGATCTCCAGGATGGGGGAACCGCGCTCGTGGAGGGAGTCCTTAGGGCCAAATCTAAGGTGAAGGTTAAGCCCAATTTGGAGCTGGTAAAAGCGGCTTTGGACGACGGAACAGGCATCCTTTTTGGCGTTTGGTTTAACCAGCCGTGGGTGTGGGATCAGCTTGGGCAGGGCCAACGCTACGCCTTTTACGGGAAAGTGCAGATCCGCTTTGGCGAAATTCAGATGGAAAACCCTGTTTGGGAGAAGGCCGGAGCCAAGGAACAAACTGGCCGGTTCGTCCCCATCTATCCCAGCACAGAAGGGCTTTCCCAAAACGTCCTCCAGAGCGTGATCCGTCGGACCTTGGCCCGTATGGAATCAAAGATTCCCGAGGTCCTGCCGGAGGAGACCAAAAGGCGCCACGGCCTCCTCCCCAGGCGAATAGCATTCCAAAAAATCCATTTCCCCGAAAGCCTTGAAGGGTTCGAGAAAGCCCGGGAGACGTTGGCCTTCGAGGAACTTTTTCTGCTTCAGCTTGGGCTTTTGCTTCACCGCAAGCGCGGGGCCGCGGGCCGGGCAATCGAGCCCAATCCTGAGTGGCTTAGGATCTTTCTTGCGAACTTGCCCTTTTCCCTCACACCTTCCCAGCGGAGGGCCATCGAAAGCATCGAGGCCGATCTGCGCAGGTCTTACCCCATGCTCCGCCTTCTTCAGGGTGATGTGGGCTCGGGAAAGACCGTGGTGGCCGCGGCGGCCTGCGCTATGGTGGCTTCGGCTGGAGCCCAGGCCGCGGTAATGGCACCGACGGAAATCTTGGCCGAACAGCACTTTCACGTTTTCCGGGAGCTTCTGCGCCCACTTCCCGTGGAGGTTGGGCTTTTAAGTGGCGGGCTTTCCCGCCGCGAGCGGGAAGAGCTCCTTTCGTCCATCGCCGACGGAAAAATCCAGGTAGTGGTAGGGACCCATGCTCTCCTCGAGGAGGACGTGGAATTCCGGGATCTCGCTCTCGCGGTGATCGATGAGCAGCACCGGTTTGGCGTGATCCAGCGGGCAGCCTTGGAGAAAAAAGGAAAGGGCACGAACATCCTCGTGATGTCCGCCACTCCTATTCCGAGAACGGTGGTCCTCACTGTGTACGGCGAATTCGAGCCTTCCGTTTTGGAGGAGCTCCCCATTCCCAGAAGAAATGTACGCACCCTTTGGGTTTCGGAAAGCAAGCGCGAGGAGGTCTACGAAGAGGTGGGCCGGCTTCTCTCTCAAGGGGAAAAGGGCTATGTGGTTTTTCCCCTGGTGGAGGAATCAGAGGAGCTGGATCTCAGGGCGGCCACTGTAGCCTACGAGGAACTTCGCGCAAAGTTTGGGGAAATCGGCGGGCTTATTCATGGTCGGATGCCAAGCGAAGAGAAGCGTGCGGTGATGGCGGCGTTTCGGGAGGGAAGTATTCGGCTTTTGGTGGCCACTGTGGTGGTGGAGCTCGGTTTGGATGTGCCGGATGCCTCGTTTTTGGTGATCGAGCATGCTGATCGTTTTGGTTTAGCACAGTTACATCAGCTGCGGGGCCGAATTGGCCGAAAGGGGCAGGATGGCATCTGCTGGGCCCTGGCTGACCCCACCACCGATGAGGCCCGCGAGCGCCTCGCGGCCTTCCGCGACCTCACCGACGGGTTTAAGATCGCTGAGGCGGATCTGCGGATCCGCGGCCCGGGCGACCTTTTGGGCACCGCTCAACACGGGTTTATCTCCAAATTCCGGGCTGCGGATCTCGTGCGGGATCTTGGGCTTTTGGAGCGAGCAAGGGCGGAGGCCAAAAAACTCGCGGAGAAAGGGATTCCGCCGGGGCTTGCGGCGGAAGTAGAGCGTCGGTTCGGGAAGGATTTGGAGCTTTTGGGGGTGTAGAAATGATCGATGAGCGGACTATGGCTAAAGTGGAGGCCCTCGCCGGTTTGCGCCTCACCCCTGAAGAACGGGAGCGTCTCCGCGCTGATCTTGCCAAGATCCTCGCGTACTTCCAGAAACTCCAGGAAGTCCCCACAGATGGGGTTCCTCCCTTCTCCCCTCTTCCTGGGGTGACCAACGCTCTTCGCGAGGACGAGCCCGCTCCCCCCTTAAGCCAGGGGGAAGCCTTGCAAAACGCCCCGGAAAAGGAGGAGGGGTTCTTCGTTGTTCCCCCTCTTTTCCCCGCATGAGGGAGAATCCTGTGCGGACTGGGGCCGCGGGGGTTGCGGCCAAAAGTCATTTCGTCTTCGTGGTGCCTGAGGGCCTCGACAGGCTGGCTGAGGAACTTTTTCCCCTTCCTGATCCCGAATGGGTCGGACGTTACCACTACCGCGGAGAGGAGGAACTCACCCTCCGCTACCTTCTGGTCCTGGATGCCCTGAACTTCTGTTTTTGGCCGCCTCCTTTTCCATGGAAAACCTCCCCCTCTGGGGGAGGGGGTGAGGAAGCAAAGCCTCAAAAATGGGGTTTTCCGGGCCCAGATGGGGAAAGGCTCACTGGCTACTATGCCCTGAGCTTCGCCCTGGGCCGGATCGCCCAGGACTCTCCGGAGTTTTTCGAAGCTGAAAATCTTCAGAAGATCGAGCCAGAGAATCTTAGGGAATTTTTAGGGCCCATCCCGCTTCTTTCCTGGAGGGTTGCGGCGCTACGGGAAGTGGGGGCTCTTCTTCGTCGTTTCGGTTCAGCCCAAAATTTCTTTCTCCAGGCAAAGCATTCAGCCCAAAGGCTCGTGGAGGTGCTCACTTCTTATCTTCCCATGTTTCGGGATGCCGCGGTTTATTTTGGACGTTGGGTGCCCTTCTACAAGCGAGCGCAGATCCTTGTAGCCGATCTCTGGGGCACGTTCGGAGGCCAAGGGCCCGGCGAATTCGCGGATCTTTCCTGGCTCACGGCCTTCGCGGACTACAAGCTTCCCCAGATCCTCTGGGCCCGAGGGGCTCTCCGGTTCCACCCGCGCCTTGCGGAAAGGATCCGGGCCGGCGAGATCATTCCCCGGGGAAGCGCGGAGGAGGTAGAAATTCGGGCCCTTACCGTGGTGGCTGTGGAGGAACTCCGGGAAAGGCTAAAAAGGAGAGGCCGGGAGATCTTGGCTTTCCAAGTGGATTGGCTCCTTTGGAACCTGGCCCAAGAAAAGCTCCGCGTTCCCCATCATCGGACGCTCACCTGGGCGTATTAGCCATGCCTTTTGAGGTGGTAAAAAGGATTGCGGGGGCGGAGGCCCGACTCGGCCGCCTGGTAACCGGCCACGGGGTTGTGGAGACCCCGGCGTTCGTGGCTGTGGCCACCCGGGGCATGGTACGGGCCCTCTCCGCGGAGGATCTGGAAAACTTAGGGGTCCAGATCCTCATTGCCAATACTTACCATCTTTTCCTCCGGCCGGGCGCGGAGACGGTGGCCGCTTTGGGCGGGCTCCATGGGTTCACGGGCTTCCGCGGCCCCTGGATGACGGATTCCGGCGGCTTTCAGGTTTTCTCCCTGGGCGCGGCGAAAATCCATGGGGTGGGCAAAATTGCCCCCATCTTCCCCGGCGAGGCCCGGCCCCGGGATACCCCTGGCGTCCCCCTCGTGAAACTCACCGAGGACGGGGCCTGGATCCGCTCCATCTTCGACGGGACAAAATACTTTTTCTCCCCGGAGGAAGTGATCCGGGTAGAGAGGCTTTTAGGTGCGGACATAATTCTCCCTTTGGACGAGTGCACCTCGCCTTTCCACGACGAGTCCTATACCAAAGCGGCCATGGAGCGCACCCATCGCTGGGCAGAACGCGCTCTTTTGGCCTTCGAGCGCACGCACGGTCTTGGGCCTAATCCCCATCAGGAACTTTGGGGGATCATCCAAGGCGGGGCTTATGAGGAATTGCGGCGCACTTCCGCAAAAACGATCGCTTCTATGGGTTTCCCGGGATTCGCTATCGGCGGCTCCTTGGGAAAATCCAAGGAGGACATGTACCGGGTGATCGATTGGACCCTAAGCGAGCTTCCGGCCGATAAACCCCGACATCTTCTAGGAATCGGGACTTTGGAGGACATCGTGGAGGCGGTGAAGCGCGGAGTGGATCTCTTCGACTGTGCCGCACCTACCCGCTTGGCTCGAAATGGAGCCCTCCTCACCCTTTCCCCGCCAAACTTCAAGCTGAACATCGATAACGCTAGCTTCAGGAACGACAAGCGACCGGTGGACGAAACATGCGACTGCCCCACTTGCCGGCGGTATTCCCGCGCCTTCCTCCACCATCTTCTCCGCACCGGTGAGCTTTCGTACTTTCGATTGGCCACGGTCCACAACGTCCGGTTCATGGTGCGATTCATGGCCTGGATCCGGGAGGAGCTCTCCCAGGGACGTCTGCCCAGGTTGGAAAAGGAGGTGCCGTGAGTTTCCAGAAAGAGATGCGAAAAAGAGTTGCAGTTTATACTGATGGAGCTTGCCTTGGGAACCCTGGGCCAGGCGGTTGGGCCGCAATCCTCATTTGGGGCCCACACCGCAAAGAGATTTCCGGCGGGGAGGCGCAAACCACGAATAACCGGATGGAGCTCCGCGCGGCCATCGAAGCCCTCCGGGCCCTGAAAGAACCCGCGGAAGTGGACCTTTACACGGACTCCCTGTACCTCCAAAAAGGGGTCACCGAGTGGCTTCCCCGCTGGAAGGAGCAGGGCTGGAAAAGGCGGGAGGGAAAAACCTTAAAACCCGTGGCCAACGCCGATCTCTGGCACGAGCTGGATGCTCTTTTGGAAAAGCATCGCGTGCACTTTCACTGGATAGAAGGCCATTCTGGGAACCTAGAAAATGCCCGCGCGAACCAGCTTGCGCGGGAAGCCATGAAGAAAGCGGTGGTGAGTGACGGGTGACAAGGCCACTTCCTTTGGGAGAAGAGGGAGTTAAGTAAAAGCTGGGCTTTTGGCCACCAAACCGGTTTAATAGCACTGTTTATCCGCGTCTTAAAATCCGCAAATTGCGCCTATGGATTACGCAGGAGTGGTCACTTGCGCTCACGATATGCGGCGGACACGGCTTTGGATAACGAGGGCGCGCTCCACGTCCTGGGGCCTGACCCAACCTTTTTCCACAAGGATTTCGCCGATCAGGCGGCGCCGACCTTCGCTTTCCTGCTCTTTTAGGGCTTGGGCTACGCGGCCGGAGTCAATGGCCCCAAGATCCACGAGGATCTCGCCCAGGCGCTTCTCGCGCTCAAAATACTCCTCGAGGATGGACATGATTACCGCCGAGCGGGATTTCCGCTGCTGGAGGGCAAGCTTGTCCACGAGATCCAAAAGGTATTTATCTTCCTCGCTATAGTACAACGTAACCTGCATTTTTCCCTCCTGCTAACCCCATTTCGGGGATTCCCCAACCTTTTCCACTATATCCGGTTTGGGGATATGAGGCAAGAGGGCTAGGGGATGGCCGTAGCGACCGCCCGGGCTGCGTCCACTAGGCCTTTCCCAACCCGCAGTTCCTCCGCCGCCAGCCTCGCACAGGTTCCAAGAAGTATGTCCAGCGCCTGTGGGCCAGAGAGCTTAGGGTTAGCGGAAAGGATCAGGGCCAAAGCTCCGCTCACGTGGGGCGCGGCAAACGAGGTCCCGGAGAAGCTCCCTACGCCACCCCTGGGAAGGAGGACAGGGATCTCCACACCGGGAGCGCTGAGGTCCACCTCCGGGCCGCCCTTCGTTCCCGGCAATGGTGACCACGAGCACCCCTTTTTCCCGGGCCCGGCGAAGGGCATCCACTACCACAGAAGGCGGGGAAACTTTGGCATAAATGCTGAGGTTAATGATCCTCGCCCCGTTTTGCACCGCGTAATCAATGGCCTGGGCCAGCTTGTGCCAATCGCGCTCGTAGAAAAACCCCTGGGAGTCCAAAAACCGCACATCCATGATGCGCACCTTGGGAGCAATGCCCACCAGCTCCTCAGCGTAACCGGCGATCACTGAAGCCACCGCTGTGCCGTGGTAGTGGAGGGCAGTACGGCGAAGATGAGCCGGGACGTTCTCGCGGAAGTCCCAACCGTAAAGATCATCAGCGTAGCCGTTCCCATCGTCATCCCTTCCGTTGAGGGTTTCCTTGGGGTTGACCCACCGCACCTCAGCAAGGGCAGGAAGGGAGAAATCAATCCCGGAGTCAATGACGGCCCCCACGATCTCGGGGGAGCCCTGGGTGATAGACCAGGCCTGGGGAGCTTTAATGCGGTGGATGTTCCAGGGGAGGGCGGGAACGGCGAAGCTAACGCTTACTTGGCCGACCCCGCCCACCGGTCCCGGCCGCAGGGCTAGAACCAGGGCCAGCCCAACCAAGGTTCCCCAGGCCCAAACCTTTCTTGTCATCACTTTCCAATTGTATATGGTGTTTCCCACTATATCAATGGAACAAATGTCCGAAAGCTTGGTTCCTCATTTTTTGGCACGGTTGGCGCCCGGAAAGTTTTTGTAAAACCGTGCGGACACGTGGAGACAAAGTGTTAAACTCCGATGTGGTTTGGGTGCTTCGTGTTCGGGATTTACGGAAATCCTACGGTCCTGTGTGCGCCGTGGCCGGAGTTTCTTTCACCGTGGAGTCCGGAACGGTCTTTGCTCTCCTCGGCCCAAATGGCGCGGGCAAAACCACCACCGTGGAGATCCTCGAGGGTCTGCGGATCCCAAGCTTCTCTGTAAAAGGGTACTCCTCGGGGCAAATCCTTTACCGGCGCGGGGAGAGAGCTCAAGCACTGCTGCTTCTTTCTTCCTGGAGTTCCTCGAGGAATTCGACCACGTGATTCCGCTGCCCCTTGGAATTCTTGCCTCTGGGCTTAGGCTCGTGGCCAAAATCCTCCCGGTATACCACTTGGCCCGGGGGATGCGCGCGGCGCTGGGCGTGATCGAGGAAGTGCCCGCAAACCTCTGGAGGAATTGGGCTTCAGAGCATTTGGCCTTCTTGCCTTCCTCCTTTTCGGCTGCCCCCTTGTTTCCTCAAGGTGACAAGCCGGCCGTTTTCGGATAAAGTGGGATCCCTCGCCTGGTTTTCGTGGGGGAGGAAGGAGGCCAACATGCAGAGAGGTCCACGCAAGATGTACGATGTTCGGCATCTGGGTCTCACGTGCGCCGATTGCGGAGCACCAATTGAGGAGCTTCCGTTCATGCCCAAAAGCAACCGTCCCGTGTACTGCCAAAAGTGTGCCCGGAACCATCGGCGCCGGAACCCGCGCATTCTGCGATGAAAATGACGCTGCCATCGAACTGCCTAGGCTCCCGCATTCTTTTCACCCTCTTCGAACTTTTCGTAGTTGCTTAGGAACTGGTCGAGATTCTTTCGGAGTCAGGATGTATGGGGGCCAAGCCCACAGTACTGTTCGGTCTTCGTCGATGAGGGTGTAGAGCTGGCCGGCCCGCTTTCCGAGGTTTCCCAGGAGGAGTGGACAAGGCCTTCCTCCTTCGTGGCCCGAAGGGTCCGGTAGAGGAACCCTGAGGCGATCTCCACCTCCGGAAGACGCTCCGGAAGCCCATAACTGTGGACAGGCCCCTGGGCCAAAGCTAGGGAGACCCAGACTAGGCAAGGCCGCGGACGCAGCTCGGCAGTTCAAAACAACAGCGTGCCCATATTTGTTTGGCACAAAGGGGTTTCAAGCTTGGCTAAGCGGAGGTTGGGATGGGCTCGAGGTATAGGACTCCGGTGCTATCGTCGTAGGCGAAGAGCTCAGCGTACCGGCCCCAGTCGATGATGACCTGGAACTGCTTTTCCGCCTCAGCAGGCGGGAATTCCAGCTCCAAGGCGCGCCGCACCACCTCGCCCCGCAACCTCTTCCCCTCCGCCGCCTCCAAGAGCTCCAAAAGCCAGCGAAAGATCGGAAGCCGCCGGAGCCGCGCAGCAAAAATCTCCTTCCTCGCCAAAATCTCGGCTTCCGCAAAAGTCTCGCCAAGCGGAGTGAGAGCTACGTCACCTTTGGCCACGGTGACGAACCCCAAAAGCTCCAGGGCCTCGGTGGTGCGGAGGAGATGGTCGGAGTCCACGCCTAATTCGTCGGCGAGCTTAGAGAGATCCCGGCGGCCGCCTGGAGTAGCCGCCAAGGCCTCCAAAAGCCCGGTTATGGGGGTAACGGAGACGTCAGGCAAAGCCCGAAGCTTGCCCGGCTCGCCCGGCGCGCTCCCTAGCTCCAATGCCTCCGGCTGGGTCTCCCCAGCCAGCATGGCATAAACCTCGTCCACAAGGGCCCGGAAAGAAGGATCGTTGGCGTTCCGCGGATGGGGAAGGGAAACGCGGACCTCTGTGGCGATTCGGCCCGGATCCTTCTCCATAACCACGATCCGGTCGCCCAAAAGCACGGCCTCCTCAATGTTGTGGGTGACCATGAGGATGGCTTTGGTGGGGATTCTTCCGCTCAGCCATAGCTCCAGAAGCTCGCCCCGCAGGGCGGCTGCGCTCAGCACATCCAGCGCAGAAAAAGGCTCGTCCAGGCACAAAAGCTCCGGCTCCACCACCATGGCCCGGGCAAAACCGACTTTTTGGCGCATCCCTCCGGAGAGTTCTCGAGGATAGGCGCCCTCAAACCCGTCCAGACCCACCCGGTCCAAAATTTCCAGGGCCCGGCGCCGCCGCTCCTCGGGCGGCACGCCCCCCGCCGCCAACGCCACCTCCACGTTCTCCAAAACCGTAAGCCAGGGAAAGAGGGCGAAAGTTTGGAACACAATGGTGGCCCGGGGATTCACCCCTTTTAGGGGCTCCCCGCGATAAAGGACCTCCCCGGAAGTAGGCCGCTGGAGCCCCGTGGCGATACGTAAAAGCGTGCTTTTCCCGCACCCCGAGGGCCCCAAAAGGACGAGGAACTCACCCTCATCGAGGGTGAGGCTGACCTCTTTTAGGGCCAGGAACTCCCGGTCGCCGCTCCGGTAAACCTGGCTCACGTTCCTAAGCTCCAAGAGGTGCTCAGCCATAGTTCACTCCAGCTTGAACCGCTCCTCGGCCATGCGGTAAAGCCTCTGCCAAAGGAGCCGGTTTATGGCCACAACCAGCGCGATCATTGTTAGCGTGGCCGCAAAGAGGAGAGGATAGTCTCCTCTTTCTGTAGCCTGGGCAATGATGGCCCCAAGGCCCACGGTGTACAACGTTCGGCCCCCGAAGGTGACGTGCTCAGCAACGATGGAGGCGTTCCAGGCGCCGCCACTTGCGGTAATGGCCCCGGTCGCAAGGTAAGGGAAAAGGGCGGGAAGATACAGGATCCGCCAGCGTTGCCAGCGGGAAAGCCCCATGAGACGGGCAGTGTATTTGAGATCCTGAGGGATGGCCCGGGCTCCCGCAATGGCGTTGAAAAGGATGTACCACTGGCTTCCGGCAAGCATAAGAAGCACCGCCGCCAAATTTAGACCGCCAGGAAGATGCACAAGGCCCATGACAAGCACAGGGAACAGGGCTGTAGCGGGGATGGACGCGGCGATCTGCACCACTGGCTGGATCCAACTCGCTGCCCGCGGGTTTAGGCCCACGAGAACCCCCACGGGTATGGTCCAAAGGGCGGAAAGGACGAGGGCTAAGATCACCCGGAGCATCGTGGCCCCAGCACCCTCGAAAATGGGGATCCATTGGGAAGCTGGAAGGGAAAGGAGGAATCGCGCGGCCCAAGCCGCCCCAAACGCTAAGGCCCCGCCGAGGATCCCCGTCAAAATGTAGAACTGCGATCGAGCTCGCCTTTTCCCTTTCGTTTCCCCTAAAGCTTTCTTCCGCAGGGACCAAGCGAGGAAGCGCTGATCCAATGGCCCCAAAACCCGCTGCCAAAGGGAGGACCAAATGACCGAACCCCGCAAGACCTTGTAAAACCAGGAAGAGGTTTTCCCCTCGCTTTCCACCATCTCCAGTTTGAACCGTTCGGCCCAGGCCAAAAGGGGCCGCCACACGAGCTGGTCAAGAAGGACAATGAGGAAAATAAGCGTCACTAGACCCCAGGCCAGGGCTCGAGTATCCCCAAGGTATGCGGCTTCTTGAAGATACGAGCCCAGACCGGGAAGGCGGTAGTCCCGGGCACCCACGGTGAACATTTCGGAAGCCATGAGGAAAAACCAGCCTCCGGCCCAGCTCATCATGCTGTTCCAAATGAGCTGGATGGCAGCAAACGGGAGCTCCAAAAACCGGAACCTTAGGTAAGAACGGAGGCGGAAAATGGCGCCGGCCTCGCGCAACTCTTGGGGAATGGTGATAAGCGACTGATACCAGGCGAAGGTGATGTTCCAGGCCTGGCTAGTGAAGATGAGGAAGATCGCGGCCAATTCCACGCCCAACCGCTCGGGAAGAAAAGCGGTGAGGGCTAGGACCGCCACCGGGAGAAAAGAAAGGATTGGGACGCTCTGCAGGACGTCCAAAACCGGTAAGAAAAAGATCTCCGCGTAGCGACTGCGGGCGGCCTTGTAGCCGTAGAAGAGGGAGAAGGCAAGCGCAAGGATGTAGGCGGCAAGCATCCGCAGGGTGGAAAGGAACGCGTACCAAGGGAGGGCCGCAGGCGAAAGAGAGATCTCCGGGCCCTGAACATACGCAGGGGCGCGGAAGGCCAATCTCACCCCAGCGTAGATGAGAACGGCGACAACAAGAAAAACGACCAGGTCACCAAGCCCAATAGGGCGGTGCGGCCGGACTGGACGAAAAAGCTTGATCACCCCATGTGCGCTCCCTCGGGAGGGCGGAGGAAAACTCTGCGAAAATTATGGCCCAAATGCAAACCTCACGCTACCGAGGAACACGGAGGATCGCCACACCTTGTACTTCCGCCCGCTTTAACCGTAGAAGGACCTTATTCGCCCCCTAGGGAGACGCCGCAAGCAACAGCACGGGTGAAAAAGCAGCCCGTATCTTCACTCTTCGAATTCCACCACCCAGAGCTCGTCGGCCTCAAGAAGGTAGTACTCGGCCTTGCTCACCTGAACGTGGATGAGGACGTAATCCGGGTCCTCAGGGCCTTCCCAGTATTCCTCCCATTCCTCGTCCCAGAACTCCTCTTTCACCCCGCGGTCCTCGATGATCTCGGCCTTGCCAAAGAGCTGGGCGTAGGCGCTTCCCTCAAGATCCAAAAAGCACACGGTGGCGTTGGGATTCTTTTGGATCTCCTCGATCTTGCGGGAAGATTTGCTTGTAGCAAACCAAACACCGCCCTCCTCTTCGTAAGCAATAAGCGTCATGGGCCGTACCCGCGGGTAACCGTCAGCCTGGGTGATGAAAAGGGCGATCTCGCTTTCCTCCACAATCTCCCAAAGCTTCTCCTCTGCTTCCGCCATCATACCCCCTTTGATGGGTAACCAGGATAGCCCAAATTTTCGATTTCTCCACTTCAGGGGATGGCCATTCCAAGGAGGCCGAAAAGGAGGACGAGGAGCGCGGGATGCACCTTTTCCTTGCCCAAAACGAGGATGGAAAAGCTTGCGGCAGCAAAAAACCCGAAGCTCCACCCATGAATCGTGGCTTTCCCCAAGGACCAAACTGCGGCGGCGATGAGGGCGAGGATCCCGGGCTGAAGGGCTGAAGCAAGCTTCCGTGCCCAAGCATCCGAGCGGGAAAGACGCCGCAGGGCAAGGAAAAGGGAAAGGAAAAAGAGCGGGGGAAGGAGGACGGAGAAGGTGGCCAAAGCTGCGCCGGCAACTCCGGCCACGCGGTAGCCCGTGAAGGTGGCGGCGTTCACGGCAATAGGGCCGGGGGTCATTTCCGCCAAGGCCACCACCTCCGCCATCTCTGCCGGGCTCAGCCAGTTGTGGACCTCGACCACCTCGCGGGAAAGGAGAGAAATAGCGGATGCTCCACCGCCAAAGGCACCAAGGCCAATGCGCACAAAAGCTCCAAAAAGTTCAGCGAGCACGGGACCGAGCCCAGTCATAAACAAGGCCCCCTAAAACGGCAAAAAAGAGGGCCAAAAGGGGATGAATGCCGAAAACAACAAGGACCAAGGCCCCAATCCCAAGGATAAGGGTTTTTGGATCCCTGAAGGAGTCGCGGCCGAGGCGGAAAAAGGCGTAAGCCACAAGGCCCACAGCTGCCGCCCCTGCTCCCATGAAGAATTTCTTCGCTAAAGGTGTACCGAAATAGCGGGAAAGCCCCAAAGCGATGCCCAGAATCACGAGGAAAGAGGGAAGCACACAGCCAAAAGCAGCGAAGGCCGCGCCCAAAGCGCCAGCCACGCGATAACCCGCCAAGAACGCGGTATTTACGGCAACAGGACCAGGTACGGGCATGGCAAAAGCTAGATTTTCCCGAAACTCTTCCTCTGTGAGCCATCTTCTCCGCTCTACGAGCTCGCGAGCAATGAGGGGGATCATGGAAAACCCGCCGCCGAAGGTGAAAAGGCCGGTGCGGAAAAATGTCCAAAAAAGCTGGAGACCAACGCGAACTTTGGAGAGATTTTTCATCTCCCTCCCTCCCCACGAAGAAACAAAATCTCGGCGCTTTCCAAGTTAAGCCAGCTCTTAACCGAGGAAAGAAGATGGGGACGGACGGTGAGGATGAGGAAAGCATTAGCCTCCCGGCAAACTTGAAGACCTGGGGCGAACCCGCGGCCGGAAAGTTCCAGCGGCCCGACTTCGTCCACCACGATTACTTCTGCTTTTCCCGCGGCCTCCTCGAGGACAGAGTTAGCGAAATCTAAGGCTTTCTGGGAGAAGAAAAAGCGGCGGAAACGAAAAATCTCCCCCTCACCCTGGCCCTCTCCCCCTACGGGAGAGGGGATCGGTGAGAAGTTGCCCCCCAAGGGGGATGAGGGGGATAGCTTCGCGCAAAGGGGAAGAGTTTTTCCGGTGCGGATATCCTGCGTAACGTAACCCACGGTTTCCCCAGCCTTAAGAATACGAGGGGACACAATCCCCGCCACGGAAAAGCCTTTTTCCAAGAGGATCGCGGCTAAGATACGTGCGGCTTTTGTTTTTCCGCTCCCAATGGGGCCGGCAAGGAGGAGGCCTGGCTTTCCCGCACTTTGGGCTTGGGAAAAGGCAGCGAAAAGCTCGGCCTCAAGGGAGCTGGACCCCATGGTGGAAGGCCAGGATTTCCGCGAGGATGGAGATGGCCACGGTCCCCGGGTCTTTTCCACCCAAGGGAAGGCCCACCGGGCAACGCAGGCCCTCCACTTTTCCCTGGGGGAGCCCCAAGGAAACGAGTTTTGTTCGGATCTCCGCAGCCTTTGCCCGGGAGCCCAGGATTCCCAAGTAGGCCGGCCCGGGCTCCTGCCCAAGGAGGGCCGCGACCACCTGGAAACCCGTGTCATGGCTTTCCGTGGCTACCACCGCATACGTTCGGCCGGAAAACTTGGGCAAGTCCCGGTAAGCGGGAAGATGTCGAAACTCTATTCCTTGAGGGCAAAGCCCTTCTCGCTCTTTTCGGTCATCGTAGAGGGTGATTTTCCAGGGCGTAACTTCGCGGGCAATTTTGGCAAGGAGAATTCCCACGTGCCCCGCACCGAATATGGCCAAAGTGGGCGGAGCTTGAAGGACTTCGTAAAAGAGAGTGGTCTTTCCACCGCAGGGCATCCCCAACTCCCGGAGGGTGTGATCTTCAAGGAGGGTTTGCGGGCCATTTCGCAGGAGCTCCAGGGCTTTTTGGATGGCGTGGTGTTCGAGGGCCCCTCCGCCTACGGTTCCCTCGATGCGGCCATCGGGGAAGACCAACATGCGGGCGCCCGGTTCCCTCGGCGCTCCCTCTGCGGCCACTACTGTTACCAAAACCGCGGGCTCTCCGCGGGCAAGGACTTCTGTTACCCGCGAAAAAATCTCGCCAGACATACTCCCCTCACTTTACCCAAAACCGCGGCCTTTCCCAACCGGTTTGACATGCTCTTTGGGGTTAGCTACGTTTGCGCGGGGTGTGTTATGCCCAAAAACAGGTTTGCTTTTTTCCGGGCGGAAATTCGGCCGATTGAGGAAGCGAAGATCTCGATCATGACCTCTGGCCTCCACTACGGGATAGGCGTATTCGAAGGGATCCGGGCCTTTTGGAATGAGGAGAAAAAGGAGCTCTTTGTTTTCCGCATGCGCGAGCACTATTTGCGGCTTTTGCGGAGTGCCCACATTCTCCTCATTGACATCCCTTACAGTGCGGATGAGCTTTGCCAAATCACAGTGGAGCTCCTTCGGCGCGAGGGCTTTCGCGAGGACGTATATATCCGGCCCATTGTCTTCAAATCCAGCGAAGAGATTGGCGTTCGACTCCACAACCTCGAGAGCGATCTCGCCATTTTTGCTCTCCCCTTCAAACTTTATCTTCCCGAGGGCGGAATCCGAGTCATGGTCTCCTCTTGGCGGCGGGTGGAGGACAACGCCATTCCCGCCCGGGCCAAGATCACCGGGGCCTACGTGAACTCCGCTTTGGCCAAAACCGAGGCGTATTTGGCGGGTTTCGATGAGGCCATTGTTCTAAACGAAGATGGCCAGGTAGCCGAAGGAAGCGCGGAGAACATCTTTATCGTGCGCCAGGGAACCCTCATTACCCCGCCGGTTACCGCAAACATCCTCGAGGGAATCACCCGGGATACGGTGATTACCCTTGCCCGGGATCTGGGGATAGTCGTAGAGGAAAGGCCAGTGGACCGCACCGAGCTTTACATGGCCGAAGAGGTCTTCCTCTGCGGCTCCGCCGCCGGCCTCTCGCCGGTGGTGGAGATCGACCGCCGAAAAATCGGGACCGGAGAGCCCGGCCCCATCTTCCTCCAGCTTCAGGAACTCTACGAGAACGTGGTCCGGGGAAAGGTGGAAAAGTATCGGGGCTGGTGCACCCCGGTTTACTCATCCCCATCCCCCTAACCGGTTGAACTCCATGATGAGCTCATCGATCTCCCCAACTTGCTGATGGATGCGGTCCCAGTAGTCCGGCCAGTCGTACCACTGGGCAAGGAGCTCATCCGCGCTTTTTCCCATCTGCTCCACCCAGGTGTAGTACTTGAGGTTATGGATGCGCCGCCGGTCCCAATAGGAGAGCTCCGCCATCCAATCGGTGGAAAGGCCCCGGAGGAAGCGGCCGTGATCTAAGGAGGCCTCCCGCTCTGTGTAAGGACCGCGTTCCTCTCGAAGCTCCCTAAGGCGGCTCTGATAAAGCTCCATGGAGTCCGTGAGAACGGTGATCACCCAATCGCGGGAGGTGAGCTCGAAGTACCGGGCGAATTTCACGGCGGCGATGAGGTTGGCTGCGCCGGAAATCCCCAAAAGATCAAGTTTTTCCAGGAGATCCAAGGGCACGCCCTCCTTCCGGAGGTATTCGTTGCCTGCGGGCTCATTGAAAAGCCGGATAAGGGAAATCGGGGCCTCGTCGTCGATGGCGATCACCATATCGGTGTTACGGACGTTATGGATCCAAGGCACGTGTCTGTTGCCGATTCCCTCAATTCGGTGAGCGCCAAAGCCGTTTAGGAGCAGAGTTGGACACTGGAGCGATTCTCCCACAGCGAGCTTTGCGCAAGAAAAGCGCTCCTTAATGTAGTCCGCGCAGCCCAATGTGCCCGAGGAGCCAGAGGTAAGGGTGAGGCCGGCAAGCCTCTCCCCAGGTCCCATAACCTCGGAAAGAACCTCCTCCATGGCCGGCCCGGTCACCGCGTAGTGCCAAAGATGGTTCCCAAACTCGTCGAACTGGTTGAAGATCATGACATCCGGCCGCGTCCGCTGAAGTTCCTTGCACTTCATGAAGATTTCCCAAACGTTGGATTCTGTTCCAGGTGTGGCAATGACCTCGCCCGCAACTTTCTTTAGCCACTCGAAGCGCTCTTTGGACATGCCCTCAGGAAGGATGGCGATGGACTCGCAGCCAAGAAGGTTAGCGACGTAAGCTCCACCGCGGCAGTAGTTTCCCGTGGAGGGCCAGACTGCCTTGTGCCGAGGGGGATCGAATTGCCCGGTGACGAGGCGGGGAACAAGGCATCCAAAAGTGGCGCCCACTTTGTGGGCCCCTGTGGGAAACCATTTCCCCACGAGGGCCACGATTTTCGCGGGAACCCCGGTGAGCTCCTCAGGAAAGACGAGATAATTCACGCCGCCAAAGCCCCCTCCGTGCGGCACAGGCTCGTTTTTCCAGGTGATGCGAAAGAGGTTTCGTGGATGAAGGTCCCAAAGCCCGATTTCCCGGAGTTCCTGTTTTACCCGATCTAGGATGAGGCGAGGATCGCGCATCTCCCGAAATGTGGGGATGAGGATGTTCTTTTCGCGCGCAAGTTTTGCGTTCTTCCGCCTAATTTCTTCCCGCACCGAAAGATCGATCATGCTGCCCCCCTTTCCGAGTTGACGAGATGGATGGCTAATGCTATCATATTGTCTGACAGGTAGACAACCCTCATGGAGTTCCGCAAGGTCCGGCCAGCCAAGGCCTCCACCGAGGTGGCCCAGCAGCTCCTGCGGGCCATCAAGGAGGGCGTCTTTCCCGTGGACGCCAAGCTCCCCTCAGAGGCGGAGCTCGCCCAGATGATGGGGGTGAGCCGGCCCACCGTGCGGGAAGCCCTCGCTGCCCTCTCCGCCGTCGGCCTCATCGAAGCCCAGCCAGGCTTGGGTAACTTCGTGAAAAACCCCACGGAGTCCATGGCCTTCGAGGCCCTCTTCCTTTTGGAAAGCGAGGCAAGCTGTCTCGAGATCATGGAAGCGCGGACGGTGTTAGAGCCGGAGGTGGCCGCTTTGGCCGCCCGCAAGCGCTCCGAAGACCATGTGGCTCTCCTTAGTCACATCTGTGAGGAACTAGAAAAGCTCGCCAGCTCAGAGCGGTTCGATGAGTACTTCACTGCCGACAAACGCTTCCATTTGGCCTTGGTCCAGTCCGCGGGGAACTCCCTCCTTGCCGCGGCCCTAACCCCCCTCATCAACACCATGGACCAGCGGATCTACCGGGAATTCACCCGTGAGTACTACATGAAGGATGTCCAGAGCATTACCGAGGTGGCCTCCCTGCACCGCAAAGTAGCGGAGGCCGTGGAAAGAAAAGACGCAGAAAAAGCCCGCGCGGCCATGCAGGCGCATTGGCTGCGCATGTGGCGCTTGGTGCAAGGCGGGGAAAACCCCGAAAGCTAGGAGGTCGAACCTATGGAGAAAAAGACCGTTGTGGTGGCCTTGGGCGGAAACGCCCTTCTTCAAGTGGGGCAAAAGGGCACGTTCGAGGAACAGATGCAAAATGTCTACGTTTTGGCCCACCGCGGCCGCCCTGATATTCCTGTGGTTACCGTGGTCACCCAGGTCCTCGTGGATAAAAATGACCCAGCTTTCCAAAAACCCCACCAAACCCGTGGGCCCGTTCTACACGAAGGAAGAGGCCCTGCGCCTGAAAGAAGAAAAGGGGTGGCACGTAGTGGAGGATGCGGGAAGGGGCTGGCGGAGGGTCGTTCCCTCCCCTGATCCCAAGGCCATCGTGGAGAAGGAAGCGATCCGCATCCTCGTGGAGAACCACGCCATCGTCATTGCCTCCGGAGGCGGTGGGATCCCTGTGATCAAGGAGAATGGGGCCTACCGCGGGGTGGAGGCGGTGATCGATAAAGACCTCGCCGGTGAGCGCCTCGCGGAGGACGTGGGCGCGCGAGTTTTCCTTGTCCTCACTGACGTGGATCGCGTGCGCCTCAACTACCGAAAGCCCAACGAGGTTGCCCTTTCGCGGATGACCGTGTCCGAGGCCAAGAAGTACCTGGCCGAAGGGCACTTCGCCAAGGGCTCCATGGAGCCTAAGGTCAAAGCGTGTGTGCGGTTTGTGGAGGCAGGTGGCGAAATGGCCATCATCGCCTCCTTGAACCAAGCGACAGCGGCGCTAGAGGGCCGCGCAGGAACGCAAATCGTGCGTTAACCCGCAAAACAAAGGAGGGGGGAATGGCAGCGACAGATCTTCGGGGTCGGGATTTCATCACCATCATGGATTTCGACCGGGAGGAGCTCGAGACCATCCTCGAGACTGCGTTCGATCTCAAGCGCAAGTTCATCCGGGGCGAGCCCCACGAGCTCCTCAAAGGGAAAACCCTGTTCATGTTTTTCTACAACCGGTCGCTTCGCACTCGCAACTCTTTTGAGGCGGGGATGACCCAACTTGGAGGGCATGCCCACTATTTGGAGCCGGAGGCCGTGTACACCCCGGCCCTGCCCGGCGAGGAAAAGGCTTACGCCACCGAGCGTATTGCCGACGTGGCTCGGGTCCTCGCGGAAATTGGTCATGGCATCGCCATCCGCATTTACGGAAAGCCCACGGGCTGGATCTACGGAAAAGGCCGGCTCATCGTCCAAGAGTTTGCCCGCTGGGCCCGCATCCCCGTAATCAACATGGAGGACGACGTGGATCACCCCTGCCAAGCCCTCGCCGACATCATGACCATCATGGAGAAATTCGGTACAGATCTTCGGGGCAAGAAATTCGTGATGAGTTGGGCCTACTCCGGCTCGGTGGAAAAGCCCCTCGCTGTGCCTCAGGGAGCCATCCTAATTGCCTCCTATTTCGGAATGGACATCACCCTCGCTCACCCTAAAGGCTTCGATCTGGACCCGAACATCCTCAACTTCGTGAAGAAGAACACGAAGAAGTACGGAGGCTCGTTCAAGATCGTTCATGACATGGACGAAGCCTTTAAGGACGCGGACATCGTGTATCCCAAGTCCTGGACCTGCCAGCCCACGGACGGAAAGACCCCCCTCGATGTGGAGAAGGCCAAGGCCCTCTTCGAAGCTAACCGCCACTGGATCACCACCGTGGAGAAGATGAAGCTCACCAACGACGCGATCTACATGCACTGCCTCCCCGCGGACCGGGGGATGGAGGTCACTGATGAGGTCATTGACGGGCCGAACTCCGTGATCATTGAGGAGGCCGGAAACCGCCTCCACGCTCAGAAAGGCCTCATGGCCCTCATCATGTGAGGGATGAGTGACGGGTGACTCCCCTTGGGGAGAGGATTGAAGGAGCAAAAGATGAGCTGGTATAACCTTTCGGGAAAGGACCTAATCAGCACGAAGGATTGGACGAAGGAGGAGTTGGAGATCGTCCTCAAAGTCACGGAGCAGCTTAAAGGCATGTACTATGCAGGGATTCCGCACCACACCCTCAAGGATAAAACTTTCCTCATGCTCTTTTTTAACCCCTCCACACGGACGCGGCTCTCCTTCGAGACGGCCATGACCCAGCTTGGTGGCCATGCCCAGTACATCACAGGTGCGGACCTCCGTCTCTCTTTGGAGGACAAGCCCGGCGCGGGCGAAACCATTAAAGACACGGCGAAAGTGATGAGCCGCTATGCCCACGGAATCGGAATCCGACTCCTTGAGGACAAGGTCTCCCGCTGGGGCGAAGATACGGAAATTCTTTACAAGTTCGCGGAGTACGCGGATATCCCCGTGTCAACATGGCTTCGAACTCTTGGCATCCCTGTCAGGGCCTTACCGACATCTACACCATCCGGGAAAAGCTCGGGAACGATCTCAAGGGCGTGAGATACACCATCATGTGGGCCTATTCTCCATGGGCTCGTTCCTTGGGATCTGTGCAGGAAGAGATGATCGTGGCCGCGCGGTTTGGCCTTGAAGTAGTCGTGGCCCATCCCAAAGGTTACGAGCTTGAATCGGAAGCTTTGGCGTTGGCCAAAAAATACGCGGAGGAAAGCGGCGGGAAGCTCGAGGTCACAAACGAGCTCGACGATGCGCTTAAAGGAGCAACCATTGTGTTTCCCCGGGGCTGGATGAGCCTTCGCCGCTACGAGATCGGAAAAGAGGCGGAGATCAAAAACGCTGAAAAGTTCAAGGATTGGAAATACACGCGGAAGCGCCAAAAGGAGGTCTGTAAACCCGGATACCTCATGCACGTCATGCCTATCGACCGGGGAAACGAGGCCGATCCGGAGCTCGGCGACGATCCTGTGCTTTCTTGGATGTACGACCAAGCAGAAAACCGACTGCATACCCAAAAGGCCATCCTTTCTCTCGTTATGGGAGGCCGAATTTCCTGAAAAATGGCGGGGGAAATAGGAAGGCCGGGAGGAAATTCCGGCCTTTCTTTTTGCCCTTGGGATAGAATCCAAAGCTAGGAGGCAAAGGTGGCCCCTTTCAGCGTGGGGGTGCGCGCGGAGAACGTGGTGGGAAGAGAGGTTACCCGGCTCGATGCTGAAGCCAAAGTTAAGGGCCAAGCGCGCTATGCCGATGATCTCGCGTTCCCGGGGATGCTCCACGGAAAGGCCATCCGTTCCGATCGTCCCCATGCACGCATCCTTCGCCTCGATTTGAGCCGGGTTTTGGCCCACCCCAAAGTGGTCTGCGTGGTAACGGCAAAAGACATCCCCGGAAAAAATTGCGTCCCTATCATCTACGAGGACATGCCCCTTTTGGCGGAGGAGGTGGTGCGCTACGTGGGTGAGCCCATTGCCCTTTTGGCCGCGGAAACCCACGAGGACGCCGAAGAAGCCGGGAAACTCGCGCACATCGAGTACGAGGACCTTCCCGCCGTTTTTGATCCTTTAGAGGCGATTAAACCTGAAGCTCCTCAAGTGGCTGTCCCTTCCGCCGCGGAAAGGGGAAACATTTTCAACCACATGGTCATCCGCAAGGGCGACGTAGAAAAAGGTTTTGCTGAGGCTGAGGTGATTGTGGAAGGCGAGTACCGCGTGGGCTACCAAGAGCACGCGTACTTAGAGACACAAGGGATGATCGCCGTTCCCGAGGAGAACGGGGTGGCTGTTTACGGGTCTTTACAATGCCCGTTTTACGTGCAGAAGGCGGTGGCCGCAGTTTTGGGGCTTCCTCTTTCCCGGGTGCGTGTGGTTCAGACTGCGACCGGCGGGGGTTTTGGCGGAAAAGAGGATGTGCCAAGCCAAGTGGCGGCCATGGCCGCGGTTTTAGCCTGGAAATCCGGCCGGCCGGTGAAGGTTGTCTTCGACCGTGCGGAGGATATCGCGACAACCTCCAAACGCCATCCGGGGATCATCCGGTATAAAACCGGGGCCAAGCGCGACGGAACCCTCACCGCAGTGGAGGTGGAGTTCTACTACAACGCCGGGGCTTACCAAACCCTCTCCTCCGCCGTGCTTTGGCGGGGCCTCATCCACGCCGCCGGCCCTTATCGCATCCCCCATGTGAAAGTTGATGGTTACTCCGTGGCCACGAATACCGTGCCCTGTGGAGCCTTCCGGGGATTCGGCTCGCCCCAGGTGATCTTTGCCCATGAATCCCAAATGGATGAGCTTGCCCGCCGTCTCGGGATGGATCCCTTGGAGCTCCGTCGGAGAAACGCTCTGCGAGAGGGGGACGAGACCGCCACCGCCCAGGTTCTCACCGAGTCCGTGGGGCTCCTTGCCTGCATTGACCGAGCAAAAGAGCTTTCCCGCTGGGAGGAGCGGAAGCGCGCCGTAGCCGAATTCAATGGGCGCGAGAAATTCCGGCGCCGGGGACTTGGAGTTTCCACGGTCATGTACGGGGTGGGAATGGGGGCAAAAGCCCCCCTTTTGGATAAAGCCGGAGCCTATATAAAGCTTGAGGCCGATGGCTCCATCACCGTGGCGGTGGGAAATACGGAAATGGGACAAGGCGCAATGACCGTGCTTGCTCAAATCGCCGCGGAAGCCCTGGAAGTCCCGCTTTCCGGGATCCGGATGGCGCCCGTGGATACCTCCCGGGTTCCCGACTCCGGTCCCACCGTGGCCTCCCGTACCACAACTGTGCAAGGGATGGCCGTATTGGATGCAGCGAGGAAGCTCAAGGCCAAGATCAATTTAGCCATCCAGGAAATCCTGGGCTACCCAAAATTCGTAGTAGAGGGCCGTACCTTCCGCGATCCCAGGGATCCCAAGCGCCGCATTACTTTGGAAGAGGTGGCCCGCCGGATGTGGACACACAACTGGGACATGGGCGCTACTGGCTGGGCTGAGGCCGCGCCAGTGGATTGGGACCCTAAAACCGGCCTCGGGAACGCTTATTTCGTCTATGCCTTCGCCTGCCACATCGCCGAAGTGGAAGTGGATCTTCTCACTGGGGAAACGCACGTCCGCGGCTTTTGGGCCGTGCACGACTCCGGAAAGATCGTGAATCCCGCCACGGCCTATGGCCAAGTGGCCGGCGGCATCGCTCAAGGCATTGGTTACGCCCTTTTGGAAGAACTCGCGGCCAAAGACGGTCGAGTTCTCTACCCCACCTTCACCGCTTATCACATCCCCACGGCGTTGGATATGCCGGAGGAATTAGGGATCGATTTCGTGGAGACGCGCTATTCCGGCGGGCCTTATGGGGCAAAAGGCCTGGGAGAAGTCCCCCTTATGGCTTCCCATGCAGCCGTGGCCAATGCGATTTCCGCGGCCACTGGAGGAAGACTCCGTCAGTATCCGGCCACGCCTGAACGCGTTTTAGCTCTTTTGGAAAGCGAGCGCGCATGAGCTCCTCGGAAAAGAAGCGGGTTTGGCCAGTGGCCCTGGCCCATGGCCTCAACGACGGCTACGGCGCGTTTCTTTCCGCCCTCATGCCCATAATCATCGAGAGGCTCGGGATTTCCCTGACTTTGGCTGGGCTTCTCACCTCCATCCGCTCAAGCGTTGGCTCCTTTGCCCAGTGGCCGCTGGGGTTAGCTGCGGACCGTTTTGGCGCAAGAACCTTCGCCATTTTTGGTCCCCTTTTGACCGCGTTTTCCATGTGTTTCCTTGCACTGATGCCGAGCTATTTGGGAGTGGCGATTTTGCTTGTTCTTGCAGGCTTGGGAACGGCTGCGCTCCATCCCGCTGGCGCAAGCCTCGTTCCGGAGGGAAGTGGCCGGGGCCTGCGCATGGCCCTTTTTTCTGCAGGGGGAACCCTGGGAGTAGCTTTGGGCCCGATCCTCGTGACTCAAGTGGTGGCTAGATTCGGCCTTTCCGCGACACCGTTTTTGTTCATCCCCGCAATTTTCGTTGGTCTCGTCCTTTTTCTTTTCATCCCCACTGGACCGCGCTCCCCAAATTCCCAAGGCCTTAGACTCCATCGCCATCCCCAGCGGGCAAAGCTCCTGCGCCTTTGGGCGATGGGCATGTTTCGGGATGTGGTGAGTACCGCGGTTTCTGGTTTTCTTGCGGTAGTGTGGGTGCGGCGCGGCGCTTCCTTAACTTTGGCTGGGCTGAGTCTCACTATTTACTGCCTGGCCAGCGCCGTAGGTGGGCTTGCGGGCGGCCGCCTTTCTGACCGATTCGGTCGAACAGAAGTCCTCGCTGGCGCCATGTTCTTCGCCCTCCCCTCTCTTTACCTCTTCCTTTTCACCGATGGCCTCGTGTCTTTTCTCTTTTTGGCCTTATTCGGCTTGGCTTTGGCTGCTTCGGTTCCGGTGACCCTGGTTTACGGCCAGGAACTGGTTCCAGAGAGCCGGGGCGCGGTGTCCGGGCTCCTTTTGGGCCTCGGGTGGGGAGTGGGTTCCCTTTTGGTGACGGCGGTGGGCGCCCTTGCTGACCGCGTTGGTCTTGAGCTCGCTTTGGGCTATGTAGGGATCGCCCTCATTCCCGCCGGCCTCCTCGCCCTCTCCCTTTCCAAATAAAAAGCAGCTCCAAGTCTTGCGGAAAAGTCATCCGGGAAATCGTGGTTTAAACCGGCCTTTTGAGCGCAAAGAGGAAAAGCTTCGGCGGTGAAACTGAAGTGAGCGGACTCTTCGGTGATGATAATCCCTGTTACCGTTCTGTGGCGCATAGTCACCCATTTCATTCAAGGGCAAAGGCAACCGGCCACTTCCTGCTTCCTCGACCCATGGCTCGTAGACCGGCTCATGGCCGTTCCGCCGCCAGAGGGATCTCCACAGGCGTAAGTTCCCGGGGGACTCCCGGTACGGCCGCTCAAGGCAGCCAGCCCACAAGAGAGCAGGTTCCGCGCAGCGTTTAAGTCCCGGTCCAGCACCAGCCCACACGCCGCACAGCGGAAAACCCGGCGCGAAAGCGGAAGCTCGGGCTCCACGTGCCCGCAGCGCGAGCAACGCCGAGTAGACGGAAAGTCCCGCGGTGCGACGATGAGCATCGACCCGTACCACCGGGTCTTGTACTCCAACATCCGCCGGAAAGTGCCCCAACCTGCGTCGGCGATGGACCTGGCAAGCGGTCCCCGCCCAAGGTCCCGCACGCTGAGGTCCTCCATCACGATAACCGGCTTGGTTCTCGCCAGCCACGTGGTAACCCGGTGCAGGAAGTCTCGGCGGATGTTCCGCACTCTCTGGTGGAAGCGGGCTAGGCGCAAGGATGCCTTGGCATAGTTCTTCGAGCCCTTCTTTTTGCGCGAAAGCTCTTTCGACCGGCGGCGCAAGAGACGCAGCTCCCGCGCCAGCGGCTTGGGCGCGTGGATCTGCGTCCCGTCCGAGAGCACCAGAAACGCCTCCAGGCCCAGGTCCACACCCACCGGCTCGCCCGCAGGCGGTGTGAAATCGGGCCGCTCCACCTCGCACACCAAACTCACGAACCAGCGGTCAGCCTCACGGGAGATCACGGCTGAAAGGACCCGTGCCCGGCGGGCATCCAACAACGCCAGAAGCTTGTGCGTCCGCTCCTTGGTGCGCACTTTGCCGATGCGGGGCAGCTGCACGTGGCGGGGCAACACTCGGATGGAGCCGGTAAAGCGGGCTCTGTTGTCGTCCAGGCTCTTCTTCCGCTTGAAGTGGGGCATGCCCGCCCTGCCCTGCCGCCAATTGCGGAAGGCGCGCTCCAAGTCTCGCAGGGCTTCCTGCGGCGCGCACTTCGAGACTTCCACCCACCAGGGGGCGTGCTCCCGCTTCCAGGCGTTCCACTCCCGGTGAAGTTCCATCGCCGTGGGCAAGGGCTGCCCTTCCTTTAGCGCCTGTAGACATCGCTCCAAGCCCCAGTTGTAGGCGAAGCGGGCCGCGCCCACGTGCTTGGCCAGTGCCATGCGAGCCGCGCGGTTGGGATCCAGCTCAAAGCGGAACGCCTGGATCACTCGCATCCCATCGCCTCCAAGGCCCGCTTGGCCCGGTTTCGGGCCGACCTGCGCCCATACAGCCGCCCGCAAGCGGCGGTGAGAATCTCGAGAAGATCCCGCACTAAATCGTCGGCAACTTCGCCCTCTTCCACGACAATGATGCATTTGCCCGCTGCGGCCAGAGCGGCTTCGACCATCTCGAACCCGAATGGGGCCAGCCGGTCACGGTGCTCCACCACGATCCTGGCCACACCGGGATCGCGTTGATCCCCTGCTTGCGGGCCCAGTCAGAAAGTTTCATGGCTGAAAGAAATGTTAACGAAACCGGCTGCTGCTGCTGTCAACCCTTTGGTCCTTGGGAGCGTAGGCGATCCCTAACCCCACAATCTGGAACACCGGAATATCGTTCACATGGTCGCCGACAAAGGCGATCTCCGCCAATTCCAAGCCCCATCGCTTGGCCTCTTCTTGCACAGCCCGAGCTTTATCAGCCGAACCCACCCGAACCACAGCCTCACCAGTGAAAACACCATCAGCTACGACAAGCTCGTTGGCCAGAAAGAAATCCATTTGAGTTTAGACTAACGCCAAAAGGCTCGGCGTAGCCGAGCTTCCAATACAAGCTCTTTTACAATGGATTCAGACCGTCAAGCGGCCTTTTTCTTCCGCTTCCGGCTCTTTTTGACCACCGGGTTGACTACTGGCCTTTACGATCGGCGTCTCGGTGCTGGTGATACGCTCGTGTAGCAGGGGCAAGGCCCAACTGCCCTCCTCTTCCGGAATCCAGGCCAGCGTGCTGAAACCCTGACCGATGGTGATCGGCTTGTTGCCGATGATCTTGGTTGGCTGGTGCTCTACTGTACGATCTCGCAAGGTCGGAGCCGAAAGACGAGGTCAAGCCGTGTGATCTCCAGCCAGCAGGGGATGGGGGATAGACGGTATCTGAGCGATGTACAACCGCATCAGGCCTTCCCGATCGGGTTGTCCGTCTTCAATCGCCTCGTAGATGCTAGGCCAGAGGCGCCGGAAGACCGGCGACAGGGACAATTCCACAAAGGAATTGACCCTCGGGGTCAGGATGACAGCATCAGTAAGCTCAAACTGAGCATCCCGAGCGTTCCCCAGGCACTCATAGGCCGCTTGACGAAAAGCTCTTAACTTGTTAAATCGGTCATCGGTGATAGAGACATTTGTGTACATGTTATACACCGATGGGCAGTTTTGCGCAAATCGCAGACGGCCTCTTTTATTAGTCTAAACTAAAGATACCACAAATGGGACTTATAGGAAGGAGGGAGGATACCATGAGCGGTGTGAGAATGAAGGGGAAGGACTACCTAACTACTGTAGTACCGACCGAGGGGGAAGTGCCGATTTGGAAATCTGAAAATATGAGCGAGAGTGGCGCTGACGTTAGCGCCGGCGCCTCCGCCAGTCACATAATACTGAAGTTCAACGGCACCGGAACTATACGGCGCTTTCATACGACCCGACGCTCGGCGTCAGCGGAACCAACTGGAACCTTATTGCCGGCGTAATCGTTCTTGCGGCGGCGGGCGTCGCGGCCGTTGCGATATGTGCGGTGAACAGGAAGGAGACGTCGTAGGCAGCGGCACCTCTCCAGTTTTATTACTCTCTTTTATAGAAATTTTATTTACACTCATGATATTTCCTGCCGCCGAAGCAGGGCGACATTGATGATACTGGAGATCTTGATACTTCTGGCCGGATTTTACATAGGCTGGAACATAGGCGCAAACGATGCCGCGAACTGCGTCGGCGCCGACGTCGGCAGCGGGAAAATGACAATGAATGAGGGAATAATAATCACCGTCGTCTTCTCATTCCTCGGCGCCATGCTTTTTGGCGGCAACGTGATAAAGACGGTCGGCAAGGGGATCGTCCCATTGGACAAGATAATCGCCGGGGATTTCGAAACTGCTGGAATATCGTCCCAAGCAGGACTTTTCATGGTGATGGCAGCCGCGCTTTCAGCCGGCATCTGTGTTATGCTCGCCACGTATTGGAAACTGCCAGTTTCGACATCTCACGCCATAGTCGGGGCTGTGGCAGGTACTGGATTGGTTTTCATAAAAAGTGCACCCGGACTCATAAAATGGAGCGTTCTGGAGAGCATCGCTCTCTCATGGGTGATAACCCCAATAGGCGCTGCCGCGCTCGCCTTCCTTCTCTACAAGCCGCTGGCATGGCTTTTCGGCAAGATTGTGCCGCCAAAATACGAGCACAAGGTATTTAGGATGTTGATTATAGGAACAAGCCTCTATCTCGCCTTCACATGGGGCGCCAACGATGTGGCGAACGCCACTGGGATAATCGCAGGCACAGGCATAACCATCGGCGGGGTGCCGATATCAATCCGGATGGCAACATTCATAGGGGCGCTGGCAATCGCACTCGGAATAGTGACCTTTGGAAGGCGCGTTATAGAAACCGTGGGATTCGGCATAACAAATCTGTTACCAATAATGACGATTGTGGCTGAAATCGCCTCGGGGCTGAACGTCATGATATACACGTTTTTCGGGATACCCGTGTCCACTTCCCATTCAATTATAGGAGCGGTCGCCGGCGTCGGATTGTGGCACGGGACGCACGGAGTTAACAAAAAAACCCTGCGCGACATCGGGCTGGCGTGCGTCGGAACGCCTTTTGTTGCAGGAGCAACATCCTTTATAATGATGAAAATTATATTTATGCTGGGGCTTGTGAAGTAAGTAGCGATGGAACGAGCGGCGCTGTGGCTGTGAAGCAGCCGTTGCGCAAAGCGCCGATCACTCCTCACCAGAAGGAAAGGTGTTGAGATGGCAAGGAACAGGAACATATTCAACTGGTTCGGGCGAAGGGAAGAGAAGGAGATATTCGAGAAGGCGGAGAGCCATATAGAAAAGGTATGCGAGACCGTGATGGCCTTGCACGACGCCGCGCGCGCCCTGTTCGCCGGGAAGGAAAAAGAGGCGAAGGAACTCATACTCACAATACGGAAAAAGGAGCACGAGGCAGACGAAATAAGGAGAGAGATGTTCGACAAACTCTCTATCGGGATGCTGATGCCGGCCGACCGCGAGGACCTGATGCGCATGATAGAGGCGATGGACGACATCGCCGACTGGGCGAACGACGCGGGAAAGCTGTTCTCGGTCATCGACGAGAAGATTCCTGTGGAAATCGCAAAGAAGCTTGAGGACTTGATAGAAAAGACGCTTTCCTGCGTGATGAAGACGAAGGAAGCGGTAATCGCAACGCGCTCTGATAGAAAGAAAGCGCTCGCCCTCTGCAACGAAGTGGAATCCTTGGAAGAGGAGTGCGACGACATAGAGAAGGATGTGTTCACGGCGACCATACACAACAAGGAACTCAGCCCCCCGATACTGCTGCTCCTCCACGACATAATCGCCAGCGTGGAAACGGTGTCAGACAAGGCCGAGGACACCGCGGACATCATCCGCGTGCTGGTCATCAAGCAGAAGTAAGGTTAAATACAGGAAGCGAAGAGGATGCTGTGTTGAATAACTTTCATAACGCCAGTTCTATCGAGCCGCCGGACTCAACGAATTCGTTCAGAGTCTCGAAATCATGTCATAAAAAACGAATTTCATCTGCACTTCATTGAATATATTTTCAGTACTTGTTGAAAGAACGCCTGCTCCAAATATTCTTTTGACGGCGGAGAACATCCCTTCACTCGCTCACCTTTGTCCGTAACACCATCTCTCTCCAGCCTTCGTAACCCAATTTCTGGAACTCTCTCACGACCCCCGCTCTTTTCGGAGAACCCCTTACCTCGTGCTTGCATTCTTCCTTACCTTGATTACGGGGTCGATTCCTCTTTCTTCCAGAAGATTGAAGTTGTCTCTGGTATCGTATGCACCATCCCCTATTACTCTGTTCACTTTCCCGCGTTTTTCCGCCTGATCTACCAAGGAAGGCAGTACCTTGTTATCCCCTGTCCTTTCGTCCGTTATTTTCAGTCCTACCAGTTTCTTTCTCTTCACGTCAACGGCAATGTGGACCTTTATCCATCCCCTTCTAACTTTCCATTTTTCCCTCATCCATTCTCCTCTGTTCGTCACCTTCATTCCGGAAGAATCAACGGCCACAACCATGTCATCCGAATAATCCTGCGGCAGATTCAAGGCAATCTTTCTCTTTGCTATGCTCGAATAATCGATTATCCGGAATTTTGGATTGAACTTGTTGAAGGCCCTACTGATTCCTTCCAATTGCCGGAAAGGCACGTGAAATATCGTTCTCATAAAATAGAAGAATTGAATGTATGCGTCTGGAAACTGAAACGGCTTTCCTACCTTCCCGTTGTTCATCTTTTCCAGTTCTTCGTCCCATTCTTCCAGAAACCCAACCGAGAAGTAGAATTCGCCTCTTCTCACGTACTTGTCGTTGGTCTCTTTCCAATCCCTGTTGTCGATGTATTTCGCCATTCCCATCCCGAGAAAGCCCAAGCTTACGGGCTTGACGGTGTTGCTTTTTGGGTATGATTCTGTACAACAATGGTTCTTAATGCGACTGATTTCCTCTTACGCTGAGGGGCTATCTCCTTGCCTCCCCGTTCGCATCCTTTTTGCCTTGACTTGCGCCGGCAGTGACGCAAACCCCCGTTTTGCGCCTGCAAGGAGGCAAATCAGAGATTTGCCCATTCCTCAGCTATAAAAAAAAGTGGATACTCCTGCCAATCTGCCACCAGGCCGGCTTTCACTGGGTTGTTCAGGATATACTTCACGATACGTATGAACTCCTGCGCATCACGCACCACGTGGTCGTAACTTTCGTGCTGCCAGAAGGCGCCACTTCCACTCACCATTTGGCGGCCTAGGTGGCCCGTTCGCCCCTTGAGCAGGCGGATGGCGTGGCTAAGGGCCGTGTAGTGCTGACCCGGCCGCAATGGTTGCGGGGCGGGGATGTTTTGCAGGTCTATCAGCAAATGGACATGGTTGGGCATAATACAGTATGCGATAAGATGGTAAGTCTGCGGGTGCAGGTTGTGGATTTCGCGCCTGACCATTTCAGCCACACCTGGGTCTGCCAGCCAGCGGGGACCTTCGCCGCGGTCGAGATAGCCATCATAGCGTGCAAATATCTTCTTGGAGAGCTTGTAGCGGTTGTTCATCGAGTGCTTTGGCTTAATACTGGCGTGCCAGGCGTTGCTCCTCGGCTTCCTGCTCACGGTGCAACTGCTCGATGACCTGGTATGGCAGCGAACCCGCCAGTCGAAAGGTGACGAAGAACGTGGCATCCGATGGATGCCAGTGCGGCAATCGGCGGTGGAAGAAGCCGTTTTCTCTCATAAACTCAGCCCCCGTAGCGCAAGCCTTTGGCTTGTGACTGGGCAAATCGGAGATTTGCCCTATGATGACGAAGGGGGTATAGCTTGACCTTCTGGAAGGGGTTTTCGCCAGAATTCAGTAACTATGCATCATTCTGGAATGATTGTCAAACACCGATCAGCTCTTCTCGGCGTTCAGTCAACACTTTGTGCAGGGCAGCCCGGTCACGCGGGTAGGTGCGGAATATGGGCAGCCATAACACGGCCGCTACTAGCTTGGGGATAGCAATCAACGGCAATAACATTATGGACGCTCCGTAGGCATCTACCAGCCTGCCGGAGAAGGTCATCGCCAGTGCACCCACCGCACCAATAGCCATATCCAGGGCAGCACGCCCGGTGGTGCGCAGCTCTGGTCGCAGCACGTCTTGAGCCATCGGCCAGCGCGCTCCGGTGTCCACGCTGCTGAGGCCTAGACCGGAAAGCGCTCCGAACAGCATCAACAAGCCCACACCCCGGTCTCCAAAGGCGATGAAGCCCGCCAGGAATGGAGCCGTCAGCACCAACCCGATAAGCGCTAAGGCCGCCCGTCCGTGGTTGGGGAAGCGGCTTCCCAATCTGTCGCCCAGCCAGCCGAATAGCACCAGGCCAGTGAGCGTCCCCAGGGTGAGCAAGAGAACCACCGCGAGGGTTTGCTCGCCGAGTCCCAGGCTGTCTAACCAGACGAACACCCAGCCATAAAGAACCGCCATGGCGATGTTGTCAATTGAGTTCTGGAATAATAATACCCACCAACTGCGCACGTGGGCAATCGCCGGCAGGTCTCGAAGGCGGAAGGCGTAGCGCATGGCTGCCTCTGCGCTGATCACATCGCTCAGTTCCGGCTCTGCCGCGCCGCGTGGCGGTTCGTAGATGACCAGCAGCAACAAGCCGGTCAGGATGCTGGCTGCGCCCATGGCTACGAAACCAAGCCGCCATCCCTCCGGGCTGATCCCCGCCAGCATGGGCAAGACGATGAAACTGGTGATGCTGCCGAAATAGCTCATCGCGGTCATGATCCCGGCGGTGGTGCCGCGTTGCCTGCTCTCGAAGAGGTCGCTGAGCAAAGAAAAAGCCGCTGGCCACAGCACACCCAGCCCCACCGATGAAAGAACACGCACTACCATCAATTGAGTCAGGCTCTGTACGAAAGCGATGGCCAGCGTTCACGAAACCCAGAAACCGGTGATGCCCACCAGCAGAGCTTTGCGCGAGAAGCGATCCGCAGCCCATCCCCACAAGGGCAAGGTGATGGTGCGGATCAGGTCGCTGATGCCCAACACCGGGCCGAGTTGACCTACGCGCAGGCCCAAAGACGGGTACATACGTGACCGCAGGACGGAGAGGGCATAGTTCTCGCTGCTGTCCACGAAGGCCGCCGCCGAGAGAGCCATGACTGAAAGCCAGCGGCGTTTCGGCTTTGCGATTGCGGTGTTTTCCACGGGTAGCCTCCTCTACAATTTGAATTTATAAACAAGGTCTGACCGGGTGCTTTGTCCCTGCCAAACAGTCACTGCTTTTTATCTCAATCTCACCAGGCGGGTCGTCCGCTGAGCCAGCTCAGAAATGGGGGTCTTGGCGAAACCCAATACATGCGAATGCAAAAGGTCGGCGAGCGGCGCGGTCCATTTCTCCGGGAGGGCCTTGGCCCCGCGTAGCAGACCCACAATCGAACCAACCGTGGCCCCGTTGCAGTCGGTGTCGAACGCCCCACTCACAGCGATGCCGATACTCCTCCCCAGATCACCCTCGCCATAAAGCAACCCGATGGTCACAATCATCGCATTGGGAATCACGTGACACCAGTGATAGGGATTGGTCTCATCCCACTGTTCGTGCACACAATCCAGTGCTTGCTCCCAGGTGAGGCCCGCCTCCCGCCAGTGCAACACCTGTTTGATGGCTGCTGCCAGCCGCGACTGTGCTGGGATTTCGCCCAACCCCAGCCGGATGATGGTGGGTATATCCGTGGTCGTGTACGCAGCAGCCAACATGGCTGCCACCCACATGGCTCCATAGATGCCGTTCTTGATATGGGAAAGGGAGGCATCCCGCCAAGCCATGCTGGCGGCGGCCTCCATCTGGCCGGGGTTGATGTAGCCGTATAGGTCGCCACGAATCTGGGCCCCGATCCACTCGCGATACACATTGCGATGCACAGCGGAGGCGGGTGGCGGTATCAGCATGGACAGGTTGCGGTATGCCACCCGCTCGGCGGTGTAGGTTTGCAGGATGGGCAGGCTCTCCAGCCAGGTACTCGCCACATCCAGCGGGGTAAACTCATGACCATAGCGCTCAAGCACCTTCAGGGCGATGAGGGTGTAATTGGTGTCATCGTCGGCCGGGGCGCCGGCGACGTTGTTGATCCAGGGCACCGGTTCACCATCCCACCACGTATCCTGCAGGTCGAAGCGCTGGCGGATTTCCTGGGGGTGCTGCGAGCTCATGTAGGCGCGAATGGGGTAATTGCCGATGGCCCGGTTGAAATCAACCAACCGCCGGCGAGGCCAGCCCTCTACCGGCTTGCCCAACAGACAGCCAGCGCAGCGCCCCAACCAGGCCCCATAGATCTTATCGAACAGCACCGAGTCGTCGAGGGCCACCGGCAGGCGGTGTGGGCCCGGCGGGCGAGCGGCCTGGATAGCTGGTAAGTCGGATGGCTCATGGTACGGGAAATCGTCCCTTACCGGTAAAGAAGCAGTCTCGTCCAGCAATTGCGCGGCTTGCAATTCACGCTGGGGGTCATGCTCTGACATGCTCTGGATGGCAGCAATGCGTTCGGCCAGGCCACGCACATCTTTGCCCTCATCTCGACACTGCTGAAGCTCAAAGTGCAAATCGGGCGCATAGCGCAGCCAGAGTGCCTTAGCCAGCCTGTTCACCTATCGCTCCTCCTATTTCGATTTGAGTTTAGACTAACGCCAAAAGGCTCGGCGTAGCCGAGCTTCCAATAGACATTTGTGTACATATTATCCATCAATGGGCAGTTTTGAGCAAATCGCAGACGGCCTCTTTTATTAGTCTAAACTAAAGAAATCCAGGCCTAAGTCGTTTTTCACTCGCTCAGCCACAAGGGAGACCCCAGAGGAAACTATGCCCAGGATCAAACCATAGCTTTTA
>Ga0209836_100015_pt1 | contig 51494 bp, 46 predicted proteins | sample ElbSprsedimmetaG_FD_184147 | JGI IMG/M metagenome (GOLD analysis project Ga0209836, IMG submission 184147) | Hot spring sediment bacterial and archeal communities from California, USA to study Microbial Dark Matter (Phase II) - Elbow Spring... ... | reverse complement strand
GGGCGCCGAAAGCTCCGTGGGTGGACGTGTGGCTGTCGCCGCACACGACGGTCATCCCCGGCCAAGTGAGGCCGAGCTCGGGGCCGATCACGTGGACGATCCCCCGACGCGGATCGTCGAGGTCGAAGAGGGTGATCCCGAAGGTCCGGGCATTTTCCCGCAGCGCCTCCACCTGACGCCTGGCGATTTCGTCTGTAAAGGTGTGCGGGTCGTCCGTCGGGACGTTGTGGTCGATCGTGGCAAACGTGTGGTCCGGCCGCCGCACGCGTCGCCCCGCGAGGCGAAGGCCTTCAAACGCCTGGGGTGACGTGACCTCGTGCACGAGGTGGAGGTCGATGTAGAGGAGGTCGACGCCGCCCTCTCCGTGGACGACCGTGTGTGCCTCCCAGATCTTGTCGACGATGTTCTTCGCCGCCACGCGCTCACCCCCGTTCTCGCATGACCCTGCGCAGGACTTCTTCGCGTACGGCGGCCCCGAATTCTGCCGTCGAAAGGACCTCGGGAGCGGGGCACCGGCCCGAGGCGTGTGCCCGCCGACAGGCCTCCGCGAGGTCCGGCGTCACCCGTCCACGGGCGATGGTGGCGAAGACGGCCGCCTCTACGGCCGCCGCCGCGTCCTCCGCTGCAAGCGTGTGCCGCAAAAACATCGCCACGGTGAGGAGCATTCCCGCAGGGTTTGCGATTCCTTGGCCGGCGATGTCCGGTGCGGAACCGTGCACGGGTTCGTAGAGGTGAGGTCCGCCCTCGCTCAGACTCGCCGACGGAAGAAGCCCGAGAGAGCCGACGAGTGCACCCCCGAGGTCGCTCAAGATGTCGCCGAAGAGGTTTTCCGTGACGACGACGCCGTAGGCATAAGGCCTTCGGACGAGGTCCATGGCAAAGGCGTCGACGAGCACGTGCCGCACGGGTACGTCTGGATACTCCGCCCGCTTCGCTTCCACGACTTCCCGCCACAGACGGCTCGAGGCGAGGACGTTCGCCTTGTCCACGGAAGCGAGAGATTTCCCCTGCGTGCGGGCGATGTGGAAGGCGACGTCAACGACGCGGGCGATTTCTTCCTCCCGGTAGCGGAGCGTGTCCACAGCCACACGCTCGCCCCCTTCGACGAAGATCCCCCGCGGTTCGCCGAAGTAGATTCCTCCCACGAGTTCGCGGACGATGAGGACGTCGAGGCCGCCTTCGCCAAGGATTTCGGGACGAAGGGGAGAAAGGAAGGAAAGTTCCGGAGGGAGCCGAAGCGGGCGGAGGTTGGCAAAGACGCGCATCTCCTTGCGGAGGCGGAGAAGCCCCTGCTCCGGGCGCCTTTCGGCGGGTAAGCTTTCCCAGCGTGGCCCCCCGACGGCGCCGAGGAAGACGGCTTCCGCCGACAGAGCGGCAGAGAGGGTGTCTGCGGGAAGGGGATCTCCTACCTCGTCGACGGCAGCACCGCCGATCGCACCCTCGCGGATGTGCAGCCCTGCGGGCAGGGAAGGTTCGAGTTCCCGAAGGAGGAACACTCCTTCCCGCACGACCTCGGGACCGATGCCGTCTCCGGGCAAAACGAGAAGGTCGAGGCAGGGACGGGCAGATGCCCGAGGTGCATCCGGACCGGAAGAACCGTACGAAAGCATGCGATCACCCTACCTATGCCGGACCCGAGGCCGGGGAATCTTCGGCGCGCGTACCCGTCCCTTCCGCATCGCCGGTGCGTGCACCCGGGGGAGGCGCGAGGGCGGCAACCTCCACTCCGAACTCGTCGAGGACGTTCGCCCGATCGCCGAGGGTCTTCTCGCGGATGAGGATGCGGTTCAGCGCGTCGACGTAAGCCTTTGCAGAAGCGAGGACGACGTCGGAGTCGACGCCGCGGCCCGTGGACACGAGCCCGTGCCAGCGCACCTTGACGAACACCTCGCCCAAGGCGTCGGGTCCCTCAGAGGTCGACTGCAGGCGGTAGTCCAAAAGCTCGATTGGCCCGCCTACGAGGCGTTCGATGGCGTTGTACACGGCCTCGACGATCCCCTTCCCCGTCGCCGACTCGAAGCGGGGCGACTCCCCGGGAACGCGGAGGGAGACGGTCGCCGTGGGAATCACGTGGGAACCGAAGGAACACTGGAGGGAGGCGATTTCGAGACGCTCGCCGTCGTGCGCCATGTCGAAGGCGAGGGCAAGGATGTCGTCGTCGGTGATCGTCTTTTTCTTGCCCGTGAGCTCTTTGAACGCGCGAAAGAGCTCTTCAAACTCCGCTTCCGTAACCGTAAGCCCAAGCTCCGCGAGTTTCTCCCGGAATGCGTGCCGCCCCGAGTGCTTGCCGAGGACGAGGCGGTTGGAACTTAGGCCTACAAGCTCCGGCGACATGATCTCGTACGTCGCCACGTGCTTGAGCACGCCGTCCTGGTGGATTCCGGACTCGTGGGCAAAGGCGTTGGCCCCGACCACCGCCTTGTTCGGCGGGACGGGGAACCCCGTGAGGCGGCTCACGAGCTTGGAGACGCGCACGGTCTCCCGCAAGTTGAGCCCCGTCTCCACGCCGTAGAAGTCGCGGCGGACGTGGAGGGCAACGCCGATCTCCTCGAGCGCGGCGTTGCCCGCGCGTTCCCCGATCCCGTTGATCGTCCCCTCCACCTGCGTCGCCCCCGCGCGCACGGCGGCAAGGGAATTTGCAACGGCAAGGCCGAGGTCGTCGTGGCAGTGGGTGGAAAACTTCACGCGCTCCGCCCCGGGTACGCGCTCCATGATGTAGCGGAACATCGCCGCATACTCTTCCGGCTGCACGTAGCCGACCGTGTCCGGGAGGTTGATGACCGTCGCCCCGGCGGCGATCACCGCGGAGACGATTCGGACGAGAAAATCCCAATCGCTCCGCGTGGCATCTTCCGCAGACCACTCCACGTCGGAGACGTATCGCTTCGCGTGAAGGACGCTCGCCACGGCGCGTTCGACGACGGCGTCCGGGCTTAAGCGCAGCTTGTATTCCATGTGGATCGGCGAAGTGGCGATGAAGACGTGGATTCGCGGTTCTTCCGCCTCCCGAAGGGCCTCGTACGCGGCGTCGATGTCAGTGGGGAGCGAGCGGGCGAGGGCGGCGACGCGTACGCCCCGCACTTCGCGGGCGATCGCCTGAACGGAGCGGAAGTCTTCCGGCGAGGAGGCAGGAAATCCCGCCTCGATCGTGTCCACGCCGTAGGCGACGAGGGCTCTGGCGATTTCGAGCTTTTCCGGGAGGTGCAAGTTGACCCCCGCCGACTGCTCGCCGTCGCGGAGCGTCGTGTCGAAGATCTCCACCCGCCGCATCCTCTTACCTCCTCCGAATAAAGGGCATTTTTTCCCGCAGCGCCTCCCCGACGACCTCTACGGGATGCGTACGCTCGCGGGCGCGCATCGCAGAAAACATGGGACGACCCAAAGCGTTTTCCAAGATCCACTCCCGGGCGAAGCGTCCGCTCTGGATGTCCGCGAGGATTTCCCGCATCGCCTTGCGCGAGGCCTCTCCGATGACCTTGGGACCGCTCATGTAGTCTCCGAATTCCGCCGTGTCGGAGATGGACTTGCGCATGCCCGACAGTCCCTTTTCGTAGATGAGGTCGACGATGAGCTTGAGCTCGTGAAGCACCTCGAAGTAGGCGACTTCCGGCTGGTAGCCGGCCTCGACGAGAGTCTCAAACCCCGCTTGGATGAGGTGGCTTACGCCGCCGCAGAGGACCGCTTGCTCGCCGAAGAGGTCCGTTTCCGTTTCCTCGCGGAACGTCGTCGTAAGTACGGCGGCGCGCCCCGCCCCGAGGGCCTTGGCGTACGCGAGGGCTGTGTCCATGGCGCGACCGCTCGCGTCCTGGTGGACGGCGACGAGGGAGGGAACCCCGCCGCCCTCCGTGTACACGCGGCGTACGAGGTGCCCCGGCCCCTTGGGCGCGACGAGGATCACGTCGACGTCCGAGGGCGGACGAATTTGCCCGAAGTGGATGTTGAACCCGTGGGCAAAGGCGAGAACCTGCCCCGCTCGGAGGTTGGGTCGAACTTCCTGTTCGTACACCTTGGGCTGTACGTCGTCAGGAAGGAGGAACATGACGAGGTCCGCCTCGCGCACGACGTCGGCTACGGGACGAACGTCGAAGCCGTCCTCTACCGCCCGATCCCAGGAATTCCCGGGCCTCAGGCCGACGAGCACGTCGAGCCCCGAGTCGCGGAGATTTTGGGCGTGGGCGTGTCCCTGAGAACCATAGCCAAGGATTGCCACCGTACGTCCTACGAGCGGCTCGAGGGAGAGGTCTTCGTCGAAGTACATGTGGGCCATCCGAATCGCTCCTTTCGTCACGTGCACGACCGCTCCCGCAGCGGTCCCGTAGAACCCATCGGCGGACTTCCACCGCAGGCGGGGGAGGAACCCCTACACCTCCACGCTTCGGCCTTCCCGAAGTACCGCACGGCCGCTTTCCGTCTGGCGCTCGCGCGGGAGCGCGGCGAGACCCGTCCGGACGATTTCCAAAACCCCGAAAGGACGGAGGAGGTCGAGGAGGGCGTCGATCTTCGCCGGGCTCCCCGTCACTTCGACGACGACCGTTTCAAACCCCACGTCGATGAGCTGGGCGCGGAACGGTTGGATGAGGCTTTGGAGGTCGCTCCGCATCTTGAGCGGCGCCTCTACGCGGACGAGGCAGAGCTCACGCGTCACCGCGTCGCGGTCCGTGAGATCTTCCACCTCGAGGACATCCACCTGCTTGGCGAGCTGCTTGCGCACCTGATCCATCACCCGCTCGTCGGCAACCTCGAGGAGGATCGTCATCCGCGACACCCCAGGTTCCTCGCAGGCGCCCACGGTGATCGTCGCAATGTTGAACCCCCGACGGAGAAAGAGCCCCGTGATTCGGTGGAGGACGCCGGGTTGGTCGTTCACCTTGAGGGCGAGGAGCTGCTTCACTCTGGCTTCACCCCTTCCATCTCGTGAACGCCGTTGCCCGGGGGGACCATGGGGAGGACGTTGGCCATGGGATCGATCACGAACTCGATGAGGTACGGCGCGCGCGTGCGGAAGGCCTCTTCGAGCGCCGTACGGGCCTCCTCTTCGGTCTCCACCCGCCGCCCGACGATCCCGTAGGCATCCGCCAGGCGCATGAAGTCGGGCTGGAAGTTGAAGAGCGTCGACGAGTAGCGCTCTTCGTAAAAGAGTTCCTGCCACTGACGCACCATGCCGAGGGAATTGTTGTTGAGGAGGAGGATTTTGACCGGAAGGTCGTACTCGCGCAGGAGGATGAGTTCCTGTTCGGTCATCTGCAAGCCGCCGTCCCCTAAAAAGGTGAGGACAAGGGCGTCGCGGTCGGCGATCTGGGCGCCGATCGCCGCAGGAAGGCCGAAGCCCATGGCCCCCAATCCGCCGGAGGTGACGAAACGCCCGGGACGGCGGAAGCGGAAGAACTGGGCCACCCACATCTGGTGCTGCCCGACATCCGTCACGACGATCACGTCGTCCGAGGCGAGCTCGGAAGCGATCTCTACGACGCGCTGCGGCTGGAGGTAAGGCCGATCCGTCCGGTACCAAAGTGGGTACTCCCGCCTGAGCGAGTCGAGGTAGGCAAGCCACTCTTCCGATGGGCTCGGATCTACGGCCCCGTCCAAGAGAATCTCCAGGGCCTCTCGGGCATCTCCGTGGATCGGGTAGTCTTCGGCGAGGACCTTGCCGAGCTCCGCCTCGTCGATGTCCACGTGGGCGATCCAGGCCCGCGGCGCGAAGTGCTCGAGTGCCCCTGTAAGGCGGTCGTCGAAGCGCGACCCGATGTTCAGAAGGAAGTCGCACTCGTGGAGGGCCATGTTCGCCCACACGGTTCCGTGCATCCCGCCCATCCCGAGGGAGAGAGGATGGTCGGAAGGAAGCGTCCCAAGCCCGAGGAGCGTGTGTACGACGGGAACTCTGGCCTTTTCCACGAAGGCGCGCAAAAGTTCCGAAGCGCCGGCGTGGACGATCCCAGCGCCCGCGACGATCACCGGCCGCTTGGCCCGGGCGAGGTCGTGCTTCACCTTTTCCACGAGCGCCCGGTCGATCTTGGGCTTGGGGGTGTAGGCGCGAAGTTGCATCTCTACGGGTTTCCGGTAAGGAATCTCGTTCGACGTCATGTCCTTAGGAAGTTCGATGAGGACGGGGCCCTTACGGCCCGTGCGCGCGAGGTAAAACGACTCTTTGACCACGCGCGGCATGTCTTCTCCGCGCATGAGCTGGTAGTTGTGCTTTGTGATCCCCATGGTCATGCTGAAGATGGGAGATTCCTGGAAGGCGTCCGTTCCCATGACGCTCGTGGACACCTGGCCGGCGATGATCACCATGGGGACCGAATCGAACCAGGCGTTGGCGATTCCCGTCATGAGGTTGGTCGATCCGGGGCCGCTCGTCCCCGTAACCACGGGGACCTTGCCGCTGATCCGGGCGTAACCGTCGGCGGCGTGGATGGCCCCCTGTTCGTGGCGGGCCAGCACGTAGGGAATCCCGGAGTTGTACAGGGCGTCGTAGAAGTTGATCGTAGCCCCACCGGGAATCCCGAAGAGCATCTCCGCGCCCTCTTCCTTGAGCACTTCGACGAGGAGGTCCGCTCCGCGGTAGACGGGAGGCGGTTCGGGCTGGGGCCCGCCATCCTGTCCGGAACTTCCCCCTTCGGGCGCTTCCGTCCCGACCGGCGCAGCCGCATCGGGAGAAAGCGCCTCGGCGCGTGCGCCTTCCGGTCCTTCGAAAGACATCTCCTTCACCCTCCCCGAATTCCGGCCTCGCCGGTGTTTGTGCTTCCCCAAAGACAAAGACGAGACGGCTCGAGATTTCGCCTCGGCCTCCTTTGGGACTCCAGAAAATCGCCTCACCACGTGTCCCGAAGGACGGCCCCCGTGTTGGCCGAGGTCACGAGTCGGGAGTAGCGCGCGAGGTACCCGCGGTTGATCTTGGGCGGCAGCGGACGCACGCGCGCCTTACGCGCTTCAAATTCTTCCGGCGAAATTTCCCAGGAAATCCTGCGGGCGTCGAGGTCGATCTCGATCACGTCCCCTTCCTCGACGAAGGCGATGGGGCCGCCCGCCGCCGCCTCCGGCGAGATGTGCCCGACGGCGATTCCCCGCGTGGCGCCAGAAAACCGCCCGTCGGTGATGAGCGCCACCTGCGTGCCGAGTCCTCGACCAACGATGAGCGACGTAGGCGTGAGCATCTCTGGCATCCCCGGGCCGCCCCGCGGTCCCTCGTAGCGGATGACGACCACGTGGCCGGGCTGCACCTCTCCGGAGGAGATCCCGCGGATGGCTTCCTCCTCCGAGTTGTAGACGATCGCCCGCCCGCGAAAGCGGCGCACGGACGGATCCACGGCCCCCACCTTGATCACGCCGCCGTCCGGCGCGAGGTTGCCGAAGAGCACCGCCAGGCCACCGCGGGGGCTGTACGCCCGCTCCGCCGGACGGATCACCTCCGGGTCGCGGATTTCCGCGTCGGCCACGAGCTCCTTGAGCGGACGGCCGGCGATCGTCGGCCGTTCTCCGCGGATTGCCCCGATGCGGATGAGCTCGCGCACGATCGCCCGCACCCCGCCGGCGCGGTCCAAATCGTCCATCGTGTAGCGGGAGGCAGGAGCGAGCTTCGTGAGGTACGGCGTCCGGTCGGCGATGCGGTTGATCCGGTCGAGGTCGTAGCGGATTCCCGCCTCGTGGGCGATGGCGAGCGTGTGGAGGACGGTGTTTGTCGATCCTCCCATGGCCATATCCAGGGCGAAGACGTCGTCGATCGTCTCTTCCGTGACGATCTTGCGCGGCGTGAGACCCTCGCGGATCATGCGCATGAGGTGCTCCACCGCCTCGCGGATGAGCTTGCGGCGGCGGGGGGACGTGGCGACGATCGTCCCGTTGCCGAAGGGAGCGAGCCCCATGACCTCGAGGAGCGTGTTCATCGAGTTCGCCGTAAACATCCCCGAGCACGATCCGTACGTCGGACAGGCGTTTTCCTCGAGGATCTGAAGTTCGCGGTCGTCGATTTCCCCCGTCTGGTAGCGCCCTACCCCTTCGAAGACGTCGACGAGGGAGAGTTTTTCCCCCGTACACGGGTGAACCCCCGCCTCCATGGGGCCGCCCGTGACGAACACGGAAGGGATGTCGAGGCGGACGGCGGCCATGATCATTCCCGGCGTGATCTTGTCGCAGTTCGGGATGAAGAACACCCCGTCGAACCAATGGGCAGTGACCACCGTCTCCACCGCATCGGCGATGAGTTCCCGGCTCGGGAGCGAATAGCGCATCCCGATGTGCCCCATGGCAATTCCGTCGTCGACGCCGATCGTGTTGAATTCAAAGGGAATGCCTCCCGCCCGGACGATCTCCTCCTTCACGATTTCTGCGTACTCCTTGAGGTGGACGTGTCCAGGCACGATCTCCACGAAGGAGTTCGCCACGCCGATGAACGGCTTGTCGAGATCCTTGGGCGTTACCTTCCCCGTGGCGTAGAGGAGGCTCCGATGCGGCGCCCGTTCCACGCCGAACTTGATCGTCTCGCTCCGAAGGTGCGGCCGCTCCGCGACCTCCGTTCCCGACACTTGCGCTCTGGTTTCTCGCTTTGATGCTCCGTCGGCGCCGTGCAAACCGCTTCCCCTCCCCTGGTCGTATTCGCCTTCAGGGATTCCCCTTTCCAACCCCCTCACGCCCGATGAACGGATCCACACTCCTCACACCCGGCGGGCGGAAGGTGCGATGGGCACCCCTTCTGCACGCGTGAGCGCGCGGAAGGCCTCGAAAAGTTCGCCGGTGACCGGGCCAGGCTTCCCCGCCCCGATCGTCCGACCGTCTACCTCGACGGCGGGGACGATTTCCGCCGCCGTACCCGTGAGGAACACTTCGTCCGCGGTGTAGACGTCCGTGAGCGTGAGGACCTCCTCCCGCACTGGAATCCCCCGCTCCTTAGCGAGTTCGAGCACCGCAGCCCGCGTGATCCCCTTCAAAATCCCTACCCACGGGGGTGGCGTGAGGAGGACACCGTCCTTCACCACGAAGATGTTTTCGCCCGACCCCTCCGTGACATATCCCTCGGTGTTGAGGAGGAGTGCCTCGTCGTAGCCAGCGCGGCGCGCCTGCACCTTGGCGTACACGTTGTTCAGGTAGTTCAGGGACTTCACCTGCGGGGGAAGGATGTCCTGCCGCGGGCGGCGAACGGCGACCGTAAAGAGGCGGATCCCCTTTTCGTAAAGTTCCTTGGGGAAAAGGGCGAGGGGCTCCGCGATCACGACGACACTCGCACGCGGGCAAGACTGCGGGTCGAGGCCGAGGTCCCCTCGACCGCGCGTGACGAGGATGCGGATGTACCCGGTCGCGAGTTCGTTGCGCCGGAGCGTCTCGAGGACGATCTCTTCGAAGTCCTCGAGCGTGTAGGGCACTTCGAGGAGGATTGCGTGGGCGGACGCGTACAAGCGCTCCATGTGTTCGCGCAGGCGAAAGACCTTCCCTTCGTAGGCGCGAATGCCCTCGAACACACCGTCCCCGTACAAAAGCCCGTGGTCGTAGACGGAAAGTTTGGCCTCCTCCTTCGGCACGAAGTCCCCATCGACGAAGACCCAGGCCATGGCACAATCCACCGTCCCCCGTGTTCACGATTTGTGGACGAGTTCGCGTACTGCGGGTACAACAAAAGCCCTGCAGCACACGTCCGCACGGGACCTGCCGCAAGGGCTTTTGTCCCTACGGTGTACGGCCCGAAGCCGGCTGAGCATTCGCGCACCCCTTCGGGAGTCGACCGCCGTACGAAACCCTGGATCTCCACCTGTGCACCTTCCACCCCGTTCGACACCCAGCAGAAGGAGCGTTTCACGCGTTTTCAGCAGAGAGCCCCTAGGTTTTGGTGAATATTCTAAATCCCCCTTGTGAAAATTGCAAGGGGGCGGACGCCGCGTTTTCGCGTATTTGGAAACGCCGAAGAAAGCGTGAATCCGATTTCACACCTGTATTTTACGCCTTCCGCGCCTTCCGTAGCGCTTGGTCGAGGTCCCAAACGATGTCGTCCACGTCTTCGAGGCCTACGGAAAGGCGAATCATTTCCGGAAGCACCCCGGCGGAACGCAACTCTTCTTCGGAAAGCTGTCCGTGGGTGGTGGACGCCGGGTGAATGAGGAGGCTCTTGGCGTCTCCCACGTTGGCGAGGTGCGAGTGTAACCGGACGTGGCGGAGGAACTCCTCGGCGTGCCGCTTCCCTCCCCGCAGACCAAAGGTGACCACGGACGTCGCGCCGCGGGGAAAGTCACGTCGCTGGATTTGGTGCGACGGGTGTTCGGGAAACTCCGGAAAGTTCACCCAGGACACGTCGGGGTGTTCCCGCAAAAAAGCAGCCACGGCACGGGCGTTGGCCACGTGGCGTTCCATGCGGAGAGGGAGCGTTTCCATCCCCAATCCGAGGAGGAAGGCGTTTGCGGGGCTTACCGCCGGCCCGAAGTCGCGCAGCGCTACCGCCCGCAGTCGGGCGGAAAAGGCGGCGGCGCCGAAGGCCTGGGAGAAGACGAGCCCGTGGTATGAATCGTCAGGGGTGTGGAATTCGGGGAACCGTTCCTCCGGCCAAGAAAAGCGCCCGCCGTCCACCACCGCGCCGGCGATGATCGTCCCGTTGCCCGACAGCCACTTCGTCGCCGAATGGACCACGATGTCGGCACCAAACTCCAAAGGACGGTAGAGGTAAGGCGTGGGAAAGGTGTTGTCCACGACGACAGGTACGCCTCGGGCGTGAGCGACGGCGGCAATTTCCCGAAGGTCCGGAAGGAGGAGCGACGGATTCCCCACCGACTCCAGGAGGACCGCTTTTGTCCGCGGGGTAATCCGCGCGGCGAACTCCTCGGGGTCGAGGCTTTCCGTAAAGCGCGTCTGAATCCCGTAGCACGGAAGGAGGTTGGCCAGGAGGCTGTAAGTCCCTCCGTACAAAAACGGCGAGGCTACGATCTCGTCCCCCGCCCGGGCAAGGGTGAGAAGGGCGAGGGCGAGCGCGGACTGCCCGCTGGCGGTGAGCACAGCGTCCACGCCGCCCTCGAGGAGGGAAAGGCGACGTTCTACGGCGCGCACCGTCGGGTTGGAAATGCGCGAGTAGATGAACCCTTCTTCCTCCAGAGAAAAAAGGCGAGCGGAGTGTTCCGGACTTTGAAAGACAAAGGAACTCGAGAGATAAACGGGAATCGCCCGGGCGCCGGTTGCGGGGTCCGGTTCCGTGCCCCCGTGAATCGCAAGCGTGGCAAATCCGTAGCGGCGCGGAGGTTCGGAAGGGGGAACGCCTTCGGAATACATCGAACTTCGACCTCTCTTCTTCGCCTGCGGGATCGGACGAATTCTCATTCGCGGGATCGGGCAACTGCGGAGAAAAGAAAACCTCAAGTCCTTGTCTTGCAACGCGATCTGCCGGACAAAAGCGACAAGGGCTGGGCTCCACACCGTTTTTCAGCCGGAGATGGGCGACGGCACGGTTTTCTCGGAGATACTCCGAGATGCGGCCAGAAGCGCGGTCCCTTCGGAATCCGCCGAGGCAGGCGCGGAATCGGGAAAGAGCTCGGGGGCATAGCGACGGAGGATTTCGCCCACCTGCTCTCCTTCGACGAGAAAGGCGTCGTGGCCGTACTCGGATGCGACCTCTGCGTAGATCGCGTCCTTTCCGAGTGCACGCAGGTGTTCGACGAAGCTTCGAATCTCTTCGGGGGGGTAGAGGAGGTCTCCGCGGAAGCCTACAGCGACGACGCGGGCGCGGTACCCGCGGGCGGCCTCCCGCCACCCTCCTCGCCCGCGGCCGATGTCGTGGGAATCCACCGCCTTGAGGAGGTAGAGGTAGCTGTTCGCGTCAAAGCGCTCGACGAGCTTCTCCCCTTGGTAGAGGAGATAGCTCTCCACCTGGAAGGCCACCTCCCGGTGGTCGTGGCCCCATCCGTGCTTGAGGGAACGGCCAAAGCGACGCGCGAACTGTTCGGGGGTGCGGTAGGTGAGGACCCCGATCATGCGCGCGAGGGAGAGTCCGACCGCCGGTGGGTCGTCTTTTGGGTACTCCCCCTCGCGCCAGGCGGGATCGGAGGTGATCGCCAGACGCCCTATGGCGTTAAAGGCGATGGCGAAAGCGGACGTGGCAGGCGTGACGGCCAAGGGGACGAGAAGGTCCATGAAGTCCGGGTACATGAGCCCCCACTCGAGTACCTGCATCCCCCCCATCGACCCACCGATGACCACAGCGACGTGGTTTACGCCGAGCTCGATGAGACCTAGACGCTGCGCCCGCACCATGTCGCGAATCGTGACAAAAGGAAACCGAGCTCGGTACGGCCTTCCATTGCGAGGGTCAACGCTCCGCGGGCCGGTAGAGCCGTCCTGCCCGCCGAGCACGTTGAACGTGATCACGCGAAGACGGCGGGGGTCGACGGCCTTTCCCACTCCGACGAGCGGATGCCACCACCCCGGAGCCGCGGAAGTCCCCACCGTGCGGTGGCTTCCCGTAAGGGCGTGGCACACGAGAACGACGGGGGCCTCCGCCGGACCGACGTCTTCGTACGCGAGCTCCACTTCGGGGAGGACCTCCCCCGATTCCAAAGTGAGCGGCCCGAGGCGCACGCGGCCCTCGACGCGGCGAATGCTTTCGCCCATCCCCCTCCTCCTTTCCCGCAGCGCAGCTCGCGCCGGCAAACTTTCCTCATCGCGGGCAATCCGCACGTTATCCGCGAGCAGAAAAAACCCCCTTCCCTGCAGGAAGGGGGAAGCGGAGCACTCTAAGCGGGCACATCCGGAAGGGTTCGCCGAAGCAAACCCCTCTTATCTCCCAGGAGAACTCCTCTCCTGCAGGATTTAGCACCTCGCCCCGCCGCGCCACACACGGGGCAGGTTGCCGGGCTTCATCGGGCCAGTCCCTCCGCCACTCGCGATAAGAGGGTAAGTCCATTGTCAACGGCCGACCGGCGCGTTTTCGACCCTACGACGACGGGCGCGTGCAACGTCGCCGTAGCTACGGGCCGAAACGCCCGAGCGCCCCCAGAGTTCCGTGTTGACCGTATTGTACGGGAGATCTTTCCCTGTGTCAAGAGAAAACTATGCATTTTCGGATCCGAGAATCAGTCCTTGTACGGATCAAAGTCTTCGGGGCCGGCCATCACGACGGCGAGTGGCCGCAGTCGGTGGAGGATTTCGATCGTAGGGCCTTGGGCGGCGAGAACTTCCTCAAGCGGGCGGTACACCTGCGGCGCCTCGTCCACGTCGCCGCCGCGGAGAATTACACCGCGGCGCCTGAGGACCTTGAGCATCTCCTCTCGCCGCACGCGGCCGGACCGAACCACCTTACCCTTTCGGACTTTCCCTTTGGCCTCCGTGCGGCTCATGATCCGGCCCGCGCCGTGCACCGTGGAGTAGAGAGTGGAACGCTGAAGACCTACCACCTCCGGATCTTCCGATACAGCTCCGCGGAGGATTACCGAGAGGTCTCCCATGTTTCCGCCTACGAAGCTCCTCTGCCCCGGCCACGCCGGAGTCGCTCCTTTGCGCACGACGATGAGTTCGCGGCCGTCGTGGACTTCCCGCCAGGCGAAGTTGTGGTGGTTGTGGACGAGGTCGAGCTCTTTCCCACCCAAGATGCTTACGACTTTGCGCGCCACCCACTCGCGCCCGACGTAGGCATATTCACCCGCCAACGTCATGAGCGCCCAGTACATCTGCCCGAGCTCGGTACTCAAGTCGAGTAGGGCGAGGTGCTCGGGTGCAAAGTCGCCCCACTTCTTCCCGGCGGCGAGGGTGAGAAAACCCCGGGCGATCGTGTACCCGAGCCCCCTCGAACCGAAGTGCACGCCGACCCAGATGCGGTCTTCTTCGTCGGCGAATACGTCGACGTAGTGGTTTCCGCCGCCTACCGTGCCGAGCTGCATACGCGCCTTTTCGCGCAGTTCTTCCCGCTCCGAACGCGGCGCAGGGATAGCGTCCCACGCCTCGGACTCGAACAGAGGGTGATCCACGGGAGCATCCGGCGCCCGGTTCGTCCGCCCGAGGCCGAAGGAGATCGTCGCCTGAATTTCGTCGGCGATTTCTTCGAGGCGGTCTTTTACGTCGTCCAGGTAGAGGTCCGTGAGGATCGCCGCGTTGCCGCACGCGATGTCGAAGCCCACACCCGCCACGCTCACAGCATGTTCAAAGGCGGCAACGCCGCCTATGGGCATCACGTAGCCTACGTGGCCGTCCGCCATGAGCGCCGCACGAACGGCGTGACGGGCGACGTCTTCGATTTGCCTGAGCGTTTCCTCATCGTGACGTCCGAAAACGAAAATCCGTTCGCGGATCGCTTGACGGGAGGCCACCTACCTTCCCCCCTTTCCCTTTGCGGTGTGTTGAGAAATAAGGCACGCCTTCCGACGAGACCCTTCACTAGACGCGTCTAATGCGCCGACGCACCCAACGGACGAACTCTCCCGTAAACACCATATCCCAAAGCGGCGTAGCCTCGCGAAAGGCCACGACGCGAGCCACGAGTGACGACCCGAAATCCGGAATTTCGGACTTCCCCAGATCCCGAACAGGGATATACCCCAAGACACGTGGCGCAAAGACGACGTGAAGCTCTCCCGACGTCAGGTCCCAATCGGTCACGTAGCCGAAGACCTCTTCCCCCGGGGCAAAAACGTTCTTGTCCCTGCCGCCAAGGGAGTTGGGAATTGCCTGCCGGACACTCACGCGGGGCGGCTCCGCTCCGAGAATCCTGACGTCCACCCGCTCTCCCGGTATAAAGAGGTCGCGCAGCGTCCCCGGAACGTACCCCCAGGCGGCCTCGACGAGGAGGCCTCCTCCATCTATGCGGAGCACGCGGGCAGTGCGTCGGCCTTCGTCGACCAAGGGAAACTTCCCTTTTCTTTCCAAGCTTGCGGAGGTGTGCGGCGAGGGAGACGCGAAGGCCGTGCGGCCTGCGGCCGCCCTACGCCGCAACTCTCTTCTTTTTTCATTACACCACCCTTTTTTCATTACACCACCCTTTCGGCCGTTTGTTCACCGCATCCTCAGAAAGCCCTCGTCGTTCCGCCATGCGAAACGCAAGTCCTACCTTCCTTGTCGGAAAGCCGACGTGAACCGTTCTTCCCACCTTCCTACGCGCTCTTTGTATCCACCAGCTCCGCCCGAAAGATCGCTTCCATGTGCCGCAAGGCGAACTCGTGGGCTTCCGGCGACATGTCGGCGACGGCGTCGCGGAGGACGTAGACCCGAAACCCGCGGAAATACGCTCCCTGCGCCGTGGCCATCACGCAGATCGACGTATTGATTCCCGTTAAGTACACGGAATTTACGTTTTCCGCTCGCAAAATGTCTTCCAGGTCGGTGCGGAAAAATGCATCGTACTTCGTCTTGTCTACGAAGTACACTCCTTTTTGGCCGCGCAAGCTCCGGGCAAGTTCGCCCGTTGTCCCGTAAATCTCCTGTCCCCAAGTTCCCTTCACGGCATGCGGCGGCCAGAGGGCGAATTCCGGATCGTCCGGAGTGTGAGCATCCGAGGCAAAGACGACGACGTCTCCTCGGCCGTAAAACGCCTCTACGGCTTTGCGTACGGTTTCATCGATCGCCTGCGCGGGAGCGCCGGCGGTGAGCGCTCCTTCGGGATGGGCAAAGTCGTTCAGGTAGTCCACCACGATCAGAGCACGACGGGACATACACGGTCCGCCTCCTTTCGATGGATAAATTTTTTCTATATCTACCCTTCAGGGGTGGGGAGGAATTCACTCCTCGACAAAAATCCTCGCTCCGATCTGCCTCAGGGTTTCTTTCACCTTAAGTTCCAGCACATCCTTTCCAATGCCTTTTTCGTGTTCTGCCGTGAGTTCCAACACGCCCTTGAGGTCGCATCCCGCCTGCTTGAGCGGAATCAGCACCCCGCGCATGATTTCCGAGCACTTCTCCATAGGAACCTCCGCGCGCAGGTAATACCGTGTGGGAAGTCCAACCGCCACGGGTTTCCAGCTACTTAGAACCCCGCCTCGCCGAGGAAAAAGCTCAGCATGAGGACCACGAGGACGATGAGGGTGATCGCCGCGTACAACCGGTCGCCTTCGCGCAAGAAGAGGAAGACCGTAGCGGCGACGCGAAGTGCAGGAGTGGCGATGAGGAGTACCAGACCGAAGGCGATGATCGCCGCAGGATTGCCTCTGGCGCTCTCTCTCAAAAGCTCGCCTAAAGTCGCGGGGTAAGTTGGTGTCGAGGGAGGGGAGTGGAGGATCTGCGAGACGTGAGCGACGGCAAGTCCGTCGTGAAGGAACAAAAGGAAAAGTCCAAAGGCGATGATGGCGGTGCTCGTGAGTACGCCTATGCGGAGAATGCGGCTCACGGCCACTTCCATCTCGCCGAGCGACTTCGCGGCCGGCGGATTTTCCTTACCCTGGGCCAAGGAGATCACCCCCAAATCCCGCGGGCGAGCATCTGCAGAGCGAGGATGGCAAGGACGGAAACGAAGAGGTAGCGAAGGGCCACCCCACGGATGCGAACCATGATTCGCGTCCCTAAAAAGGCGCCGACGAGCACCCCCAGGGCCACGGGGGCGGCGACGAACGGCTCGATGTAGCCGCGGAGGAAGTAAATCTCCGCGCTCGCCGCAGCCGTGACGCCGATCATGAAGTTGCTTGTCGCCGAGGAAACCTTGATCGGCAGGCGCATGATGAGGTCCATGGCGAGTACCTTGAAGGCACCGCTTCCAATGCCGAGAAGCCCGGAAATGAGGCCCGTGCCAAACATCGCGGGAAAGGCATAGGCGACGTGCGTGGGTTCGTAGGTGACTTCCCGCCCCAGAGCGTGGTCGTAGTAACTTCCCCGCAGGCGAAAGCGGCGCGTAAACTTATCGGGTTCAACGGGTGGCGGGAGCTCTTCCTTTCTCTTTTGAAACATCTGCACGGCAGAATAGAGAAGAACGAGGCCAAAAATCACAAAGAGCCAACGGGGGTTGACGATCCCGATGAGGAGGGCCCCGGCGATCGCTCCGGTGGTCGTGGCCATCTCCAAAAGCATCCCGACGCGGAGATTCGTGAGCCGGTCGCGTACGTAGGCGACCGCCGCCCCGCTCGACGTGGCGATCACGGAGACGATGCTCGCTCCGATGGCGTAGTAGATGTGTACACCCATGAAGAGCGTGAGCACGGGCACCATCACGACGCCCCCGCCCAATCCCAACAGGGCGCCGATGATTCCCGCGAGGACCGAAGACAAAAAGGTGACGAGGACGAAGGCGATGCCGGACATCGAACAGCCTCCCCAAGTTCGGGATCTTCGGCCGAAACGCGGAAGATTCCATTTCTGCCCCTGCAAGGATGAGGAGGAAGCTTTCTACAAAAGATTCCCGAAGGACCCGCAGAAACGTACAAAGGGCGATCCGAACGCGTTCGGAACGCCCTTATTGTACCAGATCGGTCATTCGAAAACTTGCCACCTACCATGGCCTCCCGCTCTCGCTCCTCACTTATTTATTGTACCAGATCGGTCATTCAAAAACCCCGAAGGCGATCTTCGCCAACGCGGAGAGGCGCGTCTTCATGTCCCAAGGGGGCATCCAGACAAGCTCCACCTCGACACCAGGAAAGAGCCCGAGGGCTTCGAGTGCCTTGCGCGCCTCCGCGAGGATGAGGGGCGTAAAAGGGCATCCCATGGAGGTCATCGTCATCTTGACGTGGAGGACCCCGTCCTCGCGGCGGATTACGTCGTACACGAGGCCGAGGTTGATGACGTCTACCCCGACTTCCGGGTCCACTACCTTGCTCAATGCGTCAAGGATTTTCTCCCTTTCTTCTTCGGTAACCCCTTCGAAGTTGATGGGCGCAATCTCTGAAAGGTCGATCTCATCGAACGCCACGGGTATCCCTGGTTCGTAAAACCTACCTGAATTTCATTTCAGGTAGGAACCCCGCCGAACCAGGCGTTCACCTCCTTTCGGAAATCGGGGTCTGGGCCCGGGCGTCCCACCCGGTGTGCTCACGGGAAGGTCGTCCTTCCCCGTCCCCCGGTCTCGTCTGCACGGCCGGACGGAGTGCACTGCACCCGCCGGATACCTTCTGTGGCCACTCGGAATCCGAATCGGGTGAATGACCCTTTTTTTCTCCCACTCTCGGAGACGGTTGGGGTGAACGCCGAGCCTTTTCGCCGCTTCGCGTATGGATAGAAGTTTCATGTCTTCATAGTATCAAAAACAGTAAGTTTCAGTCAAGAACAGAATGGTTATTTGAAGCCGCTACGTACCTCCTCGCCGGTTCGCCGGAGCAAGTGCACCCGTTCCGGAAGATCGTCGTGTTGACGGCGTGACCACACCGAGTGGACGCTCTTCAGCAGATGCGCGGAAGCTGCATCCCCAGAAGTCTAAAGACGCGGCGGCGCGAGCCAACAGGGCTTCGGAGGAGGAGTTTCCCTTCTTCGCCACGGCCTACGACGCGCCCGATGATTGCCGCATCGCGCCCTTCTTCACGTTCCCGCATCGCTGCAAGGGCCTTTTCCGCATCCGCCTCGGGAACGATGAAGACGACCTTACCCTCGTTGGCGAGAAACAGCGGATCGAGGCCGAGAATCTCGCACGCCCCTTCGACTTCAGGTTTGAGGGGAATTGCTTCTTGATCGAGCTCGACGATCACCCCGAAGTCCTCCGTGATCTCCACGAGGGTGGTGGCGAGCCCGCCGCGCGTCGGGTCGCGCATCACGCGGATTCGGGCACCTACGTCGCGCACCGCACGAATCAGGGGATAGAGCGAGGTGCTGTCTGAGGGGAGGTCCGTCGCCACACCGAGCTCGCCCCGCGCTGCGAGGATGGCCACGCCGTGGTCGCCGATGGTGCCGTTTACGATGACCACGTCGCCTTCCGCGATTTCCTCGGGATGAAGCTCCCATCCCGGGTGGACGACGCCGACACCGGAAGTGTTGATGTAGAGCTTGTCGACGCTCCCCTTTTCCACGACCTTCGTATCTCCCGTGATGATGCGGACGCCCGTCTTTGCAGCCTCTTCGGCCATAGAGGCCACAATCCGCTCGAGGTCGCCAAAGGAGAGACCTTCCTCGAGGACGAAGCCCGCCGAAAGGTAGAGGGGTTCCGCCCCGCTTACGGCGAGGTCGTTTACCGTGCCGGCGACGGCGAGCTTGCCGATGTTCCCGCCGGAAAAGAAGGGAGGCTTTACGGTAAACGTGTCCGTCGTAAAGGCAATGCGCGAGCCGGGAAGGTCGAGGACGGCGGCGTCGAATTTCGCTTCTTCGGCGTGACCGAAGTACTTCACAAAGAGGTCGCGGATGAGCTCGTGCGTCATTTCGCCGCCTTCGCCGTGTTCGATGCTGATGTGCCTGGCCATGCCCTGTCCTCCTTTGGCCTCATCGTCACCTTGCGAGACCTTTTCACGGAGACTCCCGAACGACGTTCGAAAGATCACTGGCGGAGGTACTTGTAGTGTGCCGCACAGGCGCCTTCTGAGGAGACCATGCATGGTCCGATCGGGTGGGCGGGCGTGCACGCCTTCCCGAAGAGCGGGCATTCCTCGGGTTCGATGAGGCCGCGAATGACTTCGCCGCAGCGGCAGGCGGTCGGCTTCGGTTTGCCTACGGTTACGGGGAAGCGCTTCTTGGCGTCGAAGTGGGCGTATTCGGGGCAGAAGTCCATACCGCTCTTGGGAATTACGTCGATTTCCCGCCACGCCATGTCTACGGGCATGAAGTACTTCTCCGCGAGTTTCCAGGCGCCGGGATTCCCCTCTTCCCGCACGACGTACGGGTAGTTGTTTACGATCTCCGCCTTGCCCTTGAGGACGAGGTCTAGGAGGATGTAGAGCGAGCTCAGGATTTCGTTCATCTCAAAACCGGAAATTACGCCGTTTACGCCGTACTCTTCGGCAAGCCAGAGGAAGCCCTTGCGCCCGAGGATGGTCGCCACGTGTCCGGGGAGGAGGAAGGCGTCGATGCGCGTCTCTCCGGTGTCCAAGAGGTAGCGCATGATGGGTTCTACGAGCTTCCCCGACATCCACATGGAGAAGTTTTGGAGGCCTAGGCTCTCCGCCTCGTACACCGCCGCGGCGAGTACGGGGATTGTCGTTTCAAAACCCACACCGAGGAAGATCACCTGTTTGTCCGGGTTCTTCTGTGCGATTTCCACGGCGTCGGAGGGGGAGTACACTACACGCACGTCCGCCCGCCCTTCGGCCTTGGCCTTTATGAGCGAGCCGCGCGAGCCAGGGACGCGGAGCATATCGCCAAACGTCGTAATGATCCGATCCTCGCCGTCCGCGAGAGCAATCATCGCATCGATCTCCTCTTGGTCAGTGACGCACACGGGACACCCCGGACCAGAGAGGAGCTTGAGTACGTCACGCAGGGTGTACTTGATGCCGAATTCGGCGAGGGCGTGCGTGTGCGAGCCGCAAACCTCCATGAACGACGCCGGACGTCCGTGCTTTTCCATGAATTTTTCCGCGAGCCTGCGAACTTCGCGCAAAAGCTTCCGAGCCAAGGCCGGGTCTTTCGTCTTTTCGATCGCCTGTTGGATGCGATCTTCCGTGCGAACCTGGGCTTCCATCTGCCTTCCCCCTCTCCCCGATTGCCTGGGAAGTTGAATTCGGGGTTTGACCGCAAAGTAGGACCGACGACGGATCTTCTACCGCTCCGTCTCCTAGCTCTCGGCCTCCTCGCGGCACGTCCCCTAGCGGTCGGTGGGATCGATGACGCCTTGCTCGCGAAGCTCATTGATGAGCTTCCACGCCTCGATGCTCTCGAGGGCAAACTGCTCGTCGATGACCTGAAGCGCCTTTCCCGCGTGCACGAGCACCCAATCTCCCACCTGTACATCCGGCGTGAGAAGGATGCCGATCTTAAGCCGCGAACCCATGACGTCGACGATTGCCGTGTACTCGTCACGTTCGAGGATTTTCCCGGGTACCCCGACGCACATGATCTCTACCCCCCTTGGTATCGTGCAACGAACACCTGTCCGGCGGAGAGGCCCCCGTCGCCAGCGGGCAAGACGCGGTGGGTGAAGACCTCGAATCCCGAAGATTCTAGGGCGAGCTTGAGCTTTCTCCGCAACGTAGGGTTGTGGAAACACCCCCCGGAGAGGACCACGCGCCGCGTACGTTCGGGGTGCGCGGCGGCATCCCGAACGACGACTTCTTTTAAGGCGTGTACGATTGCCGCGTGGAACTTCCCGGCGATCTCCTTGGGCGGCACACCCCCGGCGAAGTCGCGGAGGATTTCCTCAAAAAGCGGCGCCGGATCTAGCAGGAAACCTTCCGCGTTCTCGCGCACGGCGAAGGCGTAGGGTGGAAATTCCTCCTCCGGCCGGATGAGCTCCGAAAGGACAATGGCGGGTTCTCCGTCGTAGGCGGCCACCTCGACAAGCCCGAGAAGGGCGCTTACGGCGTCAAAGAGGCGACCGCACGTCCCCGCCAAAGGCACGCCTCTCCCCCCCGCGGCGAGAAAACGGAGGAGGGCGCGGGCGGCCTCGAGGCGTTCCGGAAGGTGACGGCGGAATACGCCTTCAGCCCGCTCCGCCCCGAAGAATCCGTAGAGCATCCCGAGGAGCGCCCGCCAAGGTTCGCGTACGGCGCGGTCCCCGCCGGGGAGCGGCGCGTAGCGCAAGTGCGCGATGCGGCGAAAGCTCGCATAGCCGCCGTAGAGCACTTCAAACCCCCAGATCGCCCCGTCCGTACCGTACCCCGTACCGTCGAGGATGAGGCCGTACACCTCCCCCTCGAGGTGGTGCTCGCCCATCGCCGCGGCGAGGTGCGCGTGGTGGTGCTGCACGGGGACGATCTCTGCCTCGGGAAACCGCCTGCGGAGATCTTGGGCGAGCCGACGCGTCGTAAAGAGCGGGTGCATGTCTACGGCGATGCGCGTCGGCCGAATCCCCATCCAGCGAAAGAGGTGTTCGAACTCCCGCAGGTAGTGCTCTTCGACCTCCACGGCGCCCATGTCGCCGATGTGCGGACCGACGGAGAGCTGCCGGTGGCGTCCGAAGGCAAACGTGTTCTTTTCCTCGGAGCCCATCCCGACAATCCCGTGGACGTCCACGTGGGTGAAGATCGGCTCGGGCACGAACCCGCGGGAGCGGCGCAGGATGTCCACGTCCCCTTCCACCACGCGAAGCACGGAGTCGTCCAGCGGATGGACGATCGGGCGGTTGTGCAAGAGGAAGGCGTCGGCAATCCCCCGCAAGTAGTCGTACGCCTCTTCGTTTCGGTACAGGATGGGGAGGCCCGAAGGGTTGGCGCTCGTCATCACGAGATAAGGAGGGGCGCCCTCTTCGAGGAGGAGGTGGTGCAGAGGCGAGTAGGGAAGCATGATGCCTACGGTGGCGAGCTTGGGAGCCACGGACGGTGCGAGAGGTGAGTCCGGCCGCTGCCACGCGATCACGATCGGCGCCTCCGCGGACGTAAGCCAGGACTCCTCTTCGGGGGTCAGTTCCGCCACGCGCCGCGCGTGTTCTAGGTCGCGCACCATGACCGCGAGCGGTTTCCGCGGGCGGTGCTTGCGGGTGCGCAGGCGCTGCACTACGTCCTCCCGCGTGGCGTCGCAGGCGAGGTGGAATCCCCCGATGCCCTTCACGGCGACGATCTTGCCTTCCCGAAGGAGCGCCTGCGCGCGCAGCACGGGATCTCCGGAGAGGGGACGTCCATCGGCATCCGTGAGGATGAGCGACGGACCGCAGACGGCGCAGGCGGTGGTCTCGGCGTGGTAGCGGCGGTCGGCGGGATCTTCGTACTCGCGGCGGCAATCCTCGCAGAGAGGAAAGAGCCGCATCGCCGTACGCTCGCGGTCATACGGAAGCGATTCGATGATCGTGTAGCGAGGCCCGCACTGCGTGCAGCTGATGAACGGGTAGCGGTACCGGCGGTTCGTGGGATCGCGCATCTCCCGCAGGCAGTCCTCGCAGACGGCCATGTCCACGGGGATCACGAGGTGTGACTCGCCCTCGGGATCGCTGGGAAGGATGCGGAACTCCCTTTCGCCCCGCGGCTCTGCTTCGTTCACATGGTACTCGTAGATTCGCGCCGCCCGCGGCTTTTCCTGGGGGAGAGCGTCTACGAAGCCCTGCACCCCCTCTGCAGACCCCTCCGCGTAGATGAACACGCCGTCCATGTTGTTTTGCACGCTGCCTGAGACGCCGAAACGACCGGCGAGGCGGGCGACGAAGGGGCGAAATCCGACTCCCTGCACGCGTCCACGGATCGTGATCCGAACGGCGATCCTCTCTCCATCCAGCCGCGGGGAGACGCCCTTGTCGGACGCGGGAACGCCGCCGCGCTTCACGCGACCATCTGCTTCCAAGCCGCGTACACCTCGTCAATCCAGGCGTACCACTGGTCGAGGTTCGTCCCGTCCTTTGTGGAAATCGGGATGAGCCGCGAGTCCGGGTTGATCGTCCGGAGGTCTTCGACGGCCTGCTCGACGCTGAACTCGAAGTACGGCAAGAGGTCGATCTTGTTGAGAAGGACGAGCTCCGTCTTGAGGAACATCACGGGGTACTTGAGGATCTTGTCGTCGCCTTCGGGGACGCTGAGAAGGGCGACGCGGTGGCGTTCGCCGAGGTCGTAGTTCGCCGGGCAGATCAAGTTCCCTACGTTTTCGATGAACACGATGTCGAACTGGGAGAGGTCGAACTGCGGAAGCACCTTGGCCACCATGCGCGCGTCGAGGTGGCAGACCCCCTGCGTGTTGATCTGGATCGCCTTTGCCCCGGCCGCGCGAATTCGGTCCGCGTCCTTCTGCGTCGCGAGGTCGCCTTCGAACACGCCGATGCGGTACTTAGACGCAAGCGCTTTCACGGTGTGCTCGAGAAGGGTGGTCTTGCCCGACCCCGGGGCGCTCATGATGTTGATTGTGAGGACCCCGTACTTGCGAAAGAGCTCCCGGTTGTGCGCCGCCGCCTTGTTGTTGCTCGCCAGGGCGTCCTCGGAAAGGACGATGCGCTCCACTCCGATCAACTCCCTTCGTAGGAGAGAACTTTGAGGGTTTCCCCGGAGATGATCTTGCCGCCCGGCATGCCGCAGTTCGGGCAGAGGGCGACACGGTTGTCCGGAGTATACTCGTGCCCGCAAAAGACGCACTTCGCCCGCGCTTCCTCGCGGATGATCACGAGTTCGGAAGACTCGTCCAGGATGGACGACTTCATCGCCTTGTGGATCTCGAAGGCCATTTCGAGGGCGTCCGGCATGGCGTTGGAGAGATCGCCGACGATGAGTTCGATCTTGAGCGCCTTGCTGAGCCCCCGAACCTTCATGTCCTCGGCGACGAGGCCTAAAATGTCGCCCATGAGCGCGACCTCATGGCTCATCGACCTTCACCCCAATGCGGGTCCCCTCTTCGTCCCGACGAAAGCGCACCCAAAGAGGCGCGAGGGTACCCCCGTCGTCTAGTATACGGTATTCCGTGCGACAACGCAGGCAGCGAAGTGCCCGGGCGTAGGGGATGTGGGTGAGGAGTCCGCCGCACGTGGGGCAGCGGTTCCGGAGTGCGCGTTCGTTCCCATCCCGATCTTTGACGACGAAGAAGGCGTCGTTTCCAGCAAAGACGAGCTCGGCTTCCCCCGGTTCGAGATCTCGTACGCGTACGGGAAACCAAAACACGCCTTCCACCGCCTCTGAAACCTCTTCGAGGCGCTCGGCGTACTCTTCTGCCAGAGGGGCGGCAACCTCCCGTACGAACCCGAAAAGCTCTTCCTTAAGGCTCTTCCAAAACTCCCGCCGCTCCAACGTTCTCACCCCCCGAGGGGTTTCCCTCCGCGGGCAAAGACCTGCCGCACGGCATGCTGCCGGTCGAGGCGGTGGCTCGAATTCCTTTACGCGGACGAAAGACCGTCCACCTTTTTTCCTCCCGAACCGCGGACCTCTGCCGCCCCCGAGCGTCGGGAGGCAGCGGTCCTTCCGCCCGTCTTTAGGAGGGAGGGCGTACGTCTTCCTTTGCCCGCACGGCGGATTCCTCCCCGAGTTCCTCCCGTACCCACCTATCCACCAGGCCGAGGACGGCTTCGACGACCTCGGGCAGCTTTGCCCGAACGGTGTCCGTAAGTTCGAGACCTACTTCCAGGGAGGCCGGCTGAACGCCCACAAGGGCCACGCGCTTGGGAAGTCGGCCGCGAATCTTGGCACCGAAGAGGATCTCCGGAAGTCCAATCTCGTGGGCAGAGAGGCGCACCCCGTAGTACACAGGGATGTTTTCCTCACCCTCGATCACGAGCACGGTACCGAACGGCTTTTTGGCTTCGACAGCATCGACGACGATCAAGTTTTCCGCATCTTCGACGGGGACGATAAGCCGAAGGCCGTCCGTTCCTCCTTCGACGACTTCTACGGTGAGGTTCTTGCGGTTGCCGTACGCGGCACGAAGAGCCTCTTCCAGAAGCGGGAGGACGTGCATCCCCACCCCTTCGTCGCTGAAAAGCGTATTCCCCAACCCCAGCACGGTGATGTGCACGAGAACACCCCCCCCCGAACCAACCGACGATGAAAAGCGCCGCGAGGCCCGCGTAGCCCCCGCGGCGCTGCTTTCGCATCTCTGCGTCGGCAGGTCCCCCCTGCCAGAGTCGCCTCGAAGGAACGGCAAACCTTTGAGGCGATCAGTCGCTCTTTTTGGCGAGTTCTTCCCGCACGGCTTCTTCGGGGGCGACCTTGTAGCCCGTAAAGATGGAGCTCAACGTCCCGCTCTTCTCGAGGAGGTCGTCGCGGATGGCCATGTACACGTGGACGACCACGAAGATCATGATGAGCCAGGCGACGACGCGGTGCCACGACCGGACCATGAAGCTCGGCCCGAAGATCCACGGCACCCAGGAGAAGAGCTTACCCCAGAAGCTCTCGGGTTGCGGTTCAAAGAGCATGTAGAACCCCGTCAACACCATTATAAGGGACATGATTCCCAGGAGCCAGTAGCTAAACATCGCCAAGGGGTTGTGTCCCACGTAGTGCTGCTTTTTGTTCGGAAGAAACAGGTAGAACTTGAGGGTTTCCCACATGCCCTTCCAAAAGTCTTTTCTAAACGGATGCTCGGCCGCATAGCGGTTCCCCCAGATGAGCCAGTACAACCGACCGATCCACCCCAGGGTGAAGATGAACGCCGTGATGAAGTGGATGTCCCGCGCCCACCCCATGAAGAAGTTCGACGCTTCCGTAGCCTCGATGGAAATGGGCTGGACAAACGGATTGCCAATGTACACGCCAGTCACGAAGAGCGTGAAAATCGCAAGAGCGTTGACCCAGTGCCACACCCGAACGGGGAGCTCCCAGACGTAGACCTTGACCGTGCCGGGCGACACACGTTCCACCTTGGAAGCGCGGTCGACGAGCTTCCCCCTCGGGGCGGCCACCTGCGCGGATCCGCTCCCTCCCGACGTCCGCGCCATGTGCTCGCCTCCCCTCTCCGCAAATTCCGCATCCGCCAAACCCTCCCGCGGAGGAACCCCCGTGGTGCGTCGCCCCCTCGGGGGTTCCTTCCCGTAACGCGAGAGGTAAGGACGTCGAAAAGAACCTTACATGTCGAGGAAGAACTCGAGGGTTTGGTTGGTCGTGAGGTCCGTGAGGTGCACGGCGCACGCCATGCACGGGTCGAAGGAGTGGATGATCCGGAGGATCTCCACCGGTTCGTCCGCCTTGTGGATGGGGGTTCCAACGAGGGAGGCCTCGTACGCACCCACGTTTTCAAGCGCATCCCGAGGCGAAGCGTTCCATGTCGTCGGCACGACAGCCTGGAACCGCTCGACCTTCCCGTCCTTGATGACCACCCAGTGGCCGAGCGCGCCGCGCGGCGCCTCCGTGTACCCGACGCCCTTGGCCTCCTTAGGCCAGGTAGACGGGTCCCACTTCTTGCCGTTAAAAGTCGACCAGTCGCCCGCCTTGATGTTCGCGAGCAGGCGATCGAAGTCTTCCTTGACGTACTGGAGAGCGATCTTGGCGTCGAGAGCGCGGGCGAGGGTGCGGCCGATGGCGGAGTGCATCCAGTAAATGTCTACCGTGTCCGTCCCGCCAAGCGCCTTGGTCGTCTCGTTGACGCGGGCGAGCGCTTCGTCCACTGTCCCCCGGATGACCTCGTTCTTCGCCGCGTACCCCACGATCATCCGCGCCAGCGGTCCGACCTCCATGGGCTTTTCTTCCCAGCGCGGCGCCTTCACCCAAGAGTACTTCCCTTCGACGTTCAAGTACTCGAAGGGAGGTTTGGGGCCGGTGAAGTTGAGGCTCGTCTCTCCCTCGAAGGGGTGCTTCCCGTATCCAGGCTTCTCCTTGCCGTCGTACGTGTACCAAGAGTGGTCGACGAATTCCTGGATCTGCTTCGGATCGACCATGTCCACGGGGTGAACTTCGTTCAAGTTGTAGTCGAGTACCGCACCCCGCGGGAAGCGGTAGGACGCTACGTCGTCAATGTCGTTCGGCGGCATGTCCCCGTACGAGATGTAGTTCTTGAGCCCGCCCCCATACCTCCAGTCGCGGTAAGCCGCCGCAAGGAGGATGGCATCCGCGTAGTACACGTTGTTCACAAATTCGAGAGCCATGTCGAGCTGGCGGCCGACTTCTGTGAGGCGAGAGGTGTTCAAGGCGTTGTCGCTGTTTAGGTCGATTGGCCATGGGACGCCGCCTACCACGTAGTTGGGGTGCGGGTTGCGGCCGCCAAAGATCGTGTGGATGCGGACGATTTCACGCTGCCAGTCGAGAGCCTCCAAGTAGTGTGCCACGGCGATGAGGTTGATCTCCGGCGGGAGGATGTATGCGGGGTGGTCCCAGTACCCCGTGGCGAAGATCCCGAGCTGCCCGCTGTCGATGATCTTCTTGAGCTTGGCGAGGATGTCCTTGAAGTAGGCAGGAGAGGTCTTCGGCCAGTTCGACCACGGAGCGTAGCTCTGGGCGATCTCGCTCGCTTTCACCGGGTCGGCCTGGGCCGCGGATACGACGTTCACCCAGTCGAGGGCGTGCAGCTGGTAGAAGTGCACCGTGTGGTCGTGGACCATCTGCGCCCCGAACATGATGTTGCGGATGAGGTTGGCGTTGAGCGGAATCTTAATTCCCAGGGCATTCTCTACGGCGCGAACCGAGGCTAACGCGTGCACCGTGGTGCACACGCCGCAGATGCGCTGCGTGAAGGCCCACAGGTCGCGCGGGTCGCGTCCCTGGACGATGAGCTCGATCCCGCGCACGGCCGTACCCGAGCTGTACGCTTTGGAAATCGTTCCGCTTCCGTCGAGCTCGGCCTCGATTCTGAGGTGTCCCTCGATGCGTGTGATCGGGTCGACGACCAAGCGATTGGCCATTCTCTCTCACCCCGTCTTTCTCGCGGTCGTTCGGTTTACTCTTCCTTGACTGCCGTTTCGGCCTTTTCGTGCTTCGCAATCCGCCCGCGAAGCACGACGGTAGCCGCAGCGTGGGCGGCGATGCCCGCAACGACGACGCCCGTAAAGACAGCACCCACCTTTTCGGGATTTACCGTCGTCTGCGTGCCCGGTATCATCGCCAAACGCTCGTAGAAGGGACTCTGGTCCCAAAAGTTTGGCTCCGAACAGCCGATGCACGGGTGGCCAGACTGTACGGGCCAGGAGAGGCCGCCGTTCCAGCGAAGTTCCGCGCAGGCGTTGTACGTCGTCGGGCCCCGGCATCCGAGCTTGTAGAGGCAGTACCCTTGCCGCGCCCCTTCGTCGTCGAAAGACATGGCAAAGAGCCCGGCGTCGAAATACGCGCGGCGCTGGCACTTGTCGTGAAGGCGGTGGCGGAAGAATTCCTTAGGCCGACCAAGCTCGTCGAGTTCGGGGATTTGGCCGAAGATCACGATGCGAGCGATCGTGTTCGTCATGACTTCCGCGATCGGCGGGCAGCCGGGGATGCGGATTACGGGCTTCCCCTTTACGAGGTCGGCGGCCGCCTTGGCCCCCGTCGGGTTCGGCTTGGCCGCAGGAATCCCGCCCCAAGAAGCGCAGCTTCCGAAGGAGACGACGGCCATCGCCTTTTCCGCGGTCTCCCGGAGGATGTCGTACGCGGAATGCCCGCCGATGAAGAGGTACTCCGGCGCCGGAACGCTCCCTTCGACGACGAGGACGTATTTCCCAGGGTATTCCGCCATGATCTTTTTCCGGTGTTCTTCCGCCTTGCTTCCGGCGCCCGCCATGATGAGATCAGCATACTCCAGAGAGATGAGATCGAAGAGGACCTTTTCCATACGCGGCTGCATGGAGCGAATGAAGGATTCTCCGCATCCGCTGCAGCTCTGGAACTCCAGCCAGATCACCGGCACGCGTTCCTTCGTCTCCATCGCCTGGACGACCTTGGGCATTTCCTTGAGGTCGAGCCCCAGGGCGAGGGTGATCGCCGAAGCGAGCTTGAGGAAGTCGCGCCGCGTGAAGCCGGCTTCCAAAGCTTCCTCGTAGATCGTCTTGTGCTCCGTAGCGGTCGGCATGCTCCCGTTCCCCCTTACGTGCGTTTTTTTGCGCTTGGGTGAGGACCGTCTGAAAGCACTTACAGAGCGGCGCAGAGATCGTGCTACGTCGCGTACGTCGGAAGAGTATGACACCCCTACCCCCATCCCAACCTCCACCCGTATCCTACCAATTAGAACGGGTCCTACGCAATCTTCTTTCCAAGTTTGTCATAGAAAATTCAATTCCAAATGCGGAGTTTCGTGCTACCGTGAAATATCGGCGTAGTACCATGCGCCGTAGCCCTTGGTCGTTCTAAGTTTGTAAGCTTTCGTGAAAAGTTTCATGCGTGGGTGATTGTAGACCGTGTTTCTACAATACATATGGTGAAAACGATGGCAAGAGACGCGTTCCATTTCTCGGAAGACGTACCCGGTGGCCGGATTTCCTATTTTTTTTGTCAAACCCGCGGAGGGGGATTGACATTTCCCTAGGGATAGGGAATGATGTGTGTAAGGCTACTACATGTAGGATCGGGAGGTTCGGCCCATGGATCTCAAGCGACTCGTCGAAGACTACCTCACCCAAAACGACTGGCGGGTGCACGAAAACAGCAACATGAACTACTCCCTACAAGGGCTCAACAACCACATCGCCCAAGAAGTCGTGAAGTGGTATTGGCTGAACGAGGTGTACACGCCGGAAATCCGAAAGGCACATGAAGAAGGGGACTTCCACATCCACGACTTAGGAAGCCTTTCCGTCTACTGCATGGGTTGGGATTTGAAGGATCTCCTCCTTACGGGCTTCACCGGCGTGGAAGGCAAGATTTCCTCGAAACCTCCCAAGCACTTCCGCACGGCGCTCCTTCAAGTCGTGAACTTCTTCTACACGCTCCAGGGGGAGGCGGCGGGAGCGCAGGCGTTCTCCAACTTCGACACATACCTCGCGCCGTTTATCGCCTACGACGGCCTTTCCTACGACGAAGTGAAACAGGCGATGCAGGAGTTCATCTTCAACCTCAACGTCCCCACCCGCGTGGGCTTTCAGACACCCTTTACAAACATCACCCTCGACCTCGTCGTCCCCGACTACATGAAAGACGAACCCGTGATCATCGGCGGCGAGTACATGGAGCGCACGTACAAGGAATTCCAGCGCGAGATGGACATGTTCAACATGGCCTTTGCCGAGGTCATGCTCGAAGGCGACGCCCAAGGCCGCATCTTTACCTTCCCCATCCCCACGTACAACGTCACGAAAGATTTTCCTTGGGATTCTCCCGTCGTGGATAAGATCATGGAGATGACGGCGAAGTATGGAATACCCTACTTCTCCAACTTCGTCTCTTCGGACATGAACCCCGAAGACGCGCGGAGCATGTGCTGTCGGCTCCGTTTGGATAACCGCGAGCTTAAAAAGCGTGGGGGTGGGCTTTTCGGCGCCAATCCCCTCACCGGCTCCATCGGCGTGGTGACCATCAACCTCCCGCGCATTGGATATCTCGCCAAATCGGAAGCGGAATTCTTCGCGCGACTGGAAGAACTCATGCACATCGCCAAGGAAAGCTTGGAGATCAAGCGCGCAAAGCTCGACGAGTGGACAGAAGCTGGGCTATATCCGTACACGAAGTTTTATCTCAGAAACGTAAAAGGGCTTGTCGTGGGCACAGATCCGTTTGCCGCATTTTCCTTGGGGGGAGAGGGCTCGGGATCCTACTGGAATAACCACTTCTCCACCATCGGCATCGTCGGGATGAACGAAGCCCTCGTGAACTTCTTGGGCACGAACATCGCCACGAAGAAAGGAATCGAATTTGCAAACCGCGTCCTCGACTTCATGCGCGAACGCGTGGCAGACTTTCAGGAAGAAACGGGGCACCTCTACAACCTCGAAGCGACGCCTGCCGAAGGCGCTTCCTACCGCCTCGCCCGCCTCGACCGCGAGCGTTGGCCGGAGATCTTTACGGCGGGAGAATCCACATCCTACTACACAAACTCTTCTCAGCTCCCCGTAGACTTCACCGACGACCTCTTTACGGCTCTAGACCTTCAGGCCGACCTTCAGACAAAGTACACGGGAGGGACGGTATTCCACGCCTTTCTCGGCGAAGCCGTCTCCGACATTCGCGTCGTGAAAAAAATCGTAAAGACAATCGCCGAACGCTACCCGATTCCCTACTACACGCTCACGCCGACCTTCAGCATCTGCCCCAACCACGGATACCTCTCCGGAGAACACTTCACCTGCCCTTACTGCGGTGCCAAAACCGAAGTCTACAGCCGCGTCGTCGGCTACTACCGCCCCGTACAAAACTGGCACGAAGGAAAGAAAGAAGAATTCGCCCAGCGGCTTGAATTCAAGCTTCACGCCGGAGCGGGAGCCTAAAAAACGGTTTTTCGAACTGAGAATTCGCGTCAAAGGTCGCAGGGCTCTGCGGCCTTTTCGTTTCTCCCTGTGAGAGAAGCCCAAAAATCCTAAAAAGGAGGTTTTCCCGTGTTCTACGACTTCCTTCCCCTTACGCTCGTGGACTACCCGGGGCACGTTGCCGCTACGGCCTTCATCAGCGGTTGCAACTTCCGTTGCCCATACTGCCACAACTCCGAACTCATCCGCGTGCAGCCGAATCCGCGAAGGACGGAAGACGAGTTTTTAGCGTACTTGCGCTCACGTGCGGATACACTAGAAGGCGTTTGCATTACGGGAGGAGAACCTACGCTTTGGAAGGGACTTCCTGAACTTCTCAGACGAATCAAGGACTTGGGGCTTAAGGTGAAGCTCGACTCCCAAGGGTCGCGCTCCCGCGTACTCGAAACTCTCTTTCGCGAAGGGCTCGTGGACTACATCGCCATGGACGTCAAGGCGCCCCGGGAAAAGTATGGCGAGTACGTCTGGGACCTCCGCGACGTAGACCGCGTGGCCGAATCGATAGAACTCGTAAAGACCCTCGCCCCCGACTACGAATTCCGCACGACGGTCGTGGAAAAGCTTCACACGGTGGAAGACGTAGTGGAAATCGCCCGCTGGATTGCTCCCTGCAAGCGCTATGCGCTTCAAGCCTACCGCCCCTCCCCCGGTGTAAAAGACGTAGAGGCGAGCGGGGAAACTCCCACGCCCGCCTCCATGCTCGAAGAAATCAAAAAGCGCCTTCCGGAAGGAATCGAAGAAGTGCTTCTCAGGACGTACGCGTGAACGCTTCAAAAAGACAGATCTTCGAGTGCTTCTCGTCCGTGTGCTTCGAAATCCTTAGCTTCAAGCGCTGTGTGCGCTTGAGTTCGTGGGCAAACACGGCGACGAACGGCCGCCGCTCCCGGGCAGACTCGCAGGTCGCGCGCGTACGGCGCGAGGCGCCGGGCGATCTCTCGAACGATCATTTGTCGTCTTCCTTCCGCCAAAAGATCCATACCATCTTGGTGCGCACGTGGGTCGTGACCGTTCCTTCGGCGTCGGCACGGCGTTCGAGGAAGGCGCGGATCTCCCTCCGCAGGGCTTCTTCGTCTTTCGCCTCTCGAACGAAGCGCCGGAGGTAGCGGTCTACGGCGTCTTCGACGGTGAGCCGCTGCGTCCACCCGCCGCGGCGGTACGTTACGGACGGATGAAAGCCGCGAAGCCAGAGAAGGTTGAGCACCGCGTACACGCGAGGCTCGTCGAACGCCTCGCGAAACACGTCTTCCGGCGACTGAAAGCCCAAGGCCGCCTCGAGTTCCTCCCGCAGGCTGTCTCGCCGCCAGACAAAGCTGGAGAGAAAACCCGCGTTCCGCGACGCCTCTACCATCTTGAGAAAGGCGTCGGCGTTGCGAATGGCGGGCGTATTGGAAGCAAAGACGAAGTCGAAGGCGCCACGCCAGCCCACGGCGTCCAAATCCAACTCCTCCCAAACCGCCCGCACGAAGTGCGTGCGTTCCGCGACGCCATAGCGTTCGGCGTACGCGCGAGCCCTTTCTACCATCCGCTCCGCAATGTCCACGCCGGTGACGTCGTAGCCCTCTTGGGCGAGAAAGATCGCGTATGTCCCCGGCCCGCATCCGATGTCCAATACGCGCGCCGGCGGTCGGGGAACGCCCTCCGCGTTGAGCCAGGCGAGCAGGTCCTCCACGCGCCGCTTGCGTTCGGGATCCTCGATGAGGCGTCCGAACTCGTCTGCCCGACGATTCCAAAACGACTCTTGTTCAGCATAGCGCGCGGGCCCTCCCGGCCAAAGTGCGCGGAATACGGTTTCGTCGATCGCCACAAAGCGCCACCTCTCTCCGATCGGTAAACGCTTTCAACCCTGATTCTTTTTGTATTCTACCTCCAAGGGCGTTGGGGAGCAAAACTTTTCGCCGCCGGAGCGAAAAACGAAGAAAAGGCCGAGGAGATCGTGCCACCCCGGCCTACCTTCTTCCGCTTTCTCGTTTCCCAACTATCCTTCCCACTGCAGAATCCCGCGGGGCGCTCCGCCTTTCCAAAACCCCTGGCCTTCCGTGGGCCACCCTTCCTTTTCCCAAAACGCGCGCATTGCGTCTACGTCAAAGGAAGGGCCCCCGGGAACTTCGATTGTGAGAGGCAAAAAGCGGCGGTACGCCCAGTCCAGATACGCCTTGCGCATCGCCAGCTTGAGTGTGGAAAAACGTTGCTCGAGCACTTCGGAAACGCCGGAAAACCGGTAGACGATGTATCCCCCCATGGGCCTTGACACCCTTTCCAGGTGTGTGTGCGCACTCCCCGCCTTGTTTCTCATTGTATCAAAAGGGGCCGCCGAGAGGCCAATAAAAAGAGGCTCCATTCCTTCCCCCCCGTTCCGCCCCATTTCTGAAAGTAAATGAAAACCATAAAACACGCGTGCTCGCGCCTCGCACTTCCTTGACATCATTCCCGCAAATAGATATAGTCTTTCTCAGAAAAAGAACAAGAACGATTCTCGACTCCTCCGGTCCGGAAACGGGACCGGCCGTTCCGACCGCGGGAAAATTTTCCGGGAAGGGAGGAAAGGACGATGGCACAACCCGAAGCCGTTCGCGGGTTTCGCCCGCATGCGGAAAAGCTCTCCTCCGGCGAACACGTCGAGCGCGGGCTCCGCTACTTCCCCATCGCCCTTTTCTCCCTCGTGATGGGAATTGCGGGCGTGACCATCGCAACCCACCGTACGGAAACCCTGTTTGATGTTCCCCATATCCTCTCGGGAACCCTTCTCACCCTGGCGAGTGCATTTTTCGTGGTCTTTACCCTCCTTCAGATCGTCCGCGCAATCCGTTGGCCGGAGGAGATCGTCCGCGACTTCAACCACCCGACGCGCATCAACTTCTTTGCCGCCTTTTCCGTAAGCTTTCTTCTCCTCAGCATCGCCTACCTCGACTTCGTACCGGATATCGCCCGCGTCCTTTGGTGGATCGGAACGCCGCTTCACCTGGGGATCACCTTGGCGATTTTGAACAAGCTCATCCATCAGGACACCTTTGAGATCCAGCACTACAACCCCGCCTGGTTCATCCCCTTCGTAGGGAACATCGTGGTTCCCATATCGGGAGTAGAATTCGCACCGCTCGGGGTCAACGTGTTTTTCTTCGGCGTCGGGCTGTTCTTCAGCATCGTCTTCAGCACGATCTTCTTCTACCGAATCTTCTTCCACGCCCCGCTTCCCATCAAGCTCGTGCCGACGTTCTTCATCCTCATGGCCCCGCCCGCCGTCGGGTGCATTTCCTACGTAAAGCTCACGGGCTGCTTCGACATCTTTGCCCAAATCCTCTACAGCATCGCCCTCTTCATGGCCCTTCTCTTTCTCTTCCAGTTCCGCATGTACACGCGGATCCCGTTCTACATTTCCTGGTGGGCGTACCTCTTTCCCAGCGCCGCCCTCACGATCGCCACGATCCTCGCGTACAACATGACGAACCAAGAAGTCTTCCGTTGGCTCGCCCACTTCTTCAACGTCGTGCTTCTCACGTGGCTCGCCTTCTTCACCTGGAAGACGTACAAACTCCTCAAGATGCGCCACCTCTGCGTCAAGGAAGATTGAAAGGCGAAACGGGGCGGGAGTTTTCCCGCCCTTCTCTGTGGGAACAACTCGCGGCGACGACCAAACGTGCGAAGGGGCGCTATGCGCCCCTTCGATTTTGGAAGTGAACCTTTCGGAACCAGAGGGGACGGCGCTGCGGCGCTCACCTAAGGTCGTCCTTACTCCACGTCCCGTTCGCCGGCGCGGGAGACGTCCTCCCACCAACGCCGAAGGATTTCCGCCTCGTGCGTTCGTCCGCGCCGCTCCAAGGCTCGGAGGAGGGCGACGAAATCCGTGAGGGCGGAAAAGGCGGTACCGCGTTCCGCCAGGCGGGCGGGCCCTTGGGGAAACCCGTAGGTAAAGAGGACGAAGACGGAGAGAACGCGCGCACCTTCGCTCTCCAAGGCGTCTACCGCCTCGAGGGTCGTTCCCCCTGTCGTGAGGAGATCCTCGAGGAGCACGACCGGGGCATCCGCGAGGAGCTCCCCCTCTACGCGGCGGCCGCGGCCGTGTTCCTTGCGCTCGGCCCGTACGTAGACCATGGGCAAGTCGAGGCGGTCGGAAACCCAGGCGGCGTAGGGGATCGCCCCCGTCGCCACCCCCGCCACGGTGAGGAGTTGGCCCTCCGCGGAAGCGGGGGCAAGGGAATCGCGGACGTGCCGCACGCGGTCCGTGAGGGCGTCGACGAAGGCCTTCCGCGCCGAGGGCCGCGAGAGGAGGATGCGGTGGTCGACGTAGACGGGGGAAGACAGGCCCGAACGAAAGCGGAACGGTTCCTCGGGGCGTACGTGGACGGCGCCCACTTCGAGGAGAAGATCCGCCAAACCTAGGGCCTCTTCCGGAAGGGGAACGTCGAAGCGATCGGATCTCACAGATGGATCCCTCCCGGGACTCCCGAGCGAACTGAGGTTTCCGAAGAGGAGGGCGATCCGTACGGACGGCGCGTTGCAAAGCCAGTATCCGCCGACGGAGAGAGGCCGCCCTTCATCGCCCGGGAGGAAGATCGGAAAGGGCGGCGGCGATCTCTTCGAGGATCGCCTCCGCGGCCCTGCGGGGATCGGGGGCACGGACGACAGGTCGTCCGACGACCACGGCATCGGCGCCAGCACGGATGGCCTCCCCCGGAGAGGAAACGCGCCTTTGGTCGTCTTCCCCGCGAGAAAAGGCAGGGCGGATTCCCGGAACGACGAAGATCGGACCGGGACCGAGGGCAGCGCGGAGGGAGGTGACCTCCCACGCCGAGACGACGAGGCCCGCCGCCCCGCCGAGCAGGGCTTCTTCCGCGAGGACGCCAGCGCTTTGCCCGCGATCGATGCCGAAGCGGACGAACTCCGCCTCGCCTAAGGACGTAAGCCAGGTGACGCCGAGGAGGTATGGCGGGGCGTAGCTCGGTGAGTTTTGCACAGCAAGAGCGTCCTTCGGGGATGACTGGTGCTTTTCGCCCCGCACCCGCGCTTCCCGGATTCCTTCGTAGGCGGCGCGCACCATTTCCCTGCCTCCAGACGCGTGAACCGTGAGGAAGAGGACCGCTCCCGCAGGAAGGAGGCGCGCCGCTCGGTACACGGTATTGGGGATGTCGTGGAGCTTGAGGTCGAGGAAGACCTCGTAGCCGTGCTCCGCGAGGAATCCCACAAATCGAGGGCCTTCGGCAAAGAAGAGCTCCAATCCGACCTTTACCCGACGGACACTTTCCCCAAGACGGGAGAGGACACCCTCCGCCTCATACCGGGAGGAGACGTCGAGGGCCACGAAGAGGCGACTCCGCGGATCGTCGTCGAAGGGCTTTTGCGTAAGGGAAAAGGGGATCACTCCGCCTCCCCCCTTCCCTCTGAAGGGGTGAGGGCGCGAAGTCCGCCGCGGTGGGCGATTCCGACGAACGATGCCGCACGATCGACCCCGGCGGCGCGCAGGGCGGCGGGAAGTTCCGCGAAAATCCGCTCGAACACGAAGGGATCCCGGAGCGCCGCGGTTCCGACTTGGACGGCGCTCGCGCCGACGGCGAGGAACTCCAAAACGTCTCCCGCGTCGGAGATCCCGCCGACGCCTACGATCGGCAAGGGGACGTGTCGGTACACTTCGTAGACGAGGCGGAGGGAGATGGGTTTGAGCGCGGGGCCGGAAAGGCCGCCCGTGACGTTTGCGAGGACGGGGGCGTACGTCCGCCGGTCGACGGCGAGGCCGGGCATCGTGTTTCCGAGCACGAGGGCGTCGGCCCCGGCGGCGTGGGCGGCCTTCGCCGCCGCAACGACATCGCACGTATCCGGAGAGAGCTTTACCCACAAGGGCAAGGACGTCGCAGCGCGCACGCGCGCCGTAACCCTCGCCACGCTTTCGGGATTTCGCCCGAAGGCGAGACCGCCTTCGGCCACGTTCGGGCAAGAGAGGTTGATCTCGAGCGCGGAGATGCGGGGCGAGTGGGAAAAAGCCTCCGCAACGGCCGCGTATTCGTCTTCGGTGCTTCCGAAGATGCTCGCCACGAGGACGACTCCCTCGGGGAGGCGTTCCACGAGCGCGAGCGCCTCCCGGACTCCGGGGTTTTCTAGGCCGATGGCATTGAGCATTCCGCAGGGCGTCTCCGCCACGCGAACCCCACGGTGTCCGGGCCGGGGGGCGAGGGAAGTCGATTTCAGGACTACAGCCCCCAGCCGACGAAGGTCGAGCCACTCCATCGCCTCGAGGCCGTACCCAAACGTCCCGGAAGCCGGGAGCACGGGATTGGCGAGGCGAAGGGGGCCGAGGGAAACGGAGAGGTCGACGGACTTTGGTATCCACCGACTCCCGTCGGATTCGGACGAAAACACGGCAAACCTCCTCTCGTTCCTGCGCCGGAGGGTCTAGGGGGCGTCACGGGGAAAGCCGCCTAGGACGCATCGCCTTCTCGGGGGGCGAGGTGGGGGAAGTGCACCTCGCGGGAGAGGACGGGGCCTTCACGGCAGAGACGGACGTTCCCCACCGCTGTCTCGACGACGCAGCCGCGGCAAAGTCCGGTTCCGCACGCCATAGGTGCCTCGAAGGCGCCGTACACGCGCGCTGCTTGGGGGAGTCGGCGAAAGGCCGCTTCGAGCATGGGCTTAGGTCCAGAGACGAAGACGGCGATTTCCTCCGGAGAGACGGGCTCGGCCCACAGCTCTTGCCAACGCGCAAACGCCGCGTCCAGCGCCGTTCCGGGGAACGCCCCCGGAGGAACGACCTTCCCCTCTGCGTCTTTAGACGGACGTTCCACGGCGAGAAGGGGCTCCGCCCAGGGACGGAACAGGCGGGCGAGGACGGCCTCTTCGCTCCGGCGGATACCGAGGACGATGGCCACGTCGGAGGTTCGAAAGGCCGTCTTTCCTTGAGCGACGGCGGCGAGGACGGAAGCGAGCGGTGCAGCCCCTACGCCGCCCGCGAGGAGGAGGAGCTTGCGCGCTCCGGGCGGTGCAAGGGGGAACCCCGTGCCCAAAGGTCCCAAGAGGCGAAGCCGATCCCCCGGACGAAGCCGGGCGATGGCGGACGTCCCGCGTCCGACGACGCGCACGGCAAAGCGGTGGACGACGCCCAGGCGGGCGACGAGGCTGAAGGGGCGGCGGAGGTACACCTCTCCGCCTTCTAGGAGGATTTGGAAGAACTGCCCCGGTCGGGCGTCCGGAGGGAGGAACTCTGCGGGAACCGTGTCGAGAAGGACGAGGTCAGACGTGAGCGCCTGCACGTCCTTCACGAAAAACGGCAGATCGGCAAAGGGGGCAGGCGTCGCGAGGTCGGCAATCGAGGAAGTCACGAGCTCACGCTCCCCTGGGCGAACTCCGCGCCGTCGCCGATTTCTCCTCCCCCAGCCCCGACGTTCGGCGGAAGCACGTAGGTACCCGGAGGGAGGTCGCGCATGGCGCGGGAGAAGAGTTCGGAATCTGCGTAGGCCACGCGCCCCCCCACGAGCGTGAGGACCGGCCACCCCCGAAGGAGCCGCCCGAAAAAGGGGCTGTTGAGGCTCTTGGACGCCAGCCTCTCGGGAACGACAGAACGCGGGAGGTAGGGATCCACGAGGACGAGATCGGCCGGAACGCCCGCTCGAAGTTCGCCGCCGGGAATTCCAAGAAAGCGTGCGGGGGTGCGGGACATGCGGTCCACGAGTTCTCCCAAGGAAAGCCTTCCCCGAAGGACGAGTTCCGTGTACAAGAGGGGAAAGGCCGTCTCCAGACCAAGGATCCCGAAGGGAGCCCGTTCGAGGGGGAGGGCCTTTTCCTCCGGAGCGTGGGGAGCGTGGTCCGTGGCCACGAAATCGACAACCCCCTCCCGGAGGGCACGGACGAGGGCTTCCCGATCCTCGGCTTCGCGGAGGGGGGGGTTCATCTTTGCGTCCTGAGGTCGGCTCGCGACCGGCATCCGTTCGGCTCCGGCATGAGCGTCCGCGGCCCGGCGCACGTCCTCCCACGTGAGGACGAGGTGGTGCGGCGTCGCCTCGGCCGTGAGGCGGACCCCCCGACGGGCGAGAAGCGGGCGAAGGCGCCGGACGAGTTCTAGGGAAATTCGAGAGGACAGATGCTGGAGGTGGATCCGCGCCCCAGGAACAAAAGCCCCGAGGGCGAGGTCGCGGCCGATGAGCGACGCCTCCGCCTCCGGCGGATACGTCGGAACTCCCCGCCCTTTTGCCCACGGGCTCGGATGGACGACCCCTCCTCGGGAAAGGGAAGGGTCTTCCTCGTGAAGGAGGACCGGCAACCGGAGGCGGGCAGAAGCGAAAAAGGCCTCCCGCAGGACGTCGGGATCGAGGACGGGAAGGCCGTCGTCGGAAAAGGCGCAAACGCCCGTGGCGGCGAGGGCGGCAAAGTCCACGGGAGCCTCCCCTGCCTGCCCGCGCGTCACGGGGGCGGTGACGAAGGTGCGGACGACGGCGGTTCGGCGGGCGATGGCGCGCATCTCCCGAACCCGCTCCGGCGTGTCCGGAGGCGGGTCGGTATTGGCCATCATGAGCACCGAGGTAAATCCCCCGCGGGCGGCAGCACGACTTCCGCTGGCGATCGTCTCCTTGTGCGTTCCGCCCGGTTCGCGGAAGTGCACGTGCGCGTCTACGAAGCCCGGAAGCGCCCACATCCCCTCTCCCGCGATGCGAAAGACCCGTTCCCCCAATCCCCCCACCCCGTCCCGCGGGCCGGCGTAGCGGACGAACCCTTCCTCGAGGAGGAGAAGGCCGTAGACGAGCTTTCCTTCGGGCGTGAGGACGAAGACATCATCGATGGAAAGGAGAGGAAAAGGCACGGTTCCCCTCCTCCCGGACGGGCGGTTCAAAAGAAGGCGGCAGATCTCCGCCAAGGGCTTCGACGTCCGCATTTCCCTCGCCGGCGACCGCGCCGCCCCCGCACGGCTCGAAGTTTCCTCCTGCGGCGACGAGGACGGCCATGCGCACGTAGAGGCCGTTTTCCACCTGGCGGCGCACAAGAATCCGCGGGTCTTCTCGAAGGGACGGATCGATTTCCACGCCCCACGTCACGGGGCCCGGGTGGAGGATTCGAGATTCGGGGCGTAGAGCGCGCGCCCGCGCCTTGGTAAGCCCGTACCGCTCGAGGTACGACGCAGGCGTCGGTGAAGCGGGAGCGTCCGCGGAATGCGCGTGGCGCTCCCACTGGGGCCGGAGGACGAGGACGGCGTCGGCGGAAGCGAGCAGGTCTTCGAGGGAAACGTCTTCGAGGGCGACGCGCTCAGCCACACCCGGCAAATCCTCCTCACGACCGAGCCAGGCACGAGGTGCGGCGGCCGTAATGCGCACGCCGAGGCGCGGGAGGAGACGCGCGTGCGAGCCGAACACTCGGCTGTGCCGAAGGTCGCCAAGGACGAGGAGGCGAAGTCCCTCCAGGCGCCCGAAGGCCTCGTAGAGCGTCCACGCATCGAGAAGGGCCTGTGTCGGATGCTCTCCGGTCCCGCTTCCGGCGCTCACCACGGACGGAGAGAGCGCCGGCGGACGGATGACGTCTTCCGAGGTGCGGACGACGGCCACGTCTACCCCCAAAAGGGCGAGCACCTCCAAAGTATCTGCGAGCGTCTCTCCCTTCGCTCGGCTCGTAAGGCGCTCGTCGAGGGTGAGGACCTCGGCGCCCAGGCGCGTGGCGGCGAGGGAAAAGGAGAGGCGCGTGCGCGTGGACGGTTCGCCGAAGAGGAGGGCCACCGAGCGGCCGGAGAGGAGCTTGGGAGGTTCCTGCCGTGCGCGAAGTTCCCCCGCAAGCCGAAAGAGGGCGTATACGGAGCGGGGCGAGAAGTCTTCGGCCGAAAGGAAGTGGGGCACCGCATGCCACCTCCGGAAAAAACGCCCGCTCGCGCGGGCCGCGGGTACGGAAAGTCACGTCCGGGAAGGCGGGCCGCCTTCGCCACCGCGGTGTGGGGAAAGTCCTTCGCCCACCGCCTGGGCGGCCAAGGTCGTCCTGCCGTAGGCGACGGCGCGTTCGGGAAGCACAGCGAAAACCGCCGATCCCCGTCACGAGGCCGACAGCGACGAGAAGCATGTTGCGCCGGTGGGCGAGGTCGACGCCGTATTTGACATACATCCGAAGCCCCTGGGCGGCGATCACGCCGAAGAGGCGGCGCTACTCCTCTCCCCCGCTTGTAGCTTCAGAGGCGCCTTCCGCCTGCGGACCTCGGCCGTCCCGGTCGCGACGCGCCTCGCGCAAGGTGACCAGGTCGCGGCCGTCCACTTCCACGAGTTCTACGTAGACGCGCTCGTCGCGCGAGGTCGGGACGTTTTTGCCGACGAAGTCGGGGCGGATGGGGAGCTCCCGGTGCCCGCGGTCGACGAGGACGGCGAGCTGGATGGCCGCCGGACGGCCGCGGGAAATCACGGCCTCCATGGCCGCGCGTGCCGTGCGCCCCGTGTACAGTACGTCGTCTACGAGGACGACGACCTTCCCTTCGATCGGCACAGGAAAATCCGTACCCTGGACGAGGGGATCTCCCGAAGGTTTGAGGTAGGTGAGGTCGTCGCGGTACAAGGTGACGTCCACCACGCCCACGGGGACCTCCTGCCCTTCGATTTCCCGCAGTCGTTCCGCAAGGCGCCGCGCGAGGTACACGCCGCGCGTGCGTACCCCCGCTAGGACGACCTGGACAACCCCCTTGTTCCGCTCGACGATCTCGTGGGCGATGCGCGTAAGCGCACGCCGGACAGCCGCCTCGTCCATGAGTTCCACGTTGCGCGCCACGGAATACCGCCTCCTCGTTTGCGTCTGGCCCGAACTCTTGCCGCCGTATCCGCAAAGGGCTCCGACGGGGTTCTTTGGGCACGAAAAAACCCTCCCGCCGGGAGGGTGGAGGGTAGGCAAGGTAGGTTGTATAAAGCGCGTCGCCGCACCAAAGGGCGCACTTCGGCCCCGCGCGGTCGACTCCAACCTGCCCTCCTTGTCAGCCTCGCCGGACTGCCTTAAAGGAGGCGACGCGCATCTCGGATTCGGTTCGGGTGAATTGTACTCCGTTTCCCCGCGTTTGTCAATCACCCGCCCGATCCGGGCGAAAGGGGTCAAAAGGCACCTCTTCGGTGCCGAAGACGAGACGCCGGAGGCGCTTTTCCACGCGCGCCCAAACTTCCTCTGGAGGAGGCGCGGGCGGAAGGGGAAAATCCCCCGGCACGCGCGCGAACGTACTCTTTTCTGGACAGAGGCGGAAGAACGCTGCGCGAAAGTCCTCCGGCGGCGGTGCGTACGCCCGAACTGGCTCTTTCGTCACGGGGTGGGCGAACCGAAGGCCGAAGGCGTGCAAAAGGAGAGGGGTGCTGGAACGTTCGCGCCGGTAGCCGTACACAAAGTCGCCCACGACGGGGTGGCCTATGTGCCGCATGTGCACGCGAATCTGGTGCGTGCGCCCCGTCTCCAAACGCAGGACGACGAGGCTGACCGACGGGCAGGCCAAGAGCGTCCGGTAGTGGGTGATCGCCTCCCGCCCCCCGGCCACGACAGCCATGCGCTTCCGATCGCGCAGATCGCGTCCGATGGGAGCCACGATTGTACCTCGGGGAGGGTCGGGGCGACCGTGAACGACGGCCACGTAGCCGCGAAAGACCGAATGGGCGGCGAAGAGGCGCGCGAGTCGGTGGTGGACGGCGTCGCTCTTGGCGACGACGAGAAGGCCCGTCGTATCTTTGTCCAGGCGGTGGACGATGCCCGGGCGAAGTTCGCCGCCTACTCGGCTCAGTTCGGGAAAGCGGGCAAGGAGGGTGTGGACGAGCGTCCCCGTTTCGTGTCCCGGACTGGGGTGCACGGGCACACCCCGCGGCTTTTCGACAACCGCGAGGTAGGCGTCTTCGTAAAGCACGGAGAGCGGGCGGTCTTCCGGGACGAGCGCGGGAGGGGGATCGCGGGGTACGAGGATCTCTACGCGTTCCCCCACACGCGCCGGCCGCTTGGGCGCATCTACGGGGACGCCACCCGCGTGCACCCGCCCTTCGGCGATGAGGCGCTTAATCCGTTCGCGGCTCAACTCCGGAAGGAGGGAAGCGAGGACGCGGTCGATCCTCTCGCCGTGCGCTTCCGGAGGGATCTCGACGAAAATCCGCTCTTCTCCGCCTCGTTCCGTCCCGTCCCCGATTCCTACCATTCGCCCTCCCAAAGCGCTCTCCCCTTTTTTCCGAAGAGGAAGAGGGCGCCCAGGAAAATCCCCCCTACGGTGAGCGCCGCATCGGCGACGTTAAAGACGGGGTAGTGGATCGCGCGGACGTCGATGAAGTCGACGACCGCCCCGTAGGCGATGCGATCCCAAAGGTTCCCCGCCGCACCTCCGAGCACGAGCCCGAGGGCCAAGGAATACCCTCTTCCCCACGCCGAAAGCCGATACACGAGGTAGACGAGTAAGACCACGGCCACGGCGCTCAAAAGGACGAGAAATTCCGTGGCGCCGCGCAACATCCCGAAAGACGCTCCGGTGTTCCGCACCGAAGTGATGTGGAGAATCCCTTCAAAGATGGGGACGCTCTCCCCAACGTGCAGGCTGTGGAGGACCCACACCTTGGCCGCGCGGTCGAGGAGGAAGACCAGCGCCGCAACCAAATACCCTCCCGTCGCACGGAAAAAGACGGTCCTTCCGTCCGGCGAAAGCGAAAGCCGTTTGCGAAGGCCCATTTTCCAAACTCCTTGGAGGCGCTCCCCAAACCTAGGTCTCCTTGCGGAGGTAGGTGGCGGCAAACTCCTCCGCCGGGAGCGGCTTCCCGAAGTAATAGCCCTGCATGATCTGGAGGCTGTTGGAGGCTAGGAACTCCTTTTGCCACTCCGTTTCCACGCCCTCGGCGACGACTTCGAGTCCCAAGGCGTGGGCGAGGTAGATCACGGCCGTCGCGATCGTACCCGTATCCTTTTCGTCCTTGACCTCCCACACGAAGGAGCGGTCGATCTTCACAACGTCGATGGGGAGGCGGCGCAAGTAGCTCAGGGACGAATACCCCGTTCCGAAGTCGTCTACGGCGATGCGGATCCCCATCGCCTTGAGTTCCTTGAGCCGCTCGACGCTCGCCTCGATGTCGCGCATGAGAACGCTCTCGGTGAGTTCGAGTTCTAGGCGGTTCGGCTGCACCCCGCTCTCGGCGACGATGGTCGCCACGCGGCGGACGAACTCCGGCTCGTCAAATTGGACCGCCGACACGTTGACGTACGCCCGAAGCACCTCGCCCGTCTCGCGCTCCCAGGCGACGAGCTGGCGCAAAGCCTCCCGAAGAACCCACTCTCCGATCGGGACGATGAGCCCTGTGTCTTCCGCCTGGGGGAGGAACTCCGCGGGAGGAATGAGCCCCATCTCCGGATGCCGCCAGCGCAGGAGCGCTTCCATCCCTACGAGCTTTCCCCGCAGGACGTCGTACAGGGGTTGATAGTATAATACCAATTCTCCGCGTTCGAGGGCACCCCAGAGGTCCATTTCGAGCACGAGTTGGCGGACGAGCATGTCCTTCCCTTGGGGGACGTAGCGCACGACCTTTCCCCGCCCTTGTTCCTTCGCGCGGACGAGGGCCCCTTTGGCGGCCCGGAGGAGTTCCTCAACGCTTTGGCCATCTTCGGGGTAGACGGCGACCCCTACGGAAAAGGTGAGGTGGTACGTTCGGCCTTCGACCACAAACGGATCGTAGCCTCCGCGGGCAATCGCCGTGAGTTTGGCGAGAAGCTCGTCCAAAGCCTTCGGATCTTCCGAAGGCAAGAAGAATACGAGGCCATATTCGTCCTCCGCCATCCACGCCACGAGGCCGTTCCCGGAGACGAGCGTGCGGAAGAGATCGCGCGCCGCACGCAAGAGCTCGTCCCCGACCTCGGGGCCGAAGGCGTCGTTGTATACCTTGAATCGGTCTACGTCCACGAGCACGACGGCAAAGGGAGGCACGTTGTGTCGGAGGAGCCGATCGAGCGTCCGGAGAAACTCCTGGCGCGAGGGAATGTCCAAAAGGACGTCCCCCGTCCGTTCCTCCTCGCGTACGGGCACGAGGCTCGAGACGAAAAACCCCGCGGCGTCTTCGTCGAGGGGACGCGTGCGGAGGAAAAAGGGCTCCCCTCCGTAGGAGTCGGCGGTACGGAGGAGAAACGCCCGCCCCGGCTCCATGAGCGCGCGGAAGAACAGCGGTCGATCTTCGGGGACGAAGAGCTTGAGCGTGCTCTTTCCCAAAAGCTCCGCCTCGCCACCCCGGGCGAGCGCCTGTACGGCCGCGCCGTTGGCGAAGAAGATTTTGCCGTACGCGTGAACGAAGATTGGCGTGTCCACGCTGGCGAGAGATCTCCAGCAGGGAGCGACGAGGCGGGGGACATCGGAAGGGAAAAACAAGCCCAGGAGCATCCCCGCATCGCCCGGGAAGAGGTGCAGGACACCAATGCCGCGTTCTTCCGGCACGGCCGTGAGGGCGTAGCCGCGGCGGTAGGCGGCGTCCAACGCTCGGCGGACGGCCTTGGCCCCCGAGGGAAAGAAGACCTCAAGAGAGCAGCCTGCATCCGCGCACTCGGAAGGACATCGGCCTTCTCCGGCAAACGTAGGGAAATCGCAGCCGAGTACGGGGCGTACGAGCCAATCCTTGGACGTCTTGTCTGTGGCGGTAAAGACGAGTACCGTGCCGGGAATCCGAGGTGCGGCTTCCTCTCCGTAGCGACCGCGATCGACATTCTCCGCGTCGGCAAACGGGCCGCTCTCCCGGTCTCGCTCGCGGGAAGCCATGGATCCACGCACCACCGTTTCGCACTTCGGCTTCTCCGCTCATTGTAGCATCTCGTGTTTATCTCCGAAAATAGGAAGAACTATGCGGTTTTCCTTGAAGATTGGCAGGAATCTCCTCCACAGGATTTCCCGCATCGGGAAATTTCTCAGAGTAGGAAGCGGAGCGCGCCGCGAATTCTCCCGTACTCGTGTCCGACGTACCGAAGTTTTCCACCTCTTCCCATACGTCTTCTGGGGAAATCCCCGGCGTCTCCGCCGCCCTTCTATCCCCTTCGCTCCCGTACCACGTCCGGAGGTATTCCTCCTCTGCGGGCCTGTGGGGCGTTTCGCGCCAGCGAGCTTCCTCGAACTCCCGTTCGTGCTCGAGGCAAAACCGCGCGGCGGGTACGGCGAGGAGGCGTTCGAAGGGGATCGGCGCCCCGCAGCGTTCGCACAGGCCGTAGGTACCCTCTTCCATCCGCCGCAAGGCGCGAAGGATCTCCTCACGCTCCGCCCGATAGTCCAGAGCGAGCGCGAGGTCCCGGCTTCGGTCGTGCGTGAGCGTCCCGTCGTCGGCGGGGTGGTTGTCGTAGCGGGAAAGCTCGGAACTCGCATCCGTTTCCGTAAGCGTGGCGGCACCAGCGACGAGCTTCGCCTCGAGCTCGTGCAGGCGTTCCTGCAAAATCCGCCGCAAGGTGGCCCGTTGCTCGTCCGTGAGGTGGTCTTCCGTGCGCACGGCGATCTTGCCTCCTCGGGAAAAACGCCGCACCGCCGGCAAAACGCCGGGGCGCGGCGCGGGTCTCCCTTTTACCTTTTCCCGAGGAGGTTTCCTTTACGCGTCCGACTGCGCCACGCGTCCCTCGAGGACGAGGCGCCGAACCACCGCAGCACAGCGCGGGCAGAGGTCCGGGTACTCCGGATCCGAACCGACCTCCGGTGTGATCATCCAGCAGCGCGCGCACTTTTGCCCTTGCGCACGAGATACCGAAGCCCATCCTCCCGGGAAGGGAACGGCGTCCGTCGGCGGGGCCTCCCCGGGGTCGTGGACGGTGACGGCCGAAGTGAGGAAGATCTCCTCGGGCCGTGGGAGCGAGCGAAGAAAGTCGGCCGCCTCCGCATTTTCCGGATAGAGGTGGAGGTGCGCCTCGAGCGCCGCACCCAGGAGATCCGCCTTGCGGGCTTCTTCGATGGCCTTGTTGGAAGCCTCGCGGACGGCGAGGATTTTCGCCCACCGGGCGTGCAGGGCGCGGTCGATGAGGCGCGGATCAGGCTCCGGGAAGTCGGCAAGCTGCACGCTCTCTTCTTTCGGCCCGGGCATGTGCTGCCAAACTTCCTCTGCCGTATGCGGCAGGATGGGGTGGAAGAGGATCGCGAGCGCCCGAAGCGTCTCGTAGAGGACGGTTTGGGCGGACCGGCGCCCTTCGTCCTCCGGATGGCTCGTGTACAGGCGGTCCTTGAGCACGTCGAGGTAGAAGGCGCTTAAATCCACCGTCGCGTACGTGTGGAGGAGCGTGTACACCTCGTGAAAGTCGTACGCCTCGTACGCCCGCCACACGCGGCCGATGAGCTCGTGCAGGCGCGAGAGCATGAAGCGGTCGAGCTCCCAGAGGCGTTCCGGCGGCACGCGGTCGCGCGTCGGGTCGAAGTCGCCCGTGTTTCCCAAAAGGAAACGGAACGTGTTGCGCACTTTGCGGTACACTTCGGCGATCTGCCCGAGGATCGCATCCGAAATGCGCACGTCCGCCGTGTAGTCCACAGAAGCGACCCAGAGGCGGAGGATGTCCGCACCGTACGTCTTCATGACGTCCATGGGGTCGACGATGTTCCCCAGGGACTTGGACATTTTGCGGCCTTCCCCGTCGAGGACGAACCCGTGCCCGAGCACGGTTTTGTACGGCGGACGGCCGAAGACCGCCACGGCGGTCGTAAGCGACGAGTTGAACCAACCGCGGAACTGGTCCGAGCCTTCGAGGTAGAGATCTGCCGGCCATTCGAGCTCCGGACGCGTCCGAAGGACGGCCGCATGTGAAGATCCCGAGTCGAACCAGACGTCCATCGTGTCCGTTTCCTTACGGAAGTGCGCGCCGCCGCAGTGCGGACAGCGAAAGCCCTCGGGAAGGAAGTCCTCCACCGGACGCTCGTGCCACGCATTCGACCCTTCGGCCTCGAAGATCAAAGCGACGCGGTCGAGGATTTGCGCATCGATGATGGGTTTGCCGCACGTCGTGCAGTAGACGGCGGGGATGGGGACGCCCCAGACGCGCTGCCGCGAAATGCACCAGTCGCCGCGGTCGCGAATCATGTTGGCGAGGCGGATTTCCCCCCACTCCGGGATCCAGCGAACGCTCTCCACGGCGCGCAGGAGTTCTTCGCGAAACCCGTCGATGGAGGCAAACCACTGCTCCGTCGCTCGGTAGATCACGGGTTTCTTCGTACGCCAGTCGTGGGGGTAGGCGTGACGGATCGTCCCTCGGTGGATGAGGGCGCCGCGTTCGGCGAGGATCTCGATGATCCGTTCGTCGGCGTCCGCGTAAAACATCCCTTCAAAACCGGGGGCCTCGGCGGTAAACCTCCCCTTTTCGTCCACAGGCGAAAGGAGGGGAAGACCGTACCGTTCGCCCACGTAGGCGTCGTCTTCTCCGTGCCCGGGTGCCGTGTGCACGGCGCCCGTACCCATGTCCAAGGTGACGTGTTCTCCGAGGACTACGGGAACTACGCGCTCGTAGAAGGAGTGGTGGAGAGTGACGCCTTCGAGCTCCCGGCCGCGCCAGGAGCCGAGCTCCCGAACGACGGACACGCCGGTGATCTCGCGGAACGCGGGAACGAGCTCCGTGGCCACGAGGAGGTTGCCGCGGTCCGTCTCGAGGAGGCTGTAACGGTACTCCGGGTGCAAGGTCACGGCGAGGTTGGCGGGGAGCGTCCACGGGGTCGTCGTCCAGATCACCACTTGGTCCCCCGGAGAAAGCTTGCCCTTCCCGTCCACCACATCGAAGGCGACGTAGATCGAAGGAGAGACCTTGTCGCGGTACTCGATTTCCGCGTCGGCGAGGGCCGTCTCCGCGGAAGGAGACCAGTAGATCACCTTGAGGCCGCGGTAGATGTATCCCTTCTTGGCCATCTCCCCAAAGACGCGGATCTGCGCCGCCTCGTACTTGGGGTCGAAGGTCACGTAAGGGCGTTCCCAGTCGCCGCGGACACCGAGGCGTTGAAACTGCCGGGTTTGCCGCGCGATGAACTCTTCCGCCCACTCACGACAGAGGTCGCGAAAGGGAACGATGCCCACGGAACGCGGATCGGCCTTTTTGTGGGTGATCACCGCGTGTTCGATCGGCATTCCGTGCGTGTCGAATCCGGGCACGAAAGGTGCATCGTACCCCATCTGCGAGCGCGAACGCACGATGATGTCCTTGAGGACCTTGTTGAGGACGTGCCCCATGTGGATATCGCCGTTGGCGTACGGCGGTCCGTCGTGCAGGACGAATTTAGGCCTTCCGCGGTTCTTTTCCTGCACGCGGGCGTAGATGCCCATTTCTTGCCAACGTGCTTGGATCTCCGGCTCGCGCTTCGGGAGGTTGGCGCGCATGGGAAAATCCGTCTTGGGGAGGTTCACCGTCGCCCGGTAGTCCACGTCTGCCACATCTCCTTTGTCCCACGCAAAACGACCGGTTGGTACACGAAAAAGCCTTCCACCCGCCGGATGGAAAGGCCTCCGCTCGCGCCCGTTTCCGAACCGACTCTCGAAGCGGCCCGGCTTACGGGTAATTATAGGGAAAGCAAATCCTTCCCGGCAAGCACGGAGCCGGAAGATCAGAGTTCTTTCGTACGCAAAGACGTTTTCCGCTCGGCGACGCATCTTTTCTTCGCCGGGGGCGTAGGCGTCCTACGGGAAGGAGACAAAGAAACACGCCTACGACGTGCGGAGCTCTTCACGTCCCCTGCCTTCCCCAAAGGTCTCCTCCGTGAGGCGGTCCCAATCATGGCTCTGGAGCATCTCGAGCTGCGCTTCGAGCAGAGTGCGGAAGCGGTTGCGATAGACGATCGCCCGCTGCTTGAGCTCGTCGATTTCCAAGTTGATCTTGCGCACCTTGGCGAGGGCCTCTTCGACAATGCGATTGGCGTTCTTTTCCGCCTCCCGGAGGATGAGCTCTGCCTCCTTGTGCGCGTTGGCCTTCACCTGCTCCGCCGTCTTTTCGGCGGCCACGAGGGTTCTCGTGAGGGTTTCTTCCAAATTCCCGTAGTGGTTGAGTCGCTCCTCGAGCTCGGCGACGCGCTTTCGAAGCCTCGCCTGTTCTTCGAGAAGAAGCGCCATCTCGCGCGCCACCTGTTCGAGAAAGGCGTTCACCTCATCTACGTGGTACCCGCGAAAGGCGATAGGGAATTCCTTGTGTTCGATGTCTTCGGGTCGCAGGGCCACCGCCGCATCCCCCCTTTGCCCGTCCCACCCGCGCATCGCAATATTTGGGATGCGCCCAAGGGCTAAACCACCGCCGTGGGACTGCTCCCCAAAAGCGAAAAGACCCGTCCGTCCCTCCGATGTTCGGCCCGACACCCCCCGTTCTCGAAAGGTCAGCGGTGGAAGTTCCCCAGTGTCTCGTCGGCAAAGAGCGAGATCGACCCTTCGATCTCTACGTTTTCCGGAGCGAGGAGGTAAATGTCCTCCCCTACAGCCGTGAATTCTCCTTCCAAGATGTAAATCGTCCCGCTCAGGAAGTCCTTCATCCGCTGCTTGAGCTCGTGGGGCACGCGGTGGAAGTTCACGAGTACGGCCTTCCTCGCGCTCAAGTGGTCGGCGATGTCCTTTACCTCGTTGAACGTCCGCGGCTCTACGATGACCACCTTTGCCTCCCCCCGCTTCCGTTCCAAAGGTACGATGTTCCCTCGCCGCCGCGATCGCTCCGCCTCGGTCTCTGGTTCGATAGGCTGCCGAACGTCCTCTCCGGTGAGTTCGCCGTCGTCGCCCAGCCCAATCCACTGAAACACGCGATCCATCATGGAAGGTCTCCTCCCATCGTTCGAACTTCGAAAATTGTCGCAGGCGCCGCCTCAGGCTCGAAGGAAGAGGAAGGCGGCCATCCTCCCCGCCTTCTCTCCTTCCCGACGGTGGGAAAAGAGAAGGTCACCGTTTCC